>Ga0326597_10013580_pt1 | contig 10701 bp, 11 predicted proteins | sample RVTome_12_FD_203789 | JGI IMG/M metagenome (GOLD analysis project Ga0326597, IMG submission 203789) | Soil microbial communities from uranium-contaminated site in the Upper Colorado River Basin, Wyoming, United States - RVT100D185 | ecosystem: Environmental > Terrestrial > Soil > Contaminated >... | reverse complement strand
CGTATGGCCAGATCGTGCTTTTGGGCGGCTTCGCCGAAAATGCTCAGCGGCCCTCCGCCAAGCTCCTGCTGGATGCGAAGCCGCAACGCTTGACCCTTGCCCTTAAACTCCAGATCATCCCCGCTCTGCCCCGCCCTCATTTTGGGAAATCCGCGAACAGGGCGGAGGGATGCTCACCGAGAGCGCGAGCGAGCTTCAGAAGGTTGTCGAGGCCGACATTGCGTTCGCCTCGTTCAATGCCGCCGACGTAGGTGGAATGCAGCCCGGCGCGCTCGGCCAGCTCCTCTTGCGACCATCCTTTCGCAAGCCGTAGCTGACGGATTCGGTTGCCGAATCTCGCCCGGTCGGATAGTCTCCCCATGCGGGAACACAGCGCCGCCCACAGACTATGAGTCCAGAGACGATGAGTATTTCTGGTTGGGCAGCGCCAAAGCCGGCCTCGTAAACGCGCGGCCCGCCGGCCGCCGCCGGAAATTTAAATTAGAATCGCAAGGTGCGAGTCTGCTGCCCGCGGCCCGTTTCCGACGAGAAGCCGCCTACCAGCCTCGGCCCGCCTGATCCGTCCCGCGAAGAACGGTCGGCGGTGTCCGAGGTTTGGCCGCTTTGGGGCAAATCCAGCCGTCGATAGCGCGGAGAGGGATAGCCGCTGAGGGGTCTGAGGCGGAGATTCAAACCGAGCCGCTGCCGCCCGATTTCCTGGCTGCTTCGATCTTTGCTATAGAGAGCCTTCCTCAGGCAAACTGCCGGGCAGCTCCTTCGCGTGTCGATCCTCCCGCAATCCCGTCGCGCTGTTTTCGCGTTTTTGCACGATGTCGCGATGGCCGCGCTGTCGTTCGGGCTCGCGCTCTATCTGCGGCTCGGCGACGAGATGCTGGCGAAAGAACCGCGGCTAACGATCCTCTATGGCGTCGCGTTCACCCTGATCGCCGCGGTGGTTTTCCTGGTGACCGGGCTCTACCGCGGGATCTGGCGCTATGCCTCGCTGCCGGATCTGTTCAACATCGCGCGGGCCGCGACCCTGACCGAATTGGTTTTTCTGCCGGTGATGTTTCTGTTCACCCGGCTCGACACCCTGCCGCGGTCGTTTTTATTGATCGACTGGCTGGTGCTGATCGCGCTCTTGGGCGGACCGCGGCTCGGCTACCGCCTGTTCAAGGACCGCGGCCTCGACCACCTGATGGAGAAGGGCCGCAATACGCGCGTGCCGGTGCTGCTGATCAGCACCAAGGAAGGCGCCGACACCTTCATCCGCGAGACGGTGCGCGACCCCAACGCGGTCTACCGCGTCGTCGGCATGCTGTCCGACACGCCGTCCCGGGTCGGCCGGCAGATCTACGGCGTGCCGGTGCTCGGCACGATCGATGCGCTCGAAACCGTCGTCGCGGCGCTCGACCGCAGCGGCCGGCGGCCGCAAAAGCTGGTGATCACCCCGCAGGGCCTTTCCGGCGCCGAGGTGCGCCTCCTGCTCGACCGCGCCGACGCGCTGGCGATCCCCCTGGCGCGGCTGCCGCGCCTCACCGAATTCCAGGAGACCCGCGCCGGCGCGCCGGGAGCGCCGATCGATCAGGCCCGTCCGATCGCGCTCGAGGATCTGCTGGGACGGCCGCAGGCCGTGCTCGACCGCGAGGCGATGGCCCGGCTGATCGGCGGCCGACGAATTCTGGTCACCGGGGCCGGCGGCACCATCGGCTCCGAGCTCGCCCGGCAGATCGCCGCTCTCGAACCGGCGCGCCTCATCCTCGTCGACAACAGCGAGTTCCTGCTCTACGCGATCGACGGCGAATTGCGCGAGCGCTGGCCCGGGCTGGCGCTTCGCCCGCTGCTCGGCGACGTGCGCGACCGGGTCCGCATCGATGCGGTGATCGCCGGCGAAGAGCCGCAGATCGTCTTCCACGCCGCCGCCCTGAAGCATGTGCCGATGGTCGAGGCCAACCCGATCGAAGGCGTCCTCACCAACGTCATCGGCAGCCGCAACGTCGCCGAGGCGGCGCGGGCCCATGGCGCCCAGCTCGCGGTGATGATCTCGACCGATAAGGCGGTCGATCCGGCGAGCGTCATGGGCGCCACCAAGCGGCTCGCCGAGGCCTTCTGCCAGGCCCTCGATCTCGACGAGGGTCGGCGCGCCTCGGCGGGTACGGGGACAATCCCGGGCGCAAGCCCCGGCACAAGACTCGTGACGGTGCGCTTCGGCAACGTCCTCGGATCGACCGGGTCGGTGGTGCCGCTGTTCACCCGCCAGCTTGCCGCCGGCGGACCGCTGACGGTGACCCATCCCGAGGTCAGCCGGTTCTTCATGACGGTGCGCGAGGCGGTCGAGCTGGTGCTCGAAGCCTCGGCAACCGCGCCAGACCCCGATGGCGGTGCCGGTGGCGGTGCCGGTGGCGGCGACTCGCGCGGCAAGATTTTCGTCCTCGACATGGGCGAGCCGGTCAAGATCGTCGATCTGGCGCGCCAGATGATCCGTCTCGCCGGCTTGCGCCCCGATCGCGACGTCGCGATCAGCTATATCGGGCTGCGGCCCGGCGAGAAGCTGCACGAGGCGCTGTTTCACGCTGCCGAAGCGCCGGTCCCGACGAGGAACCCGGCGCTGCGCCTCGCGGCGCCGCGGACCGCCGATTACGCGGTCCTCGCCCGCTCGATCGACGAACTCGAAGAGCACGCGCGCGCCGGCCGTGAGGCGCGGGTGCTCGATCTGCTGCATCGGCTGGTGCCGGAATATCGCGCCGCCGGGGAGGCATGGCGGGAGGCCGGGTGGGAGTCACCCGCCGTCGCGGCGGGTTCGCCGTGATGCCAAGGGTCTGATGCCAAGGGTCCGCGTCGCCTGGTAGCTGCCGATTCGCGCAATCGCGCGGTGCCTGCGGCCGAACCGATATGGTGGCGGCGGCGCGGCTGGTGGGCGCGGCATCCGATTGCTCCGTTGCGGCGCTACCGGCGGTACGATATGCCGCGCTGCGCCACAGCCCAGTGGCGATCAAGGGGGGCGATCAAGGGTGGCGATCGAGGAGAGCAGCCGGTGAGAGCGGGATTTGTGGCGTTGGCCGTTGCGATCCTGATGGGCGGGTGCGGCTCCGACGACAAGCCGGCGCCGGCCGCGAGCAAGGTAAGCTCCGAGGAAATCCTCAAGCGGGACTGCGCCGACCCGAATTGGCGCGAGCAGAATCTGGGCCTCTGGTACTCGGTGTGCCGCCAGCCGCTGCGCTGGTGAGCCGGGGTGGGTGTAGGGGGGCTCAGAATTTCTTGAAGCACTCCTTGCCGGCGCCGTTCTCCTTGAAGCTGTCGCAGTCGATCGCGGTGACCTCGGCCAGCATATCGATCTGCACCGCCCAGGCGGTGCCGTCGGCGCAGCGCAGGCTCCAATAGGCGTTGCCCGTGGCGGCGCCCGATGTCTCGACCCCCATCGGAAAGGCCTCGGTGCCGATGCACCAGTGACCGACGGCCTGGGCCAGCGTGGCGGCGCGCTCAGGCGGCGACATTTTCACCAGCCTGTCGTGGGCCGGGTTGGCGGATTTGGCGGGACGCTTGGCCGCGCCCTCGGCGCCGCCGGCAATCAGCGACGCCACGATCGCCAGGGCGGCGCACCACCTGAACCCAATCGCCATGCCAGCCTCGCGCTCCCTCGCCCAGGCGCTCGTTGTACCGCAGCCGCGCGCCCCACGAAACGGCGGAGAGTCCGCTTCGGTCACCCCGCCGGCATCGGCACCGCAACCGGCTCGTCGCCGCGCCGGCCGGCGCCGATGAACAGCACCATCAGCGCCGCGGCGATGCACAAGAGGCCCGAGATGATGAAGGCTTCGAGGTAGCCGCCAAAGGCGATCCGCAACACGCCGCCGAGATAGGCCGCCAGGGCGCCGCCGACCATGTGGATCGCGGTGATCCAGGCGACCATGATGCCGATCCGCGCGGTGCCGACCACCTGGCTCAACAGCCGCACGGTCGGCGGTACGCTGGCGATCCAGTCGAGCCCGTAAAAGAGGCCGAACAGCGACAGGCCGAAGAACGACATGTCCAGGGCAAACGGCAGGTACATCAACGACAGGCCGCGCAATCCGTAGAACCAGAACAACAGATAACGGTTGTCGAAGCGGTCGCTGAGCCATCCCGACGCCATCGCGCCGATAAAGGCGAGCACCCCGGTCGCCGCGAGGAGGCTGGCGCCGACGACTTCGGTGAGGCCATGATCGACGCAAGCCGGGATGAGGTGCGTGCCGATGAGCCCGTTGGTCGACGCGCCGCACACGAAATAGCTGCCGGCGACCAGCCAGAAGTCGCGCAGGCGCGCGCCGTCGGCGAGGGCGCGAAACGTGACGGCGAACGGATTGCCGAGGCGCGGCCGAGGACCCTTCGCCGGCGTGCCGCCGTACGGGGCCAGACCCAGATCCTCCGGCCCCTCGCGCATCAGCCACAGGACGATCGGCACGAACATCATGACGATGGCGGCGAGGCTCAGCGACATCGCCCGCCAGCCGGCATGGGTCACGATCACGGCCATCGTCGGCAGGAACACCAGCTGGCCCGCCGCGCTGGCCGCGGTCAGCACTCCGATCACCATGCCCTGCCGGGTGTGGAACCAGCGCGCCGCGATGAACGCCGCGAGATAGGCGCCGATAAACCCGCAGCCGACGCCGACGACGACGCCCCACAGCACGATCAGCTGCCAGGTTTCCAGCATCGCCGGGCTGAGCGCGACGCCGAGCGCGGTCCCGGCCAGTGCGAGGCTGATCGTCCGGCGCACGCCAAACCGGTCCATCAGCGCCGCGGCAAACGGTCCGATCAACCCGTAGAACAACAGATTGAGCCCGGCCGCAAACGAGATCGTCGCCCGCGACCAGCGGAATTCCTCTTCGAGCGGCACGATCAGGATCCCGGGCGCGGCCCGCACCCCGGCGACCAGCAGCATCACCACGAAGATGACCGCGGTGATGATCCAGGCATAGTGCAGCCGGCCGCCGGCAAATCGCTCCGCGCCGAACCGGGTGCGAACGGCGGTCAAATCGCCTCCTCACTGGAACCGCGCCGCATCGACCGAAGCCCAATCTGCCGCTGGTCAGGATTGCAACAGGATCGTGCCATGCCCGCACCAGGGTATACAGTGACGAGGCTGGGGATCAGGCATGCCTCGCCGCGCGAGGGAAAAAGAATGTTTCACGACCGCAAGGATGCCGGCGAGCGCCTAGCCGCGCGGCTTGTCGATTTCAAGGACAAAAACCCGGTCGTGCTGGCCTTGCCGCGCGGCGGGGTGGCGATCGGCTTCGAGATCGCCCGCGTTCTCGATGCGCCGCTCGACATCGTGCTGGTGCGCAAGATCGGGGTGCCGTGGCAGCCCGAACTGGCGTTCGGCGCGGTGGCTGACGGGGGCGGCGGTCCGCCGGAAACCTTCACCGACGAACGGATGGTGAAGGCGCTGGCGATACCGCCGGATTTTGTGCGCGACGAGACCGCCCGCCAGCTGGCCGAGCTCGAACGCCGGCGCCGGATGTATTGCGCGGGCCGCCCGCCGGTCGACATCGCCGGATGCACCGCGATCGTCGTCGATGACGGGATCGCCACCGGCGCGACGATGCGAGTCGCATTGCGCGCGGTGCGCCGCCGCGGACCGGCATGGCTGGTCCTTGCCGCGCCGGTCGCCGCCGCCGAAACGCTCGCCGACCTCGCCGCGGAAGCCGACGAGGCGGTCTGCGTCGAGATGCCCGAGGGGCTCGGCGCGATCGGCTATTACTACGACGATTTCCACCAGATGAGCGACGATGAGGTCACCGGCCTCCTGGCCCGCACGCCGTAATCGGCTGCGGCAGGCAAGGCTTGGATAGCCTCCAGGGGAAGGCTCATTGCGACGATTTTTTCGAGCTATCCACGTCGTGCTATTTGGTTCGATGACCGATGGGTAGTCCGCCCTCGGGAAAACCGTGGGAGGAGGGAGCCGCTGCCGGCTCCGGCGGCGCGGAGACAGCCTGAGCAGGCTGCTCGGCTCGCTGGAAGCCGATCCGGTTTGCGAACTCCACGATGGCGGTGGCGAGGGCGTTTTCCTCACTCTCCGCTTCGAGAGCAAGCGGCGCGATCGCTGCGTAATCGCCTCTCTCCCGCGCTGCCATCAAGTTGGAATCGGTATGCTCAAACGCCGCACACACACTGCCCGCCTTGTCGAGCACTCCAGCGAGAATCGCCAGCTCTTCAAGCGATGATTGCGCCAGCCGCGATCTCAAATCATCGATTGCCCGTGGCAAAATCGCCTGCGCGCCTTCCGCGACCTGTTCCACTAAATGTTGCCGGGCCTCGTCGCGGCAGCGCGCGGCGATCCCTGCGGCGACCGAGGCGATCTCATCCAGAAGGGCCAACTCGGCGGTATCGGCTCCTAGAAGCTCGCTCGCAAGCTGCTTGAGCTTCGGCAGTTCGCCATCGACAACGCGTTTAGTTGCTTTCATTTGACAGGCCCCCGACCAAAGCAGGCGTCGCAGCATCAAGCCCGGCGGTCTTTACCCCCATCCGCGCCCGCATAAAAGTGGCTGATCGCGCGGAGGTCGGCGAGGACGCGATCCCGATGGCGCCCTTGGGGGCTAGCGTGCTACTTCGCCGCTTCGGCGCGCTGGGGTTCGTCGGCGAAGGCCGGCATGATGTCGCGGGCGAAGCGGCGGATGTTCTCGCGCGAGCCGCCGAAATTGACGATGACGTACTCGACCCCGCCGGCCCGGAGCTTTTCGAGCTTGCGCGCGATCTGATCGGGGGTGCCGAAGATCGCGGTCTCGTTGCACAAATGGCGGATCTCCGCCTCGTCGTGGCGGGCGAAGCGTTCGCGCTCGTCGCCCGGGCGTTCGGCCAGCTTGTTGATCCGCAGGTGCCCCTGGTAGCGCCGCACCTGCGCCGCCTCCAACTCCTCGGCGGTGTCGGCGAAATGCACCGCACGCGCGACCCCGACCTGCATCGGGTCATAGCGCCGGCCGCGCGCCGCCACGTCGGCTTTGAACTGCGCGACGTGGCGGATCACGTCGTCGGCGAGATCATGCTGGCCGAGCAGCATGTTGTAGCCGCGCGTCGCCACCTGGCGCACCGAGCGCTCGCTGCCGGCGCCCATCCAGAACGGCGGGTGGGGGCGTTGCGCCGCCGGGGGCTCGACGACGATGTTGTCGTACTGCCAATATTCCCCGCGGTGGCTGAACGGGGTGTCCGAGACGAACGCCTTGGTGATCACCTCCATCGCCTCGTCGAACCGCGCGTCGGCCTCCTCCATCGCCACGCAGAACCCGGCGAACTCGTTGTAGCGGTAGCCCTTGCCGATGCCGAAATCGAGCCGCCCGCCCGACAATAGGTCGAGCGTCGCGGCCTGCTCGGCGAGCAGCACCGGGTTGTGCCACGGCAGCACCAAAACAGCGGTGCCGAGGCGCAGGGTCGAGGTGCGGGCGCCGAGCCAGGTCAGCAGGTTGAGGCTCGCGGAAACCTGGCCGAACCCGGTGAAATGGTGCTCGACGACAAAGGTGCTGTGAAACCCCAGCGCCTCCGCCTCGACATTGTTCTCGATCCACTCGCGGAAGCCCTGGCTGCTGTCGGTCAGCTCCGCGCCGGGGGCCGGTCGCCGCGCCTGCGCGCTGCCGAAAAGTCCAAACCGCATTAATGTCTCCCGCGATTTGCCCCTCTCCCGCACCGCGGGAGAGGGAGGGGCCCGCGCCGGAGGCGCGGGAGGGTGAGGGCTGGTGCGGTTGCGCGACCCTCGCCCGGCTCGCTTCGCTCGCCACCCTCTCCCGCGGTGCGGGAGAGGGGTTTCCGTCAGCTCCGCTGCACCAATTCGATGCGGTAGCCGTCCGGGTCTTCGATAAAGGCGATGACCGAGCCGCCATGCGCCATCGGGCCGGCCGGGCGCGGCACCTTGACCCCGGCTGCGCCGAGCGCTTCGCAGGCCTGGTAGACGTCGGGCACGCCGATCGCGAGATGGCCAAAGGCGCTGCCGAGCGCATAGGGCTCCGCCTGGTCCCAGTTGTGGGTCAATTCGATCACCGTCGAATCGGTTTCGTCGCCATAGCCGACAAACGCCAGGGTGAACTTGCCGGTCGGGTAGTCGCGCTTGCGCAGCAGCTTCATGCCGAGCAGCTCGTTGTAGAAGTGGAGCGATTTGTCGAGATCCTTGACCCGGATCATGGTGTGCAGCAGGCGGGCCTTGCCGGCTTCCACCGCGGGCTTCGTCTGGGTGTCGGTCATCGTCATGGCGGGGGTACTCCGTCGGGTTGCAGCGTGGCTTGTCCTCTAGGGCGTCCCTCGCGACGGGTCGCGAGGACCGCGAGGATCCGATCGGCGGCGGCGCGGCTCGGCGACATGCCGTCCGCGCGCAGCCGCCGCATTGCCTCATCATATCCTGCCAGATGCGCGCTGCGAACCCGTTCATCCCGGATGACGAGGGCGAGCGCGGCGGCGAGCGGCTCCGGGGCGCAGGCGGCGGCTCCCAGATGCTCGGGGACGAGCGGCTGGTCGAGCAGGAGGTTTATGAGATTGACTTGGCGCACCTTGACGATGCGGTCGAGCAGCGCCTCGGTCAGCCGGTTGAGCCGATAGGCGACGACCATCGGCACCCCGGCCAGCGCCAGTTCGAGCGCGACGGTCCCGGAGGCGGCGAGCGCGGCTCGGCTGGCCGCGAAGGCATCGTATTTGGCGGCAGTGCCGCGCAGCACGATGGGGCGGCCCGGCCAGCCGCGTACCCCCTCGGCCACTGCCTCGGCGACGGTCGCGACGGTTGGTACGGCGACGCGAAACCGCCCGACCTGCGTTTCCAGGCGGCGCAGCGCCGCGCCGAACAGCGGCATCAGGCGGCGCACCTCGCCAGCGCGGCTTCCCGGCAGCACGCTGATCACCAGCTCGTCGCCGATGCCATGCGCCACGCGAAACCGCGCGGCATCGCCGCCCCCGGCGCCGCTTTCGACGACCGGATGGCCGACATAGCTGGCGGGAAGCCCGACCGCCTCGAAATACGGCGGCTCGAACGGCAACAAGGTCAAGAGATGGTCGTACCAGCGCGCCATCCGCCGGGCCCGGCCGCCGCGCCACGCCCACACCATCGGCGCGACGTAGTGGATCAGCGGCATCCGCTCGCCGTGCCGGCGCAGCCGCTGCGCGATGCGCCAGCTGAACCCGGAGCTGTCGATCGTGACGACCGCGTCGGGCTTGAGCGCGCGGATCGCCGCGACGGTTTCGCGCACCCGGCGCAGGATCAACGGCGCCCGGGGCAGCACCTCGGCGACCCCGGCGACCGCGAGATCGGCGAGCGGGACGAGGCTTTGGAGCCCCCGCGCCGCCATCTCCTCGCCGCCGATCCCGGCGACCCGCAACCGCCCTTCGGTGCGTTCGCGCAACGCCGCGATCAGCGCCGCCCCGAGGGCATCGCCCGACGGCTCCCCGGCAATGATGAAGAGGAACGGGGCGGTCTCGCCCGGCATTTCCGCGGTGCGTCCTTCGAGACGCACCCCTGCGGGGCGCTCCTCAGGATGAGGTAGATTTGTGTCTTGCATCAACAACTCACCCTCATCCTGAGGAGGCGCCCTTCGAGACGCCGCCTGCGGCGGCTCCTCAGGACAGGCGCGGCCGTCTCGAAGGACGCAGGATGGTTGTCCAAGATCCATCAAGTATCGGTCGGCCGTATGCCGAACACGAAGAGGCCGGCCGCATCGGCGAGGCCGATCACCTTGTCGCGGTCGAGGACGAGCGTCGCGCCGGCTTCGGCCGCAATGCCGCGCAACCCGCCTTCGGCGGCGAGGGTGACGGTTTTGGGGCCGATCGTCGGGCGGTCGGCGCGTTTTTCCTGGCCTGGCTTCTCGGCCTTGACCAGGACCCCGCCCGGGCCGTCGCGGCGCAATTGGGCGCACCGGCGCAACAATCCGTCAGTGCCCTCGATCGCCTCGACCCCGAGGACAAAGCCCTGCTGCACCACCACGGCCTGGCCGATGTCGAGGGCGCCGATCGCCCGGGCAAGGCGCATGCCGTGCGCGATATCGGCGAGCGCATCGGCATCGGGCCGGACCCGCCCGAGCGGCCCCTCGGGCAACGCCGCCCGGTCGAGCAGCTGGTCGGCGCCGATGACGCGAAAGCCCTCGCGCTCCAATTCGTTGACGACCGCCGAGAGGAGCCCATCGTCGCCGAGCGCGCGATAGCCGACCCGGGCAAAAAACTTCGCCGCCCGCCAATCCGGGCGCAGCGTGGCGAGCGAGGGGCGGCGCACCCCGCCGGCGAGCACCAGCTCGGTGACCGCGTTGGCGCGCAACAGGTCGAGCGCCGTCGCGGCGGCGCCGATGCGGCACCAGGCGTGCGGTACGCGCTCGACGGTCGCGCGGTCGGCTGCCCCTTGGAGTGCGAGGACGAATACGTCGCGTCCGGCTGCGCGGCAGCTTTCGATCACTTGCCGAGGCAACCCGCCGCCGCCGGCGATGATGCCCAGCTTTCCCTGGGGCGGCCCCGGGGCCGGGTCTTGGTCCGGAGCCTCGCGCCTAGCCGCCATTCGGCCCTTTCGGCTGGCAGATCGCGCGGCTCGAATCGGCGCGGATGAAGGCGATGATGTCATCGACCGGGCCGATCCCGCCAAACCGCTCGGCCGCCTCGTTGACCCGGTCGTTGAGCGTCCCCCCGTCGGAGAACAGGAACTGGTAGGCGTTGCGCAGCTCCTGGATGTCCTCGCGGCTGAACCCGGTGCGCTGCATGCCGATGATGTTGAGGCCGTAGAGCCGCGCCCGG
>Ga0326597_10013579_pt1 | contig 10701 bp, 7 predicted proteins | sample RVTome_12_FD_203789 | JGI IMG/M metagenome (GOLD analysis project Ga0326597, IMG submission 203789) | Soil microbial communities from uranium-contaminated site in the Upper Colorado River Basin, Wyoming, United States - RVT100D185 | ecosystem: Environmental > Terrestrial > Soil > Contaminated >... | reverse complement strand
GGCGGAGAAGCGACAAACCTGACCTGGGTGTCACGTAAGGCGCGCGACGCCGCGCCGGCGCTACGGGTCGATCAGCACGCCGGGATTGAGCACGGCGCCCGGGTCGAGCGCCCTCTTCGCCGCCCGCAGGGCGTCCGCGAACGCCGGCGGGCGCTGGCGGTCGTACCAGGGCCGGTGATCCCGCCCGACCGCATGGTGATGCGTGATCGTGCCCCCCGCGTTGATGATCGCCTCGGAGGCCGCGGCCTTGATGGTGTCCCACTGCTCGATCTCCGATCCGCGACGGGCAGGAGCGAGCACCGTGAAGTACGGCGCCGGGCCATCCGGATACACGTGCGTGAAGCGGCACATCACCCGGCCGCCGCCGCATATCTGCGCCAGGGCGCCCTCCGTCGCCCCGATCACGGACTCGTGCAGCGATGCGAAGCGGTCCCAGGTGACCGCGGTCTCGAACGTCTCGCTGATCACGCCGCAGGCGACGAAGGTGTCGCGCAGGTAGGGGGCGCGCAGGAACACCTCGCGCCATGTGCCCACAGAATCCCCCGTCCCGCTTCCAACCCGATCGCCGGCTTGCCGGCGATCGGCGGTTGTTCCTCCGTGGTCCTGTGCGAGCTCGAGGGCCCGATCCATCCAGGCGTCCACGGGATGGTCGGCCGACTCGAACCCGAGGACGAGCAGCGCGCCGTCCTGCGAGGCGCCGGTCAGAGCGGCCTCGCCCGGGTCCAGCAGGCGGCAGTTCGTCGGGTAGAGCCCACTCTGGCCGAGCGCCCGCACCGCACCCGCCCCCTGCGCGAGGTCGCCGAACGTGACGGCGGCAGACGCCTTGTGCGCCGGGCGGTCCTGGAGGCGCACCCACGCCTGCGTGATCACGCCGAGGATGCCCTCGGAGCCGATCAGCATCCGGTCCGGGCTCGGGCCCGCGCCAGAGCCGGGCACCCGCCGCGTCTCGATCGTTCCGGAGGGAGTGACCGCGGTGATCGACTCGACGAGATCGTCGATGTGGGTATAGAGGGTCGCGAAATGGCCGCCGGCGCGGGTGGCGATCCAGCCGCCCAGGGTCGACAGCTGGAACGACTGCGGAAAGTGACGCAGCGTCAGGTCGTGCTCGCGCAGCTGGTCCTCCAGCTCCGGCCCGGTCGCGCCGGCCTGGATCAGCGCCGCCCGTGACTCCCGGTCCACCTCCAGCACCCGGTTGAGCCGGCCGAGGTCGATCGTGACCGCGCCCGCATAGCCGTCGCCGACCGCCGCCTCAACCCCGCCCACGACGCTGGTGCCGCCTCCGTACGGAATCGCGGCTGCCCCGCGATCCGCGCACCAGTCCAGGAGCGCCTCGACCTCGCCCGCGTCACGCGGGAACGCAACGACGTCGGGTGCGTGGTCGAACCGCCCCCGAAATCCGCGCACCACATCGCGGTACCCCTTTCCGTAGGCGTGAGACGCCCGGTCGTAGGTCCCCGACGAACAGATCCCCGCCAGTCCGGACGGCGCCTGGAGCCGCGCCCGCGGGAGCTCGACCCGCTCCAGCGGCACGGGCTCCTCGACGTCCTCCCCACCGAACCCGAGGTGCGCGCGAAACCCCTCGCCCGCGACTCGCACATCCTCGAGCGACGGCTGCTCGTCCTCGAAGCCCCACCCCCAATGCTTCCGCCGGCGAACGGCCGGCGGCCGGCGAACTACCAATGAACTCCCCGCATCAGATGCGCGAACGCGACCCCCTCGGTCGAGACCTTCGCGTCCTCGCGCTTCTCGCCCTTTGCCGCCGAGCTCTCGGGAAAGAGCTTGAACGCCTGGTTCAGGATCACGTCGACGGACTTGGGCGCCAGCGCGTACAGGACCTCGCCGAAGGTGCCGAGCCGCGTCGCGATCTTCTTCGGCCGGTAGATCATGGCGCGCGTGATCATGTCCGCCGCCTCCTCCGGTGAGGCGGTCGGGAACGCGTCGTAGATACCGGTCGGCGCGATCATCGGCGTGCGCACGAGCGGCATGTACACGGTCGTGATGTTGACCCCGTCTTCGACGATCTCGGACGCGATCGAGCGCGAGAAGGCATCGAGGGCGCTCTTGCTCGCGACGTATGCCGAGAATCGCGGCGTGTTGGTCTGCGCGCCGATCGACGACACGTTGATGATGTGGCCGGTCTTCCGCTCACGCATCCCGGGCAGCAATCCGATAATCAGCTTCAACGCCCCGAAGTAGTTCAGCTGCATCGTGCGCTGGAAGTCGTGGAACCGGTCGTAGGAGTTGCCGATCGACCGCCTGATCGACCGACCCGCGTTGTTCACGAGCACGTCCACGCGACCGTGCTCGGCAAGGATCTCCGCCACCAAGCGGTCACAGTCCTCGATGTCGGAGAGGTCTGCCGGGTGGATCGCCGCGGTGCCGCCGGCCGACTCGATCTCGGCCTTGGTCTCCTGCAGCTTGTCCTCGGACCGCGCGACGAGCACGGCCTTGCCGCCGGCCTCCCCGACCTTCAATGCCAGCTCTCTTCCGATGCCGCTCGACGCGCCGGTGATCACCACCACCTTGCCCTCGATCGCCCCGCGCAGCGAACGGTCCTTGAACAGGTCCGGGTCGAGGTTGCGCTCCCAGTAGTCCCACAGCCTGTCGGCGTAGCCCTCCAGCGCGGGGACCTGGATCCCCGAGCCATCGAGCGCCGCCTGCGCGTCCCGCGAGTCGTACTCGCTCGGATAGTCGATGTAGGAGAGGACCTCGCGCGGGATGCCGAAGTCGCCCAGCACCTGATCGGTGATGCGCTTCACCGGCGGGAGCTCGGCGATCATGCGCCGCGCCTGCTTCGGGACCACGTTGATCATCTGGCGGTCGATCCGCATCGTGGCTTCCGGCGCATGCGCGGCCCGCGCGAACACGTTGATCACCTGGCCGGCGGTCTTCGGGGTCGGATCCGTGAGGTGGAACGCGCGGCCGTCCAGTCCGTCCTGGTGGGCGATGTGGTCCATCGCGGCCGCGGCGAAATCGACCGGCACGAGGTTGATCTGGCCTCCTTCGAGCCCGACGGTCGGCATCCAGGGTGGAAGGAGGCCGCGCACCCGCTGGATCACCTTGAAGAAGTAATAGGGGCCGTCGACTTTGTCCATCTCGCCCGTCTGCGAGTTGCCCACCACGATCGCCGGGCGATACACCCGCCAGGGCACGGTCGCCTCCTCGCGGACGATCTTCTCCGACTCGAACTTGGTGCGGGGATAGGGGTCCACCAGCTCCTGGCCCTCGTCGAACATGTCCTCGCGGAACACGCCGCGGTACCGTCCCGACACGGCGATCGAGCTGGTGTGGTGGAAGCGGCCCGCGCCCAGGGAGTTCGCGAGCGAGACCGCGTTTCGGGTGCCCTCGACGTTCGCCCGGCGGTTGCTCTCCTCGTCGGCCGACATGTCGTAGATCGCGGCGAGGTGGAAGAAGTGCTCGATGCCCGCCAGCTGCTCCCGGTCAGCGTCCGAGACGCCCAGCTCGGGAGCTGTCAGATCGCCGATCACCGCCACTATCCGCCCCGGCTCGGCGCCCCAGCGCGACATCAGCTCCTCGAGTCGCGCCCGCGACCCCTCCCGCACCAGCACGTAGATCGTGCCCTCCCGTTCGAGCAGACGCTCGACGAGATGGCGTCCGATAAAGCCCGTCGCCCCCGTTACGAAGTACCGCATGTCCCTCCCGTCAGATGCCGCCACTGCCGGGCAGAAACATATCTCTAAGGCGGCCTAGACGATCTACAGGAAGGCGGAGCCGCGCGCGAGCAGGTTCTCGTACACCGCCGACTGGATCGTCTCGCGCACGCGCTCCGAGAGCTCGAACACCAAAGCGCGGTCTTCGGCCGCCTCGGGGCCGTATGAGCTGAGGTCGATGGGCTGGCAGAACTCGATCCGCCACTTCGACGGCAGCGGCACGGCGCCCGCAAGGCCGAGCCAGGGGAACGTCGGCGTGAGCGGGAAGTACGGAGTGCCGCTCAGCCGGGCCAGCAGACGGGACTCGCCGAGCTTCGGATAGATCTCCTCCGACCCCACGATGGCGACCGGGACGATCGGGGCTCCCGTGCGCAACGCCAGCTCCACGAAGCCGCCGCGGCCGAACCGCTGCAGGCGGTAGCGCTCGGAGAACGGCTTGCCCGCTCCCTTCGTCCCCTCCGGGAAGACCATCACCAGATGCCCTTGCTCCAGCAGCCGGATCGCGTTGTAGGGAGATGCGACGACTCCGCCGACGCGGCGCATGAACGCGCTCGCCCATGGAAGCCGGAACGCCCAGTCGAGCACCATGAACCGCGGGTGCCGCGGCAAGGGGTGGTTCTTCAGGATCGCGACACTCATCATCGTCGCGTCCCAGGGAAGCACTCCGGCGTGGTTCGCAACGAGGAGCGCGCGATCGTGCGCGGGTATGTGCTCCACGCCGGTCGTGGTCACCCGCCACCACCGGTCGTACATCAACTCGAACAACGGATAGACGATCTCGACGAACTCTTCGTCGAAGCCCCACTCGTCCTGCGAGTACTCACCGCGCAGGCGGCGGGCCGCTCTGTGGACGACGTCGCGTACCGATTCGGGCAACGCGCCCGCGGCGCCCTCGAGCGCAGCCGGAAGGTCGGCGCCCTGGGCGACCGCGCCGCGCAGCGCTCCCATGAAGTCGAAGGCCGCCGGGGGCGGCTTTGCGGCGGGTGTGGGCGGAGGCTGCTCCGGAGGCCTGGCGGCGGACTCCTCCGCGGGCCCGGCGCCGGGCTCTTCGGCCGGCTCGCCGCCGTCGGGTGGCTCCGCCGTCACGTCGAGGCGCAGCCGCTGCGCGCGCTCACGCTGTGCGGCATGCCTGTCGGGCGTCACGCTCTGGCGCGGGCGCGCGTGCGCCCCCCGTTGCGATGGGTCGCGCTGCCGGTGGCCGCGGTGCGCAGGCCGGGCAGCACGCGTCGCCCATGAAGCTCCTCGACGAAGTCCTCGACCGCCTCCAACGTCGAGCGGGGCCGGAACCCGATCTCCTCCTCCAGCCGCGTGCCGTCGATCGTGAGGCCGTTGCGCAGCCACGGGACTGCCTCCGGCGGGAGGCGCCCGAGGCCGAGCCGGCCGCCAATCCCCAAGGCCGCCGAGAACAGTGGAGCTGGGATGGGGAGCGGCACCTTGCCCGCCAACCGCAGCAGGCGGCTGAGAGACACGCTGCCCTCCCCCGTCACGTTGACGGGGCCGCGCACCGGCCGCATGACCGCTGCCTCGAGCGCGCCGACCGCGTCCTCTGCGTGCACGAACTGCAGCAGGGGGTCGTAGCCGAGTTGGGTGGGGACCACAGGCTGGTGGAGGTAGCGCGTGAGCGGCGAGTCGATCGCGGTGCCGAGCGTCGGCTGGTAGCGCAGCGTCGTCACCGAGACGTGATCGAACCGGCGAGAGAAGTTCTCGAAGTAGCTCTCCAGCTCGCCGATGTCACGCTGGAATCGCGTCCGGAACGGAAATCGCCCCGCCATGTCCTCGGTGAAGAACTCGGGAGCGTTGGGCTCCGCCCCGTAGATTGCGGAGGAGCCGCGGACGACGATCGTGCGGATCTCCTCCGTCTTCTCACATGCGGCAAGCAGTTGCAGCGAGCCGATCACGTTGATGTCGTGCAGCTGCTCCGGGGCCTTCCCCGGCTCTGGCACGAGCAGCACGTCACAGTGGACGACCGTGTCCACCCGCGTCTGCGGCAGCAGCTTGGAGATCAGCGGGTTTCGGATGTCGGCGCGGATGAACTCCGTGTGCGCGAGGTCGGCGGCCGGCGGGCGCACGTCCAGCCCCGCGATGTACTCCACCTCGGGCGATCGCTCGAGGCAGCGTGCGAGCTCGGTCCCCCAAAAGCCGGCGACGCCGGTGATGAGGACCCTGCGGCCCATCAGCCCGAGCGCGCGGCGCCGGATCCGCGTTTCGACCCGGACGTGCGGCGGGGGGCGGCCGAGGAGCCCTTGGAGCGGGAAGCCGACCGGGGCTTGGTCGACGTGCGCTTCGGCTTCGATGCGGTAGAGCGCTTGGCCGTGGAACCCGCCGCGCGCTTCGGCTTCGAGGCCGCGGCGGTCTTGCGCTTCGCCGTCGAGCCCGACGCCCGCTTGGAGGCGGAGGCCGTGGCGGTGCGCTTCGACTTCGTGCCGGCGGACTTCCTGGATCCGCGTTTCGGCGTCACGCCGAGCTGCTCCTCGAGCTGTGCCTCGAGCTGCGCCACGCGCTCGGCCAGGCGCTCGGTTGCGGTGCGCAGGTCCTGGAGGGCGTCACGAACGCGGTTGGCGGCCACAGCCGGCCGCTGCCCGGCCCCGCGGACACCGCGCCCGGCGCGCGCCGCGCTCTGCTCGGCCATGCGCACCACGTCGTCGACGAGCTCCTGTGCCCGGTCGCGGGTGACCTCCGCCGACCCGAGGGTGCTCTGCACCGTCCGCTCGACCGCCCGACGCACTTTGTCGGGAACCGCCCGCGGCTTGCCCTTGCCCGAGCCTCGCGAAGGCACTACCCCTCCGGGACGATCGCGGGTGACTCGCCGGGCACGCCCTCGCGGACGATGTCGCGACGCAGGGCGCCGAGGTCGCGGCCCAGCTGCTCGAGCCGCACCTCCATCCGGCCGAGCTGGTCGGAGAGGTTCGAGCCCGACCGCGCCTCATCGGACAGGCGCTCGAGGCGGACGCCGATCTTGTCGACCGCGTCCTCGACCTCCTCCAGGCGCTGCGAGACGGTGCGCAGGCGGCGCCCCAGCTTCTCCAGCTCCGAAGCGGAGGGCAGGTTGAGCGCGTCCATCGCGGACTGCTGGGCGTGCGCGACCTTCTCGCGCGCGGTGGCCGCTCGTGAAATCGCGGAGTTGATCATCTGGTTCTCCAGCAAGTCGTCTGCGAGGCGGCCGATGGCGTCCTCGGCCTGGCCCGCGATCCGGCGCCGGAGACCACCCTGGTCCTCGCCGCCGGGCTCACCGCTGAGGTGGTCCGTGTCGCTCATGTCATGCCACTCCCGTTTTGGACGGTTTGGACGGAAAGAAAGTGAATGCGGCCTCCGAGCGGGGCGCACGGGGCACGAGCGGCAAACTAGCGCATCCTCGCCGCCCCGGCGAGGGCCGCATGGAGGCGCCCACCGTCGAAACCTGACCTGCGAGTCACCCAATGCACCCCGGCGGCTCAAAAAAACCCTCAACTCCAACTCGAGGCTGAGGAAGGTCGAGGGTTGGGGCTGCAGCCGAATCGGGCCGGCGCGACCGAGTCCAGATCTTTCCCCCGAAGTTCACATCGGGTTCACCGCCCACCGGCAAGCTCAAGTCAAGGTCTGTCCAGGTCGATCATGGACCGATTGGGCGCGCCCCTGCAAAGGTGGCAGGAGCGCCCGCTTTCCTGTCAAGAACCAACGCGTGAGGTCGATCACACAACTATCATGTCCACGTGGGAGGCATCGAGACCTGAGCAGGGGCACGACGCCACTGCCGCGGTTCACGCAACGCGCCTGGGTGCAGGCGACGGTTCACCGTTGCAAAGCCGCGGGGCAGTAGGTAGCGTGATGCCCGCTTGCGGTAGGGTCCCGGCGCCTGAGGACGGTGCGGGAGTTACCCGCATCACGAGGCGAGATTCACGAGGGATGACGAGGAAGATCCTCTTCGGCGCGGTGACGCTGGCCCTACTTGTGGCCGGCTTCAGCGTTGCTTCATTTCCGGCCCTGGCCGAGCTGCGGATCATCACGATCACGCTCGAGGGCGGCCAGGAGGTCGTGACCACCGTCGACGTCCCGCCGGGCACCCCGCCCGAGGCGATCCAGCTCCCGGAGCTCAGCGCCCCGGTCAAGAAGGTCGAGGACGGCGGCCCGGCGCAGCCGAAGACCCCGGCCGACGAGGCAGAGGCGGAGAAGCCGAAGGACAAGACCAAGGAGACCTCGCCCGGCGAGTTCCTCGAGGAGGACGAGCCCGCAAAGCCTAAGCGCAAGAAGCGCAAGAGGACGAAGCCCGGCGACATCCGCACTCCGGACGGGGCTCCCACCCGCGCCAACCCGACGTTGACACTCGGACTTCCCGGGCCCGCGCCCGTCGGCGTCCCGAACTTCGTGATCAGCAAGTTCCGGATCCCGCCGTTCCTGCTTCCGATCTACCAGGCCGCCGGCACGCAGTACGGCATCCGCTGGGAGGTCCTCGCGGCGATCAACGAGATCGAGACCGACTACGGCCGCAACCTGAACGTGTCTTCCGCAGGCGCCCTCGGGTGGATGCAGTTCATCCCTTCGTCCTGGCGCGCATACGGCACCGATGCGAACCGGGACGGCGAGAAGGATCCGTACAACCCCGTCGACGCGATCTTCGCCGCGGCCCGCTACCTGAATGCCGCCGGCGCCGAGGACGACCTGCGCCGCGCGATCTTCGCGTACAACCATGCAGACTGGTACGTGGACTCGGTGATGATGCGCGCGCGGCTGATCTCCGGCCTGCCCGCCGACCTCGTCGGATCGCTCACCGGGCTGACCCAGGGCCACTTCCCGGTTCACGCCCGCGCCCGCTACGCGGACGACCTCGCCGAGCGCGACCTGCGCCGGCTCGGCCGCAAGGTCCGGCGCGAGCACAACGCCGCCAAGATCGTCGACTCGAACGACCGCCGCCGCTCCATCAACATCTACTCGCGGCGCGCCGCGCCGGTGATCGCAGTCAACGACGGCGTGGTGCGGAAGATCGGCAAGAGCAAGAAGCTGGGTCGGTTCATCGTGCTGCAGGACGTGTACGGGAACCGCTACACCTATGCCCACCTCGGCAAGGTCTCGAAGCGCTACCCGGTTCCGAAGACCTTCGACGACCCGCGCGCCCGCGACGAGTTCCGTTACGCCCGCCAGCCGCGCGAGGAGGCCCTGCCCAAGCCGACCGCTCCCGCCAGCGCCGGCACGCAGACGCGCTCGGGCACGGACCGTGTCGCCTACCGGCAGGCCTCAAACTCCAGCTCAGCCACCGGTACGCAGCCACAGACCCACGCAACCGAGAAGGAGCGCCTGTTCGCCAACCCGGCGCGTCCGGCCAACCGCGAGGTCGCCGAGGAGACCGGGCAGCTGCTCGACCAGGCCGGATTCGAGGTGTTCAAGGTCTACTTCTCGAAGACGCTGCGCCTGAAGCCGTCGGAGGTCAAGCTCAAGACCCTCAAGAAGGGGTCGAGGGTCATCGGCGGCACCGTCCTGGGCCGTGTCGGCAAGGTCGAGACAGGCCCGGGCTCGAAGCTCGCCCCACACCTCAACTTCTCCATCCGGCCCGCCGGCCGCGGCGCCCCCCGGATAGACCCGAAGCCGATCCTCGACGGATGGAAGCTGCTCGAGGCGAGCGCGATCTACCGCGCCGCCGGCCGCAACCCGTTCGTCGCGAACCCCGGCGTCGGCCAGGTGCTGCTGATGTCAAAGGAGGTCCTCACCCGGCGGGTGCTGGCCAACCCCGACATCGACGTCTACGACTGCGGGCGCGACGACATCCGCTCGGGCCAGGTCGACCGCCGCGTGCTCGCCACGCTCGAGTTCCTGGCGGCGTCCGGCCTGCGGCCGACGGTCACCTCGCTCAAGTGCGGCCATGGCTTCTACACCAAGAGCGGAAACGTCTCTCACCACAGCTCCGGCAACGCGGTCGACATCTCAAGCATCAACGACACCCCGATCCTGGGCCATCAGGGCAAGGGCGAGATCACCGAAACGACCGTCCGGAAGCTCATGACGCTCCAGGGCGCGATGCAGCCGGCGCAGATCATCTCGCTGCTCGAGATCGGCGGCAACACGATCGCGATGGGCGACCATGCCGACCACATCCACGTCGGGTGGCGGCCGCTCTTCGGGCCCAACCAGCGGCTCGGGCGCCAGGCGCGCAGGCTGCTCTCCAGCAACCAGTGGGACCGCTTCGTCGACCGCCTGACGGACATCGAGAACCCGATCGTCCGCACCACCCCGTCGAAGTACTCGATCCGGGTGAAGCGCCACCGCAGCGGCGGGCGTCGCTCGAGCGACGCCCACGCGGGCGAGTAGCTCCACGTCCGCACCCGGGCAGCTCTTCCGGTTCTGCGAGCTCGACTTCCCCTTTCCGCTCGGGCCGGCTGACGGCCGCTACCTGAGTCGCGGGCCGGACGGCGAAGACGTCGCGGTGGTCGCGTTCCGGGCGCTGCACGCGCAGCGACGCAGCCGCCTGCGCGGGCGCCGCCCGGCGCCCGCGCAACCCGGAGCGACCGCTCCGGAGCCGGTGCCGGTCACACGCGCGGTGGTGATCGCCGCCGAGCCCTTTCCGGACGCCGGCGCCGCGGCCGGCTGGCTGCGTGACTGCGGTGGCCGGGATGCGGCCGCAGACGAGGTGGAGCAGGCGCTCGAGCTGGTCAACCACGCCGTCTCGGCCCACCGTGTCGCGGCGCAGGACCCCCACGTCCGCGACCTCGTGGCCGCCGACGTCCAGCGTGTGAGGCTCGGCTACGGCACGGGCGACGACGTCGTGGAGGGCTCGTGGCGCGAGGCAGTAGTGATCCCGCTCGAGCGGGCGAAGCGCCAGACGCGGCGGCGGATGCTGTCCCCGCAGGAGGAGATGGCCGGCATGCTGTCGGGGCGCCGGCCGGCCGCTCGCCCAAGCGAGGAGCTTCTGCTGCGCGCACGGCTGGACCTCGATCATGGGCGGCCTGTCGAGGCTGCCCTGGTCACCCGGGCAGCGACGGAGGCACTCGCCGCCGAGGGCCACGGCGGCGGCGATGCCGCTGCGGCGAGCAGGCTGGCGCGGGCGGCCCTGACCGGCGAGCTG
>Ga0326597_10013578_pt1 | contig 10701 bp, 6 predicted proteins | sample RVTome_12_FD_203789 | JGI IMG/M metagenome (GOLD analysis project Ga0326597, IMG submission 203789) | Soil microbial communities from uranium-contaminated site in the Upper Colorado River Basin, Wyoming, United States - RVT100D185 | ecosystem: Environmental > Terrestrial > Soil > Contaminated >... | reverse complement strand
AAGTGCTGGCCGACGTCGGCGACAACGTGGCCGAAGGCCAGGTGCTGGTGACGCTCTCCCCTGTCGAGCTGCAACTCGAGCTCGACCGCCAGCGCGCCAACGTCAGCCAGGTGCGCGCGCGCCTCGGCCTCGGCCCCAAGGACTCGCTGCCGAAAGAGCCCGAGCAGGTCGCCTTCGTCCAGCGCGCCTCCGCCCAGCTCTTCGACGCCGAGCAGAAGCACCGCCGCGCCGAGGAGATGTTCCGCGGCGGGCTGATCTCCCAGGAACAACTCGACGAAGCCGCCGTGCGCTTCAAGAGCGCCCGCGCCGCCCACGAGGAAGCCTTGCAGGAGGTTGACCAGCTCAAGGCCCAGCTCCTGGCCAGCGAGGCCGCCCGCGACCTGGCCGCGAAAAAACTCGAAGACGCTTCCATCCGCGCCCCCTTCCCCGGCGCCGTCAAGGAGCGCCACGTCAGCCCGGGCGAATACCTCACCGTGCAGAGCCCGGTCGAAGTCATCGTCCGCACCGACAAGCTGCGCGCGCGCCTGGCGGTCCCGGAAAAATACGCCGGCTCGCTGAAACGGGGCGCGACCGTGGACATCCACGTCGAGGCCTATCCCAACGAAGTCTTCCAGGGGCAGCTCGTCCGCATCAACCCCGCCGTCAGCCAGGAGAGCCGCACCTTCGAAGTGGAAGCGCTGCTGGCCAATCCCGCCGGACGGCTGAAGCCGGGCTTTTTCGTGCAGGCCACCATCCCCAGCGAATTGCAGGAGAGCGCCCTCACCGTACCGGAGCAGTTGGTGAACTACCGCTACGGTGTCTACAAGGTTTTCGTCGTCAACGGCGCCCAGGTGGAAGAGCGCGAGATCAAGACCGGCCCGCGCCTCGAGGGCCGTGTCGAAGTGGTGGAAGGCTTGAAAGCCGGCGACCGCGTCGCCCTGGCCGCGGAGGGCGAACTCTTCAGCGGCGCGCAGGTGCGCGAGGTCCGAGAGTAGGCCATGAAGCTGGCGGAAGTTTGCGTGCGCCGCCCCGTCTTCGGGGTGATGCTCATCGCTTTCCTCGTAACCCTGGGGATTTTCTCCTACCGCGACCTGGGCGTGGACCTCTTCCCCCGCGCCGAACCCGCAACCGTATACGTTTCCGTCACCCTGCCCGGGGCCAGTCCGGAAGAGCTGGTGGCCAGCGTCGTCCTGCCGCTCGAGGACGCCATCTCCACCGTCAGCGGCCTCGATGAGATAAACGTCTGGGCCTTCGAAGGTACCGCGCGCATCGTCTGCACCTTTGTGCTCGAGCGCGAAATCGAGGGCGCCGCCCAGGACATCCGCGAAAAAGTCGCCGGGGCCATGAACCGCCTGCCCCCGGGCGTGCTCCCGCCGGTGATCGCCAAAGCCGATCCCGATTCCGACCCCATTCTGACGGTGATGGTGGCGGGGCCGATGACGCGGCGCGAGCTGACCGAGATCGCCGACAAGCAGGTGCGGCGGTCGCTCCAGACCGTGCCCGGCGTAGGCGAGGTCAGCCTGAACGGCGGGCAGCGCCGCGAAATCCGCATCCTCATCGACGCCGAGCGCCTGACCGCGCACAACCTCACCGTGCTCGACGTCCGCCAGGCGGTGCAGAGCGAAAACATTGAAGCGCCCGGCGGCCGCGTCATCCACGGCGCCGAAGAGCTGGGGCTGCGGACATTGGGGCGCGTCTCCTCCGCCGAGCAGTTCGCCGACATCATTGTCGCCAGCCGCGGCGGCACGCCCATCCGCATCCGCGACGTTGCCCGGGTGGAAGACGGCGCCGAAGAGTTGCGCTCCTGGTCCATGCTGCACGGCCAGGACGTGGTCAGCATCGAAGTGCGGCGGCAGACCGGCTCCAACACCGTCCGCGTGGCCGCTGAGGTGAAGGAACGGCTGGCGCAATTGAAGGCCGAGGTGCCCGCGGGCGTCAACCTGGTGGTGGTGCACGACATTTCCGAGTTCATCCAGGCCTCGGTGGACTCCCTGCTGGAGCACCTCATCCTGGGCGCCTTCCTGGCCAGCCTGGTGGTGCTGCTGTTCATCCGCAACTGGCGCGCCGTGCTCATCGCCGGCCTCGCCATCCCCACCTCCATCATCGCCACCTTCACGCTGATGCGCTACATGGACTTCACGCTCAACAACATGACCTTGCTGGCACTGACCCTGGCGGTGGGGATCGTCATCGACGACGCCATCATTGTGCTCGAAAACATTTTCCGCTTCCTGGAAGAAAAGAAAATGGAGCGCAAGCGCGCCGCCGTCGAAGCCACCGCGGAAATCGGGCTGGCGGTGATGGCCACCACGCTTTCGCTGGTCATCATCTTCCTGCCTATCGCGTTTATGAGCGGCTTTGCCCGCCGCTACGTCAACGCCTTCGGGTGGACCATGGCCATGGCCATCCTGGTCTCCCTGCTGGTGAGCTTCACGCTCACGCCGATGCTAAGCTCGCGCTTCCTTAAAGTGCGCGCCGAGAACGGCCACGCGCGCAGCCGCGAGTCGCGCTACGTGCAATGGATTGAGACGCACTACCTGCGGGTGCTGGCCTGGGGGCTCGACCACCGCCGCGCCGTGCTGGCCATCAGCCTGCTCACGCTGCTCTCCACTTTCGTCCTCTACCCGTTCGTAGGGCGCGACTGGATCCCGGCCGACGACCAGAGCGAGCTCAACGGCTCCATCAACCTTCCGGAAGGGACCGCGCTCGAGGTCACCATGGCCACCATGACCGACATGGCCCAGCGCTTGGAGGCGCTGCCCGAGGTGGAGTTCGTCCACGCCTACACCCACGGCCGGGGCTACCACGGCCACCTCTACATCCGCCTGGTTCCGCCCGGTAAGCGCTCACTCACGCACGAAGAGACGGCCGCGGCGGCGCGCAAAATCCTGGCCAGCTATCACAACGTGACCTTTAACGTGCGCCTGCCTTCTACGCTGGGCGGGGAGAATTGGTTTCCCATCCGCGCCGTCATTCGCGGGCCGGAAATCCACAAGCTGGTGGAGTTGTCCAAAGAGGTTGCCGACCGCATGCGGCAGGACCCGGGGCTGGTGGACATCAACCCCATGCTCAACCTGGCGACGCCCGAGCTGCAGGTGAAGGTGGACCGCCAGCGCGCCGCCGACCTGGGCGTGCGCATGAGCGACATCAGCGCGGCCGTCCGGCTGCTCTACTCGGGGCAGGACGAAATCTCCGCCTACAAGGAAGGCTCCGAGCAATTCCCGGTGACCATGCAGCTGCTTCCGCACCAGCGCGACGACCCGGCCGTGCTCGCGCGCTTGATGGTGCCCTCGGCGAGTGTCGGGCAGGTGCGGCTGGAAAACATCGCCAGCATCGAGCGCGGCTCCGGGCCGGCTTTCCTGCAGCGCTACAACCGTGAGTTCCAGGCCTCGGTGGGCGCCAACCTGGCGACTGGATATCCGCTCGACGCCGCTGCCGCCACCACGGTCCGCGCTATCCGCGAAGTGGGCTTGCCGCCGGGCTACTCCTTCGTTTTCGCGGGACAGGTGCGACTGCTGGAGGAGACCACCTACAACTTGCTGCTGGCCATGCTGCTGGCGGCCATCTTCATGTACATGGTGCTGGCGGCGCAGTTCGAAAGTTTTTCCCACCCCTTCATCATCATGCTCACGCTGCCGCTCAGCATCCCCTTCGCGCTCTTCTCGCTCTTCATCACCGGACGGACGCTCAACCTCTGGAGCGCGCTCGGTGTTTTCCTGCTGCTGGGCATCGTGAAGAAGAACGGTATCCTGCAGGTGGACTACACCAACCGCCTCCGCCACGAGGAGGGTATGCCGCTGCGCGAAGCCATCCTCGAAGCCAACCGCGTCCGCCTGCGGCCCATCCTGATGACCACCTTCTCCATCATCGCCGGGCTCATCCCGGTCGCCGTCGGCATCGGTGCCGGTTCCGAGCAGCGCGCCGCCATCGCCGTCACCATCATTGGCGGACAATCGCTCTGCCTGCTGCTGACACTGATGGTGGTGCCGGTGGCCTATGATTATCTGGCGGAGCTGGAGAGCCGGCCCTGGTCGGAGATTCTTGGCGGCCCTTGGGGCCGCCTCCGCACCAGCGTGGGCCGCATCTTCGGCGCTTTCTAGCTAATTCCTCTTTTCCAGGCTGTCCCCATCCCCTCGCTCCACTTCTCCCGCACAGATTTGTAAGCCATTGACATTGAAAGGGCGCGGCGGTAGGTTTTGCGCCAAGCCGCCCCTCGGAGAGGGCGCACCCTGGCCAGCCCCAAAGCTTCGGGGCGCCCGGGCAGGGGTGGCCAGAGGCGGGGCTTCCGCTCATTCGCGAATCCATGACCAGGCGGCGCTAAGCGGCTCTCGGCGGCACAGTTCCAGTTCGCCGAAGCCGCGGTGTTGAACTGGGAAACCTGTTGGTGGAGGCGCGGAGTCCTATGCGTTAGGCCCCGCAAGGAAGTCCGGCGTGGCGTTGCTCCGAGAAGGCCAGATCATCCGCGGCACCTACGACGTGGAGCGGTTCCTCGGCGAAGGCGCCTTCGCCGAAGTCTATCGCGTCCGTCACCGCTTCCTCGGCCGCCAGGCCATCAAGATCTTCAAGATGGTGGGGATGACCATTGAAGAGATCGAAATGATGCTGGGCGAGGCCATCATGCTCTCGCGCATCGGCCACCCCAACATCGTCCGCGTCTACGACGCCAACACCACCGAGACCTCCAAGGGGACCTGCGGGTTTTTCACGATGGAGTACATCGCCGGGGGCAGCCTGGAGCAGTTCTGGCGCTCGCACGGCGCGCAACTGGTGCCGGTGGATACTTCGGTCGAAATCGCCACCCAAGTGTGCCGCGGGCTGGCCGTGGCCCACAGCGAAGACCCGCCCATCGTGCACCGCGACATCAAGCCGCAGAACATCCTGGTCGGCTACGACGCCGGCGGGCTGCGCGCGCGCTTGAGCGACTTCGGGCTGGCCAAGCAGGTGAACCCGCTGACGCTGATGGCCAGCGCCCGCGGCACGCGCGCCTTCAAAGCGCCGGAGGCGTTCCAGGATGTGCAGAAGGACTCCTGCGCCGGCGACGTCTGGGCTCTGGCCTCGACGCTGTATCTTTTGCTGGCGGATCGGCTGCCCTACGCCGAAGCGGGCGAGATGGATACCATTGATACTTCACGCTTCGAGCGGCCGCTCATCCCTCCCAGCCGCTTGAACGTCAACGTGGACGCCGGGCTCGATCAGATTCTTTTCCGCGCGCTCTCTCCCGACCCGGCGCAGCGGCACGCGACGGCCAAAGAATTTCTGAACGACCTCGCCCGCTGGAAGCCGCGCCCGGCGGCGACCGCCGCCCAACCCAAGGCGGCGCTGGGCGCCGACACTTCCAAGAGCGCTCTGGGGATGCATTCTCCGCTCAACGAAATCGAAGCCCAGAAAATGGCCGGCCGCGCCATCAAGCTCGCCCGCGACGGCGGCAAGCTCGGCGAAGCCGCCGACCTGATGGAGGAGGCGTTCAATCTTTCGCCCAGCCTGCGGGCCAAGTACGAGTATCAGCTCCAGCTCTGGCGACGCGGCCTGGCGATGTGACCGGGTCTTATTCGAGAAGGCGGCGCCGGTTCTTGGCGGCGGCCGAGGAGACAAGCGAATGGCCAACCTGCGCTGTCCGGCTTGCGGGTCGGACGAGGTTGAAGTCCAGCTCTGGGCCAATGCCCAGGGCGAGTTCAAGCAGGACGAGTCCGGCGGGAAGTGCAAGAAGTGCGGCCACAAGCTGACGCTCGCTGAGATCAAGGCGGCGCTTGACTTGAAATAATCGCGTTGGAGTAGGAGGCAACTATGGCAGGGGCAGGGTGCCCGCGCTGCGGAGGGGACACCTTCAGCATCAGCATCAGCCTCTCGGCAACCGGGGACGTTTCCGGCAGCGGAACCAAGATCACCTGCAAGGCCTGCGGCCATCTCCTGACCATGGAGGAGTTCAAGCGCACGCAGGGCGAGAGCAAGCCGGCGGAGAAACCGGCGCCGCCGCCCGCTGCGCCGCAGGCGGCGGAGCCCGAAGGCGCCGCCTGTCCCGATTGCGGCCACGCGACGAGGACAGATGTTGTCCCCGGCGCGCTGTGGTGCAGTTGGTGCGGCAAAGAGGTCAAACCCGGCCGTGCGCCCAGCGGCGGACCAAAGCCGACTGCTACTTTTCCGGCAGCCAGCACGCCCGCGGCCAGTGCCCGCCCGCAGGCAGCAGCCACTGCGCCGCCGGCCGCCGTCGCCGCGCCGGCCGTTGAGGAGGCCCCCGTTTCCGAAATCCTGCTGGAGGCAGCGCAGCCCAACCTTTTCCACGTCAACGGGTTCCGCGTTACCGGCCTGCCGGTGGACGCCACACCGAGGGAAGTGTCGCGGCAATCGGAGCGGCTGAAGATGATGGAGAAACTCGGCGGCGGCCACAGGGTCGCGGGGCCGCTCCCGCTCGACCCGCCGCCGGACAGCGAAGCCGTCCGCGACGCCCTGCAGCGGCTGCACGACCCCGAGCGCCGGCTGGTGGACGAGCTGTTCTGGTTCTGGCCGTGGAAGCCGGGGCAGCGCGACGGCGATGAGGCGATGCAGAAGCTCAACGGCGGCGACGTCAAGGGGGCCGCCGACGTCTGGTTCAAGCGCGAGCACGAGGCCAGTGAAGCGTATGTCTCCATGCACAACCTGGCCGTGCTCTCCCACGCCACCGCGCTCGACTGGGAGGGGCGCACCGATGGCAAGCCGCTGCCGCCCGACAAGATCAAAGAGCGGGACGCCTGCTGGAAGCACGCCTACTCCCGCTGGCGGTTGTTGCTGGAGCGCGAGGAGTTCTGGAGCCGGCTGACGGCGCGCATCCGCGAGCTGGACGACCCGCGGCTGCCCACGGGGACGGCGCGCCGCCTGCGCGCCGGGCTACCGGTGGCGCTGCTCTCCATCAACGCGCAGTTGGCGCTCAAGGCCGCCGAGCGCGGGGACGCCGCCGAGGCTGCGCGCCACCGCGGCATCGTCGAGGCTTCGGGCTTCAGCCAGCCGGATATCGAAGAAGCCCTGCGGCGGGCGGTGGCGCCCATCCGCCAGCGCATCCACATGCTGGCCAAGGAAGCGGAGCCGGAGGCCGACGCCCATCCCGAGAAGGCGGACGCGGTGACGCGGCGGCTGGTGCGGCAGGCGACGCCGCTGCTGGCCGTGCTCGACCGCGTGTTGCCGCAGGGCAGCATGCTGCGGCAAGCGGCCCACGACGAAGTAGTGCTGAAGGCGCTGGCCTGCGAGATCCCCTTCGCCAACAAGACCAACAAGTGGAAGGAGTCGCTGGCGCTGCTGGAGCTGATCCTGCCGCTGGCGCTGGGGGAGACGGCGCGGAGCCGGATTGACGACAACATCCGCATCGTCAAGGGCAACATTGAGCAGGACCGCGTCTATGGCACCTGCTTTTTCTGCGGGCGCAACAAGCCGGCGGACGAGGCGGAGACGGAAGTAAAACTTTACGGCGAAGTGCGGCGCACGCCCATCTATGAAGGCGGGCAGTTCGGAGAGCGCGTGCAGTGGAAGAACGCCACGCTCAAGGTGCCGCGCTGTTCGACGTGCAAGGAGGCCCACGACAAGGCGCAGACGGCGTTCACCGTCGGCGGTGTCGCCGGCTTTGCTATGGGACTGGGGAGTTGCATCACCGGGATGTCGCGCGAGCGGGGAGGCTTCGTCCTGCTCGGAATCGTGTTAATCGTTATCGGGTTCGGCATCGGGGCTTTGATCAGCAGCAGGGTGCTGCCCAAGGACATCAAGAAGGTCGAGACCAAGAACGAATTTCCGCGGGTGAAGGAGCTGATCAAGGAAGGGTGGTCCATCGGCGAGAAGCCGCCCGGAGTGCAGTAAGCGGAGAGCGGAATGGCAGAGAGGATGTCCCGAGCCGAGATTGCTGGGCGGGTTGCGATCAAGTCCTCTGCATTGGGCGAGCCGGCCAAGGTCCTGGCCGAAATCGGCGGTCCTGCGGCATTCGAAGACCTTGCCTACCTCCTCTTCAACGAAGTTGAGCCGCCCGGGTTGCCCCCATCTGATTTCCGATGCAATCTCATCAAGCTATTGGCCGAGGTTGGCGATGAGCGTCCTCTTGGACCCCTGCTGGAATTCTATGAGCTCCATCACCACCTCGAGGGGCTAGTTCGGGCAGCACTGAGACAAGCAGGGTTCATTCCAAAGCCGCGTTACTCCGATTTCACGCTCATGATGGCGGTCAAGATGAACGAGGCGAAGCTGCCGGACCCGCGAGCGTTGCCCGGTCATGAGCACGTTATTCAGAAACTAGACCAAACCTATCTGCGAAGCGCTTCTTCGGTTGATCTGCTGCACACCTGGAAGCTTGGTTCTTACCGCGCTCGCTTTTGTGTGATCCGAGCATTGGACCAAATGCTCGTTGAAGGCAGACGGCAAGCAATGGCCCACATATTTGAATTGGAGCAACAGAAGAATGGGGACCTGCTACGTGAGGTCGCAACGGCGTTGGGAAGGCTGGGCGACCCCAGGGGGATTGATGCGCTCGGACAGTATCTCGAGGAGGCTGCGAGAGGCAGTGAGTCAGCGGCTCAGATTCTGCGGTTGGGAGGGACCGACTCGATTAAGCACGTCATTGACGATCTCTGCGGCTTCGGCCACCCCAGCGCCCGCCATTGGGTACTGAAGCTCTACGATATGTGTACGGACAGTACCAAGCAGGAATTGAGGCTTCACGCCGGGTGGCGTCTCGGCCTAAACCCCGAGCCGAAGAAAGAGATTCGTGCGCCGGCACCGAAGGAAGTGAAAGAGGAAAAGTCGAAATGCTTCATCGCAACGGCGGCCTGCGGCTCATCTGTCGCGCCGGAGGTTGCTCTGCTACGGCGGTTCCGCGACCATCGGTTGCAGCCGCACCGGGCCGGCCGAGCCGCGATTGCGTTGTACGAGCATCTATCTCCGCCGCTGGCGGACTTCATCCGCCCGTGGCCCTGGCTGCGGGCTGCAACGCGTAGATTGGTGGTCAAGCCAGCACTCGTTGTTGTGGGGTTTCTGTGGGGGCAGAGCGCGACGCTCAAGTGCGTGTGCTGCGACGAGTTCCCTCGACAACCGTGAGCTGAGGGCAGGATGGTAGCGAAGATGACCCGAGCTGAGCTGGTCAAGCGGTTGGCCGTCAAGAGCAGTGAGCTGGGGGACCCGGCGAAGGTCCTTGCCGAGATTGGCGGCACGGCTGCGATTGACGATCTCGTGGATCTTCTGCGCAACGAGCCGGAACCGCCCGATTTGAAAGGCTTCGCTTTTCGCCACAATCTCATCGAGCTGCTGGGCGCGTCGGGCGAAGAACGGGTGATCGGGCCCCTGCTGGAGTGCAGCGACCTCTATCGCGCCTGGGAGGATCTGATTGTGAGTGCGTTGGAGAGTGTGGGCGAATCAGTTCCATCACGGTACGAGCTAGAAGAGCTTGTAAGACTGATACGGACCTCCAAAGGCTACAGCCTGCCGGAATCGCCCGAGTATCCCCGCTACAAAGAAAAGATAGACCGTGGCCACCTTCGAGGATTTCCCTTCGATCGGATCAGTGAAGGACTGTTTGCCCAGGCAGGGGATGTGCGCCGCGAAGTGGTGAAGGCGTTGGAACAGATTCCCGGTGAGGCTAAACGTGAGGCTCTGACGTACCTGCTTGACCACGAGCGCAATAAGTGGAATCGAGTCGTGGTCGCCGCGGCGTTGGGGCGGCTCGGCGACTCGCGGGGTATCGAGGACTTGGGAAAGCATTTGGAGTCAATTGCCGAAAACGTCGGCCGATCCGCAATCATGAACATCTGGCTGGGAGCCGGCGGGGGCAAGAGCACGGTTGATGTCCTACGCATGCTGGAGGACCCTCGCGCCCGTCAATTTTTGGAGTCATTCCTGCGCAAGTGCCCTGACCACCCGGCCGCGGCGGACCTGAAAAGCTACGCCGCCCGCCGCCTGGCTGAAGTGAAGCCCGAAGTCACGAGCCCCGCGGCAAAAGAACCTGCCTCCGGTTGTTTCATCGCCACGGCGGCTTGCGGCTCGGCCGATGCGCCGGAAGTGGCGAGGTTGCGGCGGTTCAGAGAGCAGCGCCTGCGGCCGCACCGCGCCGGCCGTACCGCTATTCGGGTCTATGAGCGATTTTCGCCTCCCCTGGCCGAGTTTATCCGTCCGCGGCCGTGGCTGCGCGTTGGCGTTCGATTTCTAGTGCTCAAGCCGGCTCTTTTTGTGCTCGCGTATCCGGCGGAGAGACAAAGCAGCGTAGAATCCGCAGGGAGCGATTGAACCGTGGCGACTGAAGGAGAGCGAGACACGGGTTCGTTCTGGGCGGGGCTGCGGCAGCAGTGGTTTCCGCCGGAGTTCCGCATCCGCCTGCCGGTTTGGCCCGCGGATTTCGCGGCGCTGCTCGAAGGGTTGGAGCAAGAGAAAGCACCGCTGGCGGGTCAACCGTCGAGCGCGGGCGGGCCTCCAGTTGAAATGCTGGCGGAAGTGGCGACGGGGTTGTGGCGGCTGCGGCAGCGCATGGTGGAGCCGGATACGGGCCGGCCGCTGGAAGAGATGCGCCGAGCCTTTCGGCACCTGGAGTCGGTGTGGGACGCACTGGCGGCGGCGGGGGTGGAGATTCAGGACCACACCGGCACACCCTTCCATACCGGCCTGTCGCTGGACGTGCTGGCCTTCCAGCCCACGGCGGGGGTGGAGCGGGAGCGCGTGATTGAAACCATCAAGCCCAGCGTGTATTTCAAGGGCCGGGCGGTCCAGATGGGCCAGGTGATTGTC
>Ga0326597_10013577_pt1 | contig 10701 bp, 7 predicted proteins | sample RVTome_12_FD_203789 | JGI IMG/M metagenome (GOLD analysis project Ga0326597, IMG submission 203789) | Soil microbial communities from uranium-contaminated site in the Upper Colorado River Basin, Wyoming, United States - RVT100D185 | ecosystem: Environmental > Terrestrial > Soil > Contaminated >... | reverse complement strand
TCCCCAATCACCGACTTCCGGGCTGTCGCTTATAGCCGTAAAGAGAATCTGATTATCGCTTTCGCCCGGAGCGGTTAAAACTCCTCCGTTATAGACATCTATTCCGGAAGTACTGCTTTGAAATTTAATTATTGACCCGGGCAAAATAGTCAAGTCAGAAAAGACGGCTAAAGGATTTTTGACCACGATCGGTAAATCAAAATTCCAAAGAACATTTTCTGTTTCAATACTGCCAAAAGTTAAAACAGCATCTAAATCATTGTCTTGCGCCGTTGTGCCGATTGCTATCAAAGACGAATCTTTAAGGAAAATGGGTGTCTCGTTGTTTTCAAAAATATTGTCTGAAAAAGTTGGCCCAATCCCTTTTTCAATCCTGGCCCCGTATTTATTGCCAGAAAATACGGAATTAGAAATTGTCGGACTTCCTCCTCTGATAAAAAGTCCGGACTCCGGGTTGTTTAAAAAAGTAATGTTATGAAAAAGTGGATCTGCGTCAATCACTTCAATGCCGGCAGATTCATTGTCTTCAAATAAGGAATCGGAGATGCTGACCAAAGTACCGTCTATCTGAACTCCGGCCGGACCAAAAGATTGCATTCCGCCGGCATTTTTCAAAACAATGTTGCTCATTTCAGAATCAATGCTTGAGCTTTCAAAATATATGCCGCCCCAAGAACCCGGAGCAGGACTAGGACTGGCCGAATCAAACCGTATTTTCTCAACATCTGTTCCTAAAGCTTTCAAGGTTCCTTGGACTTTTAAAAGACTGTTAAAGCTGGCAAAGCGCAAACTGACTCCGGCCGCAATATCCAAAGTTTTGCCAACCGGTATCTTTAATATCCCTTTCATGACATATTGACCGGTTTGCTTGCCAATATTAATTTGGTCAAAATCATTAAAATAAAGATAAGTAACGATGGTTTTTTGACCAACACTATTTTCCTGCCCGGGAGTGCCATAAATCTTATTGCCGTCTTTATCTTCTCCGTTTCTGATAAAAGTGTTGTTAGTAATCCAGCTGTCGTCAGCATCTCTTTCCATAGACAACTTATTATCATTGTCTCCCCCGCTCCAACCATCCAAAAACTCCACTTTATCTATCAAATTACCGACACCGTCAAACAGTTCCAAGATACCGCCATCATTATTCAAAGCTCCGGTATATATGTGGTCAGCCGGGACATCTGAGACAGTCTCATCATCGCTTCTTTCAAGCAAAAAATAATCAGAGGAGCCGATATTGACATCTTCTTCAAATAAGATTGATCTGGCTTCTCCGTCAACCGGAGTATAGAGAATCTCCCAGCCGGATAAACTAACCTCTTCCTCGCTAACATTATAGAGTTCTATCCATTCATCGGCGGCAGAGGCAATAGTCCCCATCCAGGCAATCTCATTAAAAATTACACTGCCGGCTACACCTTCACTGCCAGAAGTTTCTTTTAAATCATCATTATCTTCGCCGCTTTCTTCCTGCTGAGCTTGCTCGGCTGAAACTGCCGGAGCGGAATTGTTTGACTTCGGAGTTCCGTAAACATTGTGAATTTTGTTTCCGGAAAATGTATGCCAGTTCAAATCCTCTCCCCTTTCCATCGATCTTTTCTCGCTATTGTCGCCGGCCGGCCAAGCCGGATCAGCTTCGGCCAAATCCTTCAGCTTACAGTCCGGATCAAAGAGATGAACGGCTTCATCGCTATTTGACAAAGATCCGGTATAAATCAGATCGGCTTCGATATCGCTGACGGTTTGGTCATTTGTTCTTTCAAGCAGATAAAAACCGTGCGCCGGCAAAACAGAACCCTGATCAAAAGATATTTGAATTTGATTAGCTAGGTCGACTATCTGCCAAAAAGACAAATCAATATCGTTACCGGTTCTGTTGTAAAGCTCGATCCACTCATCACTGCTTGACTCTTCCGTCCCCATCCAGGCAATCTCTGAAAAGATAACGCTCTCTTGACTCGGGTGGCCGACCTTATCGACAGAACAATACTGAATTGGCGATCTCTGATTTTGACTGGCTCCGTTATTGCTATCGCCGACTTCTTCTTGTTCTTCTTCTGACTGCTCGTCTTCATTGCTTTCCCTGTCCTGATTATCTTCAAAATCTTCGCTCTCCCCACTATCTTTCTCCGACTGCTCATCTTCTAAATCATTGTGGTCGTCTTCTTCATCGCTCTCCCGGTCCCGATCATCTTCTTGCTCCAAGCTCTGAGAATCATTATCGTTGCCAGAATTATCGCTTGCCGGAGACTCGATCTCGTTTGCAAGAGGCGAGGCCTCTAACCCATTTTCTTTTTCATTATTGTTATTATTTTGATCGTTGCCCCGCTCATAATTCTGGCCCTCCTCATCAGTCCTCTTTTCCCGATCATCATTTAAAAAACCTGAAAGGCCTGACTGCGAAGTGGAAGATATGGACGCCTCAAGCAAGCCGGCTCCGCTAAAAAATGACTTGATGCCTTCCACTCCCTGCCCAATTAAATTAAAAAATTCGTCAACTTTCTGACCAAACTTGCCGGAATACTCTTTTATCTTTTCAAGAGTAGATTTTACCTTCTCTCCAAAAGTCAATTCTTTAAACTCAAAATGAGGGACCGGCTCGTCAAAAATTATCTCTATCTCCGGCCCCTTGGTCCAAGTATATTGATTAAATCTGGTTTTCTCAACCTCCCCTGTTATTAAAACTTTATATGGAGGCAGTTCGTTAACGCCTCCTTCCCAAGGGAATTTTACGGTAGGTATTGGCGTCTTTATTATTTCGGATGAATAAACTCCGATAATCACTTCTCCGCTATTAATACTTATTGGATTATAAATAATAATATACGGAATGTTTCCCACAACATAACCACTGCCGTCTAAGGCCGGCCAACCGTAGTCAAAATTGCCCCGGCCTATTTTTATCTCCTTTTGCAAAAACCAATCAAGAGCATATTCTTTGGCTTGATCTACCGTATAGTCCTCTATTTGATCAAGCGCAACCTTTGGATCGCCCGATAGTAGAAAATAGCTAAGCTCAAGAGCCGATTTGACCCAATCACCGGCTAAGTCAACAAAAAAATACTGCAATCTTTCATTCTCAACTGATTTTTTCAGATGCATTAATATGACCTGCTCTTCGGGTGAGGGAAGACCAACCCACTGATCGCTGGATTTTTGATTAATGTTTCCCAAGATGCTAACCGCATCACCCTTTTCCAGTTGAATCAATTCCCGATCATCGGCTAGCTCTTCCGGATCAAGGGCGACAGAAATAATGGGCAATAAAAATAGCACTACTAAAAGCGCTATCAGTATATTCCTTCTTTTTAATTTTGAGGACATGTTACTACCTTATCTTGACACTTTCCAGAATCTTCCTAAGGTCGTTTTCACATCTATCTGCGTCCTCGCCAGATAAATATGTCTCCAAAGTATATGTATTATTATTAAATGGTGTTTTAATTTCTAAGTATTTTCCGGAAATCTTATCGTTATCCATAACATCCAATCTTTCCATAGTATCATGTCCGGAAAGTTTACCAATGATATACCCTTCACAATACTCCGCGTTATCTTGACTACATGCTTTAATATCAAGGTTTGTATTGTAATAATCCGCATAATCAGGTGTATCGCTTTGAATTATCGATAAACTTACAATACATCCAGTTTCTGGGAAAGGCGATGCGAATGCCTTGGCATTTACATCTACAACATAATCTAAGCTAACAAAAGATATTCCGTAATAATCATATCCTTCTTCCCAATCGCCAGGCACAGTCATTGAAAAACCGGAACTTTTATGAGATATTACTTTGCCGTTATTGCCACTGGCAATTTCAAAGTCTGCAAAAGGAACATAATCTAAATTAGATACCTCAACATCCCCATTATAGAGATTCCATAAATACCAGCCCATTGCAACAAGAATAATAACCAGAATTATATAAAAAAGTATCTTTTTGGTATTTTTCATTTTGCTTAGTTTTTACCAAATACCAGTCAATAAGTCAAGTGGATTTAAAAATTTTACCTATTTAATAAGAGAAAGAGAGAACATTAGAGGAGCGTAGCTCCTCTTAGAATATTAAAATATTGTTATCCTTAATAATATTGCTATCGCCATATTATTGAGGATTTCCATGCTTGGGCTTTCCGGACAATTTATTTTGTATCGAGTGTTTGTATCGAGGCTGAGCCTATAGACTATAGGCTCAGCCTCGATACAACTACAAAAAATTGGCAGTCATTCTCTAATAATATATACTATCGGTAGCTGTTTAATATTTGCCTTCCTCCGCGATTTCTTCGCGGTGCTTTCGAATGTTTTGCCTCTCTGCTATAGACTCCGAAATCACAAACCTCCCTCCTCGGGTAGAGGCAAAACAACCAAAGACCGTGTGCCGCCAAACCCGTGGTACCGGTCTTTTTTAAAATATTGACATATTGTCTGGCTCTGCACTATACTCTAAATAGAACTATCAATTTGCCCTTCTTAATGAATCCCGGCATATCCCAGCGGATTCATTTCATTCTCCATGCTTCCTTCTCGTTCTGAGAAAGAAAGCAACGATCCGAGTTGGTCAGCAAAAGACCAAGTCCCTGTGCACAGCATAGCCATGTCGGGCCAATCGTGCCTGTATGGCAATGCAAAAGCCGATTCCCCACCCCGGGATCGGCTTTTTTATTGCGCCACTCCGTTAAGATTATTTAAAATTTCTTTAAAGTATTCGTCCAGATCTTTCGTCCCTTTTAACTCATCAAGAGTCACCCATTTAAAGTCGGTGTTTTCTTCGTTGAGTTTTACCTCTCCGTCAGTTTCTCCTATATATGTTAGACGCACGATGTGCTTGCCTTCCACTCTCAAAATATCTTGAGCGGCGACCAGTCTTGGATTTTTATTCAGATCAAGACCCGTCTCTTCCTTAATCTCTCTTTTCAGATTTTTTAAAAGACTGTCGCCGGGGTTAATCCGTCCCCCAACTATCGTCCAGGATCCGGAAGCATTGGGATATTTAATTCTGGAACGACGAAGAATTAAGTACTTCCCTTCTCTATTCTTTAGTAATACTTTTACTCCAACTTGTAATTCCATATATTAACAAAAAAGCAAGAAACTACTTTCCTGCTTTTTCCGGTTTGGCTTCGTCTTTTTTCTCTTCGACCAAAGCTTCTTGCGGTTTTTCCTCAACGGCCGGCTTTGGCTCTTCTTTCTTCTCCTCTTTTGGAGCTTCTTCCTTTGGCTCTCCGGGTTTTTCTTCCGGTTTGGCTTCTTCCATCTTCTCCTCGGCGGGAGCTTCTACTTTTGCCTCCTCCTTGACCTCTTCGGCCGGAGGGGTTTCACTTTTTGGTTCTTTGATGGTCTTTTCTTTTGAATCCTCGGCCGGGGCTTCAGTTTGAGCCCCTGCTACCGGAGCTTCGGCCGGCTTTGGCTCCTCGGCCGGCTTTTCTTTCTTTGATTTCTTTAAAACATTAATCTTTTTGCCCTCAATCACTCCTTCTGAAACCAATAGATTGTAAACAGTGTCTGACGGTTTGGCCCCGACTGACAGCCATTTCTTAGCTTTTTCCTTATCCAGCGACTTTTCTTTGGTTTTCGGATTAAGATAACCCAGCTCAGCGGCAAAACGGCCGCCTTGAGGCGCCCTCTCATGCTCAACCACCACTATTTTGTAAGCCGGTTGATTTTTCTTACCTCCTCTAAATAATCTGATCCTTAACATGTTATTTCCATTGCTTAATTTCAAGGGCCTTCTGAGCCGCCTTCTCTTCCGCTTCCTGTTTGGAAAAACCCTCGCCTTTGGCAATCATTTCTTTTACTAAAAATACACCTACTGTAAAATATTTGTTGTGATCCGGCCCGGTTTCATTCAAAACCTCATAAGTCGGGGTAATGCCGACTTTTTCCTGAGCTTCTTTCTGAAACAGGGACTTGCCATCTTCAAACAGCTTCTCTTCAATGATTTTGGGTAATTTCACCAATAAGTTGAGTGTAATGAAATCGCGACAAATTTCAAGCCCTCCGTCCAAATACAGGGCCCCAATAAAGGCCTCGAAGGTGTTGGCCAGAATATATTGCCTGGCCTTGCCGTTCTCCTTAATCTCTCCGGCCGACAGAAGCAAATAATCATTGAAGTTAAGTTCACCGGCCGTTTCAGACAGCATTCTGGTATTAACCAAAGAAGCTCGCCAGCTAGTCATCTCCCCCTCCGGCGTGTCGGGATAATTGCTGAACAGATACTCAGTCACAATAATTTCCAAAACAGCATCGCCCAAAAACTCCAGCCGCTCGTTATGGTTTAATTTAAAATCAGGGTTCTCGTTTAAAAATGAACGGTGAACAAAGCCCTGAGTTAACAGGTCTTTGTTATTAAAAGTAATATTTAAACTCTTCTCTAGCTTAGCAAAATCTTTCATCTTTATTCTTTCTCCATTTCATTATACACGGTGCCGAGGACTCCGTTGATAAACTTTCCAGAGCTTTCTCCTCCAAAGGATTTAGCCAGTTCAATGGCCTCGTTAATGGCAACTTTTGGCGGCACTTCCTCTTTGTTGCCGTAAAGTAGTTCAAAAAGACCGATTCGCAGGACATTTCTGTCAACAATGGTAATCTGGTCCAGGGGCCACTCCGGAGCAGCTTTTTCGATAATCTTGTCAATATTACTGATTTTACTCAAAACCCCTTTAGCCAATTCCCAGATGAAATCCTTGGTTTCCAGACCGGGACCAAACTCATCAATATTTTTTTGAACTATTTTTTCAAGACTGCCCTCTTTTTTACCATTAAAGTCCCACTCGTAAAGACTTTGCATGGTAATTGATCTTGATAAATGCCTTGATGCCATATATGTTAAACTATTTCTTGGAAAGCTCTTCCATAGACACTTCCTTTGGCGCCTCTCCCTTGCTCTCTATCTCTTTAGCTTTCTCTTTTTGCTCCTTTTTAGTCAACTTCTTCATCACATCAATGATTTCTCTCCCTTTGTACGAACCGCAGTTGGCGCAAACCGTGTGAGCTAAAACCGGCTTGCCACACTTGGCGCAACTTGTTATCTCTTTATCTTTGATAAAGATGTTGGCTCTTCGGTTATTCCGTCTTGATTTAGTTTTTCTTTGCTTTGGGACTGCCATAATAATCCCAGTTTAGCTTATTTGAATAAAAAAATCAACCGGTCTTAAAAGATTTTCGATGAATAACCGTCAGGCCGAGCTTTCCGATTGTCTCTTTGTGAGTCCTGGTCGGATATCCTTTATTACTGGTAAATCCGTATTCGGGATATTTTTTATGATATCTTTGCATTAGTCGATCCCTTTCCACCTTGGCAATAATCGAAGCCAAAGCGATTGAAAAAACCTTGCCGTCCCCACCAACGACAGACTGCTGATCTATGAAAATATCGAGGTTGAAATTACCGTCAATGAGCAGATAATCGGCCCTCTTCTTTATTTTTCTTTCCAGGGTCTCTATTGCTTTCTTCATGGCTAACTTTGACGCCTCTAAAATATTTATTTTGTCGATAACCGTATTTGATATTCTGGCTGTTCCCCACTGCACTCGTTTGTCTTTTTTCACTTTCATATATATCTTCTCTCTTTGACCGACGCTCAACAGCTTTGAATCGTTCACTCCTTTCAAACTAAAGCCCGGCTCGACAAAGACGGCGCAAGCCACCACCGGCCCGGCCAGCGGCCCCCTGCCAACCTCGTCCAAGCCAACAACCATTTTCTTTCCCTCGTTGTATAATTTTTTTTCCAGAGAAAAATCAGGAGTCATTAAACCATTTTAGCATAAAATGATTTGGATTTGCTCAATCTTTGCCGATAAGATAGAATATCTAAATTGATATGTCTAAATTTACCCACCTACATGTCCACAGCCACTACTCTCTTTTAGACGGCTTGAGTAAAATTGACCTGATGCTTGATCGGGTCAAGGAATTAGGCATGGACGCCATCGCTTTAACCGATCACGGCGCTCTTTACGGCGCCATTGAGTTTTACCAGAAAGCCAAGGCCGCCGGAATTAAGCCGATAATCGGTTGCGAGTTCTACAGCGCCTTTGACCGTCTGGAGCAGAAAAGACCCAATATTGACAACAAGCGCTACCATTTTCTGATGCTGGCCAAAAACAATACCGGCTACCGCAACCTGGTCAAGCTAACAACCAAAGCCCACCTGGACGGCTTCTATTACAAGCCCCGCATTGACGACTATGTCTTAGAACAGCACAAAGAAGGGCTGATTGCCACCAGCTCCTGTATTGCCGGCAAAATCCCCCGCCTGATTCTCTCCGGCAAAATTGAGGAAGCCGAAGCAGAGGCCTTAAAATACCAGAAAATGTTTGGTAAGGAGAATTATTTTCTGGAGCTCCAGCACCACCCCAATATCCCCGAGCAGGCCACCGTCAATAAAGCTCTGGTTGCGATGTCAAAAAAGCACGGCATCCCCCTGGTTGCCACCAATGACAGCCACTACCTAAGGCCCGAGGATGCCGAAGCTCAGGATATCCTGATGTTGATCAATACCGGCGCCAATCCCAATGATCCGGAACGGCTGACCATGAGGGGCGAAGACTTCTCCATTAAGCCGGCCGAACAGATGATCGAAGACTTCAAAGATACGCCGGAAGCAATCACCAACACCAACAAGATTGCCAAGATGTGCAACATTGAGCTTAGTCTCAATGAAATTAAACTGCCCAAATACGAGCTGCCAAAAGGCAGAACGGCAGAACAATATCTGGAAGAACTTTGCAAAAAAGGTTTCCAGGAAAGATTTGACAGCCCCGGAAAAGAAATCAAAGACCGCTTGGACTTTGAACTCTCCGTGATCAAAGAAACCGGTTTTTCATCCTATTTTTTAATCATTGCCGATCTGGTTAGCTGGGCCCGAGAACAAAGGATTGTGGTCGGTCCCGGCCGGGGCTCGGCAGCCGGATCGCTGGTGTCTTATCTTTTGAAAATAACGAATGTTGATCCGATCAAAAACGATCTTCTTTTTGAAAGATTCCTGAACCCGGAAAGAATCTCAATGCCTGATATCGATCTGGATTTTACCGACCGAAGAAGAGATGAAGTTATTGAATACACCGCCAACAAATATGGTAAAGACAAAGTGGCTCAAATAATCACCTTTGGAACTATGGCGGCCAGAGCCGCTATCCGAGATGTTGGTCGGGCCTTAAAATATGAATACAGCTACTGTGACGAAACGGCCAAGATGATTCCGATGGGTTTTACTCTGGATCAAACCCTGGACAAAGTATCGGAATTCAGAGATTTTTATGAATCGGATGATAAAGCCAAAAAATTGATTGATCTGGCCAAAAAACTTGAAGGAGTAATCAGGCACGCTTCCACCCATGCTTGCGGAGTGGTGATTTCCGCCGAGCCATTAACCGAATCAATCCCTTTGCAAAAATCGAACAGCCACGACAAAGAAAATATTGTTACTCAATACGAAATGCATTCCGTTGAAAGTATGGGACTTTTAAAAATGGACTTTTTGGGGCTGAAAAACCTGACCATTATCGAAGACACCCTCAAAAGAGTCTATGTTCTCCATGACCAACTAAAGATAGATATTGATAATATTCCGATGGACGACAAAAAAACCATTGAGCTACTCGCGAAAGCCAACACCACCTCCGTCTTTCAGCTGGAATCGGACGGAATGAAAAGATACCTGAAAGATTTAAAGCCGACCGGTTTTGATGACATCGTTGCTATGGTTGCTCTTTACCGACCCGGACCAATGCAGTTCATTCCCGAATACATTGACCGAAAGCACGGTAAAAAACAAATCACCTATATCCACCCCAAGCTAAAACCGATTCTGGATAAAACTCAGGGGATTTGCATCTATCAGGAACAGCTGATGAGAATTGCCAGAGATATTGCCGGTTTCACTCTGGCCGAAGCCGATGTCTTAAGAAAAGCGGTCGGTAAAAAGATCAGCGCCCTCTTAAAAGAACAGGAAGAGAAGTTTATCGACGGAGCCATCAAAAACGGAACGGATAAAAAGATTACCAGAGAGCTCTGGGAATGGATTCTCCCCTTTGCCCAGTACGGGTTTAACAAAAGCCACAGCGCCGCTTACGCCACCATTGCCTGGCAGACGGCCTACTTAAAAGCCAACTATCCGGTGGAGTTTATGGCCGCTGTCTTAACTTCTGAAAAAACTGATGTTGAAAGAATTGCTTTCTTAATTGATGAGTGCAAAAGAATGAAAATAGAGGTTCTACCGCCAAACATCAACGAAAGCTTAAAAAACTTTACTGTCGTTGACAACGGAAAAAAAATCAGGTTCGGGCTTTTGGCCATCAAAAATGTCGGCGAAAATGTCATCGATACCATCACCAAAGAAAGAGAAAGCGGCAAATTCACTTCAATTACCGACTTTCTCAAAAGAGTTAACAGCAAGGACATCAACAAAAAATCAATGGAAAGCTTAATCAAGGCCGGAGCTTTTGATGAGTTTGAGGAAAGAAACAAATTACTGCACAATCTTGAAACTCTCTTGACCTGGTCAAGAGAAACTCAAAAGCGCCAAAGTAGCGGCCAGACCGGACTCTTTGCCTCGTCAGCCGGTTTTAGTGAAGAAATTCGCCTGCAAGAAACCCAAAAAGCCACCAACATGGAGCGACTGATCTGGGAAAAAGATCTGCTCGGCCTCTATGTTACCAGTCATCCGCTCCAGGATTACAAAGACATATTT
>Ga0326597_10013576_pt1 | contig 10702 bp, 3 predicted proteins | sample RVTome_12_FD_203789 | JGI IMG/M metagenome (GOLD analysis project Ga0326597, IMG submission 203789) | Soil microbial communities from uranium-contaminated site in the Upper Colorado River Basin, Wyoming, United States - RVT100D185 | ecosystem: Environmental > Terrestrial > Soil > Contaminated >... | reverse complement strand
CTGTACGAGACCCGGGACCGCGAGCGAGCGATCGCACTGTACCGACGCGTGCTCGGACGGCAGCCACGCAACACGAGGGCGCAGGAGGCGCTCGACCGCCTGGAGCGTGACGCCACGCCTCCGCGGTAGGCGGCCGCCAAGACGCCGGATGCCCTGATGTCAGAAAGCGCCGTTGCGTGACCAGCTGGCAGTTCCTCGCCGATGTCCTCGTGCTGCTCGCCACGGCGCTCGTGCTCGGCACGTGCGCGGAGCGGATTCGGCAGAGCGCGATTCTCGGGTATCTGGTCGCCGGAACCCTCGTCGGCCCCAACGTGCTGGCCATCGTGGGGCAGGAGGCCGAGGTTCGGGCATTCGCCGAACTCGGTGTCGCGCTCCTCCTGTTCGCGATCGGTCTCGAGTTTTCCTTTCAACGCCTCCGTCGCCTGGGCCGCGTGGCAGTCATCGGCGGGTCGCTCCAGATCCTGGCCACATTGGCCGCGGCCGCCTCGGCCGCCCGATGGTACGGGCTCGATACCCGTGCCGCGCTCGCGGTCGGGGCGATGGTGGCGCTGTCGAGCACGGCCGCGGTCCTGCGGCTGCTCGCCGATCGGGCCGAACTGGACAGTGTGCACGGCCGCCACGCGGTGGGCGTACTCCTCCTCCAGGACTTGGCCGTGATTCCGCTGATGCTCATGGTCGAGCTCCTCGGCGGAGGGGGCACCGCGCTCGCGGCGGCCGGCGTCCTCGGTCGGACGGTGTTGCTGTCAGGGCTCCTCGTCGCGGTGTTCCTCGTCCTGTCGCTCTACGTCGTGCCCCGCGTGCTCAACCAGCAGAGCTGGGCGCGCAGCCGCGAACTGCCGATTCTGCTCGCCGTGGTGCTGGCGCTGGGGTCGGCCTATGCGGCACACACGGCATCGCTGTCGCCCGCGATGGGCGCGTTCGTCGCTGGCGTACTGCTCGGAGAGTCGTCGTTCGCGACCCAGATCAGGGCCGACATCGCGTCGCTGCGGACGCTCCTGGTGACACTCTTCTTCACGTCGATCGGGATGCTCGGGAATCCGACCTGGGTGCTCGATCACTGGGCGACGGTCTCGATCGCGGTCGTCCTGGTCACCGTCGGCAAGAGCGCCATCGTATGGCCGATCCTGCGGATGCTGGGATCGACGCCGGGGGTGGCGATGGCGTCGGCCCTCTGTCTGGGACAGATCGGTGAGTTCTCATTCGTCCTGGCCGAGATTTCGCGTGGCCCGACGCCCTTGATCGACGAGGACATCTTCAATCTCATCGTCTCGACGACCATCGTGACACTGTTTCTGACGCCGTTCCTGGTCGCGGCCGCGCCAAGGGTCGCAGAGCGCATCGAGTCGGCTCGAGGCCGACGGCGACGCGTGGGGTCCGGCACGACCGAGACCGCTGCCGGCGGGCGTCTCGCCAGGGACATCGTGATCGTGGGTTTCGGGCCCGCGGGGCAGGCCGTCGCGCACGCGCTCTACGACCGGTTTCGAGAGCGGATCGTCGTGATCGAACTGAGCCCCGCATCCGCAGGGCGGGCTCGACAGCTCGGGCTCTCCGTGCAGACGGGCGATGCGCTCCATATCGAGGTGCTGGAGCACGCCGGTGTGCGGCAGGCCCGTGTGATCGCGATCACGATTCCCGATCCGGGAGCGGTCGCTGCCATCGTGCAAACGTGCCGTCACCTCGCACCGAGGGCTTCCATCGTGGCGCGCGCCCGTTATCACCTCCGGCGAGGGGATATCGAGTCGGCCGGAGCGTCCGACGTCATCGACGAGGAAGCCGGAGTCGGTGGAGGCATCGCGACGTCGGTGCGTCGACATCTCGGAGAGTTCGACGGTGACGCAACGAACCATGACGCACGGGCGTCGTACGCATCCCCGAAATGAACGGGGGGTATGGGACCCCACGCGCTGGCGAGGGATCGGCCACCGGCTTCACACCAGTTCCTACTGCACCGTCACCCTGACGTGGGCATTGGTCCAGCAGCACTGGGATCCGCCGCCGCCGTCACGCGACACGTCGTTGGCCTGCAGGCGCAGCAGGTACTCACCGGCGGTGCTGAACGTCGCGGTCGTCGTCGCCAGGCCCTCCTCGACGCCAACGGCAGGCTCGGTCTCGTGGAAGGTGACGTCACCCGGCCCTCGATACTTGCTCCAGACGAGCCGAACCGGTGTGCTTTCGAGCGGTTTGCGATTTGAATCGGTGACCGCGTCGTCGGTCGCCCAGACCGTCAGGGTCAGCGGCGCCGAGGTCGTCGCGGTGTACTCGGCATCGATACCATCGGGCGGGCCCTGCTGTGGCGACCCATCGACCGAGAACCGCAGCGTCGGCGGCGTGTTGCCTTGGGCGGCGTCGCGCAAGGGCTCCACTTCCCAGAGTGGATCGAGACCCATGGGGATCTCGGTCATCTTGTTGTTCGCGACCAGCGTCCACGTGACCTTGCCGTCACCGACGTCCGCCGGCACCTGAATCGTGAACACGCCCCACTGTCGTCGCGGCAGGAAGTGGGTGGGCTGGCCGAGGTCGGGTCCGCCTGGCTCGACGCGATTGTTCGGGCCGACGGGGATGTCGAGCGTTTGCTGCATGTTGCGATTGAAGTAGCCGACGAGCAGGCTCACCGTCCCGTCCGCGTTTCTGAACCAGCCCTCGTAGGCTGCCGTGATGGCCTGGCCCGAATTCTTGGCCGGCTCGAGCGGCAGCTGAGCCCGTGCGGTGAGTGGCGTCAGGCCGGCCACGACGTGAGCCGTGATCACGGCACATCCGATTCGAGATAGCTGCATACGTCGACTCCGTCTGTCAGGGTTCGTCACGACCGTGGATGTCCGGGATCGCGCTCGGGATGGCGGATCAGTGGCCGGAAAAGTGGCCGGAGGAGTCGTCGCCGGCGCGCCGATCCTCCGGCCCGATGAGGCTACGGCTGCTCGTTCGTCGTCGTGCTCGCCAGCTTCGCCTTGCGCTTCGCGACCTCGACCTCGAAATCCTCGTCGGTCATGTAGGTGATGTTCACCCACGCGTGCGCCATCTCGTCCACCGTCCGGTCTCCGTAGCCGACCCACTGGTTCGGATCCGGGTTGTCCCGGTTGGCCGCGGTGTTGTCGTGCCAGGACGTGAAGCGGAGCACGGTGCCTTTCGGAAGCAGCGGCGCGGCGTCCTCGGCGTAGACGTAATTGTTGTGCCAGTTGAAATGATAGTCGGCGACGTGGCTCAGGACGTCCGTGCGGCCATCGGGCAGGATGGCTTCCATCATCATGCCCTTGCCGCGCAAATGCATGTGTGGCTGGAAGTTCTCGATCCGCCCGGCTTCCTTCATCACGTGGAATCCCTGATGGGTCGTGACCGTGTTGGGCGGAATGTCGAGGCCGCCCGACCCGCCGGCAATCGCGTGATACAGCCCAAGCCGCTGCCGAAAGTGCGGGGTCTCGCCTTTGGGGTAGAAGTAGACCGCGAGCTCCACCTGGTCGGTGACTTCCTCGCCGACGGCGTGGTAGTGGATGTCCCACACGATGTTCGCGCCGGGCAGCATCAGCTTGCCGCTATCCGGCCGCATCAACTCGCCCTGCTTGCCGATCGCCCACTCCATGAACAGCCCGGACGGAATCGCCAGGTCGTCTTCGGGCGCGTTGCTCTGCCACGCCTCGGACGCTTCGTCCTGCTGGAGCCGGGCGAGCGCGTGGTGGGTGATCGTACGACCCTTGACCGTCGCGGGCCGGATCTCGATGGCCCGGACCCAGCGCGCCTCCGTCAGTTCCGTTGGTACGACCGGCCGATACCAGACGTCCTGAGCCTGGGCCGGCATCGTGTACGCCGGCGACCTGACGATCAGGTCGGGTTCGCCGAACATGCTCGAGAAATTCCAGTCCTCGCCGGTTGGCCATTCGAGGGGCGCCGGCAGATCGGCGGCATCACCCATCGGGGCCCCCGCGTCGACCCATCGGACGATCGTGTCGATCTGGTCCTCGGTCAACGAGCGATCATTGGCGAAGGCCTGGATGCCGACCGTCTTGTCGAGGTGCCACGGCGGCATCTCGTGCGAGGAGACGGCGCTCTTGATGGCGCGGGCCCACGGACGGACCTGCGCGTAGGATTCGAGCGACATCGGCGCCATCGAGCCTTCGCGATGACACACTTGGCACTTCGACTGAAGAATGGGGGCGATGTCCTTCGCGAAGGTGACGTCGGCGTCGCGAGGCGCCGCTGTCGTCGCTCGCGGAACGGCGAGCGCCACCAGCGTGAGCACGAAAATACCGACGCATTTCACAGACGCGTTCATGCCGTCCTCCCTGGTCTCACCGCGAGGGTGGCGAGTGCCGACGGGGCACCGACGATGTGCCCAGGTGACTCCAAACTGATCGAGAACAAGCACACTTTACCACCGTCACGCATTCGGATCCAGTCGTTTGGACGCACCGAGCCGACAGTGAAGAGTCCAGGAAACGAGTCGCCAGGCGAGCGACCCCTCGAGCGACGGCGCCCTAGTCGGCGTCCGAGGCGGGCCCCAGCCAGAGCTCCAGGCGATGTTCGCCGATGCAGTCCCGCGGCACGACGGCGCTCGGGATGGTGTCGCCGTCCAGACGGGCCTCGTGCACGCCATGGCCCGTCCCGCCGGTGTTGTGCACGACGACATGTACGGCCACGTGGTCTCGCCGAATCCAGGCCTCGAAGCCCGGCCAAGCCGACGGAAGACAGGGGTCCACCTCGAGCGCGCCATGGCGCCTCCGCAGGCCGAGGATCTCTTCGACCGCCAGGCGCCACGTCCAGGCGGCGGCGCCCGTGTACCAGGTCCATCCGCCCCGGCCTTCCCAGGGCGGCGCCGCATACACGTCGGCGGCCATCACGTACGGCTCGACGCGGTAGCGCTCCACCTCGGAAGGCGTGCGCGTCCGTTCGAGCGGGTTCAGCAGCGAAAAGATCCGATGCGCGCCGTTGCCGTCTCGGCGCGCGGCGTGAGCCCAACCCAACCAGGCGGCCGCATGCGAGTACTGGCCCCCGTTCTCGCGGATGCCACGTGGATAGGCCGCGATGTAACCGGGGTGCGGACCGGTCGGCCCGAATGGCGGAGTCAGGAGCAACACCAGGCGCGATTCAGGATCGACGAGCATGCGCTCGGCCGCCGCGAGCGCGCGTGTGACCTGATCGGGAGGGGCCGCGCCAGACAGCGCCGCCCATGACTGGGCGATCGAGTCGATGTGCGGCGGTGCGGAGGTTGCCGATCCCATCGGCGCGCCATCATCGTGAAACGCACGCCGATACCAGTCACCATCCCAGCCATGCTCGGCGAGTGCCGTCGAGAGCAGCGGCAGGCGATCCCGCCAACGGCTGGCCTCGGCCTCGGCATCGCCGGCCGAGTCGAGCATCGACGCGAACCGATCGATGCACGCGTACACAAACCAGCCGAGCCACACACTCTCGCCGCGTCCCTTCGGTCCGACGGCGTTCATCCCGTCATTCCAGTCGCCGTCGCCGATCAAGGGAAGGCCATGGATCCCGGCCGTGAGTCCCCGCGTGAGCGCGCGGCGACAGTGCTCGAGGAGCGAGTCCTCGTCGGTTGTGCCGAAACGACCGAAGCGAACCGGGTGGTCGGGTCCGACGCCTTCACCGACCAGGAAGGGGATACGTGTCTGGAGAATGTCGACGTCGCCGGTCGCGCGCACGTATTCCTCGGTGGCGTAGACCAGCCACAGCAAGTCGTCCGAGCATCGGGTGCGAACGCCCGCACCGCTCGGAGGATGCCACCAGTGCAGGACGTCACCCTCGGCGAACTGGTGGGCCGCCGCGTCGATCACGAGCCGGCGCGTGATGTCGGGTGCGCCGTGCAGCAGCGCCAGTCCATCCTGCAGCTGATCGCGGAAGCCGAACGCGCCGCTCGACTGATAGAACGCGTTGCGTCCGAAAATGCGGGCGCTCAGGCTCTGGTAGGTCAGCCAGCGATTGCACAGCCGGTCGAGTGCGGCGTCCGGCGTGCGCACGCGAACACCGTCGAGCAGGCGGTCCCAGTGCGACCGGGACGCACGCCAGGCCCGATCGACGCCGCCGTCCCCGCGAAGGTCCCTGACGAGCGCGAGCGCGCTGGCTCGGTCGTCAGCCTGCCCGAGGAAGAACGACAATTCGGTTTCCTCGGTGGGTGCGAGATCGACGTGGACTTGCAGAACCCCGCACGGGTCGAGTCCGGGCTCGGTCCGACCCGAGAGCCCCCACCGTCGAAGTGCCGCAGGACGAGACGCGTCGCCGTCGGCGCCGAGCATCTCGACCCGATCGGCGCTGTAGCCGTGCAACGGGCGGTTCACGGCGAGAAACGCGACGCGCCCGACGAAGTCCAATGACCACGAATTCTCCGCGAGCAGGCACGAGTCGGCCTGCGAGCACTCGGACCGCACGTACGCTCGGGTCTCGGCTCGACGTGTGCCGAGCACCCACTCGGCATAGTAGGTGGCCGTCAGCCGGCGCGGTCGCCCTGTCGCGTTCCGCACTCGCAAGCGCACGATCTTGACAGGGCGATCGGGAGGCACGAACACGGTCATCGCGTGCTCGAATCCGTCGGTGACCGCCTCGTACGTGGTATAGCCCTGACCGTGGCGCACCAGGGTGGGCACGCCGACCGGCTGGGGGGTCGTACTCCACACTCGGCCGGTCTCTTCATCGCGCAGGTAGAGCGCCTCGGACGGGGGGTCGCAGACCGGATCGTTTCGCCAGGGGGTGAGGCGGTTTTCTCCTGCGTTCATCGACCACGTCGAGCCCATGGCGGCTTCGGTGACCAGGCACCCGAACTGATCGTTGGCGATGACGTTGCTCCACGGGGCCGGCGGACAGGCCCCTGGGAGAATCACGTACTCGTCACCGTCGAATCCACCGACGCCGTTGCTGAAGTCGAGCGCGGGGACGACCACTGAGGGCTCCGCGTCCCTCGGAGCATCCGGCGGAGGACCCGGTGGGTCGAACGATGGGAGCGCCGGCGGTGCCAACGGTCGACGACCGAGCTGGTGCGCGAGGGTTCCCTGGGCGGTGTCCAGGTGGACGAGCGCCGCGGCCTCCAGGTCGGCGACGTCGTGGCCACTGGACTGGTCGGCTACGAGGAGGTGAACCCCGCCGCGCTGGTGCAGCAGATGGGCCATGCCATGGGTGGCGAGCAGGCGAAGGACGACCTCGGACCTCTGCTCCGCGTAGCCGCTCGGCGTGTCGTCGATGAGGACGAGATCGACTCTGACGCCGAGCGCCCGAAGATATCGATGCGCCGCCAGCGTGTGGCTCAAGAGATTCACGCCATCGGTCCGGCGCAGTCGCACGACGACGAGCGGGTCGTCCCCGCTGATGCCTCGCCCCCAGAGCCGGCTCGGACCCGGTCGGCCGACCCTCAAGATCGCCACCGGCGCGCGACGGGCGATGTCCGGGACCAGGAGCGCCGTCAGCAGCCGCTGAACGAGTGGGAGCAGATCGGGTGGGGTCCCCAACCGTTCGATACGCCGGTCGGCGAACTGCAAGGCTTCCTCGACCGCCCACTTCGCAGCATGCGCTGTGCCGAACCGACGCCCCAGGCTGATGGCGAGCGCCGTCGTGGGCGCGACGGCGCTCACGAACGTCATGGTCCGGCTCGCGCCCGGTTGCATGTCGAGATCGACGGCGCACGCGCACAGCGGATCGAGCGTCGGCCCGACCGCGTCCTCGCTCGGGTCGAGACGCAGCGCCAAGGGAGACTGCAGGGAACCGCGGCGTCCGAGGAATTCGGATCGATCCACCGTCAGGAGCCTGGGTCGCGCGTCCTCGTCCGTGACCAGGCGAAACAGCAGACACGGGGCTGGCTGTTCGGTCGGACCGCTCCTGGACACGAGCACGGCGGCTGGCTCGCCGAGTGATGCGCACCGGAGGAAGAGCTTCGAGAACGCCGGATGTCGGTCCGCGTCGCGCTCGTGCGCGAGGACCGGCTCCAGACCACCCATCACGCGAATGCGACGGACGCGGTGGCTCTCATTGACGACCTGCACCTCCCGAAGTTCGACGTCTGCGCCCTGACAGACGGTGATCCGCATCCTGACGGCGAGGCCCTCGTGTCGGCGCAGGAGTTCGGCGAGACCGGCGTGGAAGCGGACGTGGCTATCGACCGGATGCCCGTCCACGACCCGCGGTGCCGGATCGATCGGTTGTCCGTCGTCCAGATCGAGGAGCCACACCATGGCGCCATGACCTCCGTCGGCGGGGTTCGCCACCCAGCGATTCACCGCGAGGTCGCGCCACCGGAGGCCACTGCGGCCGTCGGTACCGACGATCGAGTTCAGCGTGCCATTGCCGACCACCCAGGATTGTGGCGTCCTGAAGTCGGGCTCCCAGCTGGGCACGGCCACGGCTGTGACGGGCGCCGCTGGGCCGAGGTCGCCGACGTCGACCGCGCGGCGCTCCGGTGGAAGTTCGGTCGGCACTCGCTCGTCGAGCAGGAGCGCGCCACTGGCGACACGGGGATCGGCATGGAAGCGTTCGACCATCGGGTCGTTCGACAGATGGTTGTCGATGGCCACGAGACTCATCCCATGATGGTGAGACATGTACGACCGAACGACGGCGCCAGTCGTCGTCGGCGCGCGTTGTGGTGTGAAATCGATCGCCTCGTACGGGCCGAACATGCCGACGGCGCCCAGGGCCTCGAGGTGCCGCAGATTCTCGACGACGGCGGCAGGCCGGAATGGCAGCGCGAGCAGCGTCGCGTACGGTGCGATGACGAGGTCGTCGTCGAGACCACGCCGCAGGCCAAGGGCGGGAACACCGAACGCTTTGTACTGATAGGACTGCTGGCCGTCGAGGAGGAAAAAACCGCTTTCCGACGTCCCCCAGGGCACGCCATGCTTCCGACCGTGGGCTATCTGGCTCTCGACGGCCGCTTCACAACTCTCGTGGAGCAACGTGTCTTCATGACTCCGCGTCAACAGGCGCGGCATCAGATACTCGAACATCGAGCCGCCCCAGGACAGCAGTCCCAGGCCGTGGCGGGTTCGCGTCAGCGGTCGCCCGAGGGCGAACCAGTGCTCGACTGGGACGTGACCGAGCACGACGGCGAGGTAGCTGGCCAGGCGAGATTCGGAGGCGAGCAGATCGTAGTGATGGGGGTCGAAGCGATCGGCGGTCACGTTGAAACCGATCCGAAGCAGTCGGCGTATCGGATCGTACAGGAAGCGGAAGTCCATGTCGGCGGCCAGCCGTCTGGCCCTCGCCGCGAGCTCACACAGCCGAGTGGCGATGTCGATCGTTCGCGGGTCGGCCGGACCGTGGCCGGCCAGGTCCTGGGCCTCGCTCAGCTGATGACGGAAGCGGTCCAGCCACATCCGCAGTTCTCGCAGCAGCAATTCGTCGCGACGCGAGGACTGATCGCTGGATCGGAGGGCCGCGAGCAACTCCGTCTCGACCGCGTGCAGACGGTCGGCCGCCTCGTCGAGGACGGCGGGCTGGAACGGACCGTCGTCGGTGAGCAGGTCGACCAGCGCGCGGGAGGTGTCGCCCAAACCGATCGCAGCGGGATGATCCTCGGCCTGCGTCCAGTGTTCGACCGCCTCGGAGAGCAGTTGTGCCGTGTCGAGCAGGCCCGCGCGCAATTCGGGTCGCCACGGGGCATCGTTCGCGATCCGCTCGCAGCCGACCGCCAGGGCCGTGAGGGCGGCGAGCAGGTTCCCACTATCGACGGTCGATACGTAGCGCGGATCGAGCGGTCGCAGCGTGAGTGTGTCGTACCAGTTGTAGATGTGACCGCGGTGGCGCTCGAGTCGCTCGATGGTGTCCAGCGTGTTCGACACCCACGTGGCGAGTCCGAGCGATCCGAGATAGCCAAGGTCGTACGCCGCGAGCTGCGAGAGCAGCAGCATGCCGATATTGGTCGGCGAAGTGCGGTGCGCCGGCGAGCCCTTGGGATACTCCTGGAAGTGGTCGGGCGGGAGCCAATGGTCGGCAGGGCCCACAAACGTCTCGAAGAACAGCCACACGCGTCGCGCATACAGGCGCAGCGACCGCCGTGCGGCGTCGTCGATGCGCTCCGGGATTGCGGGCGTCGGCAGACTGATTCGCCGCGCGAGTTCAGGCGAGATCAACCAGAGGATGAGCCAGGGCGACATCCATACGAGGTCCAGGGGCGAGTGAAACGGCAGCCCGCAGATGAGGGTCACGGCGAAGACCGGCCCCGCCGCGAACCGGCGGGCGTACGCGGCGCGTCCGGCGTCCGGCGTCCGCCGGGCGGCGTCGGCTGCGGTCGTCCACTGCAGCATCGAGCGTCCGGTCCAGAACGTGCGCACGAGCACGCGGATCACCGCGTCGATCGCCGTGGCCGCCTCCTGCGGCGCGAAGCAGATGGAGAGGAACCAGCGGCCGACGGCTCGACGTCGAGGGCCGCCAGGACCGAGCAACGTCCACAGCGCGGCCGCCGCTGGTAGCAGCAGGGCAACGACCGTCCAGAACAGCGGGTGGCCAGGAAGCACCAAGACGCCCGCCAGCAGCAGCACGAGGACGGCTGGTGCCATCAGGCTCCGGCGGAGGTTGTCGGCAATCTTGTACCGGTCGAGCCAGCGGAACCGGGACGGCGCACGCGCGCCGTTCGCCGTCGGGACCACGGGCAGCAGCCAGCGCAGGAGTTGCCAGTCCCCGCGCATCCAGCGATGCATCCGGTCGAAATAGGCGGCGTAGTGGGGCGGATAGTCCTCGTAGACGATGACGTCGGTCGCCAACGCGACGCGAGCGTGGA
>Ga0326597_10013575_pt1 | contig 10702 bp, 9 predicted proteins | sample RVTome_12_FD_203789 | JGI IMG/M metagenome (GOLD analysis project Ga0326597, IMG submission 203789) | Soil microbial communities from uranium-contaminated site in the Upper Colorado River Basin, Wyoming, United States - RVT100D185 | ecosystem: Environmental > Terrestrial > Soil > Contaminated >... | reverse complement strand
CGCGCGACGGCTTTGCCTCAACCGCGACAGCAAGCCCCCCCGCCAGGCACCACTCGACCGAGATCGAGCCCGACCCGGCCCCAATGTCCCACAACCTCTCACCCGGTCGCGGCGCCAGCGACGACAGGGTCAGCGCCCGGATGGGGCGCTTGGTGATCTGGCCATCATGGGCAAAGGCATCGTCCGGCAGGCCAAATCCGCGCGGCAGACCGATGCCACGGGCAGCGATCGCCACGGCGACGGGGGCGGTGATGTCGGTCAGATCGAACGCGTCGGCCGTCACGCAGCGGTGGCGGGCGCGCGGGCCGCCCAAGGCTTCCAGCACATGCAGGGTGGACTGGCCGAATCCCACCGTGCGCATCCAATGTGCCAGGGCCGGCGGCGCGTCCGCATCGCGCAGCAGGCAGATCAGCCGCGCGCCGTTCTGCAAATCGGGGCGCATCCGCGCAAAGGGCGCCGCGTGAAGGCCATGGCAGACCACGGTTTCCAGAGCCCAGCCCAACCGGGACGCGGCCAGCGCAAAGGTCGAGGGGGCGGGGTGGGCGCGCCATTCCTGCGGATTCAGATGCGGCGCGAGGCTGCCGCCCGCACCAAACCAGAACGGATCGCCCGAGGCCAGCACCACGACTTGCCGCCCCCGCAACGCCAGCACCGGGCGGATGTCAAACGGCACAGGCCAGGCCCGGCCTTTTGCGGCGACCCCGGCCAAGGCCAGATGACGCGGACCGCCGAACACCACCTCTGCCGCCGAAATCGCATCGCGGCTTGCATCGGGCAGGCCGGGCAGGCCATCTTCGCCCAGACCGATGATTTGCAGCCAGGGCCTATCCATGACGTGCATCCTTTTGCTGGGCGGCACCACCGAAGCCAGCGCGATGGCGCAAGCCCTGTATGCGGGCGGATTTGACGCGGTGTTTTCCTATGCCGGTCGCACCAGGGCGCCGATAGCGCAGCCCCTGCCCACCCGGATCGGCGGATTTGGCGGGGTTGCGGGGCTGGTGGCCTTTATTCGCGCCCATGCCATCAGCCATGTGATAGACGCGACCCACCCGTTTGCCGCACAGATAAGCCACAACGCCGTGGCGGCCTGTGCTGCCACCGGAACGCCGCTGATCGGCCTGCAACGCCCCGCTTGGGTGGCCGCGCCACAAGACCGCTGGATCCCTGTCGCCGACACCCGTGCCGCCGTCGCCGCCCTGCCCGATGTGCCGGCGCGGGTGCTTCTGGCCATCGGCAAACAGACGCTGGACATCTTTGCGGCCAAACCGCAGCACCATTACCTGTTGCGCCTTGTCGATCCCCCCGACAGCCCGCCTCCGCTGCCCGATTGCAGTGTGGTGATCGACCGCGGGCCGTTCACCGAACTGGGCGACAGCGCTTTGCTGCGTCGCCACAGCATCAGCCATATCGTGGCCAAGAACGCAGGCGGTGCCGGCGCTGCGGCCAAGCTGGGTGCGGCCCGCGCCCTTGGTCTGCCGGTGATCCTGATCGGCAGGCCCGCGTTGCCCGACCGCACGGTCGTGGCCGAGGTGGCAGAGGTGCTGCACTGGCTGGCTCATTCTGCCCGCCTTGGCGTGTAGACAAAGCGGCCCACCCGCCGGGTGGCGGCATTGCCCACGATCACCACCGTGCGCATGTCGGCCATTTCGGGCGTGGCCTCGGCCAGTGTGACGGTCGTCACGCGTTCATCCCTGGTTGTGACGGCCCGGGCGAAGGTGATCAGCCGGTGCGGCCCGCATTCGTGCCGCAAGATGTCCAGAACCTGCGCGAACCGATGCGGGCGGCTGGCCGAGCGCGGATTGTAGAAGGCCATGGCGAAATCGGCCTGGGCGGCAAGGCGCAGACGGCGTTCCACCAGCGCCCATGGCTTCAGATTGTCGCTCAGGTTGATGGCACAGAAATCGTGGCCCAAAGGCGCGCCGGCGCTGGCGCTGGCCGCAAGCATCGCCGTGATGCCCGGCAGGATGCGAATATCGAGCCCGTGCAGGGCGGGGCGCTGCTCCAAAGCCTCGAACAAGGCCGAGGCCATGGCGAACACCCCCGGATCGCCCGAAGACACGATCACCACCCGCGCGCCACCTGCGGCCAACCGCAGGGCATGTTCGGCGCGGTCCACCTCTACCCGGTTGTCGGACCCGTGCAGGGTCAGACCATCGCGCGGGTCGACGCGGGCGACGTAGGGAAAATAGCCGATCACGTCGGTCGCCTCGGCCAGAGCCGCGCGCACTTCGGGCGTGACAAGCGCATCATCCCCCGGCCCAAGGCCCACAACCCTCAGCCAGCCGGTCATTCGACGCCTGCCAGTTCGGGGCGGCGACCATGGCCATGCACCAGCACGATCGCGAAATAGGGGCAGTCCGACGCATCCACATCGGCCAGCCGCGCGATGCGCTGATCGGGCATCGTGCCGCATTCGACGAGCCAGGCCTGATCCAGCCGCCCCGCCTGTTCCAGCGCGCGGCGCACGCGCGGCAGGTTGCGCCCCGTTTTCATTACCACCAGCGCATCGGCGCTTTGCATGTGGCGCAGCAGATCGGCCTCTGGCAGGGTGCCCATCAATACGGTCAGCACATCATCGCCCCAGGTGATCGGGGCCCCGGTTGCGGTCCAACACCCCGTCATTCCGGTAATCCCCGGCACCACCTCGACCAACGCGCGCCCCTGCAGTCTTGTGTAAAGATGCATGAACGAGCCGTAAAAGAACGGATCGCCCTCGCACAGCACCACGACATCCGAAGTTTGCGCCAGCCGCGCAAGCCGGTCCGCCCAATCGTCATAGAACCGCGCCAGCGCGTCGATGTAATCGGGGCTGTCAAACGGCAGTTCGGTGGTGACCGGATATTCCATCGGGTATTCGGTGACGCCCGCCGCCAGCATGCCATCGACAATGCGCCGCGCCTGACCCTGGCGACCTTTCTTGCGGAAATAGGCGACATTCGCCGCAGCACGGATCAGGCGATCCGCGCGGACCGCCATCAGGTCGGGGTCGCCGGGGCCCAGGCCTGCACAGATGATCTTGCCTATGGTCATTCCTTCCGCTGCGCCAGCGCGTTGACGGCGGCCACGGTGATGGCCGATCCGCCCAATCGCCCGCGCACGATCAGGCCTGGGGCGGGGGGGGCGGCCATCAGTGCAGCCTTTGATTCCGCCGCGCCGATGAAACCGACCGGGCAGCCGATGATTGCGGCGGGGCGCGGGCAACTGGGGTCCTCCAGCATGTTCAGCAGGTGGAAAAGTGCTGTCGGCGCGTTGCCGATCGCCACCACCGCACCGGCCAGATGCGGCCGCCACAGCTCCAGCGCCGCCGCGGACCGGGTGTTGGACATCGCGCGGGCCATCTCGGCCACGCGCGGATCGTGCAGAGTGCATATCACCTCATTCCCGGCGGCAAGGCGGGTGCGCGTGATGCCCTCGCTGACCATCCGCGCGTCGCACAGAATTGGCGCACCGGCATCCAGCGCCGCCCGCGCCGCGATCGCCATGCCGGGGGTGAACTCAATATGGGCCTCAAGCCCCACCATCCCCGCCGCATGGATCATCCGCACCGCCACGAGTTCCTCATCGGGGGCAAAGCGGGCCAGATCGGCCTCGGCGCGGATCATCGCGAAGGACTGGCGGTAAATCTCGGCGCCGTCGGTGATATAGCTGTGGGTCATGCGCGGGACTCGGTCAAAAAATGGGTCACGCCTTGGGGGGTCAGCCCGCGCCGTGTGGGCGCGGCGGCGGCGGTGCCGTTGCGGATCAGATCGAAGCCCTCGGGCGTTGCGACAAGCGTGGTCTGGGCGGCACCGGGATGCGCGCAACCTTTGGCGCAGCCCGACACATGCAGCAGGCCTGCGGGCCATAGCTGCGCCAGACGGCGGGCCAGGGCGCGCGTGGGCTGATGCGCCTGCTTGCACCCGGGCGCGCCCGTGCAGGCCACCACCCGCAACAGCGGATCATCGGCGCGGGTGATCAGGCCGGGAATGTCGGGCAGCACCTGCGCGCCCTCGACCAGAATCATCCGCCACGGGGTGAGGCGCATCGGGCCAAGACGGGCCAGATGGCCAAGCGTCTGCGCCTGCAGCTGGCCAAATTCAAATCCGACCATTGCACCTTGTGGCAGCATCCCGGGGCGCGGTTGAAAGGGCACGGCCAGCGGCACAGGGTCCGCTTGAAACCGGGATGGCACGATTGCCCCGCGGGCGATCAGGGCGGCCATACGGCCGCGCCTGTTGGTGATGCCGCCCGCCAGCACAAACCACGTAATCAGGTCGTGCACTGCTGAAATCGCCGCGTCTGGCGACGACACGACGGTGCCGGTGGCTGCGCCATCCGCCCATACGAACAGCCCACCCATGGCCTGTTCGATGCGAATGTCGGCCGAGACGTCGCGAAGCACCGGCGCCGCACCTGTGTCGATGGCATAGCCGAACTTGCCGGGCAGCGGTGGCACAGCGGGCGACGCCAAAGCCTGCATCAGCGCATGGGCCAGCTCTTGCGTGCCATCCTGTGCCAGCCAGAAAGGGGTGACGACGATGTTGCGCGCGCTTTCCGCCTGCGGTGTCGCGTCGAGCAGCCCCAGCGCGCCAAGCCCCGCGATCAGCGCCGGATGGCTGGCCGTGGTCACACCGCGCAGTTGCACGTTGGCCCGCGCCGACAGATCAATCAGCCCGTTGCCATGGCGCGCGGCCAGATCTGCGAGGCCTGCCGCCTGATCAGGCGAAAGCCTGCCGCCACGCGGGCGCACGCGCACCACCAGACCATCACCCGACTGCATCGGGCGCAAGGCCCCCGGACACCAGCCCTGGATCACCGGCGCGCCGGTCATGCCTGCCCCCCAAGCCCAGCCGCAATCGAATTGCGCCGGGTCAGCCACAGGCCCGCGTCGCGCAGCGCGTCAAACCGGGCGCGCAAGGCAGCCAGCGCGGCGGGATTTTCGCGGTCCATGAAGGCCACCAGATCGGGGCGGCCCAAGGTGGCCTCGTGGTAAAGATCAAACAGATGCGCCGGGACGGCACGGGTCAGATGGGCATAGGCCGCAAGGTTGTCGAGCGTCGCCGTCACCTCGGCTGCCCCGCGAAAGCCGTGCCGCATCATGCCGTTGGCCCAATCGGGGTTGGCCGCGCGCGCGCGCACCACGCGGCTGATTTCTTCGGCGACGGACCGGGCGCGGGGGGCGCCGGCGCGGGTGGCGTCCAGATGATAGAGCGCCGCAGGTTCGGCGCCGATCCGCGCCAGTGCCGCGGCAAACCCGCCTTCGTGGGCGGCATAGTCAGGCGCCATCAGCAGATCGGTTTCCACCAGATCCTGCACATGGGCAAAGGCATCCGCCGCGCGCAGACGCGCCTCAAGCGCAGCACGGTTCTGCGACACATCACCTTTGGCATCCATCGCCCAGGACGAATTTTGCAGCCACGCCTCGCCCGCCATCTCGCGACCCTCGTCGCTGTAATCTTCCAAGGCACTGGCCATGCGCATGCCGTAAAGCCCCGGTTTCGGCCCAAACACCCGTGCGGCGATGGCGACGTAGGGGTTGTCCTCGGGGGCCTCGTCGCGCGCAGCCAGCACCGCAGTGCCCGCCTCGAACATCTGCGCAAGGCCGGGGAAGAAATCGCGAAACAGGCCAGACACCCGCAACGTCACGTCCACCCGCGGACGGCCCAGCACGGCCAGCGGCAGCACCTCGAACCCCGACACGCGGTCAGACCCGGTGTCCCATGTCGGCGCAAGCCCGGCCAGATGCAGCGCCATGGCGATTTCTTCACCCGCTGTGCGCATTGTGGCTGACCCCCACAGATCGAGCACCAGACCGCGCGGCCAGTCGCCCTTGTCCTGCAAATGCCGCCGCAGCAGTTCTTCGGCCAGCTTGACGCCCTGCGCATGCGCTGCCCTTGACGGCACTGCGCGGGGGTCCACCGAATACAGATTGCGCCCGGTTGGCAGCACATCCGCCCGGCCCCGATAGGGCGACCCGGCAGGCCCCGCTGCCACGCGCCGCCCTGCAAGGGCTGTCACCAGCCCGTGCAGTTCCCCCGCACCCGCGCCATAGATGTGCAGCCCGTCACCATATTGGCTTTCCTTGATATCACAGACAAAGCGATCGATCCGGGTGATTGCCTCGGCCACCGACGCCTCTGGCGGCAAGGCCAGATCGGCCTCAACCCCCGACGCCTGCGCCTCGGCGCGGATCGACGCGATCAGCCGATCGCGGCGCGCGGGGTCAAGCCCGTCGGCGGTGGAATATTCGTCCAGCAAGCGTTCCAGCCGCAGCAGGCCTTCGGGCACGGCGCTGGCGGCCAGGGGCGGCGGCAGATGCCCCAGCGTCACCGCCCCGATGCGGCGCTTGGCTTGGGCCGCCTCGCCCGGATCGTTGACGATGAAGGGATAGATCACCGGGGTCGCACCGATCAGGGCCTCTGGCCAGCACATCTGCGACAGCGCGACCGATTTGCCCGGCAGCCATTCCAGCGTGCCATGCGCGCCGATGTGCAGCAGGGCATGCAGGCCCTGCGCGCGCAGCCACAGATAGAACGCCACGTAGCCATGGCGGGGCGTGCGGGCCAGATCGTGATAGTCGGCGTCTCGGCTGTTCACTTCGCCCCGTTCGGGTTGCAGGGCGACCAGGGCATTTCCGGCGCGCAGGGCGGCAAAGTGCCACTGGCCATCGCGGCAGGCCGGATCGTCCGCCGCGTCACCCCAGGCAGCCTTCAGCGCCTGCTGCAACGGGCCCGGCAGGGTTTGCAACGCTGCCAGATAATCGGACAGCGGCCAGTGCAAGGTGTCGCGCGTCAGGCGCAGGCCCAGATCGTCGGGCGCCCGGACTGCATAACCCGCGCCATGCAGATGCCGCAGGATGCCGGCGGCCGAGGCCAGCGCATCCAGACCGACCGCGTGGGCAATCTGATCGGGGCGGCCCGGATAGGTGGACAGGATCAGCGCCAGCTGGCGGTCCGCAGCGGGGGTGTTGGCCAGACGATGCCAGCCCGCGACCCGATCCACCACCGCCGCTACCCTTTCTGCGTCGGCGCGATGGGCAAATCGGGAAAACTGCAGATCGGGGTCGCGCCGCTCCGGCGATTTGAAGGAAGCGATCCCTGCGAACAGGCGACCATCCACCTCGGGCAGAACCACGTGCATCGCCAGGTCGGCGGGCGACAAGCCGCGATCCGAGGCCAGCCAGTCACGCCGCCGCGCGGTTGACAGCGCCAGTTGGAACACCGGGCAGCCTGGACCGTCGAGGGGCGACGTGCCATCTGCGCCCTTGCTGGAAAACGCCGTCAGATTGACAACCGCCACCGGACAAAGCCGCGCCAGGGCACCGCGCAGGAACTCCGCCGCGCCGCTGGCTTTCAGCGAGGGCACGAACAGGCCGACGGCGGCAAAGCCGCGCGATTGCAATGAGGTGATCACCGCGTCCACCGCGTCGGTGTCGGCGGATGTCAGATAGCTGCGGTAAAAGGTGACGGCCACGGCAGGCCCGCCAGTCTGCGGCCCTGCGACCACGCCATGGCCGGGCAGATAGCAGCCGCAATCCGGCACGGACTTGCTGCCCGGCACTGGCCCCGCATAAAGCCCGGCCGCAAGCGCCAGTTGCGCCAGCGCCGCCTGCGCCGCCACGGCCCCGCCCGCATCACACAAAGCCGCCAGTCGGCGCAACGTCGACAAAGGCAGGGTCGAGACCGCATCCAGCCGTGGGTTTTCGCGGCCATCCGCCGGCAGCACGGCAAGGGCTATTCCCCGGCGGCGGCACAGATCTTGCACCGAAGCCAGGCCATAGGGCCAATAGCTTTCGCCGCCGATCAGCCGAATCAGGATGCCCTTGGCCCCCGACAGCGTCTGTTCAACATAGGTATCCACCGAAAGCGGGTGACGCAGCGCCACCAGATTGGCGAGGCGCACCGTCGGCAAATGGTCGGCCCCGCGCCGCCAGCCCGCCGCGAACGCGCCAAGATCGCTGTCGGAAAACGACATCACCACAAGATCGCCCGGGGTTTGCCCCAGATCGAACGGCGTGTCCGTTTCCTCCAGCCCATGGCTGTCGCGGAAGACGACGTGCATCGTGGATCAGGCCCCCAGAACGGCGCGGATTGCAGCGGCGTGTATATCGTGATGTTCGGCAATGACCACCAGTTGCGAGCGGCGCGGCGCGGTGCCCCACGGGCGGTCGTATTGATGGCGCACCCGTTCGCCCACCGCCTGCACCAGCAGGCGCATTGGCTTGCCTGCCACCGCGACATAACCCTTTACGCGCAGAACATGCTGTTCGCGCGCGAGGCGTTGAACGGCCGCCATCAGCGCTTCAGGATCGCTGGTTTCGGGCAGTTCGATCACCACCGTGTCAAAATCCTCGTGCTCGTGCTCGTCCGCACCGTCATGGTGGCTGGGACGCGCGGCAAGGTCGTCTTCCGAACGCGAATTCAGGCCCAGGATCACACGCGGGTCAATCACGCCTTCGGTCATCGCGATGATCGGCAGCCTGCGCGGCGCCGCGGCCTCGATCACGGCGCGAGCCTTCGCAACGCCAGCCTCGCCCGCCAGATCGGCCTTGGACAGCAGAACGATATCGGCGCAGGCGATCTGATCTTCAAACACTTCGGCCAGCGGGGTTGCATGGTCAAGGCTGGGATCTGCCATTCGCTGCGCCTCGACCGCTGCCTCGTTCGGGGCAAAGCGACCTGCGGCCACCGCTTCGGCATCGGCGAGGGTGATCACGCCGTCCACCGTGATGCGCGACCGGATCGCGGGCCAGTCGAACGCCTTGAGCAACGGCTTGGGCAGGGCAAGACCCGAGGTTTCGATCAAGATGTGATCGGGGCGCACCGGCATGGCCATCAACGCCTCGATCGTCGGAATGAAATCATCGGCCACCGTGCAGCAGATGCAGCCGTTTGCCAGCTCGACGATATTTTCAACCGGGCAGTTCTCATCCGCGCAGGATTTCAGAATATCGCCGTCCACCCCAAGATTGCCAAATTCGTTCACCAGAATGGCCAGCCGTTTGCCCTGGGGGTTTTGCATCAGATGGCGGACCAGTGTGGTTTTGCCCGCGCCCAGAAAGCCGGTAATCACGGTGACGGGAATCTTGGCCAGATCGGTCATGTCAGGTCTCCAAAGGGGGGATGCGGGCAAGGCTTTGCTTGCGGAAAATCACCGGACGCGCGCGCCATGGCACAATGCCGTCGGCCGCTTCGGCATAGGCGGCGGCCCCGGCCAAGATAGCGGCGGCATCTGCATGGGACATTCGTCCATAAACATAGCTCCACTTGCCGGGGCCGGACAGCGCAACGGCGCAGCCCTCGTTGCACGCGGACAGGCATTCGACGGGAACGATGCGCACATCGTCAGCACCCCGCGCCACCAGCGCCGCATGCAACAATGCGCCGGGCGGCAAAGCGCCATCGTCCACCGGAAGCCCGGCCTTGCAGGTGATACAGACGTGCAGCGTTGCCGCCATGGTCGCCTCCGGTCAGCACGGCATCGGGGCAAACCTGACAAAGAAGCAAGCGAAGCACTGCTATCCTGTCGGTCGCGGAACACCCCGTCCGCCCGTTCAGTCGTCTTGCGCTGGCAGGTCTCCCGGCTTGCGGATTCAGGGTTTCCCCAACGGGCGACCCGCCTTCCCAGCCACCCCTTGCAGGGTTGGCCAGTGGCATCGGGTCGACCTTTCCGGTCACGGTCGCGGGGGCGGCTGCGCTTCGGTCCCTGACCCGGATGGGTCGCAAAACCTGTCGCATTCCCTTTTTGCCTGCCTTACGACAGGCACCAGCGCCTGCGACATCTGATCTGTCACAAGCGCCCAACTGTCAAGCGAAAGGAACCGGCACCTTGACCGACACAAGCGACACGCCTGCGACCGAGGGCCCGGACGAACTCGCCCGCCACGCGGCGAAGATGGCCAAGAAGAAAGCCGCGCGCGACAAGATCATGGCGGGCAAGTCGGGGGCAAAGGGGCTGATCATCGTGCATACGGGGGCGGGCAAGGGGAAATCCTCATCCGGTTTCGGGATGATCCTGCGCTGCATCGCCCATGGCATGCCCTGCGCCGTAGTGCAGTTCATCAAGGGCGCCTGGGATACCGGCGAGCGCCGCTTGATCGAGGGCAACTTTGGCGCGCTCTGCCAGTTTCATGCTATGGGCGAAGGCTTCACCTGGGAAACCCAGGACAGGGCGCGCGACATCGCTGCGGCCCGAGCAGGCTGGGAAAAGGCCAAGGAACTGATCCGCGATCCGGCGATCCGCTTCGTGCTGCTGGATGAGATCAACATCGCGCTGCGCTACGAGTATCTTGACCTGGAGGCGGTGCTGCACTTCCTTCGTGACGAAAAACCGCCCCTGACCCATGTCTGTCTGACCGGCCGCAACGCCAAGGAGCCGCTGATCGAGGCGGCCGATCTGGTGACCGAGATGACATTGCTCAAGCACCCGTTCCGATCCGGCATCAAGGGCCAGCCGGGGGTTGAGTTCTGAGCCTCAGGCCTTCGCGCCGCTGAAAATCGGGCGCAGAACGGGGCCGAAGATCGTCGGAACGAAGGCCGCCAGAAACAGGGCCCATCCGCCGCACCAAAGGATTGCCGACCCCGCGACCAGCGCCTCACGCACGCCGGGCCAGAGCGCTACCCCCAGCCGGAGCGATGCCGCAAGCCAAAGAAGCGCGCAGGCGCCGATCAGCTGCGGCCCGGCGCGCAGCGTTCCCCCCTCGCGCCGGGCGGCGGCACGCGCG
>Ga0326597_10013574_pt1 | contig 10703 bp, 9 predicted proteins | sample RVTome_12_FD_203789 | JGI IMG/M metagenome (GOLD analysis project Ga0326597, IMG submission 203789) | Soil microbial communities from uranium-contaminated site in the Upper Colorado River Basin, Wyoming, United States - RVT100D185 | ecosystem: Environmental > Terrestrial > Soil > Contaminated >... | reverse complement strand
CGGGCAGACAGCCTTGGCCGAGTTGTTCGTCAAGGGCGATCACGAGGACCAGCCGTACGAATGTCGTAGATGGAGTCAAGGTTCGCTCCTGAATCGGCTTCTTGGTTTTTGAGGGTGATTTGGGGGGCCGCCGAGGAATGCCCAGAGCCGGCTCTTGGCTTCCAGCGTTTTTTACCGACCCAGGCCGAAGCGGCGGCCCCCCAAGTTTGAAGATGTCAGGCAGCTAGATCGTCACATCGTGCTCGCAGAGGACAGGTTCTTCTCACGGAGGAACACCGCGTACTCCATGTCATGCACCAGAATGTGGTCCGTCCACCAGTTCGCGAGAAAATCGAGCAGATCCTCGGAGATTCCTGCTTGCCAAGGACTCGCATTCACACATCGATATGCAACCCGATTCCGGAATCCCCGATGCTTTTCCTCATGAGTGTGGACGCGGGGATATCCGTGCTCCCGGAGAAAATCCTCCTCCCGATCGCAGTGAAACCGCACATAGTCCATGAGGCTGTTCAGGCTCTCCGAGACCAATTTTGGATTGGCACTCGATGCCTTGGCACACTGCAGTGCTCCGATCGACTCCAGGATCTTTCGGTGGTGTTCATCGAACTCCCGCGACTCCCACGCTGAAGCTCTCGTCCCAGACGAGTTCGGAGCTCATCGGTCTCTCCGGCGACTGGTCTCGGCGACGACCACATCCGCAACGGAAGAAGCAGCAAGTTGGTTCTCGAGAGCTACGGGATCAGCAATGACGCGCGCAGCTCGCTTCGACCGAGGGCCACTGGAAGGATGTGCTGGAGAGGGCGGCCAAATGGGAGGCGGCGGCGATTCTGACCGATACAGACGCACGCGGCGCGATGCCAAGCCAGTGCTACGAAGAGGCGCGTCGAATTCGCAGCGGAGCCGCTTTGAGTCACGCCGCGGCGAACGCTTCGCCAATTGAGCCCAACTGAAGAAAGGAAGCACGTCGACCTCCCCCCTGCGAAGCAGGGAGAGAATGACGCCGGAAGCTGACCGGAGCGAAGGCAATTTCCAGTCCAGTCGGGAGTCCGAATTTATGACGCCCGTATCCTCCTGGAAGATTGCTGTCTAGGTGATTGCTGCCTGCCGAGGCACGGCTCCTGCTCTGCGATCTCACGATTGAGGGAGTTTCACCCGTGGAAACAGAGTCTTGCGCGGCAATTCCGCAGCTCAAGACGAGTTTCTCGCCCCATCACAATTTCACAATCGTAATTCTTGACGATCGAGGGCTTCCAGTCCACTCACCATGCGTTTCAATCCGCTCGGTAGAATCTGTTGGAGGGAGCCAAAACGCGTCTCCTCGAGTATAGCCCAGCTGAGCATCGGCCCCGAGCGCCCGTGACTCATGGCGAAGTAGAATATGTTGAGGGAAGGCCGTCGGGCTCTCCGCCTCGTACCGGTTTTGGCTTCCAGCGTTACTCCGGCACCGGCGCTGCAAGACGGCCTTCCCATTCCCCGCCCAGATGGTCACTTCTTGGCCACCGGCTTCGGGGCAAAGGATTAGAATCCTGGTAGCGACCAGGCTGAGCCGGCTCCGGTATAAAATTTGCTTTCCAGCGATCGCAGGCTACAAACGAATACTAGGCTTCCAGCACGAACCAGCCTCCGAAGGGGCGGACGCCGTGCTGCAGCCAATTCGCTCGACTGACACCGGCAACAGGGCGATGCCGCCCGATATCGAGTCCTTCGAGTTCAAGAGACAAATCGCCGTTCGAAGTCCATCAAGCCGACTACAACTGCACACTGTCGATTTATTGGGAGTCTTGCTGCAGTCGTCCCTTGGTTCCCGGCCGCATCCCTGTCCGAACTCACCACTATCCCGAAGTCGGTGGCGATGCTGTGTGGCTTGAACTGATCTCAGCACAAGCCAACGCTCTTCCGGTACTCCACGCCGAATGGATCAGCAGCTCATGACGCGTGATCAAACACCTCATGTAAAGTTAGAGCACGCCAAGCTCGAAGAAGCAAGGCTCGAAACTATTTTTTGGCGACGGTGGCTCGTCTTTGCATGCGTGCCGGTTCTCACTACCGTGATGGTTGTTGTTCTGCTCCGATTCCTTCGAAGCTTCATTCCTGGGCAGCTTCCTTGGGAAGGTTCAGACCTGATCCTGACCTCTGGCCTGTACGTCTTGGTGGTGTTGTTTGGCTGGTACATCTTCCGCCAGCAGAAGCAAAACATGAGGTTGCGCGACATTCTGCACGACGCTCAATTCAATGTAAGAACAGCTGAGCAGCAATACCGAAGCCGCCTGATGGCGATACGTGCACTGAGCGGGGCCGTCGGCGCGGAGGACGATCCAAGACTAGTCTTCGACAAGCTCGCACAACTGTGCCTGGAGATCTTTAGCAGCGACTATGTTTCGCTGATGCTCGTGGACGAAAGCACTCAAAAGTTAGTTGTTCGTGTCGCACTCGGATTCAAGAAAACCCGTTGCATCATCGGTGCCGAGCGGGGAATCGGCGAGGGAATCGCCGGCTGGGTCGCGCTGCATCGCGAGCCTCTGCTCCTTGGGCGTGATGCCGACTTGGCGAGGTTCGAAGGAAGGGTTCCGGCGTCTCCCGAACGACATTCCGCGATGGTGGTCCCTCTGCTCGTGCGAGACAAGGTAGTCGGAGTCCTGAGTGTATCCAACGATGAATCGGAAATCGACTACGATATGGACGACCTCACGACGCTTCAGGTCTTCTCGGAAACTGCGGAATACTGTATACGCCATGCCGAGAATGCGGATTGGATGCGAGACCTGATCTCGAGGCTTCGCGATCTACGCAGCGAAACCGCGACTGCACCCGTTTCAGCTGAGGATGTCGCCTCACCGCTCGAGACGGTGCGGACCGAGAAAACACGGACTGGCACTTAGTGAGGATAGATGAGAAGGGCAGGAGGCTCCCGACCATTCACTGCCGAGGGGCCAGTGCGATGGTTGGATCGTCCGTCTGGACTCGCCTGTGGCAGCCGAGGCATGCGACCGGTTCACCATCTAGCGCGACTAGCAGGAATCTCGTACCGCCGGTGATGTCGTGGCAAGTCTGGCATTCAATCCGCCCATCGAAGAGTCTGATGGCCGAATCGAGATTCACCCGGATCGAATAGCCTCCCACGCCCGCGGAATTTTGGAGCGGCTCGCCATAGATGTGTGAGGCGGCCGGATGGATCCGGGGCGCATCGTCGGCCATCGCGAACCCCTCCGCCTCGCTCGAGTGACACAGGAGACACCCTTGAGACGGCGAGAGACTCGCCAGATCGGGCTTACCACCGTGGAAGAGGTCTGTCGCGCCCAGATGGCCAGCACCTAGTCCGTCGGATCGTCGCCCCTCACCATGACACGATTCACAATGACGGGCGACCACTGCATTTCCGATCGCGTGCTGGAACGATGAGTCCCCGACTCGTAAACGCCGCGGGGTGTGGAACAAGTGGCATCCCGAGCAGTCGCGGCGGCCCGATGCATGGAAAGCAGTGGCCAGTCTGGTCGGAAACTCGCTGAGGTCGTGACATTCAGTGCAGCGAAGGTCTGAATCATCGACCAGGAGGGAGAGATTCTCGTTCTCAGCGACCAGAGAATGGCAGTCCGAGCACGACACGGATTCGTGCCTCGTCGGGGTTCGTGCTGAGAGAGCGGATTCCGCACACTGCACGAGTGCGAAGCTCTGGAGCACCGAGATCAAGGTGGCGATCCGCAGCCTCGTCATCAGGGGGACAGCCTTCCTGGCTAGTCGCGTCAACCAACCTGCCATGCAGTCCAATCGTCGACCTCACTCCGCTGATCAAGAAACGTGCCTCATAATCGTGAGCGGACCATCGCGTGGCTCGGTGGATTCCGGAGGATCCTGATCCGATGGGCGCGAGACCTCCGGCATAAGAGTTGCTGATCTCGTCAACTGGCTAGTGAGACTCAGGCTTCCAGCACGAACACACCTTCAATCCCCGAAGGACGGATGTCGTGCTGCACCCGACGCGCCCGGTCGAGCCCCTGAAGCGGGCCGTCCCGGCTGATCTCCAGCCTTTCCATTCCAGACACCAAGCAGAGGCCCGGATTTCATCGCCCGTGCTGGCTTCGCGCTTGACCTATGTGTTCAGGGGAGCCGCGGCCGCCCTCTTCCTATTCTTGCTTGCATCCTCACTCGAATTCTCCACGCTCGCGCTCTTCGCCAAGTCGGACGAGGCGGCCGGCGGTCGCGGAACCGTCCAAGCGTCCGCGAACGTCGTCAACACATCTGCCGCCCGGATTGCATATGATACACTTCGGCAAATACAGCGGGCGTTGATCGAAATGCCGGAACTCGACTCTCGCGAAGGCTTCGAGGAATTTGACGCTCTCATGAAAACACTCATGGGTGAACAGTCCGTCATAGGTGGGGCAGTGCGATATGAACTCATCCCGGCTAAAGCCGACGATCCGGTGATCCTCCATATCGAATGGATCAGTAACTAATGGCCCCAAGAAAGGAAGAAGCTTTCAAGTCCGAGGAGCGCAGGCTGGATACGCTGTTCTGGAGACGTTGGTTCGTCTTCGCGTGCGTACCGGTCTTGACGACGATCGTTGTAATAGCCTTACTGCGACTCTTGCGGAGTTTCATCCCCGGCCAGTTCCCGTGGGAAGGTACGGATCTTCTCTTGACGTCGGGCCTGTATGTGCTCGTAGTGGGATTTGGCTGGTATATGACGTTGCAGCAGAAACACATCATGAAGCTGCGCGATAATCTCCACGAAGCCCGATATCGTGGGAGAGAGGCCGAACAGCAATACCGCAGCCGTCTGATGGCTATTGGTGCATTGAGCGGTGCCGTCGGCGACGAGAACGATCCACGACTGGTCTTCGACAAGCTCACGCAACTATGTATGGACATATTCGGAAGTGACAAAGTCTCTCTCATGCTCCTGGACGACAAGACGCAGGAGTTTGTCGTTCGTGTCGCTCTTGGATTCCCCGAAGACCGCTACATTATCGGATCCAGGCGCAAGATCGGCGAGGGGATCGCCGGATGGGTTGCACTTCATCGCGAGCCACTGCTCCTGGGTCGCGATGTCGACTTTTCGAAGTTCGAAGGACGCGTTCCGGAGTCCTCTGAGTTGCATTCCGCGATGGTGATTCCCCTCGTCGTTCGAGATAGAGTAGCCGGGGTCTTGAGTGTCTCCAACGATGCCACGGCGGCCGACTACAACCAGGATGACCTCGTGACGCTGCAAGTCTTCGCAGAAACCGCGGAGTATTGCATCCGCCACGCCGAGAATACGGATTGGATGAGGCAGCTGATCTCGAAGCTCCAAGAAATGCGAGCCGAAGCCGTCAAAGTCGACAATCCTGACTGGACGACCGTCTTGCCGTTCAAGCCAGAGTACTCGCAAGATCAGTTGACCCGGGAAATCGAGACTGTGAGTTCAACGCGGGCAACTTGAAGGCGATGAACCCCCAAAAAAACAACAGGGATGATCGGCATGCTCCTCCGCTTCGAACCGTTCCGGGCATTCGGCAGATTGTCCGGCTCATTAGGGCTTGACGCGGCCGGTCCCGGGTCTTGGCGCAACTCGCCTCTATCGCACCTTCACCACGGTCCGAGTCTGACTCGCTGGCTCGCGTCTGCAGTGCAGACCCTGGCCGCTCTACTCTCCGCCACTCCGCAGATCCAGTCCTCGTGGACCACTGAATCACTGCTGAGAAGACACGTCGTCGTTCGCAGAACAATTTTTCTCTCCACGATGGTCGTTGCGATCGCCTGCCATCGCGAGGGGCTGGCGTCAGAGCCCAAGATCTACGTGAGCGGATACGGCAACGTGCATTACATGCACCCTCATGGCATGCCTGCAACTGTCGAACTTCCTAACTCGAACAACAGCATCCTTCAGTTGCGAGAGTTTACGTTCTTCGTTGACGCGGCGGTCAGCGAAACGGTTGTCGCTTCGACAGAGCTTGAAATCGGGAACAACGGCTCCGTCGTGTCTGCGAACTATGCCTATGCGGACGTCCAGCTCTTAGATGCAATCGGTGCGAAGGTGGGTAAGATCCTCGTGCCGTTCCTGTCCTCGAACGAAAACAAGATCAACCACCGCCAGGCACTGATGAGTCAGCCTTTCACGGCGTGGAATCTGGCTCCCGTCAACGGGACGCCGCTGACCGTTCGAGGCTTTGGTTGGTCCGACGTGGGGATCTCTCTCGAAGTGCACCGCCCGCTTGGAAAACTCGGCCTCGTTTGGTTTCGAGTGTCCGCCATCAACGGTCTGGGCTCAGATTCCGCTGTCTTGGATGCCGATACCATGGAGCTCGACTCTGGCCCGACGATTCGAACGAGAGACGGGCTCATGTCGAACGAGCCGAGCAGCGCCCTGCAAGACAACAATCACAACAAAGCCATCGTAGCCAGCATCTCGCTCCTTCCAATTGATTCGACCTTCGATCTTGGCGCCTCCTACTACCAGGGAAAATGGGACGAGGAAGACGAGAAGAATCTGCGAATGTGGGGGGTCTACGCGAACAGACTGGGTCGGGACTGGACCCTTCGTGCGGAGTACGTCCAAGCAGAGGTGGAGCAGGAGGAGGGAGTTCTCCTTCCTGGCGTCGCCGATCTTCCCAACCGGCTCTTCCACTCGACCGGAGACTATGGCCTCCGGGCCTGGTATGTCGAGCTGAGCCGCGTCGCGTTGCGGTGGGGACCGACCAAGTGGCTGCGGGGAATCGTCCGAGCCGACGACGTCGACACTAACGATCGTGTTGAGTTCACACCATTCGACCGGAGCCGGCTCACCTACGGCCTCGAGTACCAGTTTCAGAGTCAGACACGACTGCGCGTGGAGTATCAGCAGAGCCGGATCGATGCGTTCGAGTCCGCTCCGACGCCCTATGTACAATCCGGTGGCAACGAGAGACCCCACACGACAATGGTCTCTATGATCTTCTGGTTCTAGTCATGAGACATACCTTTTCATCTGCAACCAGGTCATCCGAGACCACGTCTCGCGCGGAGTCGTTGAAGACAGCTCGCCGTCGGGCGAGCTTCGCACTGCTTCTCGCGCTCGTTGCCAGCTCCCTCCATTTCTCGGCAGCCCGCGTGGAGGCGAGTGCAGGCGTCGTTGCCTACGTCTTGTACTCGGGATCGGAGCACGAGGCAAAGAGTGAGCTGCTCCGAAGTCTCCCCGGCGGGCTTCGCGTCAGGGCCTACAACGTCGACCTGCTTCGACTCGCCGACTACTCGGCAAAACAGAAGATCGTGGCGAGAATGGATCGTGCTCGGGTCATCATTGTCCTCGAGGATGGTCCAATGGAGGCACTCCAAGGAGTCTCGTTCAACGCGAGTCTGATCGTCGTGAATAGCCAGTCACCGACAATTCAGTCAGAAACGCAAGCGCTATACCTCGTATCAAAGGACGCCGATCTCTCCAAGATCTCGACGCCGCTCAGCGTCCTCGAGATTGCCGACGAGGGAGAGTTGGGGCGGGTGTGGAGAATTCCCCGCTTCTCTCTGATGCGCCTCGTGGGTGATGGGCACTACTCGATGCCGGCCCTCTCGGCGATCATAGCTCGGTTTGTAAACGATTTCAGTGTGGAGGGGCCATGACAGGCACCCGCCTCGGGCAGAACAGCATCCTAGCGATATTTCTTTTGGCCATGGCTGCGATGATCATCGCCGCGTTCCTCTCCTTCACTCTGCAAAGAGAGGTGTCCAGGACCGCCATTACCGATCAACACGGAATGATCCTCGCCCTACTGGAGCAGACCGTAGAGTTGGGTCTGGAGGCGGATCGCATCGAGCTCGTTCATCAGTCCCTCTCCGAACTCCAGAGTTTTCCGGCCCTTGTGGGTGTGGTTCTTCTCGACACCGAAGAGACCCTGATCACTTCAATCCCCGAGGGGTTTGTGCCCACAGAATCGATGCTGCGGGATATGGATTCCACTGCAGGCCACGTTGAAGGCGATGTGAGTTATTCATGGCACGCTTTCGAGGATGCGAGTGGCAGCGTTATGGGCTACTTCCTTATTGCCACGACTCTCGGACCCGCAAACTCACAGATCCGGGCGGGGATGAGCCGTATTTCCTTTGGCGTGACCCTTGTCCTTCTTCCAATCTTGTTGCTGTTCACCAGGCAAGTTCATCGTCTCGAGTTGTCGCTGCACGGGGCGAGAGAGGGCGCCGAGCGAGCGACGAAGATCAAGGACGTTTTCTTGGCCAACATGAGCCACGAGATGCGAACTCCCCTGACGGCAATTCTTGGATACGTCGACCTGCTTCAAGGGGGCAATGTCTCCACGGAGAAACACTCCGAGTACCTTTCGATCGTGTCGGAGAACGGCGACCACCTCCTGGTGCTGATCAACGACATCCTGGACCTGTCCAAGGTCGAGGCGGGTCGAATGGAGGTGGAACGAATCCCAACCTCCCTGCCGGACCTACTCCGCGATCTGAATCAGCTGCTGGAGCTCCGTGTTCGATATCGGGAGGTGTCGTCCGAAATTCGCCTTGCCGGGCCCATACCGGCGACCATTCACACGGATCCGGTACGCCTACGGCAGATCCTCCTGAATCTCGTCGGCAACGCCCTGAAGTTCACCTACCAAGGCCAAGTTCGGGTGAGTGCGTCGGTTGATGCAACGAAGCAGCCGCATTGTCTGCGCATTGTCGTGGAAGACACGGGGATCGGAATGACCGAGGATGAGATGTCGAGGGTGTTCGATCCGTTCACTCAGGCGGATGGCTCGACGACGCGGCGCTTTGGGGGTACAGGGCTCGGGCTGGCAGTTTCCCTCCGGCTCGCCAGATTGCTCGGCGGAGACATCACGGTGCAAAGCGAGCATGGAGTCGGAAGTTCCTTCGTCCTCACGATCGACCTGGGTTCCCTCGACGGAGTCGCGATGGTGGAGTCGCTGGGCGAAACCGCACTTCCCATGAAAATAGGCGGCGGGGATCACTCTGCGGCCCTTGAAGATCTGCAAGCCAACGTACTCGTCGCCGAGGACAATCCCGTCAACCAGAAACTATTACGGCTGATTCTTGAGAAAGCGGGCGTGACTGTGGATCTCGTTGAGAACGGTGTCGCCGCCGTCGACGCAGCACTCTTTGCCCGTGAGACAGGGCACCCGTACGATCTGGTCTTGATGGACATGTTCATGCCTATACTCGACGGGCACACGGCGACCCATCAACTCCGAACGTTGGACTACCGCGGCCCGATTGTGGCCCTTACCGCGAGCGCGATGGCGGAGGATCGAGAGAAGTGCCTCGCGGCGGGCTGTGACGACTTTCTCACCAAGCCTATCGATCGAAAGCGGCTGTTGGAGGTCGTGAAGAGTGCGGTGGGTAATGGGGGCAAAAAGGTGTAGCGAGAATGGCTGTGATAGTCGCGACTTGATCTGACGGTTATCCGCTCCGGTGGCCGTACGGGTGTCAGACCAGTTCAGCGATGCGACCTTCTCGTTACAGAGATCGTGCGCTTCTCGTAGGGTCTGCATCGGCGTGCGACGCAGCACATTTTCCCCTGATGCGTCCGCTCCGTGTTGTATCGATTGACCCACTCGTCCAGGTCAGCTTGTAGCGTACCCAGGTCCGAGTGAACCTTCTTCCGAAATGCGATCTCGTACAATTCCTCCTTCACGGTTCGATGAAAGCGTTCGCAGATCCCGTTCGTCTGTGGGCTATAGGCTTTGGTCCTGGTGTGATCGATGTCGTTGACGGCCAGAAAGAGCTGATAGTCATGCCGCTCCGGCCGACCACAGAATTCACTCCCGAGGTCCGTGAGCATCCGCAGCAGCTCGATTCCCTCGGCCTCGAGCATCGGGAGCACGCGGTCGTTGAGTAGATCGGCCGCCGTGATCGGGGTCTTCGACGTGTACAGCTTGCAGGCCGCGACCTTGCAGTAGGTATCGACGAAGGTCTGCTGGTAGATCCTGCCGATCCAATTGATTGTTCCCACGTAGTACGTGTCCTGGGAACCGAGATAGCCGGTGTGCTCGGTCTCGATCTCGCCATGTGCCTCGTCCGTAGACTTCTGACGCTCCAGGGCGACGACCTGCGCCTCGGTCAGCACAAGCCCTTCCTTCGCGATCTTCGCCTCGATGACCTTCAGGCGTAGCTTGCGATTCTGCAGCGTATCGCGCGACACGCCCATTACACGACACGCCTTCGACACGTTCTGGAGCTCCTCCGCCAAGTTCAGCAGGCCGAACTTGTTTCTGATGATGCGGCTGGTAGACTGATTTATGAGGGTTATCTCCTAAACTCCGAGGTGAAAGTTTGCACTTCCATCAGAGCGGATAACCCTTACTCTTTCAAACAAGGTGTCAGATCGAGTCGGGACTATCTCAAATAGAACCGAGCAATCTCAAGATAGGGCAACCCCCCTTCTGTAGATTTGCTGCGGGCTAGTCGGATTCCTTGACGGTGATGTAGACGCGGCCGGTCTCTCACTCTTCAGTGATTTCCATCAGCAGTGCGCTCACCAGCCGGAGTAACGACTTCTCTCTCGGGGAAAGAGTTGCGACGCGGGTCCGCCGCTTGACCTCCTTGGTTCACGCGCTCCAGCCCGTTGGTCGTCCGCAGGCCGCGGCGAACCGACTCAGACAATCCCAGAGCCCCGTCGAATGCGGTCAGCCCCTCGCTCAGGTTCTCCTCCAACCATTTCGCCAGTGCCGGTGCCATCTCGCGGTACTTGGCGACGACGCTGGCCAGGCGCTCATGCGCCGATTCGTGATCCG
>Ga0326597_10013573_pt1 | contig 10704 bp, 13 predicted proteins | sample RVTome_12_FD_203789 | JGI IMG/M metagenome (GOLD analysis project Ga0326597, IMG submission 203789) | Soil microbial communities from uranium-contaminated site in the Upper Colorado River Basin, Wyoming, United States - RVT100D185 | ecosystem: Environmental > Terrestrial > Soil > Contaminated >... | reverse complement strand
TGCCCTCCAGAATAGCGCCTGATCTGCTTCATGGCTTCCTCCCGGTCAGGGCGTCCGAGTCTGCGGAGCATGTCTCGAATGTAGTGCAAGTATATTGTCGAGCTGGGCCGGCACACCGGGCTGTCTCCGGCGCTGTTGTCGAAGATCGAGCGCGGCCGAGTGTTCCCGACCCTGCCGACGCTGCTGCGCATTGCCCTCGTATTCAGCGTGGACCTCGAATTCTTCTTCGCCGGCGCCCGCGAGAAGCCGATGGTCGCGGTCGTCCGGAAGGGGCAGCGCGTGCGGCTCCCCGAGCGGTCGGGCGTGCGGCCGGTGGCGTTTCGATTCGAGTCGCTCGATTACCCCGCCACCGAGCGCCGGTTCAACTCCTACTTCGCCGAATTCCTTCCGGCGGCGCCCGACGGCGTTCGGCCGCATGCCCACCCCGGCGTGGAGTTCATCTACGCGCTGTCGGGCACGCTGAGCGTGCACATCGAGGGCGTCGAGTACGCCCTCCGGGCCGGCGACTCCATGTATTTCGACTCGAGCGTCTCGCACGGGTACAGGCGCAGCGGCGGCCGGAGCTGCCGCGCCATCGTCGTCACGTCGCCCTGATGTCGTATCTCCGAAGTGTGGGGAACTTCCGATTCGGTCCCGACGTCCGTAACAGCATGCCTGCGCCTGGTCTGGTCTCGAGAGCCGCTCTGGCCTCCATGTTCGCGATTGCGGCCCTCGTGCCACGGGCGGCGGCGCAGTCTGCGTGCGCGCTGGCCGCCGCCGATCGCGCGTGGATCGAGGGACTGCTGAGCACGTGGGACCGCGCCAGTCGGGAGGCGCTTCAACTCGATGCCGCGCCGCTCCCCTGGATCGTGCTGTTCGATGCGTCTTGCGTATGGCATGTCAACTCGGCACCGGCCGCCCCGCCGCCACAGGCAGTGCCCGATGTCGACCTGACATTCGCGAACCGCGCCCTGTCGGTTCGGGGGTTGGTACATGCGGGCGCTATCCGCTTGCCGGACGAGCGGGACATTCCGCCCCGGCCGATGGCGTTCGCCGCGACGTACGGCGAGCCGCAGCAGCCGTTTCTGGTGATGGCGATGCCGTCCCTCTGGCGCGCGGAACCTCGTCACGCGGCGGATCCGCGTCTCGAGTCGCTGTTGCACGCGGTGTTCGCGCACGAAATGGCCCACACGCGCCAGGCGGAAGGCATCGGTCAGCGGCTCGACGCGCTCCAGCACCGGTTCGCGCTCCCGGACGATCTCGACGACAACGTCGTCCAGAGGGCCTTCGGCGACAGACCCGGGTTTCAGGACGCCTACGAACGGGAGCGCGACCTGCTCTATCGCGCCGCGCAAGAGCGCAATGCCAGGAGCCGGCGCCTTCTCGTCGCGGATGCCGCGGCGGCGATGCAGTCGCGCCGCTCGCGCTATTTCTGCGGCGCGGATGCCATCTACGCGGAGTTCGAAGATCTGTTTCTGTGGATGGAGGGTCTTGGACAGTGGACCGCCTATCGGGTGGCGGCAGCCGAAGGCCTCGGCGACGTCGAGGCGCTGGCCTTCACCCGCCGGGACGGCAAGTACTGGTCGCAGGACGAAGGGCTTGCGCTCTTCCTCGTCCTCGACGCGATGGTGCCGGCGTGGCGCTCCGAGGTGCTCGAAGCGCCGCCGGCGTCCATACCGCAATTGCTGGCCGATGCCGCCCGGCTGCAACCTCACTTCGCTTTCGAGTCCTCCTGTCAGACCGCGAATGAATTCCCCTGAGGATCGGTCAGCATCGCGAACCACCCCATGCTGGGCACCGGCGCCTTGGGACGAGTCACCTTCGCCCCGAGCTCCTTCGCGCACTCGCCGGCGGCGTCCACCGACTCCACGTTCACGTAACTGATCCAGCCGCGCGGGTGGCCGGAGAATCGCGTCTCATTTCTTCGGCCAGCGGGCACGGATGCACGCGTGGCTGACCCAGCACGACTATCGCAACGCGCCGTTCATGATGCTGCTGCGCGCGCTCGTGTTCCTCGTCATCGCGGGAACCGTCGTGATTGCCGGCGCGCTGGCGTGGCCGCTGTCGGCGTCCATGGGCCTGCGCCTGCCGGCTCGCGATCGGATCGCGATTCTCGGCGCGCAAGGCCTCGGCCGCGCGCTCGGCCGCGCGCTCCTCGGCAGGGGCGCCTCCGTCGTGTTCATCGACGCCGATCCCCAGCGATGCCGCGAAGCGGAAGCCGAGGGTCTCCCCGTCGTCTTCGGTGATGGCCTGCAGGAACGCACCCTGCGCCGGCTTCCCATCGAGCTGGTCGGCACCGTGGCCGGCGCGACCTACAACGACAACTTGAACAGCCAGTTCGTCAGGTTCGCGCGGCAGGCGTTCGGCGTGCAGGTCGGTCTCGTGTCGGTCGACTCGCTCGACGGTGGACAACCGCCGGAGCACGTCAAGCGGGCCGGCGCCGACCTGTTGTTTGGAGGGCCCTCACGACCAGGAGCGGTGGGACGTCCGGTTCAGGCAAGGCGACGTCACGGTCGAGCCGTTCGAGTTCCGGAGTGACGGCCCGGCCGAGGCCGCTCCCGCCCTCCAGAACAAGCCAGGCGCAGAGGCGCGCCAGGAACTGTTCGTCCTGCTGACCTCTCAATTGGGCGGGCGGATCGCTCCCAAGGCGCGCTCGAAGGCGCCGAAGCGTGGCGATCAGTCGGACGTGGCGATCTTCACGCCCTCACGAGAGCCGGCGCTCGGGCAGCTCGCCGCGCTCGGCTGGCATCCTGCGCCCCCTTCGTCCTCCCCGGATCGCGTCGTCGGATGAGTGGCGTGGATATCAGCGAATGTCAGGAGAAGACGCGGGAGCGAAACGCCCCGGGAGATCGGTAGCCTCGCGGCGTGCGAATGTCTCGCTCGAAGCCGCCCTGCCCTGACAGGCGGCCTCATCGAATCCCTGTGAACCGCCTTTCATTCCGGTGGGGTTCAGGGAGAGGTTGGAGCAAGGTGGGGTCGAACGTGACATCCGTTTTCCTCGGCATGGCGATCGACAGCACGTGGGTCCGGAGTATCCACGTCTGGCACTTGTACTGCCCGAAATTCGAGAACTCGGAACGAACGCGGCCGTCCCCCTCGATCTCGAGACGACTGATCTCGAATATGTCGAAGGGCACAGTGAACCCGCACTTCAGCGCCTTGGAGAGGGCTTCCTTCATCGTCCAGACGGCGGTCAATCGGCCGTACTCGTCGCTGGGAATGGTCTCGGCCAGACGCCGCTCCGCCGGGGTGAGAAAGTCCACAATCGCCCGGCTGACGACGAGCGTTCGTTCGACGTCGATACCCATCAGGTGGCCGGCGTCGTGGGCGATGGCGACCGCGACATCGCCCGTATGACTGATCGTGATCGCCGGCGGCTCCATCACAGGGCACCGCACGATCGGCTGGTTGAAGACGCCGGATGAAATTTCAAACCCGCGGTTCCCCCGGCCGTTCAGATACCGAGCGACCGCTTGCCAGGCCGCGAATCGCCCGGACAGATAGCTGAGCTCACGCGCGCGGGTCCGGCAGCGGCGAAGACCGGCGGCTTCGGCGGGCCCGAACGCGGCCTGGGCCCATCGGGCCAGATGCTCGAACGCCGGCGCGCGGACGTAGCCGAAATACGCCGGAACGGGCCCGTCCGGCCGATGCAGGGGCAGTGGGAACGCGCCGTAAGCCGTTGCATCCACCGCCGGGGCCCACGCCGGGACGTCGTGGCTCATTTCGCGGCTTGTCGCTGGAGTTGTCTCGCCCCGAGGAACAGCATCCCAGCCCCCAGACCAAGCAACGCGGCGCCGGCGCCCCACAGATGGATGAGCCTGGCCCCTGGCAGCATGATGACGCGGGCGATGTTCACGAGGTGGATGTCCGGCACTGCGAGGCTCAGGAGGTCGACAGGCGTCTGCATCGTGTCGCGCCGAACGAGATCGCCGCGGCTCCAGTCATTCTGACAACGCGACCTCTTGCGCCGCGTCCTCCGTGATTTCGTTGGTGAAGAGATTGGTCCGGCTGGACGGGTCCGCTGGCAGCTCGGCATCCGCCTGGTCCTGTTCAAAGTTCGCCGTGAGCTCCTCGATATTTCGTGCGAGGCCGTGCAACGGTCCGCACGCGATGAAGGACTCGATGCCCGCTGAGGACAGCGTGCGAACCGCGGCCGCGAACCTGACTGGCATCGCGAGATGCGACGCGAGACACTCGGCAAGGTTGTCGGACGGACCGTAATACCTTCCGAGAATCGGCGAGAACACGGGCACCTCCAACCCCCGCCACGTGATCGACCGCAGCTGCTTCGCGAGCTCCATGGCCGCGGGTAGCATCAAAGGTGCACAGTGAAGCGGCCACCGCGCCTTCAGCGCGGCGGTGGCAATGCGCCGCCTGCGCGCCAAGCTCTGAATCGAGTTGATTCCCGCCGTCGTTCCGGAGACGACGATCTCCGCCGGCCCGTTCTCTGCCGCCACGGCCGTGCGGGATGCTCCGGCGAGCGCCACCAGGCGGTCGGCACTGGCTCGGTTGGTCGCGACGCTCAGCATGCCGCCATCACGCTGACACCGGTCCAGAACGCTCGTGCGTTGCACCGCGATTTCCGCTCCCTGACGCACGGTAAACGCTCCGGCGCACACCAGCGCGACGAGCTCGCCGAAGCCGTGGCCGACGATCACCGAGGGTCGAACGCCGCGGCCGTAGAGCACTTGGTAGTGCGCGACGGACGCGGCGAACACCAGCAGTGCGGCTCCGTCCGGTGTTCTCCACGAGGTGTCCACGGGCCCAACGTCTTCGAGCACCATGCGGAATTGCGCGCCCAGCTGGCCTGTAGTAAACGGGGACGCCTGCAGCGTTCCCTGTCCCGAGAAGATGACAGCCGATTCGCTTCGTTCCATAACACTTCGCGTCCGGGATCGGACGGCACCACGCAACTGACAGTTCCGACTACAGCGAGCTGGCCACGGTTTCTTCCGATGGCCTGATGGCCTTCCCTCGCTGCCGCCCAAGACCCCACTCCGACAGCGTGCGTTTGTCCACCCGCCCCAGGCAGGTGCGGCACATGGCGCCACCCATGTCCGCGGCATTGGTGATCGCGACGAACTGCCGGATGCTGCCGGCCTCGGTCAGCGCGAATTTCACGCGATCCGCCAGCTCATCGTCGGACAGCTTTTCCCGGCGAATTGCCCGGAGCCGCCGCAGCAGTTGCGCCAACTCCCGTCTGATCCTCACGCTCTCTGACGATCGTACCGCCTTCATGGTTGCCTCCTCGGAATGCGGGCGGGCAGGCTGCCGCCCTGTGTTTGCTCCGTCCGCGGCGGCCGCTCATCCGGGCCGCCCATCGACTGCCTTTCGCCGTCCCGCAGGCTGCCGCCCTTCAGCGTCCCATCCCACTGTGTGCGAAGCGACCGCCTATCGGGGAGCCAGCAACCCTGCCGAATCATTCAACGCGATGTTCGGCCTCACAAGGTAGTTAACGAATGATTTGTGGATGCCGAACAACCGACCCGCCGTGCCGACTGGAGGGGGGCCGCCTGCTGGTTCGCCATCCACTGAGGAAACGCACCAGCAGAACGCGCACCACATCACCCCGGCGACCCACGCTGTCAGTCTCGTCATCGCGTCTCCTCAGGCACTTCCCTCAATGGACGGGCAGCTTCGGCACGGCCATCGGGGGCTCTTCGACACTGACCCAGCGTGGATCGAGATCGACCACAACCTGGCTGTTCGACATCGCAACCAGTACGGTCAAGCAGGGGGTGTCGTCCCATCCCAGCACCGTGCCGGTGACGCCGCGCAACGGCCCGGCTTCCAACACGACACGGGTGCCAGGTTCATACGCGATCCACGCCTGGATCGATCGAGGCTCACTCATCAGCTACCTCATCACCGGCATGATCCACCACCGGCTCGCGGAGAGGACTTCCTCCGCTCGGCGCCGCATCGCCTGCTCCCAGCGGAGTCGCCAGCTCTCTCCGACGATCGACATGGCATCCGGATTCATGGTGCCCCCCCGGGTTGACCGGCGTTTGATCTAGATAACGCTCGAACGGTTCGATCCGCACGGCGACCCGAAGCTCATCGACCCTTGACTGACTCTTTCCCGCGCGGTACGTTATTCGGCGTTCGTCTCTGCCCCGCGTGAACGCGACTCGCCGCTGGAGGTATTGCGATGAAACACCTGCGCCTTCGTGTCTCGCTCGCCCTGCTCGTCGTTGTCGTCTTCGCGTGGGGCTCGAGCCCCGTCCGGGTGCAGCAGCCGGGCCCCTACTTTCCGGCGCCTGGCGACGGCTGGCAGACGAAGAAGCCCGAGGACGTCGGGATGGATGCCGCGCTGCTCGCCAAGGCCGTCGAGTGGGCCAAGGGCCAGGAGACCAACAAGCCGCTCGACTTCTCCGACCAGGTCAAGACGTTCGGCCGGATGCTCGGCCCGCTCCCCAAGGAGCGCGGCCGCACCAACGGCCTCATCGTCCGGCACGGCTACATCGTGGCCGAGTGGGGAGACACCAACCGGATCGACCCGACCTACAGCGCCGCGAAGAGCTACGTGTCGACGTTCCTCGGGCTCGCGCTCGACAAGCGTCTCATCAGGGACGTGCACGACCGGGTCGCCGAGTACGTGACCGACGGCGGCTACGATTCGCCCCACAACGCCAAGATCACCTGGCACCATCACGCGCAGCAGACGAGCGAGTGGGAGGGGACGCTCTGGGAGAAGCCGCACGACTTCATCGGAGTCGAGGAGTTCGGCGACGGCCGGAGAGACCCGCGCGCGATTCAGGAGCCCGGGACGCACTACGAGTACAACGACGTCCGCATCAACCGCCTAGCTCTGTCGCTGCTGCGGCTGTTCAGCAAGCCGCTGCCGCAGGTCCTGAAAGAAGAGGTCATGGACCCGATCGGCGCGTCGAACAGCTGGCAGTATCACGGCTACGACAACTCGGATGTCACGATCGGCGGCAAGACGATGAAGTCGGTGACGGGCGGGACGCGCTGGGGCGGCGGCCTGTGGATCAACACCCGCGACCACGCGCGGTATGGCTACCTGTTTCTGCGAAAAGGACGCTGGGGCAACCGTCAGATCCTGTCGGAGAAATGGGTCACGATGGCCACGACGCGCGGCCGCCTGGAGCCGGACTACGGGTATCTCTGGTGGCTGAATACCGACGGCAAGGCCTGGCCGGCGGCGCCGCGCACCTCCTTCGCCGCGCAGGGCGCCGGCTCGAACACCGTCTGGGTCGACCCCGAGCACGACCTCGTCGTGGTCTGGCGCTGGCACAACGGTAAACAGGCCGAGTTCTACAAGATGATCCTCGACGCCGTGAAGCCGGTCGCCACGAGCCAGCGATAACCGCTTCTCCCCCCTTCGAGCTCCCGCTCGCGCGGGTTCGAGGCTGAGGGCGCGCCCCTCCGTCCCGAGCCCGCGCGGCGCAGCCCCCTGTTCCGCGCTCCCTTCCACGTCGTTCTTCTCCATGACCCGAACGGGCTCGCCGACGCGATGCCCCGCAAGACGGGCCGTGGAGGAGCGTCGTGGAAGCGCTATCAGTCGGTACGATGATGGTTGCGATCGCCCTCGGTCCGGTGGCGGCAGGCGCGGACGCGGCCACATCGACCCCCATCGTTCTGCAAGTTCGCGACACATCGGACCTCCACCGGGACACGCTGGACCGCGCCCGGGAGGTTGTGGATCGGACTTTCCTCGCCGTCGGGGCCCGCATCATCTGGCGGCTCCAGAGTCCTTCGTCGGAGGAGGGGCCGCAAGGCCTCCTGCTCACGGTCGTGATCTGTTCCAGAGCGGTGACCGAGACCTTCGACGTGTCGCCCACCACGCTCGGCGTCGCGCCGGGGTCGCCCGCCAAGCAGGGCAGGCGAGCGTACGTGTTCTACGATCGGATCCAAGGGTTCGCCCGTGCGCACGGGCTGGCCGTCGGCCCGCTGCTGGGGCACGTGATCGCCCACGAGGTCGGCCATCTGCTGCTGCCGTTCGGCAGCCACTCGTCTTCGGGGCTGATGCGCGGCAGATGGACCCCTGTCGATCTGAGAAGGAACACGCGTGGGGGGATGGCCTTCACAGCCGATCAGGCCGGCCTGATTCGGGCGCAGGTGGCGACCACCGATTCGGTGCTGGCGGCGCGCTGAGCCCATCCGCGCTTCTGGTCCGACCGCGCCGGGAGCGGCGGCGAGGAGTATGATGCGGAGGGTCAATCCATGCCTGACTTTCGAGCGGATTCATCGGTGGACCTGCTGGTCAAGGCGCAGTCGGGCGACGACGACGCGCTCGATCGGCTGCTCTCCCGTTATCTCCCTCGCCTCCAGCGCTGGGCAAGCGGCCGGTTGCCGTCCGGCGTCCGGACGGCCCTGGACACCGGAGACATCGTCCAGGACGCGGTGATCAATGCCTTGCGACACCTGAACACCCTGGAAATCCGTTCCGAGGGCACGCTGCAAGCCTACCTCCGGCAGGCGGTCAACAATCGCATCATCGACCTCTTCCGGCGCGCGGCCCGGCGTCCGGCGCGCGTGGAGTTCCCGGAGCACGCCGCCGCCGTCGGGACGTCGCCGCTGGAGGCGGCGATTGGTGCCGAGGCGATGGAGAACTACGAACGCGCCTTGGCGGTGCTCAGCGACGGGGATCGCCAGGCCATCGTCTTACGCGTTGAGCTTGGCCTTCCATACGAGCAGATAGCCGGTGAGCTCGGCAAGCCCAGCGCCGCGGCCGCGCGCATGACGGTGACGCGGGCGATCGCGCGGCTGAGCGATGAGATGCAACGCGGCACGAGCCGCTCCAGCTGAGCCCCCCTTTCACTGCCGCCGGACCATCAGCTGGGAGACAGCGAGCGCCTGGTGTGTGAAGACCACCGAATCAGGGTTTCGTGTGCTGCAAGAGCGGCTTGAGGTTGAAAAGGACGCTCCACGTCCGATTCAGCTCGGCATGAATGCGGCGAGCCTTATCGCCGGCTGCGGCAAATGCATCGGCCTCGAATCCGCTGGGGAACGTCACCGCTCCATAGCGAAACGTCACCAGGGCGGCCACTCGAGCAGCGGTCCGCAGCGCCCCATCACCCAGGCTGTAGCTGTTCCAGAGGCTCGGCGCGTGAAGATCGAGACGGAAGGGCTGTACGACCACGCCGCTGAACGAATCGAATCCCTGGGATGTGAAGAAGTACGCGCCTCCCCCGAACCCGGCATCGAGGAAGTCGTAGCGAGGGTCGTCGAAGAGGCGCCACGAGTAGGACGCCATCACCGTCGTGAGCCTGATGGGCTGGCCGTTCGCGTACTGCTCGTCGGTGTCCTTCGTCTCCCAGAAGCTCACGCCGAGATCGAGCGACGACCGGCGCGTCTTGTCATTCGAACAGGCTGACCAGAAGACACCGGTCGAGCCGGCCGCGATGTTGGCCGCGGCGACTCGCTTCACCCACCTGATTGTCTGACCCAGGTCATCGACTCTTGCGTTCGGGCTGGCGTCGCGGGCCTGCGAGGCGCTCTCGCCCGAGCGTGCGTTGAATAAGAGAAGGTCGTTCTTCGTGAGCGCGAGGAGGCGGCCGCGTGCGTCCGCCACATCGCCGAGGGGCAGCACCGGGAACGTGACGGCGGTCCTTGCCAGCTCCGCCAGCAATTCGTCCCACGCCGCCTTCGCGCGCGCGAACGGGCCGTTGTCGTCGCCCGGCACCACCGCCGTCGTGAGTTGTCTCGCTTCGGTCAGGCGCGCGGCGAGCCTCTTCGCCGGCGATTCCGGTCCGAAGCAGACGAGCCTGAAATCCAGGACCGTGCCCTTGAACGGCCCGGGGCCGCTCAGGTGGTCCAGCCAGCCCCACCAGTCAACGCGTTGCGCGGCAACGGGAGCTGGTGTCATCACCTGGAACAGGCCCGCCAGCGCCAGCGCGGCAATGTGTCGCGACCTCATCTCCACCTCACTTACTTGTCGAGAAACGAACGTAAATGTTTTCCCGCGCGCCGACTCGTTCCAGTCCTGCGGCGCCTGCGCTCACCGTCCTGCTGCGCGGGGGGTGCATGTCGGGGCAGAACACGAGCAGTTCGTCGCTCCGCTCGCCCAGGATGTAGCAGTGCTCGCCCCGCCAGGTGACCGCCTCGAACACGCTGTGATAGAGCAGTCGATACGGGAAATCGAGCAAGGCGAGGGAGAGGAGCACGATGGCCGTGCCGCCCACGAGCATGCCCCGGTTCAACGATTCGCCTTTCCGGTGGGCCAGTCTGATCACCGGATACCAGACGGCAGTACAGAAGAAAGTGGCCCACGTGAACCACCAGCGGTAATTCGAGTGGTCCGCGCTGAATTCAGGTGCAAGGAACCTGAGGTTCTCGACAGGCGCCCTCGAGATGTCGGGATAGATGCTGACGAGCGCGCCGAGCAGCGGCAAGAAGTGCCACCACGTCGCGATGAGCGCCGCCGAGGCGGCCAGCAGGGCGCCCGAGGTCGCCACCGAGAGGTTTATCCGCTGCGCGGTATCGTTCAGTCGGCGCTCCATGTTCCGTGCCGCTGCCGAGACGCCCAGCAGGAGGCGCCAGCAGACGAGCAGGAGCGCGAGCCCGACGAGAGCGAGGATTAAGAGCACCACCGGCCCCACGCTCGAGATCGCCCCAAAGTAGAGCCAGTCCCAGACCATTTCATTCGCAAAGTCCGAGCGCCCCAAGGTGAGATTGAAGTACCTGCTGCTCACGACCCCGAGGCCGATGAAGCCCAGGGCGGCCCCGGTGATGCCGAGCAAGGACGCGCCGAGGTACTTC
>Ga0326597_10013572_pt1 | contig 10705 bp, 12 predicted proteins | sample RVTome_12_FD_203789 | JGI IMG/M metagenome (GOLD analysis project Ga0326597, IMG submission 203789) | Soil microbial communities from uranium-contaminated site in the Upper Colorado River Basin, Wyoming, United States - RVT100D185 | ecosystem: Environmental > Terrestrial > Soil > Contaminated >... | reverse complement strand
TTGCCGCGGCTTGGCGCGATCTCGGCGTTCTTGATGTCGAGCTTCGCCAGCGGGCCCGACAGGATCGGCGGTTGCGCCGCCCCTTGCGCCAAGCTCTGCCCCGATGTCGCCAGCAGCGCGACCAGCGCGGCCGCGAGCGCACAAACCCAAGGCGCCCTCGCCTGCCGGCGTTCGGTACCGGTCGGAATGGCCCGTTCCATCTCTCCTCCCCTGCATCGTCCCGGCGCATTTGTCGCGTCGGCGGTTTTCTTGCCGGGGAAGGCGTGTCTCCCAAGATCAAGTGCGTGCCCGCCATACCGGAAGGGCGGCGGCAACGCCCCGATCGGACCCACAGCCTTCACCTGTTCATCGGCTCGTTCAGTGCCAAGCCTTGCGCTAAGTGTAACCGAGCTATGCAAAGCTGTCTCGCTCTTCTTTGGCTGTGAACGGCCCGCCGCGCTCATGCCGACCCCGCTTCTGCCGCCGGCCGGTCGCGCAGGAACCGCCGCACGAAGCGGACGAGGCGCGGCCACTCGTTCACCCGTCAGCCCCGTCCTGCCGCTCGCCCCCGGCACGGATCGCTTTCTTTGAATGACCCTGCGGATCGGCCCGGCCGGCGTTGACTCGCCGGGACCGCTCCCCTATATAGCGGCCTCCGCCAACCAGGGCAGTTTCCCGTCGGAGAGGGTGCCGTGAAGCGCACTTACCAGCCGAGCAGGCTCATCCGCAAGCGCCGCCACGGCTTCCGTGCGCGGATGGCCACCCCGGGCGGCCGCCGGGTCATCGCCGCGCGGCGGGCGAAGGGGCGCAAGCGCCTGTCTGCCTGACGGGGTGGCTCCGATCCGGTGACCGCATCGATCTGCGGGGCTAAGCCGCGATCTGGCGCCCTGCCATCCCGCGCGCCGAGGCAGCGATGGCGAGCGGGCTTGTAAGGCTGAAGAACCGCGCCGATTTTCTCCGTGTTGCCGGCTCCCGCCGTCGGGCGGTGCGCCCCGGCCTGATGCTGCAGGCGGCGCCGCGCCCGGCTGGGATCGGCGACGGCGAGGCCGTCAGGGTCGGCTTTACCGCGAGCCGCAAGGTGGGAAACGCGGTGGTCCGTAACCGGGCAAAACGGCGTCTGCGAGCGGTGGCCGCCGAGGTGTTGCCCCGCGAGGGGCGGCCCGGAACCGACTATGTTCTGGTCGCCCGCGCCGGAACCGCCGAGCGTTGCTACGCGGAACTGGTCGGCGACCTCGCGGGGGCGCTGCGCCAGATCAGCCGGCAGGACGAACGCAAGGTCGAGCCCCGGGCCGATCGGCCACGCGATCGAACGGATGGCGGCGAACCCCGGCCGAGCCGGTTCAAGGAGGGTTGAGATGATGCGTGACGGCGGCGCGGCCCGCGTGCTGGGTCTGGCACTGAGGGGCATGATCCGCGCCTACCAATTGCTGCTCGCGCCGATTTTGCCGCCGTCTTGCCGCTACTACCCGAGTTGTTCGCACTACGCCGCGGAGGCGATCGAACGGCACGGGCCGTGGCGCGGATCGCTCTTGGCGGCTCGGCGGCTGCTGCGTTGCCACCCGTGGGGCGGCAGCGGCTACGACCCGGTGCCGCTTGAGCCGAGCCGCTGAAGCGACGCCGATGGAACAGCGCAACCTTCTACTCGCCATCGTGCTCTCGGTGGGGATCTTGATCGGGTTTCAATTCCTGATCGAGCAGTACTACCCGATAAAGCCGCCCCCGCCCCCGCCTCCGGCGCCGACCCAGACCGCGCCCTCGGCTGCGGCGCCCGGCGCGATTGCCCCCGCACCGGCGGCCGGCGCCGCGGCGGCGCCCGGCGCGACCCGCGAAGCCGCCCTCGCCCGGCAGCCGCGGGTGCGGATCAACACGCCGCGACTGCACGGCTCGGTGTCGCTGCGCGGCGGGCGCATCGACGACCTGACCCTGGCGAACTACCGCGCGACCCCGGACCCCAAGAGCCCCGAGGTCGTGCTGCTGTGGGCGGACGGGACCACGCAGCCCTATTTCGCCGAGTTCGGCTGGGTGCCGGGAACGGCCGGCGTAAAGGTGCCGGGCCCTGACGCGCAGTGGACTGTGCCGGGCGGGCTGCTGACCCCTTCCTCGCCGGTGACGCTGACCTGGGACAATGAAGAGGGGCTCGTCTTTACGCGCACGATCTCGATCGACGAGAACTACATGTTCACGGTGCGCGATGCGGTGCGCAACACCGGAACCCAGCCCATCACCCTGTCCCCCTATGGTCTGATCAGCCGCACCGGCACGCCGGATGTCGGCGGATACTTCATCCTGCATGAAGGCCTGACCGGCTATCTCGGTGGCTCGTTGCGCGAAGTCGGGTACGGCTCGCTCGACCCGGGCAAACCGAACGAATACGCCTCGAGCGGCGGCTGGCTTGGTTTCACGGATAAATACTGGCTGACCGCGCTGGTGCCGCCGCAGGACCAGCCGCTGAAGGCGCGGTTCAACCACCGGGTCGAGGGCGGGGTCAATCGCTACCAGACCGATTTTCTGGCGCCGCCGCTGACGGTTCCCGCCGAAGGCACGGCGGCGACCACCGTGCGCTTTTTCGCCGGCGCCAAGCAAGTCAATCTGCTCGACGCCTATGCCGCCTCCGGCATCCCGCATTTCGACCTGGCGATCGACTTCGGCTGGTTCTACTTCCTGACCAAGCCGATCTTCCTGGCATTGCAGTATTTTTACGGGCTGCTCGGCAATTTCGGGCTGGCGATCCTGCTGCTGACCTTGATCATCAAGCTCCTGTTCTTTCCTCTCGCCAACAAATCCTACCAGGCGATGAGCAAGATGAAGCTGCTGCAGCCGGAGATGACGAAGATCCGCGAGCGCTTCCCCGACGACAAGGCGCGCCAGCAGCAGGAAATGATGGCGATGTACAAGCGGGTCGGCGCCAACCCGCTGGCCGGCTGCCTGCCGATCGTCATTCAGATCCCGGTGTTTTTCGCGCTTTACAAGGTGCTGTTCGTCACGATCGAGATGCGGCACGCGCCGTTTTTCGGCTGGATCCACGATCTGTCGGCGCCGGACCCGACCTCGGTCTTCAACCTGTTCGGGCTCTTGCCGTTCGCGCCGCCGGACCTGCTGATCATCGGCGCGTGGCCGTTGATCATGGGCGTGACGATGTACCTGCAGCAGAAGCTGAACCCGCAGCCGATCGACCCAATTCAGGCTCGCATGTTCATGATGCTTCCGATCGTCTTCACCTACATGCTGGCGGCGTTCCCGGCCGGGCTCGTGATCTATTGGGCATGGAACAACCTGCTCAGCATCGCCCAGCAATGGGCGATCATGCATCGCGCGGGCGCGGCTTGAGCGAGGAGGCGGCAGCGACCGACCTGTGCCCCCCGCGCGTCCTCGAGCCCGCGGAGCTCGATGCCGGGCGGCTCCTGTTCGCGCGCGAGTGCCGCTTTGTCGCCGGCGCCGCCGACGAAGCCGCCTTGCCGCGGGAGAGCCTGCCCGAGGTCGCTTTTGTCGGCCGCTCCAATGTCGGCAAGTCGAGCCTCGTCAACGCGCTGACCGGACGGCGCATGCTGGCGCGCACCTCAAACACGCCGGGCCGGACGCGCCAGATCAATTTCTTCGCGCTCGATGGACGGCTGATGCTGGTCGATCTGCCCGGCTACGGGTATGCCGAGGCGTCGAAGAGCGCAATCCAGGCCTGGACCCGGCTGATGCAGCATTACCTGCGCGGCCGCGCCAGCTTGCGCCGGGTGTGTCTGCTGATCGATGCCCGGCACGGGATCACGGCGCCCGACCGCCCGCTGATGGCGTTATGCGATACCGCTGGCCTGTCCTATCAGGTGGTGCTGACCAAGATCGACAAGCTCGGCCCAGATGCCCGCGGCGCGGCCGTCGAAAGCGTCGCCGCCGAACTGGCGCGGCATAGCGCCGCCCATCCCGAGATCCACGCGACCAGCGCCGAAAAGCGGCTCGGCATCGCGGCGTTGCGCGGGACGCTTGCCGGCTTTGCCGACATGGAATTGTCGCGGCAGCCGCGATAGAGTGCGGCGATGACCGGCGCCCCCGATCCGAGCACGTTTCCCGTCGATGCGGCGACGATCGCCGCGGTCTTGACCAGGGTGGTCCCGCACTGGGTGCGCTATGCCGGGAAGACGGTCGTCGTCAAATACGGCGGGCACGCGATGGGCGCCGGCGGCAAGACCTTCGCCGCCGATGTCGCCCTGCTGCACCAGCTCGGCATCCACCCGATCGTCGTGCATGGCGGCGGGCCGCAGATCAACCGCATGCTCGACCGGCTCGGGATCAAGAGCGATTTCGTCAACGGGCTCAGGGTCACCGACGCCGAGACGATGGAAGTCGTCGAGATGGTCCTCGCCGGGACGATCAACAAACAGCTCGTCGCCGCGATCAACGCCGTCGGCGGATGTGCGATCGGGCTGACGGGCAAGGATGGCGGCCTGCTGCGCGCCAGAAAGCTGACGCGCAACGGCGAGATCGGCTTTGTCGGCGAGCCCGAGCGGGTCGACGCGGGCGTGCTCGACGGGCTTCGCCGCGCCAAGATGATCCCGGTGATCGCGCCGATCGGGGTCGGCGCCGCCGGCGAGACGTACAACATCAACGCCGACACGGTGGCCGGTGCGGTCGCCGCCGCGGTCAAGGCATCGCGATTTCTGTTGCTGACCGATGTTCCGGGAGTGCTCGACAAGGATAAGCGGCTGATCCCCGAGGTCAGCGCCGCCGAGGTGCGCCGGCTGATCGCCGACGGCACAATCTCGGGGGGCATGATTCCGAAGGTCGAGACCTGCCTCGAATCGGTTGATAACGGGGTCGAGGCCGCGGTGATTCTGGACGGGCGGGTACCGCATGCAATCCTGCTCGAACTGCTCGGAGAGGGCGCGGGGACGCTGATCCGCGGCGACTGAGGACGACGAAGGAGGCGCATGGCATACACCACCCGGCGCGAAGGGTGCCCGCTCGGGGAGATCGAGACCTGGATCTTCGATCTCGACAACACGCTCTACCCGGCCTCGTGCCGGCTGTTCGATCAGGTGCAGCAGCGGATGAACGAGTACATCTGCGGCCGGCTCGCGCTTTCGCCGGAACAGGCAGCGGAGCTGCGCCGCACCTATTTCCGCGAGCACGGCACGACGCTGCGCGGGCTGATGACGGTCGACGGCATCGACCCGCACGAATTTCTCGCCTTTGTGCACGAGATCGACCTTGCCTGCGTGCCGCCGGATCCGGCGCTCGTCACCGCGGTCGGACAGCTGCGCGGGTGCAAGATCGTCCATACGAACGGCTCGGTGCGCCACGCCGAGCGGCTGCTCGACCATCTCGGCCTGAGCGATTCGTTCAGCGGCATCATCGACATCGCAGCCGCCGAATTCGACCCGAAACCGTCTCTCGTCGGCTACCGTCTTCTGTTGCGGCGCCATGCCGTCGATGCGCGTCGCGCGCTGATGGTCGAGGACATCGCCCGCAACCTCGCGCCAGCAGCCGAGCTCGGGATGACGACGGCGTGGATGCGCAACGGGCTGGACTGGGCGGCGGCCGAGTCCGACAGCGACTACATCCACCACGTCATCGACGACCTCACCGGCTTTCTCGCGGCCGCGGTGCGTCTCCAGGCGGACAGCGAAACCGCACCGGGCGAATCATGACCGTTGCCGAGACGATGCGCCAAAAGCTCGAAGCGCGATTCGCCCCGAGCCGGCTTGAGATAGTCGATGAATCGTATCGCCACGCCGGACACGCCGGGGCTCGGCCCGAGGGCGAAACGCATTTCGCGGTGACGGTCGTTTCGCCCGTTTTCAACGGGCTCGGCCGCGTGGCGCGGCAGCGGCTGGTCTACGAAACCCTGGCCGAGGAACTGGCAACGCGGGTGCACGCGCTTTCGCTGAAGGCGACCGCACCCGGCGATGGCTAGAGGCTGGCAGCCGCGAGCTGTGCTCCTGCTGCTTCGTGCAACTTTTATATGAATTTTAACTTTACCTGACATGGAAAGGTTGCAATTTGCGCCTCTCTGCGTATGATCGCGGGATGGCAAGAGCATTGCAACGGCGGCCGCGCCGCAATGAAGAAAGCGGTCCATCATCGCTGGTAATCCACAACATCGTGGTTGCGGGTCACCGCACCAGCGTTCGGCTCGAGCCGGTGATGTGGGATGCCTTGAACGACATCTGCCGTCGCCGGGGGATAACGGTTCATGACCTGGTCACGGCGATCGATCGGGAGCGGACGGCTTCGAGCCTGACCGCCGCGATACGGGTCTACATCGTCGATTTCTACCGCAAGGCGGCCCTGCACGCCGTACAGGCCCAAGCGATGCGGCCGTCTCGGATACCTGTTTAAACATTTTGGTTGCGGTTCCCGCCTGGGCGCGCGTCGCAGCGGAGGATCAGAGGCGCATCTCGCGCTACGGCGGGACCGGGGCGGCGCAGTTCAGCCGGTTTGCGACAGGAACGCTCGCAGCTGCTCGCCCGGCGCGTCGCGCATCACGAAGCAATCGCCGATCCGCCGCGGCAGGATCAGCGTGATGGCGCCGTCCCGCACCTTCTTATCCTTGCCCATGTGCAGCATCAGCCGGTCGGCCGAATCGCCGGCAAGCCCGATCTCGGCGAGCGTCGTCGGCAACCCGGCATCGGCGAGGTGATGCCGGACACGGTGCGCGTCCTGCCCCGATGCGATGCCGAGGCGCACGGCGAAATCGAACGCCAATGCCATGCCGAGCGCCACCGCCTCGCCATGCAACAGCCGGTCGCCGAACCCGGTCTCGGCCTCCAGCGCGTGGCCGAAGGTATGGCCGAAATTGAGCAGCGCGCGGTCGCCGGTTTCGCGCTCGTCGGCCGCGACGATCGCGGCCTTCATGCGGCAGCTGACGACGACCGCGCGGGTCAGCGCGGCCGGTTCGAGATCGCAGACGGCGCGGCCTGCGGATTCGAGCCACTCGAAGAAAGCGGCGTCGCGGATCAATCCGTATTTGACGATCTCGCCATAGCCGGCGCGGACCTCGCGCCGCGGCAATGTCGTCAGGCTCGCCGTGTCGGCCAGCACGAGACGCGGCTGATAGAACGCGCCGACGAGGTTCTTGCCGGCCGACGTGTTGATCGCCGTCTTGCCGCCGACCGAGCTGTCGACCTGGGCCAGCAAGGTTGTCGGAATCTGCACGAAATCGATGCCGCGCAACAGGGTCGCGGCGGCAAATCCGGCGATGTCGCCGACCACCCCGCCGCCCAGCGCGACCAGCATCGTGCCGCGCTCGATGCCGCAGGCCAGGATGTCGTCGACCAGCCGGCCGAAATGGGCGAGGTCCTTGGTGCCCTCGCCCGGCGGCAGCACGATCGCGTGGTTGTCGATGCCATGCTCGCCGAGGCTCCAACGCAGCGGCGGCAGGTGATGCCGCGCGACGTGCTCGTCGGTGACGATGACGGCCTGCCGCCGCCGCAGCAGCGGCAGGATCTCGGCGCCGGCACGCTCGATCAGCCCGGGGCCGACGAGGATTTCATAGCTGCGTTCGCCGAGCTCGACGCGCAGCCTCTCGATCGGTTTTCCCTGGCTCATCTCTCGCGCTCCGCATTGGGCGGCTGCGATGCAAGCGGGCAGCCGGCCAGCGCCGCGATGACGCGGGCCGTCGTCTGCTCCGCCGCTCCCTCGCCGCTGTCGACGACGATATCGGCCTCGGCATAGACCGGGTAGCGCCGATCCATCAGTTCGGCGAGCACCGATCGCGGGTCGCTGTGCTGCAGCAATGGCCGGTTGCTGCGGCGCGATACCCGCGCCAGCAGGACGTCGAGGTCGGCGCGCAGCCATACCGAGACGCCGCGGCGCGCGATCGCGGCGCGCGTCGCCGGGTCCATGAAGGCGCCGCCGCCGGTCGCCAATATATGTGTCGGCTGCTCCAGCAGCCGCGCGATGACGCGGCGCTCGCCGTCCCGGAAGACGGCTTCGCCGCGGTTGCGGAAAATCTCCTCGATCGTCTCGCCCGCGGCGGCCTCGATCTCGTTGTCCGAATCGAAAAACGGCAGATTGAGCCGCGCCGCCAAGCGGCGCCCGATCTTGGTCTTGCCGGCGCCCATCAGACCGACCAGAACGACCGTGCGGCGCGGGGTAAACCCCTGCGGCCGCGCCGCGGCCCCGGCTGCTGGCCTGATCTGGAGATCCAACGCGCGCCTCTGTTTGCTTCGCCGCCCTTCCGCACGGCGCTTCGGGAGGGTACTAGCATGACGCGCCGCCGGTTCGTCAATCGGCATGCTCGGGCGGCACAACGGATGGGCGGGCGCCGGGATTGCGAGTCGCGGGATGACACGGTTGGGCATTGTTCTCGCTATCGTCTTGTTGGTGGCGGTCGTCGGCGGGTTTCTTTACCTGGCCTATGGCGATTTTTCCGTGCCGCCGAAGCCGGTCGAAAAGGTGTTGCCGGATGCTCGCTTCCCAAGGTGACCAGCCATCGCCTGTTGCTATCGGGTCCGCGACGGGGCGGCGGATCGAAGCATTTCTCGAAATGCTGGCCGCCGAGCGCGGCGCGGCGCGCTTGACCTTGGCCGCCTACCGCAACGACCTCGCCGATCTCGCGGGGTTTCTTGCTCCCCGCGGCGCCGCGCTCGAAGCAGCCGATGCCGCGGCGCTGCACGAGTACATGGCCGCGATGACGGCGCGCCGGCTGGCGCCGCGGACGCTGGCGCGGCGGCTATCCGCGATGCGCCAGTTTTTCCGGTTCCTGATAAGCAACGAGATGCGCCCCGACGACCCGACGGCCGGCCTCGACCCGCCGCGCCTCGGGCGGCCGCTGCCGAAAATCCTCAGCGAATCCGAAGTCGAGCGGCTGATCGGCGCCGCTGCCGCCTGGCCCGGCGAGGAGGGCGCTCGGCTGCGCTGCATTCTTGAGCTGCTGTACGCGACCGGGCTGCGCGTTTCGGAGCTTGTCGGCTTGCCGCTGGCGGCGGCGCAGCGCGACCCGCAATTCCTGCTGGTGCGCGGCAAGGGCGGCAGGGAGCGGGTCGTGCCGCTGAGCGTGCCGGCGCGCCGGGCGTTGGCCGCGTATCTCGAATGCCGCGCCCGCTTTGTGCCGGAGTCCGCCGCGGCGAGCGCGAAGGCCGGACGCTGGCTGTTCCCGTCGCGCGGCGGCGACGGCCACCTGACCCGGCAGCGCTGCGGCCAGCTGCTCAAGGAACTGGCCCTGGCGGCCGGGCTCGATCCGGCCCGGCTGTCGCCGCACGTGCTGCGCCACGCCTTTGCCAGCCATCTGGTCGATCACGGCGCCGATCTGCGCAGCGTGCAGCAGATGCTCGGCCACGCCGATATCGCGACGACCCAGATCTATACCCATGTGCAAGGCGAGAGGCTGCGCCGGCTCGTCGAGACCGCGCACCCCTTGGCGCGCCGGAAACACACATAGAGGCCGCGGCGGACGGGTTGATGCGGCATTTCCTGGATTTCGAACGGCCGATCGCCGAGCTCGAGGGCAAGATCGACGAGCTGCGGCACCTGTCGAACGACAGCGGGCTCAACATCGCCGAGGAGGTCGGGCGTCTCGAAGCGCAGGTGCGGCGGCTGCTGAGCCAGAGCTACGCCAAGCTGACGCCCTGGCAGAAGGTGCAGGTCGCGCGACATCCCGACCGGCCGCACTGCCTCGACTACATCGCCGGGCTGATCGCCGAGTTCGTGCCGCTCGCGGGCGACCGGAACTTCGCCGAGGATGCGGCTGTGATCGGCGGCATCGGCCGCTTTCGCGGGCATAGCGTCGTCGTGCTCGGCACCGAGAAGGGCGCCGATACCGAGGCCCGCCTCAAGCACAATTTCGGCATGGCGCGCCCGGAAGGATACCGCAAGGCGCGGCGGCTGATGCGGCTCGCCGAGCGGTTCGGCCTGCCGGTTTTGAACCTGATCGACACGGCCGGCGCCTATCCCGGGGTCGATGCCGAGGCGCGCGGCCAGAGCGAGGCGATCGCTGGCGCGATCGAGACGTGCCTCGACATCCGGGTGCCGCTGGTCGCCGCGATCATCGGAGAGGGCGGCTCGGGCGGGGCGATCGCGCTCGCCGCCGGGAATGTCGTCCTGATGCTCGAGCATGCGATCTACTCGGTGATCTCGCCCGAGGGCTGCGCCTCGATCTTGTGGCGCGACGCCGCGCATGCGCAGGACGCGGCCGAGGCGTTGCGGCTCACGGCGCAGGACCTGTCGCGTCTCGGCGTCATCGACCGCATCGTGCCGGAGCCGCTGGGCGGCGCGCATCGCGAGCCGCGCGAGGCGATCGCCGCGCTCGGCGAGGCGCTCGACGAAGAATTGCGCCCGCTGGTGAAGCTCGACGGCGACAGCCTGCGCGCCGAGCGCCGGCGTAAGTTTCTCGCGATCGGCACGGGCCGGCTGACCGGCTGACGCGGTGGCGATGCTTCGGGGAGCGGCCCGGACCGCCACCGGACCGCCGGAGGCACATTGAAATCGGCGGTTATCGGTCCCCACATTAGCGACGCGCCGGTTCGAGAGGCGCCGCCGGCTTCATGGGAAGCCGGTTTGTTTTCTCGCTGGAAGGTGTCCATGACCCCCCAGGAACGCGATCTGATCACGACCTTGCTTGCACGGCTGAAGAGCACCGTGGCGGCCGGGCAGCAGAAGGATCCGGAGGCCGACGCGCTGATCCGCCAGGCCGTGCGAGAGCAGCCCGACATGCCCTACTACCTGGTACAGACCGTGCTGATCCAGGATTTGACGCTGTCGCAGGCGCAGAACCGGATTGCCGAGCTCGAGCAGCAGG
>Ga0326597_10013570_pt1 | contig 10706 bp, 9 predicted proteins | sample RVTome_12_FD_203789 | JGI IMG/M metagenome (GOLD analysis project Ga0326597, IMG submission 203789) | Soil microbial communities from uranium-contaminated site in the Upper Colorado River Basin, Wyoming, United States - RVT100D185 | ecosystem: Environmental > Terrestrial > Soil > Contaminated >... | reverse complement strand
GGTGGTGTTTATCTTCAGAAACGGGGGCAATGAGAAAGATTGGTGTAAAAAATATTCGCGAAGTCGAGCCTGGACAAATACTGAGAGTTAAAGACAATGAACTTCGCTTTGATTACATTGAAGTTCCCGCTCGAGAAGAAAGCTTTTGTATTAACGAGTTCGTTTATTTTTCTAGAGAGGATCAAATGTGGCGCGGAGAAAGCGTACAAACTCGCCGGATGCGCATTGGCTACGAACTGGCGGAAGAGTACCCAATTGACGCTGATGTTGTGATGGGCGTGCCGGGTACGGCCATACCGATAGGCATGGGGTATTCCACTAAAACCGGTATTCCATATGAACAAGGGATTATCAAACACGGCGACAGATCATTTATGCAGCCAAATCAGCAGGCCCGGCAAGCCGAAGCGGAAACTAAGATTTCTATTATCCCCGATTTGATTTACGGCCGAAGGCTGATTATAGTCGACGACTCTATAGTTCGAGGTGTGATGACTAAAACTATAATAGAGATGCTGTTCGAAGCTGGAGCCGAGGAAGTGCATGTTTTGGTAGGCTCCCCGCCTCACGTGAGCGGCTGCCACTATGGTATGGATACCGGCCGCGAAAACAACTTGATTGCTAGCGGCAAGTCTGTAGAGGAGGTACGTGATTATATTGGCTCTACCTCTTTAAATTATCTTTCCCAGCACCGGCTTGTTAGAGCTGCTAGCCCAGAGTTAAATTACTTCTGTACAGCTTGTTTTGATGGCAACTACCCTACCCCTATCCCCGTCCAAATCGGCCGGGTAGCCTCTCAAATAGCTGAGTAGTACTGGTATACTAGTACTATATGGATAGTCTTGCCCCTATCCACCGTTTGCTCCCTGCTGTCCGGCAGAGCCGGCCACTCTGGAACAAACTTGCGGCACATCACTTCGTTAAAAGCTCTGGTGCTCACTCAACGTACATTTAAGTACGCTTCGCTTGAGCTCCTCGCTTTTGCCTCGTGCTGTACTTGCCTGGGTAGCGGCAAGCTAACAGAAGGAAGAAAGTGGAAAATACTCTAAAACTAGGACACGCAATAAAACAGGCCAGGGAAAAGGCTGGGCTGACCCAAGACGGATTGAGTGACAAAGCCGGCCTGGCTTATTCTACACTGGCTAAAATTGAGCAAGGCGCTATAAAAAATCCCTCTTTTGATACGGTTTATTCTATTACCAAGGCACTTGGGGTGGGTATAGAAGAGCTTCTAAAAGAAAACGACACGCCAAGCCAGTCGGCAAAAAGTAAATCCAAGGTCAAATTCATCTTCTGCGACGTCAACGGGGTAATGGTGCGTTTTTATCATCACGCATTTGTATCACTGGCCGATGAGACCGGCTGCCAGCTGGACAAGGTAGAAAGTACTTTTTGGCACTATAACGAGCTAGCCAACCGGGGCCAAATGACGCTGGATGAGTTCAACAAAGCTATGGCCGCACACCTGGGGGTTAAGGGCGTGGACTGGCGTCTGCATTATATGAAAGCTATCGAGCCAATCCGCGAGATGCAGGAGCTTCTAAAAGAGCTATCTAAAAGCTATAAAATTGGCCTGCTGACCAATATTATGCCTAAATTCCTGGATGAAATGTTTGAAAAAGGCATCCTGTCCAAACTAGACTTTGCCTGTGTGGTCGACTCGTCTCTTATTGGAGCGGTCAAACCGGAAGACAAGATGTATAAGGAGGCCGAAAAGCAATCCGGCTTCAAGGGCCAGGAAATATTTTTCATAGACGATTCGCGCTCAAACCTGGAAGCGGCCGAGAAGTTTAACTGGCGGGTATTTTGGTTTGATGATTACGATACCGAAGAATCCATAAAGGGGATTAGACGGTCGCTGGAAAAATAATCGCTCAGCAGGGGTCTTGATTAGTTCAAGCTCTCTGTTGAGCGAGACAAGCAGGCAGTGTGACCAGGGGCCACGACTTGGAGCCGTAGCCCCGCTCAGTAAGGGGCTACTTCTTCTTGTTGACGGGGTGGCGGCTCTTGGCCTGATTAATGAGTCGGCGTTCGCGGGCGTAGGCCCAAAAAGCCGACATAATCAGCATGCCAACTACCACTTTGCCGTTTTCCCAGAGGATATCTGGGTAGAAGAAGTAAATAGTGCCGGCGGCAGACAGGAGAATGAGTCCTAGAATCATAGCGAATCCAGGATTTCGGCCATCTTCTGCCTCTCCGACATCAATGAGTTGCACCTGGCAAGTCCGCAAACCAGCCAAGCGATTCCCGCTGACAGCACCAGAGACGCTATCAGGTTGTCTTCGCCGCTGTTTTGGAACAGTACCGGCCACAACTCGCGTAAGGCGTAGCCAATCAGCGCCAGGCCGACCAGCCAGACTGCGGCTAAGCGGTAGCGGTGTAGGAGCGACTCTTCTCGGGTGGGTTGGTAGGGCATCTCTCTCCTTGCTTGGGTCATGCGTGCGGGTTTGGGGTGTCGATGGTCTTGAGGAAAATCCTGCCGGAGCCGACGAACACCGCCACTCCTAAGATCGGATTCACCAGGATGCCGACTACGTATCCCCCCAGGGAGATAAGCCCGCTAACGGTCGCCTTGACCATCAGTTCGTCCTCGTACCTTGTGTGCGGGGATATTGCCATTTCTTCCTCCTAGTTTCGTTTTGCCAGCGCATCAAAGACGCGCAGGGCAAATTTTGAATGGCTCTCTGTTGCCAAGATGAAGGTGAAGTAAAGAGGTACCACCACCGTTGCCAGTATGGGGACGACAATAAGGTTCAGCCACCCCAAGAATGTTTCTGGCGCGGGAACGCCAGCGTAGACGGCGTAAAAAGCCGTCATCATCACAATCCAGACGAACATGGATATGGCAGCAAACACTCCGTCGACAACCCTTTCGGCTGCCTGTGATCCTCTGGACCTGGAGGCCGTCATCTCGTTGTGCCCTAGCCGCAACCCGAGAGCCATCCGCTTAGCGGACTGCCCGCTCGCAAAGTGGCGGCCTGAGATGATAAGCAGCAGCAGAAAAACCGCAACCCAAACCAATAGCTGGACTATCCACTCGAATCCACCCAGGTCTTGCCGGGTGATCCATGTCGAGGCTACGAAGCCTTCAACGTATATGACCACCATCAAGAACACGCGGATTAACCACATGATCACTTTCCTTTCATTGCCTGCTTGTCAAAGGGGCCGGTTGGCCCTTGCAAATCCCGTAGGTTCTCCCCCACGAAAATCAATCTAGATTCAAGCATAAAAAGAATAAAAAGTCAAGAACCTGTACGGGGGTAGAGTTCAATTTTTTAGCTTCCCAGCCGTTTTAGTATGAAAACCATCAATAAAAGCAAAACCACGTTTTTGGTTTTATTGATACAAATAATAATGTCAAAAACAAACCCGAGGGCCCCGCTTACAAGCGGGGCGGTGCTTGTTTTTGGCATAAGCTGGCGGTTAGTCCGAAAGCGAACTGTCTGCCGCCGATATTTGACTGACGACTTTATCTATAGCAGTCTCGATTTCCTTTAACTGATTCCTAGTCTCTTTAACCAGTTCTTTGGGCGCTTTAGACACATAGGATTTATTAGATAGCCGGGCGGACAGCATTTCCTGCTGGGTTATTAGCTCGGTATGTTTGTCCTCCAAAGATTTCAGATAGTTCTTAATTGCGCCGTGTTCTACATCCAGCCAAGCGTGTACCTCTGCCTGAGACAGATGCAAGCCGGCTCCGGACTCTACCTGTTTGACGTCAACTACCTTGCCCATTTTTATCAGCAGCTGCTTGTTGTCTTCTACCGTTTTGTCACCCTTGTGGTACAGCGTATTCTCTCTAAGTTTGAGCGCGGCCTTGAGCTCGCGGATTTCCACGATTATATCTTTGAGCCGGTCAAATTCCTGGGACAGCTTCTTGTCTGGCTTGCCGGGTTTTGGCCACCTCTGGGTTATCAGCTGTCCCTCGGTCCATTCCAGCGTTTGCCAGATGGCTTCCGAAACAAACGGGGCAAAGGGGTGGGCGAGGATGAGGAGGTTTTTTAGGCCCTCAGCCAGCATGTCTTTGTTGAGCTCGGCTTTAGAGGCCTCCAAATACCAGTCGGCGTAATCGTTCCAGACCAGGTGGTATAGCGTCTCGTAGGCCTCGCTGTAGCGATGCTCGTCCAGATGGGTTGTGATGGTTTTAAGCCCTTGGTTGTAGCGCTTGAGCCACCAGTGGTCAGCCGGGGTTTTGGCCTCGTCTTCAACTAAGGAAAACTTGTCTCCTAATATGCTTTCAGTGAAGCGGGCAATGTTCCAAAGCTTGTTGGCAAAATTGCGGGCGCCGACGATTTTGTCGCTGCTAAACGCTCCAGACGAGCCGGCCGTCCGGCCGGAAATGAGTCCCATCCTGAGCGCGTCCGAACCATGTTCCTCAATAACCTCCATTGGGTTGAGCACGTTGCCCAAGGACTTGCTCATTTTGGTGCCGTCAGCCGCCAAGACATGGCCGTGAATGTACACTTCTTTAAATGGCACTTGGCCGGTGCGGTACAGGCCAAGCATAATCATTCTCAGGACCCATTGGTTGAATATCTCTCCGCCGGTCTCCATAACGGAGGTGGGGTAAAAGCGCTTAAAATCATGGCCGTCCGGAAACTTAAGCGTGGCATAGGGCCATTGGCCGGAGGAAAACCAGGTGTCAAATACGTCGGGGTCCCGCGTGTAATGCTGGCCGTCAATGTCTATCATTTCTTGGTCTACGCGGGTATCAAATTTCCACTCGTCGGGGTTATCCACGCTTCTAAAGGCGGGGATAGGAATGCCCCAGGCAATCTGGCGGGATATGTTCCAATCGCGCACATTCTCTAAGTAGCGGATGGCGTGAGTTTTCTTATTGGCGGGATAGAACCTTATTCTATCGGCCTTGATGGCTTCTATGGCCTTGTCTGCCAAGGGGCGCATGCGTATAAACCACTGGTCTTTTAACAGCGGCTCGATGAGGTTCTTACACTTGTAGCAGACGCTGACGGTGTGCTGGTAATCTTCCTCTTTTGATAGGAGCTTGCCTGCTTTGAGATCCTCTATTACCGCCTGGCGGGCAGTATTAACGTCCATGCCGCGATATTTGGCCGGCGCTTCTCCGGTTATCTTGCCGTCAAAGCCGATGATGGAAATGGCCGGCAAGTCGTGGCGCTCGGCAATTTCAAAATCGGTTTGGTCGTGAGCCGGAGTAACCTTAACCGCGCCGGTGCCAAATTCCATATCAATTGCCTCATCACCCAGGATGGGAATTTCTCTATGTGTCAGGGGCAGCTTGGCGGTTTTGCCGATAAAATCTTTATAACGTTTGTCCTTGGAGTTTACGGCCACAGCCGTGTCTCCCAGCATGGTTTCCGGGCGGGTGGTGGCTACCTCAATCTGGCCGGAACCATCTGTTAGCGGATACTTTATGTAGCGCAGCTTGGTGTCGCTGGGGATGTGCTCCACCTCTATATCGGAAAATGACGTATCGTGCACCGTGCAGTAGTTGACGATGCGCTCTCCCCGGTAAATCAAATCATCGTCCCACATCTGCTTAAACGAATCGTAGGCGGTAGACACAATGTGCGGATCAAGGGTAAAGGTGTAGCGGCTCCAGTCTACGCTGGCTCCCATGGCACGAACCTGCTGTTCCATTGTGCCGCGGTTTTGAGCTACAAAGTCCCAGACTTGAGCGAATAGCTCGTCCCGAGAAAAGTCGAATCGGGTCTTCCCCTCTTTATTCAGCTGTTTCTCATAGACCACCCAGGTCTCAAATCCGGCGTGGTCGGCTCCGGGCAGATACAGGGTCGAATCACCCTTTAGCCGGTGATAGCGGACCATGACGTCTTGGACGGCGTTAGTCAGGGCGTGGCCGATATGCAGCGGCGCGTTGGCGTTGGGCGGAGGCATGACGATAGAGAATGTATTCTTGCCCTGGCCCGGCTCAAATGCACCGGACTTTTCCCACAATTCATAGGTGGTTGACTCGTATTTGGCTGGTTCGTAAGTTTTTGGTAATTTCATCCGGCTATATTCTGCTTCCATTCATATGAAAACGCTATAAATAACACTTACTAGTATGCGGATACTAGCATCCTAATCCCACCCGTAAAGTCCAGGTTTGGTTTTTGGGATGTTTATTTTCAACCTAAGTGTAACAAACAGGGGTAAAAACCGCTAGAAATGAAGAAGCCCCGCTGCCAGCAAGCTGGCAGCGGGGCATGTCGCTCAACTGGGATACTGGGCGAGAGCACGTGTAGCTGTAGGCAGCTCTCTGATTCGCTCGCCGATTTCTTTTTTGAGCGGCTTTCTACCGAACTGCACAAGCATGGCATTGATGGCCTGCCTCAGGCCCCGTTGGAACGGAGGACTGAGCATGAATGCTATGGCCAGCAGGTCGTAGTTGGCATGGCTCACAGCTGCTTCGTGTATTCCTTCCGTGGCTTCCTGCCAAGCAAACCACCCGCCGCCTACCAGCCCAAGAGCCAAACAATCTCCCAACCGCGCGCCCGAGAAGAGGTGCACCAACCCGAAGGCAAGTATTCCCCAAAACAGGACGCCGAACAGGGGTTGCTCAACCATCATGGTTTGCACTGCTTGCGGCAAGAACAGCTCGGTTGCCCAGTTGTTGTAATCCCGGAAGTAAGTCTCCTCCAAAGTGGTGAAGTATCCTAGTCCCAGGAACAGGCTTATGGCACCGGGCCATCGGATGAGCGGCGCAGAACTGGTCCAGAGCAAAACATTCTCTCCGTCCGAGCGTTTCTTAATGAAGACGTTCAGGATGGAGCTCTTCATAACAGGGTGGGTGTCTTCCAACCTGTCGAACGCTATAACCATGAGCGACAGAATGATTAGGCTCAGACCGAACAGGCGCAAATCCGTCAATGCCCGGACGAGCACCAAAATGGATGGCCCCATCTGGCCTTGTTGCCACGCCTGCCACAGTGTGAAATCAACGAGCCCCAACAGGAGCACCGAAAACATCCACTTGCCGGTGCCGAAGCGCCTGATACTCGCAACTGTCTCTCGGCCCCAAGAAGGAGCCGACAACATGTCATACCAGCCTAGCCGGTACTTTAGGTAAACGGACATCCTTCCTCCTTATATGAACGACAATGTACGGCCTCTCGTAAGAGAAACTTGGGCTAATAGAACTGTAAAAGACCTGGCTATGCAAGCATGAGCGTTATCTGTTAGACAAGGATAATGAGGGCTGAATCTCCAACGTCAACGGGTTATCTGCCTGACGGTTTTGGGCCGCAAAGTAACCCAAAGCGGCTATCATGGCGCCGTTATCCGTACACAGAGAAATCGGCGCGTAATTAATATCAATTGGCAGACGATGTTTAAGCTGGCTCCTAAGCTCTTGATTGGCGGCCACTCCGCCGGCGATAACCACGCTTTTGGGCTGGAACTCCTCATAGGCTAGTAGCAGGGTATCTACTAGTGTGGCGGCTGCCACTCGCTGGAAACTGGCGGCTACATCTTTAACCTGGGCGCCAGTCAGCTTGTCTTTAAGCTTGAAAGACGGAAAATCGTAATCTACACCTGCTATATCTTGTACTGTCCTTAGAACGGCTGTCTTAAGCCCAGAGAACGAGTAGTCATAGGGCCCGAGCCCAAGCGCCGCGCTGTCCTGCCGAGTGGCCGAGCCACTCGCTCCGCCAGCGCTCTTGGCGGATTGCGTCGTCAAAACCTGCGCTGCTCGATTACCGTCCGCTCGGGACGGCTCCTTGCGCTGCTCGATTTTTTCTCGCACTCCATCCAAGCGTTGAGCCCGGCGTTTTGCCTTAGGAAAGTCGAAAGCATATGGATTACCGTGTTTGGCGGCTGCTTCTATTGACGGTCCCCCGGGATACTCCAGGCCGAGGACCTTGGCTACTTTGTCAAAGGCCTCGCCCACGGCATCATCTTGGGTTTGACCAAGCAACCTATAGTCAGAGTGCGACTGCATCAGCACCAGGTGGCTGTGTCCGCCGCTGACAACTAAAGCTAACAGAGGAAACTGTGGCTCAGTCCATGTTTCATTTGGAGACGTCCAGTCTATAAAATTGGCATATATGTGGCCAAGCGCGTGGTGCACGCCGTACAGTGGTTTATCTTTAATAACTGCCAGCGTTCGCGCGGCTAATGTGCCAATCAGCAGGCTTCCGCCCAGGCCGGGACCGTGCGCTACCGCAATAGCATCTATTTCCGCCCATCTGGCCCCAGCTTGCGTTAAAGCTTCGTCGATAGTCGGAGTCATGACTTCTATATGGCTTCTGGCGGCCACTTCTGGCACCACTCCCCCATAGACCCTATGCAGGTCTACCTGGCTGAATATCACGTTCGATAGCAGTTTTTGACCGTCTTCAACCACGGCCACCGAATTTTCGTCGCAACTGGTTTCTATCCCTAAAACTTTCATGGCTGAACCAGTATAGCGTGTATCATATATACAAGATGAAGAGCCGCCTAAAACAACTTCTGCCTAAGAGTTTAATTAAGCCGTTTCTCCCCGCCTACCACTGGCTGCAGGCACTGGGGGCAAATTTGCGCTATGGCTTCCCTGCCCGCGGTATGAAAGTTGTGGCCGTAACCGGCACCAATGGCAAGACCACTACGGCTGCTTACTTAGCAAAAATCATGGAGGCAAACGGACTGAAAGTTGGAATTACTACTACCGCTTTTTCCCAAATCGGCACCGAGATTACGCCCAACGAGAGCAACATGACCGTAACCGACCCCTTTAGGCTGTTCAAAATGCTAAGAGATTTTAATAACGCCAAAGTAGATTGGGTTATCTTAGAGGTTACCAGCCACGCCTTGAGCCAAAGCCGGACACTGTTTGTACCAGTTAAAGCCGCCATTATCACCAATCTGACCCAGGATCACTTGGATTATCACGGCAGTATGGAAGTTTACGCCAGCGCCAAGGGCAAATTATTCCGCAAAAAAGCCGACATTCATGTCCTCAACCGGGACGACGAGTGGTTTCACTATTTTGATAATTTTGAGCCCAAACACCGGGTTCTCACCTATGGCGCGGACGTTGACGCCGACTGCCGGGTAACCGCCGCCAAGCTTGGTCCGGAGGGCTCGGCCGTTACTTTTAAACTGGAGCGGGCAGCCATCAAACCCAAGCTTAAGCTGGCTGGCAAGTTCAACGTCTATAATGCCCTGGCGGCGGCGGCTGCCGCCCACGGCCTGGATTTTGCGCCGGAGACCATAGAGTCAGGCTTGGAAGGTCTGGATTTGGTTCCGGGACGCATGGAAATGATAAAGCATAAAAAACGCGGGCTAACCGTAATTGTTGATTACGCCCACACGCCGGATGCGCTTGAGAACGTACTGGAGACGCTAAAGAGCACGGTTCGCAAGCGGGTAATAGTAGTTTTTGGCGCAACCGGAGACCGCGATGCCTCCAAACGGCCGCTCATGGGCAGAACCGCTGCCCGCCTAGCCGACGTAATTATCGTGACGGATGATGATACGTATACGGAAAATCCTATTTCCATTAGAGCCGAAGTGCTAGAAGGCGCCAAAGGCGTGGTGGACGGAGCGGAAATTTACGAGGTAGGGGACCGCCGGGCAGCTATAAGCAAAGCCATTGAACTAGCTAAGCGCGGAGATACGATTTTACTGGCCGGTATCGGCCATCAGCGCTACCGGGTGATTGCCGGCCAAAAGCAGGAGTGGGCGGAAAAGAACGTAGCTGAAGAGCTTCTAGCTAAAGCCAAGTAGTTGCATCAAACTATATTGACAATATGAAAAGTTTATGCTAATGTTTAACTTGTATCCGCAACCTCATGGTACGGATAAGACTCGGGTAAAACCGGGTAAAAACCTCCCCATCGAGAACAACATTGATTAGCAATAATCGAATGCTCGAAGGGAATTTCAAATAAGGACGACGAGAAGAAGTCCAAAAAAGTTTTTGCGCTTGCGCCACCCTGGGAATTTTTCTTAGGTTGAGCCTTGCGCTCTACCTAAGTTTAATTCTTGCATGCCACAAAAAATGTCCCCGTCAGGGGCCTAACGAGGCAGTATGGAATAATTCAGATAACGGTTGAGTACAAGGCGACGGCACATCTTGTGCAAGAACCTTTCAAGGCTAGCACCCGGCAACAACTCCGGCTGCAACCGTTCTAGGTCATCACCACTCAGAAACAATTGGAGGCAACTCCAACTGAAATGAGCCGGAAGACCGTCTGAACTCCAAAGGGTTTGATACACCGCCCCTGGCCTATGGCCACCGTATCGAACCCCTGCCTCCTTCTTCTCTCGTCCTTTTAAAATACCAAAAAAAATTTGACAGCAGTGCTTTAGCTCAGCATGCGATTAATACTTTTTCAGCCAAATAACGGATTAGTTTGAATCTTCAAAATGGATAAGCGGTATTGTCGTCATCTGGTTTTTCCGTTTGGACCCCAAAGGTATCAGATAGAACGCCGCTGAGGAGAAACATCAACATCCGAGTCAATCTTCGCTGTCAGCTCGTTTTTATGACGCAGAAAACTGGGAGTTTCGCGGTTGCCGGGCGGAACTGTAATCAGCCTGTCGCCGATAGACTCCATCACCTTTCTGCCAATTATTTTGAGACGCTCAGCAAATTTGCTTGAGTTTGGTGGAATTTCCGCGGTTTCCATACTGCCTTAATCATACACTCAAGAAATGTATACAGAACCATAAGATTGACTAATCTAATAAATTATGCTAATGTTTACTTATAATCTAATAATAGTAAGAAAAATCTACTA
>Ga0326597_10013569_pt1 | contig 10706 bp, 10 predicted proteins | sample RVTome_12_FD_203789 | JGI IMG/M metagenome (GOLD analysis project Ga0326597, IMG submission 203789) | Soil microbial communities from uranium-contaminated site in the Upper Colorado River Basin, Wyoming, United States - RVT100D185 | ecosystem: Environmental > Terrestrial > Soil > Contaminated >... | reverse complement strand
AAGGTGACGACCTTCCTGGCCGCTCTGAAAGTGGGCGAGAAGGTCGTGACCTCGGGCGGCCTGTACGGGACCATTACCCGCCTGAGCGATCAGTCCGTGCAGGTCCAGGTCGCCGACAAGGTCCGCGTCGAAATGTCCCGTAACGCGGTCGTCGGATACCAGGGGCAGGAACCCGTGGTGCCGGAGAGTCAGTCGTGAACAAGAATTTGCGCTGGAAGGTCATCCTTATTGTTTCGGTGATCGCGCTGTCCGTCTGGTCGTTCTATCCACCCGGCCAGAAGGTGAATCTCGGACTCGACCTGAGGGGCGGGGTCCATATGATCATGCGCGTGCAGACCGAGTCCGCGCTGCGCATTGAAACCGAGACCACAGCCGAGCGGCTTCGCGAGGCACTGAACGTCGCCGCCGTGCAGTACACGGGGCTCGAGGTGACGAGTCCGACTGCGTTCGTCGCCGAAGGTATTGTGGACGACCAGGCGTTCCGGCAGGTGGCTGTTGAGGCGGACACCGTGTTCAGCCGGTCTCCCGGCGCCGGCCGCTATACCTACACGATGCGGCCGAACATTGCGAACCAGCTTCGAGAAGAGGCGGTCACCCAGGCCCAGCAGACCATCGAGCGCCGCGTCAACGAGCTGGGTGTGGCGGAGCCGATCGTCGCCCGGCAGGGCGCGGTGGACCAGATTCTCGTGCAGCTGCCCGGTGTCACTGATGTCGATCGCGCGAAGGAGATCATCGGGAGGACGGCGCTGCTCGAGCTGAAGCTCGTGGAGCAGGGGCCGTTCCCGAGCCAGGACAGCGCGATGCAGGCGGTCGGCAACATTGTGCCGCCGGACATGGAGATTGTGTCTGGAGCCGAGGATGTGGCTGCGACGGGCGGCGGCACGCCCGGTACCGTGTACTACCTCGTGCGGCGCGTGGCGCCCGTCACCGGCCGCGACCTCCGGACGTCGCGTCCCACACTCGACGAGAACAACCTTCCGGCCGTGAGCTTCACGTTCAACCAGGACGGCGCGCGGCGGTTCGGCCAGTTCACGGAACAGAACATCGGTCGTGGCCTCGCGGTTATTCTCGACAACCGCGTGTTTACGGCGCCGATCATCCAGTCGCGTATTGCCGACGAAGGGCGGATCACCGGAAGTTTTACCCAGCAGGAGGCGCAGGACCTCTCGCTCGTGCTTCGCACGGGCGCGCTCCCGGCGCCGATGGACATTCTCGAGGAGCGCACCGTCGGGCCGACGCTCGGGCGGGAATCGATCGAGGCGGGCGTCACGGCCTCCCTCGGAGGCTTGGCGCTCGTCATTGTTTTCATCCTTTTCTACTACAGGCTGACCGGCCTGAACGCCGTCGTGTCGATCGTCGTGAACCTCAGTATTCTGCTCGGGATGATGGCGTATCTCGGTGCCACCATGACGCTGCCTGGCATTGCCGGTTTCATCCTGACTATCGGCATCGGCGTCGATTCGAACGTCCTGATTTTTGAGCGCATCAAAGAAGAGCTGGCCACGGCCAAAGGGGTGCGTGCGGCGGTGAATGCGGGTTTCGATCGCGTCTGGTGGACGATCGTCGATACGCACGTCGCATCGCTGATCTCCGCGATGTTCCTCTTCCAGTTCGGCACCGGACCCATCCGCGGATTCGCGACGACGCTGACGATCGGCCTCCTGGCGAACGTCTTCACGGCGGTGTTTTTGTCGCGCACGATGTTCGAACTGGTGCTCTCGCGCCGGCAGCAGGTGCAGACCTTGAGCATCTAGGGCCATGCAGATTTTCACGAATACGACTTACAACTTCACGCGTTGGCGGTGGCACGCTGTTGCGCTGTCGCTGGTCATCATCGCCGCCGGCGTCGCGGCGATCGTCTCGCGAGGCGGCCTGCCGGTGGGCATCGACTTTTCTGGCGGCACGATCGTCGTCGTCAAGTTCGACCAGGACGTCACTGAAGACCAGGTGCGCCAGGCCGTGGATCCGATTCCGGGAGAGGAGGTCGTCCAGCAGTACGGCGACGCCGCGGAGCGCGAGTGGCTGGTCCGGTTGGCGCAGACCGATGCCGTGGCGGAGGGCGCCGGCCTCGAGCAGGGCTCCCAGCAGATTCTCGATGCCCTGCGAGATGCCGGCCTGCCGACGTTTGAGCTGCTCAGCAGGGAAATCGTGGGGCCGGTCATCGGTGCCGACCTGCAGCGCCGCGGTATCTACGCGACGCTGGCCTCGATTCTGGCCATCGCCATATACATCGCGTTCCGGTTCCGGATTTCGTTCGCGCTGGGTGCCATTGCTGCCGTCTTCCACGACATCGTCGTCACCGTGGCCTTTCTCGTCTTTTTCGGCTATGACCTGTCGCTGAATATCGTGGCCGCGCTCCTGACGATTACTGGATATTCGGTAAATGACACAATCGTGGTCTTCGATCGCGTGCGAGAGAACCTGCGGTCCATGCGCCGCGATTCGATCGACCACGTCGTGAACGTCAGCGTCAACCAGACGTTGGCGCGCACCGTCATCACCTCTGGCACGACCTCCGTCGCAGTGCTGGCGCTCTATCTGTTCGGAGGCGAAGTACTGCGCGGCTTCGCCTTCACGATGCTCGTCGGCGTGATCAGCGGCACCTATTCCACGGTGTTCATCGCCTCGGCGATTGCGATCATCTTGAGCCAGCGCAAGCAGGCATCGGCGGCGTCGACGACGGCCAGCGCTCGGTCGGAGGCGAAGACAGCCCCGGCCAGCGGGCGGCCGGTCGCGAAGGCGCGCTCGGGGCGTAAGGCGCGCGGCGCGCGGGCCTCGTGATGGCGGGCAGTCGTAGACGGTGAGGGTCGTCCGTCTGTCCTGGTCGCATAGTCGCCGCTGCGTGTCGTCAACTGTCTACAGCCCGCACTCCTTGTGACCTATTTCATCGCCGCGCTGCTCGGGGTGGTCCAGGGCCTGACCGAGTTTCTGCCCGTGTCGTCGACCGCGCACCTGCTTGTCGCGGCGCGGTGGCTTGGCTACGAGGATCCCGGCGGCGTATTCACCGTGATGATTCAGCTCGGTTCGATCCTCGCCATCATGTGGCTGTATCGCGTGAAGCTGGCGACCGTCGTGCGCGGTCTGCCCTCGGATGGGGAGGCCCAGCGCTTCGTGCTGATGCTCCTGGTGGCGGTCGTGCCGGCGCTTCTGGCGGGCGCGTTTCTTGCGGAGTACGTGCAGGACGTGCTGTACGAGAGCGTCCGCGTGATCGCCGGCGCCCTTATCGCGGGAGGCGTGGTGATGCTCCTGGTTGATCGGTTTCGGCCCACACCGGCCGTGATGGATGCTGAAGGGATGCCGGTCTCGCGGGCCTTCGGCGTGGGCGTGTGCCAGGTGCTGGCGCTCGTGCCCGGCGTGTCCCGCTCGGGCGCCACGATTGTTGGTGGGATGCTGATGCGGCTCGATCGGCCGGCGGCGGCCGAATTCTCCTTCTTTCTCGCCATACCAACGATGGCGGCCGCATTTGTCTACAAGCTTGTGCAGATGCGAGCGCATCTGGAGGTTGAGCGAGCGGCGGAGATCGCGATCGGATTCGTCATGGCTTTCATCGCTTCGGCGGTCGTCGTGAAGCCGTTCCTGTCTTTCGTGCGCCGTTCCGGTTTTGCGCCGTTCGCGTGGTACCGCATCGCCTTCGGGGCTGGGCTGCTGGCGATGGTTCGCGGGAGCTAGGCATCGTGCAGTGGCTGCGTCGCAGCTTCATCGCCGGGTTCTTCGTGACCGTCCCGCTGGTCATTAGCGTGGCGGCGCTAGTGTGGATCTTCGGTATCATTGACGGCTTCACGGCGCCGCTGACGGCGCGGGTGTTGGGTCGGGAGGTGCCGGGGATCGGCCTCCTGATCACGCTGCTGGTGGTGCTCGTTGTTGGCGCGGTGGCGACCAACGTTATCGGACGCCGTATGTTGGCGCGCGGCGAAGGCTGGCTGATGCGCGTGCCGGTGTTCAAGACGATCTATGCACCTGTCAAGCAGCTTGTCGCGGCTTTTTCGCCCGACAACGAGTACGGGTTCAAGCGGGTCGTGATGGTCGAGGATCCCGTCCGCGGCATGGCGCTGGGCTTTCTCACGAAGGAGTTCACGGTCGATCGGAGGCAAGGAAGAGAAGCGCTCGTGGCGGTGTACGTGCCCACGAACCACATCTACCTCGGTGACGTGACGGTCTATCCACGGACGAGCGTGTCTTTTCCAGACATCACGGTCGAAGAGGGCATCCGCATATTTCTCACGGGGGGAATGTCGCTACCCAATCGCATTCGCGAGACAGGGAGCGATGACGCCACGAGTGGCGTTCGTGTATAGGCAGGCGGGTTTTTCGGTCACATTCGCGGCCGTGCGGCGGACGAGCGGGCAAAGGCAATCACGCTTCGGCGTCTAAGGACAGAATCACTATATGGATACGCAGCTCATCATTTATCTCGTTCCGGTCGCGGGGATGCTGGCCCTCGGGTACGCGCTCCTCACGGCCGGCTGGGTTGGACGGCAGGATGCCGGCAACGAGCGCATGGCAGAGATCGCCCTGGCGATTTCGGAGGGCGCTCGCGCCTTCCTGAACCGGGAGTACAAAGTCCTGGGGATCTTCGTCGTCGCCGTCGCGGCCCTGCTCGCCGGGGCCAACATGACCAACGATCAGTCGTCGCCGCTGGTGGCGGTGTCGTTTGTCGTCGGGGCGTTCTGTTCGGCGCTGGCCGGTTTCATCGGCATGACGGTGGCCACCAAGGCCAACGTCCGCACTACGCAGGCCGCTCGCACCGGGCTGGCATCGGCCTTGGCCGTCGCTTTCTCGGGTGGTCTTGTCATGGGCCTGAGCGTCGTGGGCCTCGGTGTGCTGGGCCTTGGCGTGCTCTTCATCGCCTACAGCAACATGGGCTGGGACATCGTCCGTGTCATCAACGTGATCTCTGGATTTTCCCTCGGAGCCTCATCGATCGCGCTCTTCGCGCGTGTGGGTGGTGGAATCTACACCAAGGCGGCTGATGTCGGAGCAGACCTTGCGGGCAAGGTCTACGAGGGTATTCCAGAGGACGATCCTCGCAACCCGGCGACCATTGCCGACAACGTGGGCGACAACGTGGGCGACGTCGCCGGCATGGGCGCCGATCTGTTCGAGAGTTTCGTCGGGTCGATCATCGGCACGATGGTGCTGGGCGCCGCGTTCATCGCGACGTTTGACGGCATGGCCGGCGTGGAGCCGCTGGCCGGTGTACTGCTGCCGCTGGTGGTCGCCGGCGTCGGCATCGTGGTGTCGATCGGCGGGTCCTTCTTCGTGCGGGTCAAGGAGGGTGGCAACCCACAGACCGCGCTCAACGCGGGCGAATTCGGGGCGTCCGGCATCATGGCGGTGCTGTCCTACTTCATCATCCAGTGGATGATGCCGTCGGAGTGGACCGTCGGGGGCACGACGTATACCGCGATGGGTGTCTACTACGCCGTGCTCATCGGCCTGGTGGCCGGTGTCATGATCGGCCTCATCACCGAGTACTTCACGTCGATCGACCACGCGCCGGTCGCTGGTATCGCTCGGCAGAGCGTGACGGGGTCGGCCACGTGCATCATCGCGGGTCTCGGCGTTGGGATGTACTCGACGGGCATTCCCGCCTTGATTCTGGCGGTCGCCATTGTCGGGGCGTCTGCCACGGCCGGTCTCTACGGTATCGCCATTGCGGCTCTTGGCATGTTGTCGGTCACCGGTATCCAACTCGCGGTCGATGCCTATGGCCCTATTTCTGACAACGCCGGAGGCATTGCCGAGATGGCGCACCTGCCGCCGGAAGTTCGTGAGCGCACGGACAGGCTCGACGCGGTCGGCAACACGACTGCCGCGATCGGTAAAGGGTTCGCTATTGGTTCTGCGGCGTTGACGGCGCTCGCGCTGTTCGCAGCGTTCATGCAGCAGGCAGACGTCAACAATATCGACGTTGCCAATCCGGTGATTCTGGCAGGCGTGCTGCTCGGCGCCATGTTGCCGTACGTCTTCAGCGCGATGGCGATCAACGCCGTCGGTCGCGCGGCCGGCGAGATGATCGAGGAGGTCGGCCGCCAGTTCCGCGAAATCGCCGGTCTGCGGGAGGGCACGGCCAAAGCCGATTATGCCAAGTGTGTCGACATTTCCACCAAGGCGGCTATCAAAGAGATGGTGCTTCCGGGCGTGCTCGCGATTGCCGCACCCGTGGTCGTGGGGCTGATCGACAAGTACATGCTCGGCGGATTGCTCGTCGGCGTGACCGTGTCGGGCGTGCTGCTGGCCATCTTCCAGTCCAACGCCGGCGGTGCGTGGGACAACGCCAAGAAGCGCATCGAGGGTGGTATCGAGATCAATGGTGTGAAGTACGGCAAGGGCAGCGACGCGCACAAGGCAGGTGTCGTGGGCGATACCGTCGGCGACCCGCTCAAGGATACGAGCGGACCGAGTCTGAATATCTTGATCAAGCTCATCGCGGTTGTGGCCCTCGTGCTGGCGCCGCTGATTCGCTAGGAGGACGCTGACTGTCTCACTGGCCGTTGCGGTTGAGCTCGCGGTACCGGTGCCGTTGGCGGAGGGCATGGGAGGTGGTGTCAGCCACGCTCGGAGGTGGTTTTCGAGGCTATACTCTATGTGTTTTCGTGTATCGGTGGTTCTACTGGAGGCGGATCGGGCTGGCGCATTGACGCTGCGGGAGGGCAGAGCCAGGCTGGTTTCGGCCCGGCGGCTTTATACTGTTTGCGCTCTAGCGAAACCGGTATAGAATGCCCGGTCTGTTCGCGCGGTAGTCTCTGGAGCACTTTGACGATCTTGGTGTCTAAGCTCTCGTCCGAGGTGTAACAGCGTTCGACGTACCGGAGCCAGGGGTCGCTGGCGCGTTGACACCGTTTTTTGAGGGCAGCTATAATCGGCAGTCTTTGCCGGCCACGAGTGGAGGAGGGTACGATAGGTGCCACGCGCAGAACAAATGTTCGGGGACGTCGTCGATCCATCGATCAAGGTGGGAACCCAGAAGTGGTACACGATCCCGCTCTCGATACTTGTCCACACGGTGGTGGTCCTGGCCTTCGTCATCATCCCGTTGATGGCGGCCGACATTCTACCGGTGCCGCCGTCGATGATGGCATTCGTCGCCGCGCCGCCGCCGCCACCGCCGCCACCACCGCCGCCGCCGCCACCGCCTGAGGAGGCGCCGCCGCCACCGGTGGACGTCAACCCGGCCGCCGCGCCGGTGGAGGCGCCACAGGAAATCGTACCGGAACCCGACACCACCTTTGACCGTGCTCCCGTCGGCGCCGTACCGGGCGGTATCGTCGGCGGTATCGTCGGTGGTGCGCCACCGCCACCGCCACCGCCACCGCCGCCGCCGCCACCTGCGCCGGTCCGCGTCGGCGGCGCGATCAAGCCGCCCACGAAGACCAGGGATGTCCGTCCGCAGTATCCATCGATCGCGCAGTCTGCGCGTGTGCAGGGGGTGGTGATCATCGAGGCGACGATCGGCCCGGACGGCTTGGTGCAGGACGCGCGTGTCCTGCGCTCGGTCCCGCTGCTCGATGCGGCCGCCCTTGATGCGGTGCGGCAGTGGGAGTTCTCGCCGACGTTGCTCAACGGCATGCCGGTGCCGGTCATCATGACCGTCACGGTTCAGTTCACCCTGAGTTAGGCCCTGACTGTGAGGCAGGGGCGACGTTTGGGTGACCCCTACGGGAACAGTTCGTCAAACTCTTTAGACGCGGAGGATGCAGTAATGGAAGTAGCGAAAGCGCAACGTCTCGGCCGAATAGCATGGGCGGGGTTCTGGATGACGGTGTTGGGCACCACCCCGGCGTTTGCGCAGGGAGAGATCAGTCTCATTGAGATGTTTCAGACGATGGGTGCGACGGCGCTCGGCGTGGCGATCGTGCTGTTCATCATGTCGTTCTGGTCAATCGGCGTTGCCATCGAACGCATTTACACGTTCAACAAGGCGCGCCAGCAGTCCAGGCTTTACGCCCCGCAAGTAGCGAAGCACCTCAAGGACGGCCGACTGAAGGAGGCGATCGCGCTCTCCGGCACGAAGGAATTCCGATACAGTCACCTTGCCAAGGTCGTGACGGCGGGTCTCCAGGAGTACCAATTCCAGGAGCAGAGCACCGGCAGCGGCGCCCTGAGCCGTGAAGACGTGCTCGACACGGTGCGGCGGTCGATTCAGCGCGCCACTGCGCTGACCGCGTCTGACCTGAAAAAGGGCATTAATTCCCTGGCCACGATCGGCTCAACAGCGCCATTCGTCGGGCTGCTCGGCACGGTTATCGGCGTCATCAACGCGTTCTCAGGTATTGCGTCGGTCGGCGGGGCTGGAATCGGCGCCGTGTCAGCCGGTATCTCCGAGGCGCTGATCGAGACCGCGCTGGGCCTGTTCGTGGCGATTCCGGCGGTCTGGTTTTACAATTATCTGACCGGTCGCCTCGAGTACTTCAGCGTGGAGATGGACAACTCCTCGTCGGAGCTCGTCGACTACTTCATCAAGAAGACCGCGTCGTAGTCGACAGTTGGTAGTTGGTAGCCGGAGGCCGTCAGGCCTCCGGCCGGACACGGAGTTTCGCTATGTCAATGAATGTAGGCGGCAGCGGCGGCGGCGTCACTTCGGAAATCAATGTCACGCCTCTCGTCGATGTCATGCTGGTGCTGCTCATTATCGTGATGCTCATTGCGCCCCTCGTGCAGCAAGGCGTGTCCCTGAATCTGCCGGTCGCCTCGAACACGAGCGACCATCCAGAGACGTCGGACCAGACGACGGTTGCAATCACCTCTGATAAGCGGTTCTGGGTCAACGGCAGCCAGGTGGCGGTGAGCGAGTTGGGCCCGACCATCGCGGAGGTGCTCGAAGGCAAGGCCGACAGGGTCATTCTCATCAAGGCTGACGTGGAGGCCGAGTACGGCGACGTCATGATTGCGATGGACCAGCTGCGAGCGGCCGGTATCGAGGATATGGCACTGATCACCGATTCCGGGCCGGGAGCGGCAGGAGGGGGTGAGTAACCATGGCTGTGCACAAGCACTTTGGCGCCGAGGAAGTCTTCACAGCGAAACAACCGCATGTGACCTCGGACATGAACGTCACACCCATGATCGACGTGCTGCTCGTGCTCCTCGTCATCTTCATGGCGGCCCTGATCGTGTCCCAGCGAGGGCTCGACATCAACCTGCCGGCGGAAACACAGCAGGCGCGGGAGCAGGCTCCAGACGTCAACCAGATCGTCCTCAATTATTCGGCCGGCCGGCAGATCACCATCAATAATCAGGACGTTTCCATCGCGCAGCTTGAAGAGCGGTTGCGGGCGATCTTCGAGCAGCGCAATGAAAAGACGATGTTCATCATCGGGGCAGGCACCCTGCAATATATGGATATCGTGGCGGTGATCGATGCCGCCAAGGGTGCTGGTGTCGAGAAGGTCGGCATCGTCACCGAAGGTATGCGCCAGGCCGCAGGTGCTGCTGCGCCTGGTCTTTAGGACTTCTGGCGCGTCGGACACCCTTACTCTCTGAGGGGCCGTTAATCCCGCGTAGGGGGGACGGCCCCTCTTGCTCGTACGCCCCCTCCTGTCACAATCTTGCCATTGAATCGCCCCGTGTTTCTGCGGTGACGCCCTCGTATGTGGTTCCGGGAGGGAGCGGTTACATGAGCACCGGCCCACGGGTTCCTGCTGGGGTGGTCATGTAACCGGATGGTGCCTGAGGCCCCGCGCGAATGCCGGGCCGGGGCCACGGAACCCACGCACAGCGCCAGAGGGCGAGCGAGTCCTCGGATATAGGCCACATCCTGTCCAAGCAGGAATCGGCATCACAGGGACTGGATGAGAGCGCGCACGGGCGCGGCGGGCGGAAGGAGCCGTACAAAGAAGAGGGCCGCCCGTTCGAGGGCGGCCCGGAACAACAAGACAGTGGGCGCGGATCCTAGCTGACGCCGGAGGCCCGCTCCAGGCGTATCTCCTCAGCGCGGTCACGAAGCCTGTCCGCTTCTGCGAGCAGCGTCCGCTGCCGCGCGGGACTTTTGTCCAGGTTCGCCTGAAGCCTGAGAAACAGGTTCTTGTAGACGAGCGCCTCCATGTAGTTCGCGTTGAGCGCGAGCGCCTTGTCCACCGCGACAATCCCCGCGTCCGCGTAGGTGACCTTCTCGGCGTCGCTGAGGCTGAAGTCACGAGAGGCCTTGTTGAAATAGTAGGTGGCAATCGTATAGAAAGCCTCGGGGTTATTCGGTTCCTGCGCCGTCCGGGCTTCGAGCGCTTGAATCAATTTGTCGAAGTTGCCCTGACGGTCGTAGAAGGCGGCGAGCGTCGTATAGACCGCCGGGTCTTCTGGATTGGCCTCGCGCGCCTTGATCAGCGTCGCCTCGGCGTTCTCGTAGTCGCCGCCGTCCTCGTAGAGCCGCGAGAGCATGAAGTAATTGGGCGCGTTATCGGGAGTCTCCAGAATCATATTGTGGAGCAGCGGCTCGGCCAGCGATGGTTCGTTCAGCTTGTCTGGGCCGTACGCCGCCACCAGGTACTGAAGCGAGAGCGTCCTCATCTCTGGATTGTCCATGAGTACCTCAGCCGCTCTCTTGTAGTTCTCGATGGCCATGGTCAGAAGGGCGTCATTGGCGGGGTCGTTCACTCGGCCAGGGCTGTACTGATTGTCGTAGCTGTTGCCGAGGAAGAAATAGGTGGTCATGAGCTGAGGGTCCGTCGGGTTCATCGCGACGACTTCCTCGTATTTCTCGATCGCCGTGA
>Ga0326597_10013568_pt1 | contig 10707 bp, 7 predicted proteins | sample RVTome_12_FD_203789 | JGI IMG/M metagenome (GOLD analysis project Ga0326597, IMG submission 203789) | Soil microbial communities from uranium-contaminated site in the Upper Colorado River Basin, Wyoming, United States - RVT100D185 | ecosystem: Environmental > Terrestrial > Soil > Contaminated >... | reverse complement strand
GCGCTTGCCGACCCGGCACTGCAGCATGAAGAGCCGACCGCGCTCGATCGTGAACTCGATGTCCTGCATGTCCCGGTAGTGCTTCTCGAGGCGCTTCTGGATCGAATCGAGCTCCTTGTACGGCTTCGGCATGCACTTCGCGAGCGTGACGAGCTCGCGGTTGTGCTCCGACTGCGACTCGATGTTGATCGGCGCCGGTGTCCGGATGCCGGCGACAACGTCTTCGCCCTGCGCGTTGACCAAGTACTCGCCGTAGAACACGCGCCGCCCGGTGCCGGGATCCCGCGTGAACGCGACGCCGGTCGCGCAGTCGTCGCCCATGTTGCCGAAGACCATCGTCTGGACGTTGACCGCGGTGCCCCAGTCGTCCGGGATGCCCTCGATCCGGCGGTAGGAGACCGCACGACGACCGTTCCACGACGCGAAGACCGCGCTGATGCCTCCCCAGAGCTGATCCTCGGCGCTGTCGGGGAAGGGCTTGCCGAGCACCTCCTTCACCTTCGCGCGCATCTCGATGCAGAGCTTCTCGAGCGCGTCCGCGTCGACCGCGGTGTCCTCGGTCACGCCGAGCTCGCGCTTCGTCGCGGCAAAGAGCTTCTCGAGCTGGTGGCGGATTCCGTGACCGTCCTTCGGCTCTACGCCGGCGGACTTCTCCATCACGACGTCCGAGTACATCGTGATCAGGCGCCGGTAGGCGTCGTAGACGAAGCGCTTGTTGCCGCCCGACTGCGCGATGAGGCCAGGAATAGTCTTCGAGGTCAGCCCGATGTTGAGGACCGTCTCCATCATCCCGGGCATCGAGCTGCGCGAGCCCGAACGCACCGACACGAGGAGGGGGCTCTTCGGATCGCCGAACTTCTTCTTCATCGCGCGCTCGACGCGCGCGACCGCGGCCTCTACCTGGCCGGCGAGCTCGGTCGGATACTTCCGACCGTGGGCGTAGAAGTACGTGCAGACTTCCGTCGTCAGCGTGAACCCCGGGGGAACCGGGAGGCGGAGGTTCCGGTGGCCGGCCATCTCGGCGAGGTTCGCGCCCTTCCCTCCGAGGAGGTCGCGCAACCGGCCGTCGCCTTCTGCCTTCCGGTCGCCGAACGAGTACACGTACTTGGTACCAGCCATCTGAGCCCTTTCTCCGGTCGGTTCGTGCGCGGCGTCTACGCGCAAAAGTCCGAGATCTTAGGACATCGGCCGGCCCGAACGACAGCAAAAAACCGCCTCCGGACTCGCGAGCCGTCGAGTGTCAACGACGCGGTCGCGGCGGCGCGCCGGGAAGCGGCGGCTGGCGCGTGACGATCGGTGGACGCCGGGCGCTTTCCCGCTCGTTGATCGCGATGGCGTCCTCCCAGGCCGCCGGGACATCGACGTCCATCGCGATCGCCTCGACCGGACATTCCGGAACGCAGAGCGTGCAATCGGTGCAGACGTCGGGCGCGATGAAGAGCTGCCGCTCTCCCTCGCGGAAGCAATCGACCGGGCAGACTACGACGCAGTCGGTGTAGCGGCAGTCGACGCACGGAGGACAGACGACGTGGGCCATCGGTACCCGGTAGTACCCGGTCTCGCAGCTCGCCCGCAATTCCCATCCGCCGGTGACAGAAGGATGACAGATGCCCGATAAGGTTCCGGTGGCCTGTTCGCCCGAGGCAGGCCAGCCCTTCCGTCGAGAAGCAAGTCGTACACCTGGAGAAACTGGAGGGAGCCGGTGCGTGCCTCGGTTCGATCGTGCGCCGGCTCGGCGTGCGAGAGACCCGCGCCGCGCGCACCGGCCCTCTCGGGCATCCCGCCGGCGGCGAAGCGGGCATCCCGCCGGCGGCGAAGCGGGCATCCCGCCGGCGGCGGAGCGGGCATCCCGCCGGAGGCGAAGCGGGCATCCCGCCGGCGGCGAAGCGGGCATCCCGCCGGCGGCGAACGAGATCCCGCGCGCTCGCGGCCCGCCATCGCGCTTCACCCCGGCACGATCCGCGCCGATCATCCCGAAGGATGGGCATCCCGTAGGATGGGCATCCCGAAGGACGCGCATCCCGAAGGACGCGACCCGCGGCCTGGCGCGGGATAGCGCGCCGATCCTCGAGCGGGTAGGGTGCCCGCCGCCAGATAGCAAGGAGTGCTGCCGCATGAAACTCGCGATGATGGGGACCGGCTACGTCGGTCTCGTCTCCGGCGCTTGCTTCGCCGACCTCGGAAACGACGTCGTGTGCATCGACGTCGACGAAGAGAAGATCCGCAAGCTGCGGGCGGGCGAGGTGCCGATCTACGAGCCGGGCCTCGAGGAGTTGCTGCGGCGCAACGTCGCGGAGGGTCGCCTGCGCTTCACGACCGACCCGGCCGCCGCGATCCGCGACAGCGACGTCGTGTTCATCTGCGTCGGCACGCCGCAGAAGGGCACCGGCCAAGCCGACTCGAGCTATGTCGTCGACGCCGCGACCACGATCGCGCGCCACCTCGAGGGGTTCACGGTCGTCGTCGACAAGAGCACGGTACCGATCGGCACCGCGGCGCGGCTGACCCGGCTGATCTCGGACATCACCGACCAGCCGTTCGACGTCGCCAGCAACCCCGAGTTCCTGAAGGAAGGGGCGGCGATCAAGGACTTCCAGAACCCCGACCGCATCGTGATCGGTACCAACGACGCACGCTCGCGCGAAGTTCTCGGCAAGCTCTACGCGCCCCACGCGCGCGTCAATCGTCCGATCCTCTTCGTCAGTCCCGAGACCGCCGAGCTCATCAAGTACGCGGCGAACGCCATGCTCGCGTGCCGCATCTCGTTCATGAACGCGTTGACGCCGCTCTGCGAGAAGGTCGGCGCCGACATCAAGGACGTCTCGCGCGGCATCGGACTCGACACGCGCATCGGGCCGCGCTTCCTGCAAGCGTCGCCGGGCTACGGCGGTTCGTGCTTCCCGAAGGACGTGCGCGCCCTCGTCGACACGATGGAGACGCACCAGCTCAATTCGAACCTGTTCCGCGCGATCGACCAGGTCAACGAGACGCACAAGAAGTCGCACCTCGAGCGCCTGCGACGCTTCGTGCCGGACCTCACGGGCAAACGCATCGCGATCTGGGGACTGAGCTTCAAGCCACGGACCGACGACATCCGCGAGTCGGCGTCGTTGACGCTGATCGACCAGCTCCTCGAGCAGGGAGCGCGAGTCTCCGCCTACGATCCGGAGGCGATCGACAACACGCGGCGCGTTCTGCCGGACATCGAGTACGCGGCGACTCCGTACGACGCGGTCGCCGGTGCCGCCGCCGTCGTCGTGATGACCGAGTGGGACGTCTTCCGGAACCTCGACTTCGAGCGCGTCCGCGCGACGATGGAGGACCCGCTGATCGTCGACTGCCGCAACATCTACGAACCGTCCGAGATGCAAGCGCTCGGCTTCCGGTACGCCGGAATCGGCCGGCCGACGAGCGGCGTCTCCACGCCCCGCGAAGAGTCGGTCGAGCAGCCCCAGAGCTGCGGCGTTCGCGGGGGCGACTATACTCGTCGCGGGGGAGGCGGACCCTCCCCCGCATCGGCCGCGACACGCGGCCTCCCCCTCCTCGGCGCCTGATGGGCGCCGCGGAGCTGTGGCCGGAGTCGCCGATCGTGGGTGAGACTCCGTCAAAATGTCCTGAGCGTGGCCGCGCGCAGTATAACCTCGTCGCGACGGGGTTCGAGGGTCGTCCCGCGACGCCGGCGACGTGGTAGCATGACGCGCATGTCCGAGCCGCTCGAAGCATCCGCGACGCCCGAGGTCGATCGCCGGACCCTGCTGGCGGGAGTTCGCACCGTCGTCGTCAAGGTCGGGACCAACGTCCTCTCGCGAGCCGACGGCGAGATCTCGCTCGCTCGCGTCTACGGCCTGATCGAGGACATCGTCGACCAGCACCGCGCCGGCAAGCGCTTGATCCTGGTCAGCTCCGGGGCGATCAGCATGGGCATGCACCGCCTCGGCATGACTCGCCGGCCGACCTACCTGCGCGACAAGCAGGCCTGCGCCGCGGTCGGTCAGATCCGCTTGATGTCGGTCTACCAGCAGGCATTCGACCGTTTCTCGATCCCGACCGCACAGGTCCTGCTCACCGACGACGATTTCTCGTCGCGCAGCCGCTACTTGAACCTCCGCAACACGGTGTCGCGGCTCGTCGAGCTCGGCGTGCTGCCGATCGTCAACGAGAACGACACGGTCTCGACGAGCGAGATCGAGGAACACGCGGCCGACCGCGTGCGACCGCCGGTCTTCGGGGACAACGACCAGCTCTCGGCGCTCGTCGCGTCGAAGCTCGACGCCGACCTGCTCCTCGTGCTCTCCGATGTCGACGGCCTGTTTCCGCGCGATCCACGCGCCGGCGACGATCGCTCGACACTCCGCCCGCTGTCGATCGTGCCGGAGATCACCGACGACGTCATCCGCATGGCGTCCGGCGGCAGCGAGCGTGGCCGGGGCGGCATGGCGTCCAAACTCGCCGCGATCCGCATCTCGGTAGAGAGCGGCGTGCCCGCAGTGATCGCGAATGGATTCGCGCCGGGTACGATCCCCCGCGTGATCCGCGGCGAAGACGTCGGCACGCTCTTCACCGCGCGCGGTCGACTGCGCAGCCGCAAGCACTGGATCGCATTCGCCAGCGGCACGAGTGGTCGCGTCCACGTCAACGACGGCGCTCGCGACGCGCTCGTCCAACGCGGCTCGAGCCTGCTCTTCGGCGGCGTCACGCGCATCGAACAGGACTTCAAGCGTGGCGACGTGATCGGAGTGCTCGACGCCGGAGGCCATGAGATCGCGCGCGGCATCAGCAACTACGACGCCGCGTCGGCGCGGCTCTTCGCGGGGAAGAGCCGCGCCGAGATCGCCCTGGCGGGCGGCACGGATTGCCCGGAGTTGATCACGCGCGACAACATCGCGCTGCGGAACTGATCACGCTGCGGAACGGATCACGCTGCGGAACGGATCGCGCTGCGGAACTGATCGCGCTGCGGAACGGATCGCGCTGCGGAACGGATCGGCGGCCCTGCGGCGGCGCGCGCCGTCGCGGAGTATCAATCGTAGAGCAAGCACGCACGCCGTCGTGCCGCCCAGGCGTCGAGCGCCGGAGCGAAACCCGCGACGATCTCCCGGAACGAGCGCCCCAGGTCGAGATCACGCCGAACGCTCGGCGTCCCCGCGAGACGATCGAACGCGTCTTCGCGCCAGCGGAACTCGCGCGGATGGAGGCGGCGAGCGTGGTCGAGGATCGCGAGCGCGACCGTGACCGGGCGGTAGGCGCGCGCGTCGGTGACGTGGATCTCGACGCCGGCGCAGTGCTCGTCGCGGTACTTGCTCGCGCTCGGAGTGAACCAGGCGGCGCGGAAGAGCACGCCGGGCAGACGCTCCTTCGTCAGCCGTGCGACGAGCTCGCGTGCGTCGAGCCACGGGGCGCCGATGAGGTGGAACGGCCGCGTCGTGCCCCGCCCCTCGCTGAGCGTCGCGACGCCCTCGACGAGGACCGTACCGCCGTAGACGAGCGCGGTCTCGATCGTCGGGATGTTCGGCGACGGCGCGACCCACGGAGCTCCGGTCACTCCGTACGCGTCGGTGCGCCGGTAGCCCTCCATCGCGACGACTCGCAAGCGCGCGCCGATGCGACGCTCGACGTTGACGAGACGCGCGAACTCGCCTGCGGTCAGCCCGTGACGCAAGGGAACTTCGTGAGCTCCGACGAACGAGCGTTGGGCCGGCTCGAGCATAGGCCCTTCGAAGACGTCGGCGCCGATCGGCACCGGTCGGTCGAGCACCCAGACCTCGATGCCGCTCGCCGCAGCGGCCGCGAGCACCTCGACGAGCGTCGACAGGTACGTGTAGGCGCGCACACCGATGTCCTGGACGTCGAACACGAGCACGTCGATGCCGGCGAGCATCGTCGCGCTCGGCCGGCGAGTTTCGCCGTAGAGGCTCCAGACCGGCGCCCCGGTGACCGGATCGCGCGCATCGCCGACCTGCTCGCCGGCCTGCGCTGCGCCGCGGGCACCGTGCTCGGGCCCGAAGATCGCCGCGAGCTCGACTCCCGGCGCCGCGGCGAGCAGGTCGACGAGGCTGCGCAGCGAGCGATCGACACCGGTCGGATTCGTGACGACGCCGACGCGTCGACCGGCGAGCGCCGCGAAACGGTCGCGCGCGAGAACCTCGAGGCCGGTGAGGAACGGCACACGATGGTCGACGACCGTTCCGGAGGCCGGCGACGCGCCCGCCGGCGGCGACGCGCCCGCCGAACCGATCGTCGCCGGCTCGAGCACTCGCCGGGTCGGCGACCGACACCCCGCGAGCGCCGACACGACTATGCAGGCGACGAGTGAGCCCCGGATCGTGTTCGACATGCCGCCGGACTCTGCGCGAAGCGCGCCGCGACGGCAAGACGTTTCCCGTGGCGATTCTGCGCGCCTTTCCGTAGGCTTTCCGGCTCGCGTCATCCGCACCTTCGCGACCCTCGCGTCCTCGCGCTCTCGCGACCGTGAAAATCCTCTACCTCGTCGACGGCCACGCCCAGATCTTCCGCGCGTACTACGCGCCGTTCGCCGCCGCGCTGACATCGCCGAGCGGCGAGCCGACGAAGGCGACCTCGATCTTCACGCAGATGGTCCTCGGAATCCTGCGTGAGAAGTCGCCCGACTACTTCTGTGTCGCGCTCGACTCGGGCGACGAGACGACCCACCGCCGCGAGTTCTACCCGGAGTACAAGGCGAACCGCGACGCGTCGCCCGAAGACCTCCATCCGCAGGTGGAGCGCATCGAGCAGATCCTCCACGCGCTCGAGATTCCGACCTTCAAGGTGCCCGGCGAGGAGGCGGACGACATCATCGCGACGATCGCGGCGCGCCTGGCGACCGAGGACGTCGAGGTGCGGATCGTCAGCAAGGACAAGGACCTCCACCAGCTGCTCAGCGATCGCGTCAAGCTCTGGGACCCGCAGAAGGACGAGCTCCTCGACCCCGCGGGGCTCGAAGCAAAGCTCGGCTTCCGTCCCGAACAGGCGGTCGAGATCCAGACCCTGACCGGCGACAGCACCGACAACGTGCCGGGAGTCCCCGGAATCGGACCGAAGAAGGCCGCGGCGCTCATCCAGAAGTACGGCTCGGTCGACGGGGTGCGAGCTCACGCCGGCGAGCTGACGCCGAAGATGCGCGAGAGCGTGCTCGCGCATGGCGATACGTTCGACTTGACGCGACGCCTGGTGACGCTCAACCGCGCGGTCGAGCTCGACTTCGATCTCGAGGCCTGTGCGACGCGTCGCGTGCGGATCGACGGGGCGCGCGCGATCTTCGAGGAGCTCGGGTTCCGGCGACTGCTCGAGCAGCTCGACGCGGGCCGCGACGCGGGCCTCGACGCGGGCCTCGACGCGGGCCGCAACGCCAGAGACACCGCCGCTTCGACGACTCCGTCCCCGAAGTCGAAGCACGATTACCGTCTCGTCAACGATCCCGAGTCGCTCGCGGCGCTCATCCGCGCGCTGCGCGAGCAGCGTCGCTTCGCGCTCGACACCGAGACGACGTCGCTGCGCGCGGCCGACTGCGATCTCGCCGGCATGTCGTTCGCGTGGCGTGCCGGCGAGGCGTACTACGTCGCGTTGCGCTCGTCGACGGCGCCGACTCTCGACGCGGACGAGACGCTCGCGCTCCTGCGTCCAATCCTCGAAGATCCCGCCGTCGAGAAGATCGGCCAGAACATCAAGTACGACGCGGTCGCGCTGCGGGCGGCCGGGATTCGGCTGGAGGGCATCTCATTCGACACGATGGTCGCGTCCTACCTGCTCGATCCGGAACGACGCAGTCATGGGATGGACGCGCTCGCGCGCGAGCTGCTCGGTCACGAGACGATCCCGATCAGCGACCTCATCGGCAAGGGTCGCCAACAGCGATCCATGCTCGATGTCGAGCTCGATCGGCTGACGGAGTACGCCGCGGAGGACGCGGACATCACGTGGCGTCTCTACGAGCTGCTTTCGAAGCGCATGGAGGCGGACCCGGTGCGCTCGCTCTTCGTCGATGTCGAGATGCCGCTCGTCGCCGTGCTCGCCGACGTCGAGAGCCGCGGCGTCACGCTCGACCGCAGCATCCTCGACGGCGCCAAGGAGAAGCTGCGCCAGCGCATCGCTGAGCTGACGCGAGAGATCCACGGGGTCGCCGGACGCGTGTTCACGATCGACTCGCCGAAGCAGCTCGCCGAGGTCCTCTTCGACGAGCTCGGGCTACGCGTCGTCAAGAAGACGAAGACCGGACGCAGCACCGACGCGAGCGTGCTCGAGATCCTTGCCGCGGAGACCGTCCATCCGCTCCCTGGACTCGTGCTCGAGTACCGCGAGGCGACGAAGCTGCTCGGCACCTACGTCGAGCCGTTGCCCGAGCTCATCTCTCCTCGCACCGGGAGGATCCACGCGAGCTTCCACCAGACGGTCGCCGCCACCGGACGGCTGAGCTCGTCCGACCCGAACCTCCAGAACATCCCGGTACGCACCGAGCAGGGTCGCGAGATCCGCCGTGCGTTCGTCGCGAGCACACCGGATCGCGTCCTGATCACTGCCGACTACTCGCAGATCGAACTGCGCATCCTCGCCCATCTCTCGAAGGACACCGCGCTCATCGAAGCGTTCCGGAGCGACCAGGACATCCACGCGTTCGTCGCCGCGCAGATCGCCGGAGTCGCTCCGGAGAACGTCTCTCGCGAGGAGCGCGGACGCGCGAAAGCGGTCAACTTCGGGATCATCTACGGTCAGGGAGCGTTCGGTCTCGCGCGCACGCTCGGAGTCAGCCGCGGCGAGGCGAGCGAGTTCATCCGGCGGTACAAGGCACGCTATCCGGGCATCCCGCGTTTCCTCGACGAGTGCGTCGCAGAAGCCGAGGCGAACGGCTGGGTCTCGACCATGCTCGGCCGTCGTCGACCGATCCCCGAGATCCGGTCGCGCAACCGCAACCTGCGCGCGCAGGGCGAGCGGCTCGCGATCAACACGGTCGTCCAGGGTAGCGCCGCGGACATGATCAAGGTCGCGATGGTCCGCATCGCGCGCCGCGTCAGGGAGGAAGCGCTCGATCTCGAGCTCTTGATCCAGGTGCACGACGAGCTCGTGTTCGAGGCCCCGCGCGATTCGGCGCCGGCACTCGCCGAGATCGTCCGCGAGGAGATGGCCTCGGCGCTGCCGCTCGTCGTCCCGGTCAAGGTCGACGTCAGCCTCGGAGACAACTGGCTCGAAGGCAAACCGTGAGACTCCGCCCGCCGGGCGAGAGGGAGCGAAGCGAGAAGCGATGTCGATCGACGTCCGTGCGCTGACGTCCGATGACCTGGACGCGGCGCTGCCGCTCGTGCGCGAGGCGGTGCCGGCGCTGGTTCTCGATCGAGAACTGCTCGACGCGAACCTCCTCGGCGACCCCGGAGCTCTCGCCGAGCTCGCGCTCGCGGCGTTCGATTCGGGCGAGCTCGGCGGGATCGCGTGCGCAACGACGCGGATCTGCCCGTCGCCGGAGTGCCCAGCGTCGCGCTCGCTGCGCGGCCACCTGAAGGTGATCGCGGTGCGCCGTCAGAGCGCGCGACGCGGGGTCGGATCGCTGCTCTTGCGTCTCGTCGAGACGCGGCTCGCGGCGCTCGGAGCGCGAACGGTGGAGACCGACGGCGCCGCGCCGGTCTACCTCCAGCCCGGGGTTCCCGACTCGGCGACGAGCGCGCTCGCGTTCTTCGCGAAGGCAGGCTATCACCTCCTCGAGGCGCGCCAGAGCATGTCCGTGGACCTCGCGCGCGTCGACGTCGATACGTCGGCGCTCGAATCACGACTGGCGCAGGAGGCGATCATCCTGCGCCGCGCGGTGCCTGCCGATCTGCCGCGGGTCACCGGCGCGATCGCCGCGTCGTTCTCCGCCGACTGGGCGGAAGAAGTCGCCCGCTCGATCGAACGCCGAGCGCCGGGAACCTGGCTCGCCGTTCGCGCGAGCGACGGCGAGCTCGCGGCGTTCGCGTGCGCCGGACTCTGGGCCCGCAATGCGTTCGGGCCGATGGGCACACGCGACGGCTTCCTCGGCCGCGGGCTGGGAACGGTGCTCGTTCGCCGCTGCCTCGCCGACTTGCGGGCGGCCGGAGCACGGACTGCGGTGATTTCGTGGGTCGGCCCCGAGCGCTTCTATCGCAGAGTCGCCGGAGCGGAGACGACGCTCCGCTTCCGCGCACTCGTCAAGACGCTCCGGAGGGACTCCGGGAGCCCCGACGATCGCGCGATGCCTGCTCCGATTCCGCCGGAAGCGCTTCCGGAAACCGCACCCGACTCGGGATGAACGGCGCTCTTCTTCCCGCCGCTCAAGTGGAACGTCGACGACTCCGATACTCCTCGATACGGGCTCGGTGTGCCGGGACGGGATCGGAGACCGTCTCCGGGTCGATTCTTGCTATTCATTCGCGCGAGGACTCCCTGCCATGCGTGCCATCCTGTCCGCCTCGGTCGTTCTCGGATTGCTCATCGCGGTCGGCCTCCCCGGCCCGATCGCAGCCGAGGACGACGAAGCGCCCGCGTCGCTCGACTTCGGCGTCTACACGTCGGACAAGCCGTCGACGATGTTCGCGAAGTTCAAGCCGATCCTCGCCCAACTCGAGAGCTCGATGAGCGCGCGCCTCGACCGCAAGGTCCGCATCAAGCTGCGGATCTTCAACACGTACGAGGGCGCGACCGACGCGCTCGTCCGCGGTGATATCGACTTCGCGCGCTTCGGCCCGG
>Ga0326597_10013567_pt1 | contig 10707 bp, 7 predicted proteins | sample RVTome_12_FD_203789 | JGI IMG/M metagenome (GOLD analysis project Ga0326597, IMG submission 203789) | Soil microbial communities from uranium-contaminated site in the Upper Colorado River Basin, Wyoming, United States - RVT100D185 | ecosystem: Environmental > Terrestrial > Soil > Contaminated >... | reverse complement strand
CGTCTTCCAGTTCCAGGTGCGGGATCTCGAGAGCCCGCACGGCGTTCATGGCCGACACCAGCGCTTCGTCGGCGTGGCTCGACGCGCCAACTTTTCGCAGGTCGTCGCGCACCTGCCGCAGGGCCCGGAGGACGCGAGCCCGATCGAACCGCTGGCCTTCACAATGTTCGCAGAAATTCGTCACCGGACCTGCACCTCCGATCCGCAGCTCCCGCTCCAATCCGGCGGCCCCGCTGGCCGGCGGCTTTAGAAGAGGAGGCCTTTCAGCATCTGCAGCCCAATCAACAACACCATCGGCGAGAGATCCAGTCCCCCCATCAGCGGGATCGCGTTGCGAATCGGCACGAGAACCGGATCGGTCAGGCCGTGCACGAACGTCGCAATGGGATTCTGCCGATCCACCGGTATCCACGACATGATCACGGCCGCCAGGACGACGAGCGAGTAAAGATCGATGAGGCTGGCCAGCAGGGGCATTGGAACCCAGGGATTCTAGCTCAGTCGCTGGCGCGTCGCCCCGATTATCCCCAGGCGAGCGCGGCCCGCCGGGCCCAGTACTGATCCGGCGGCAACGCGATCGACGGCAGACCCTTCGTGGCCACGATGCTCTCCCGCGCCGCGAGATTGCCGCGCAGCTGCTCGCGGGTGACGGCGCCGGACAGCACGATGTCCACCCAAGGCTGCGAGAGCGCGGCCGCGAGCGCGAGAACATCGAGCGGGATGCCGAGCGCCGCGGCGTGCCGTCGCGCCGGCGCGCTCGCGCGCTCGTGACGCCGCTCGGTCAGCCAGCCGTTCGCCAGCGCCTCTTTGACGATGACGCCCCAGCCCTGAGCCTTGGCGTCGGCGAGCGCCGCGCCCGAGGAGGGCTCCAGCAGATTCCACGTGGCTTGAACGACCTGAAACGGATTGACGCCGTCGACCTCGGCGCCGAGCGCCCGGCGGATCACGTCGCCCTGCCTGGGCCCGCTGACCGTCAGACCGATGGAGAGGCCTTCGGACCGGAGCCGCGCGAGCTGGTCGAGCACGCGCCGATCGTCGAGCACGCCGCTTTCGAGCGTTGCCGAGTGAATCTGGAGCAGCCGCAGGTGGTCGCCGAGCAGCGCCCGGCTTTCGGTCGTCTGCAGGAGGAGCGTCTCGAGCGAGAGGTCCTTGACTTCATGAACCGGCGCGTCGAGACGCCACCCGCCCGTGTAGCGATACCCCCATTTCGAACCGACGGTCACCGCCCTGGCCACCGTACGCCGGCTCTCGAGCCACGATGCGAGGAATCGTTCGGCGAGTCCGTACGATCGAGCGGCATCCACATACCGGACGCCGGCTGCGTGCGCCGCGTCGAGCAGCTCGTGACACCGCCGCTCCATGGCGGCGACCGAGCGGTCGGCGCCCAGGTCGACGTCTCGACCGAAGTTGATGTACCCCGGTCTCCCGAGGGCGGCGAGCCCCAGACCGATGGAGCTGACGAGCAGTCCTGTCGAACCGAGCGGGCGGATGTCCATCAGGTGATGGCGGGTCTGCGCGGCCGACGGCCTCCGGGGGAGGGGAGACGCGCCGGCTCAATGCGTCATCGCATAGACGATCGCGTTGACGCCGAAAGCATACCCGTCGACGGAAAACTCCAGAAAGTAGTCGTTGCTCACGCCCTCGCGCTCCCAGGAGTCGCCGAAGTCGGTGTTGTGCGTCATGAGCACCATGAGCCTGCCGCGCTCGTCCGCGATGCCGCGGATGTGCGGCGGGCGGCTGTCCGGGCCGCGCTCCGACGTGTCGCCGCCGGTGCCCAGCCAGTGATTGATCGAGGGAATCTGCGGGATCTTCTTCACGGAGAAGACCTGGTGGAAGATCGAGTGGTCGAGCGGCAGATCCTGGATGGGGTACGAGCCCGAGGGCAGCACCTTGCGAATCTGGCTCTCCCACACCTCCCACGCGTACGTGCCCCAGAAGTCGTCGACCCAGAGGAATCCGCCCTTCTGCAGATAGTCCCGCAGGCTGGCTGCTTCCGTTTCGTCGAGAAACAGATTGCCGACCTCGAACATCATGATGATCGGGCAGCGGGACAGCAGGGGATCGGTGATCTGAACGATCACGTGATTCGGCTCGCCGGTGCGCCGGTCGATGCTGATCGGCGTCTTCGTCAGCTCGCCGAGGCGGGTCGAGAGATTGAGATCGGCATCCGGGAAGTCGGTGCTCCAGCCGCCGCCGTCGCCGCCCCGAATGCCGCGGAAGGCGGTACGGCAGAACTGATACGCGCCGTCGAACGACTCGGCCGTCGCGACCGGTAGACCCCTCGACCGGAATCCACGCTGCGCCGAGACAACCGAGGCCGCGAGCAGCAGCGTCACAACGAGGATCGCGGCCCCGCCCGCCCGCCATCCCGTGGACCGTCCACCGCCGGGCAGCACCCGCATGCGCCCAGTGTACTTCCTGACGGACCCACGGTCGTCTTCATTGCGTTCATTGCGCCGATCCTGGACCACGTGGGGTGCGCTGGGTGGACCCCCGGCGGATGCAGGGTGCCGTGAACGGGACCCGGCCGACGGGATTCACGCGGCTGCCATCGACGGGGAACCACTCCCCGAAGTGTTGACGGTCTGCACCGGCCCGACAATACGCGCGGACCCGCCGGTCGCGTCGATTCTGGCCGTTCGGTGCGGCTGTCGGCGGCGGCCGGTTGCATCGCCGTTATGGGAACTGGTATGCTGCGGCGCGCAGCGGGTGTAGTTCTGTCGGTGGACAGGCTCGCACTGTTAGTTTCATATCGAGGCATTCTTCTATCCGTTTCTATCCTTTTCATCTTCATCGCTTGGCACAGAGAAAACGAGCGCTCTTTGCGGTCGTTGATGTCGCTTCGGTGCGATTTGTCTCGCGAATCTGACAAATAAGTCGCATAATATTGACAAGAGCGCGGACCTGGCCAATAATCCGGCCGGCAGGACAGGGGGGGTGCGCATGCTGAGGGACCGTCTGGTGGCTGGATCTTTGACCTTTCTGCTGGCGGGCTGGATGGCCGTCACGTCCACCTCGTCCAGCAACGTGCAGGCTGCCGCCGTGCAGCAACCGGCCTCATCCGCCTCCGCAATGCCACCGCGCGCAGTCATCGACCGATACTGCATCACCTGCCACAATGAAAAGCTGAAGACCGCCGACCTCATGCTCGATGTCGCGAACATCGAGGATGTGGTGAAGGACGGAGAGATCTGGGACAAAGTCATCCGGAGGCTGCGCGCGCGCTCGATGCCGCCGGCCGGCCGGCCGCGGCCGGATAGCGCGACCTACGAGCGCGTGGCCGCCTATCTGGAGAACGAGTTCGACCGTGCGGCGGTTGCCAGCCCCCACCCAGGCCTCGTGGGTCAGTTTCAGCGCCTCACCCGCACGGAGTACGCGAACACCATCCGCGACCTGCTCGCGCTCGACGCGCTGCCCAAGGAGCTCGACATCAACACGATGCTCCCGGCGGATAACTCGAGCAGCGGCTTCGACAACCTCTCGGACCTGCTGTTCATCTCGCCGACGGCCCTCGACGGCTACCTCTCGGCGGCGCGGAAGATCAGCCGGGTCGCGGTGGGCGATGCCGAGATCCCGGTGATTGTCGATCGGTACCTCCTCCCGCAGGACCTGCCGCAGGATGTTCGTCTGGCGGGGGCGCCGTTTGGCACGCGGGGAGGGCTGGTCGTCCGCACCGACTTCCCGGTCGACGGCGAGTATCGCGTGAAGATTGAATTCCCCGCGGCCGCCCGCGAGCCGCACGACCTGGAAATCAGCGTGGACGGCGAGCGTGTGGAGCTGTTCAGGATTGGCGACAAGCCGCAGACCGAGCGCGGCTTCGGCGTCTTCACCGTGCCCAGCGACAAGCCAATCGAGGCGACGGTGCCGATGAAGGCGGGTCCCCGGGTGGTCGCGGTCGCCTTCCTCGAGCACACGCCGGCGATCAACGAGGCCCTGCTTCGGCCGAATCTCCGCAGCCGCGGCACACTGCCTTCGATCGCGAGCGTCACCATCAGCGGCCCGTATACCGTCGCGGGGCCGGGAGACACCCCGAGCCGTCGGCGGCTGTTCGTCTGCCAGCCCAAGAGCACGACGGACGAGCCGGCGTGCGCCAAGCAGATTCTTTCGACCTTGACGCGGCGCGCCTACCGTCGCGCGTCGACCGACCAGGACGTGCAGGCGCTGTCACCCTTCTACGACGCGGGTCGCGCGGAGGGTGGGTTCGAGCAGGGCATTCAGCGCGCGCTCGAGCGCGTGCTCGTCAGCCCGCAGTTCCTGTTCCGCATCGAACGCGACCCGGCGCCGGCCGCGGTCGCTCGCGTCAGCGACGTCGAAATGGCGTCGCGCCTGTCGTTCTTCCTCTGGAGCAGCATCCCCGACGACGAACTGCTCAGTCTGGCCATCGCGGGCAAGCTGAAGGAGCCCGCGGTGTTCGACCAGCAGGTCCGCCGGATGATTGCGGATTCGCGATCCGAGGCGCTCGTGAGCAACTTCGCGGCGCAGTGGTTGTTCCTGCGCGACGTGGAAGCCAAGCGGCCGGACGAACGGCTGTTCCCCGATTTCGACGAGGGGCTGCGGCAGGCGCTCAAGCGGGAGACCGAGCTCTTCATCGAGAGCCTGATTCGCGAGGATCGGAGCGCGCTGGATCTGCTGAGGGCGGACTACACGTTCCTCAACCAGCGGCTCGCCAAGCATTACGGCGTCCCGAACATCTACGGCCCGGAATTCCGGCGCGTCACGCACACGCAGGACTACCGGCGCGGGTTGCTGGGGCAGGGGAGCATCCTCCTGCTGACGTCGTTCTCGACACGTACCTCTCCGGTCAACCGTGGCAAGTACGTCCTGGCGAACCTCCTCGGCGACGAGCCGCCGCCGCCGCCGCCCAACGTGCCGTCGATCAAGCTCGAGAACAAGGAGAGCGGCAAGCTGCTCTCCATGCGCGAAGCGATGGTGCAGCACCGCGCGAATCCGGTGTGCGCCACGTGCCACGCGCGGATGGACCCGATCGGCTTCGCGCTCGACAACTTCGACGCGGTGGGCCGGTGGCGCACGTTGGCCGAGTCCGGGTCGCCGATCGATCCGTCCGGCGTGCTGCCCGATGGGAGCAAGTTCGATGGGATCGTCGGCCTGCGCGAGCTGCTCCTGGCCCGCCCGCAGCAGTTCCTGACCACGATGACCGAAAAGCTTCTCACCTACTCGATTGGTCGGAGTCTCGATTTCAACGACTCGTCGACCGTTCGCACCATCATGCGCGACGCGGAGAAGCAGAACTATCGCTTCTCGTCGCTGATTCTCGGGATCGTCAAGAGCACGCAGTTCCAGATGAGGGCATCCACGACCTCGCGGCCGCCCGCAGGGGCTTCCGCCTCCCGTCCCTAAGGGACATCGCAGTCAGTTGAGGAGATTACAGTCATGATCATCACGAAGATGTCGCTGCCGAGGCGGACCTTCCTGCGCGGCATGGGTGCCACCCTGGCGTTGCCGTTCCTGGACGCGATGGTGCCGGCCCTGTCTGCGGCAACCCAGTCGGCGGCGCCCCGCCGTCTCGGGTTCATCTACGGATCGCCGAACGGCATCATCCAGAGCGCGTTCGTGCCGACGGCCGCCGGCTCCAGCTTCGAGTTGTCGCCGATTCTCAGCCCGCTCGCGCCCGTCAAGGACCAGCTCCTGGTGTTCAGCGGTCTCGCCCACCGGCAGGCCGATTCCTTCGGCGACGGCAACGGCGACCACGCCCGCGGCACCGCGGTGTGGTTGAGCGGCGTGCACGCGTGGGATCGCCGCGGCGGCGGCGGCGGCGATGCCGTCACGCTGGCGACCACCGTGGACCAGATCGCGGCCAGGCACTTCGCCAAGGAGACGCAGCTGCCCTCGCTGGAGCTCGTCCTCGAGAAGCCGACCCAGGTCGCGTGCGACAGCACCGACTGTTTCTTCTCGAACACCGTGTCCTGGCGGACGCCGACGACGCCCAACCCGATGGAGCCGCACCCGCGCGTGGTGTTCGAGCGGCTGTTCGGCGAAGGCGGCAGCGCGGCCCAGCGGCTGGCGCAGACGCGCAAGACCGGCAGCCTGCTGGATTCGGTCATGGAGGAGATCACCGGGCTCAAGAACCGACTCGGAGCGAGCGACCGCTCCAAGCTGGGTGAGTATCTCAGCTCGGTCCGCGAGATCGAACAGCGCATCCAGACCGCCGAGTCGAACGGCTCGGCCTCCGAACTGGCCCTGCCCGATCGCCCGACCGACATCCCCGAGGATTTCGAAGAGCACGCCAAGCTGATGTTCGACCTCCAGGTCCTGGCGTTCCAGGCCGACATCACGCGGGTGTTCTCGATGCTGATGGCTCGCGAAGGGAGCCCGCGCACGTACCCGCAAATCGGCGTGCCGGAACAGCACCACCCCGTCTCGCACCACCGCGACGATCCGGTTTTGATGGCGAAGAAGCAGAAGATCGACACCTATCACGTCAGTCTGTACGGGTACTTCCTGGAGAAGCTGCAGGCGACGCCGGACGGCGACGGCTCGCTGCTCGACCATTCGATGATCCTGTATGGCGGCGGCATGGGCAACGGGAACCTGCACGAGCACACGAATCTGCCGACGGTCGTGGCAGGGAAGCTCGGCGGGAACATCAAGACCGGGCAGCATCTGGCCTATCCGGACAACACGCCGATGGCCAACCTGCTCGCGTCGATGCTCGACAGAGCCGGTGTGCGGGTCGACAAGTTCGGCGACAGCACCGGGAAGCTGGAACTGGAAACTTTGTCCGGCGTGTAATCTGCCAGAGGTACGGGCCGGCCGGCGGTGTGCCGGTCGGCCCGCAACCCCACGCCACGTTCCAATGTGGTCAGCTACCCCGTGTCGGCTCTGTTCCCACAGATCGATTGGATTGTCAGAACCTACGAGACCTTCAAGGAGGTCGTAATGTCCGCGAAACGCCTGGCCGCCTGGTTAGTTGTTCCGCTCTTGTCCATCGCCACCGTCGCCTCCGCCGCCGGCGATACGCGGCTGACGGATGCCGTGAAGAATGCGGACAAGGCAGCGGTGCGCGCGTTGCTGCAAAGCCGCGTCGACGTGAACGCTCCGGAAGCGGATGGCATGACGGCCATCCACTGGGCGTCGCAGCGAGATGACGTGGAGATGGCCGGCCTCCTGATTGGCGCCGGAGCGAACGTCAAGGCGACGACCCGCTATGGCGTGACGCCGCTGACGCTCGCCTGCATCAGCGGAAGCGCGCCGATGCTCGAGGCGCTGCTGAAGGCGGGAGCCGACGTGAACGCGGCCTCACCGGAAGGCGAGACGCCGCTGATGACGGCAGCGCGCGTCGGCAAGCTCGATGCGCTCAAGGTGCTGCTGGCACACGGCGCGGCGGCCGGCGTGAATACCAAGGAGAGCTGGAAGGGGCAGTCGGCCCTGATGTGGGCGGCCGGTGAGGGACACCTTCCGGTCATCAAGACGCTGACCGAGATCGGCGCCGACCTCCAGGCGCGTTCGAAGACCGGATTCACGCCGCTGCTGTTCGCGGTTCGAAACGGGCATCTCGAAGCGGCAGAGCTGCTGATTTCGCTGGGGTCCCGCCCGAACGACAGGGTCGAAGGCGTCGGCCAGCCCGACATGTACGACAACCGCGGGCGCGGCAATCCGCGGCCGGGCGACCCCCCGACCTCGGCGCTGGGCATGGCGATCATCAACGCCGACTTCGAAGTCGCGGCCATGCTCCTGGATGCGGGCGCCGACCCGAACATCCCGGACCCCAGGGGCTCGATGCTCCACGCCATGGCGTTCATGCGCAAGCCCGGCTCGGGCACGCCACCGCTGCCATCGGGCACCATGGACAGCCTCGATCTGGTCAAGAAGCTCCTCGAAAAGGGAGCCGACCCCAATCCCCGGATCACGTGGAAGGAGATCGTCTTCGACCGCGATCTGGCGGCCACCAAGCTCCCGCCCAACATCCGCGTCGGGCGTAACTTCCTGACCTTCATCGGCGCGACACCCTTCTACGTGGCCGCCAAGCACGGCGACGTGGCGATGATGCGCCTCCTGCTCGCCCACGGGGCCGACCCGAAGATCAACACGGTCCAGGGCGTGACGCCGCTGATGGCTGCCGCCGGTCTCGGCTTCTGGGACGGCGAGAGTCCGGGGCCGCTGACCGGGACGCCGGAAGCCGACGCGGTGGAAGCGGTCAAGATCACCCTCGAGGTGGGCAACGACGTCAACGCGGTCGCCGAGTTCGGCGGTCCGAAGATGGAGGGCGATGGCGGCGTCCTGCTTCGTCGTCATCCCCTGAACATCCTCGATTACGACGGCTCGCACGAGGCGCCTCTCGACGTGCTCCCACCGAAGGACTCGCTGGGCGATATGCGGTGGACCGGCAGCACGGCCCTCCATGGCGCGGCGATGAGGGGAGCCAACCTCGTCGTGAAGTTCCTCGTCGACCATGGCGCCAAGCTCGACGCCAGGAACACGCTCGGATGGACGCCGCTGATGTGCGCCGAGGGCGTGTTCGTGGCGAATACCGAGAAGGACTGGCCCGAGACGGTGGCGCTGATCAACAAGTTGATGAGAGAGAAGGGGCTGAACCCCGACCAGTACAATCAGGCCTCCGTCGGGGTCGTGAAGTCGCGCGTCGCGCAGCAGCCGTAGGGCCGGAACCGTCAGGTTCGATTCTCGCGTCGACGTCACCAGGCCGGAACCCTCGCACGGGTTCCGGCCTTTCTTTCTTCTCGGATGTTCCATTGCCGCGTTGGGCATGCCACGAGCGAAGGCACCCCGGCGAGCTCACGAGGCTGCTCGGCCTCGCGATGTCGCTCCGAGTGTTGTGAACGGAGGCACTATGAGGAAGACCGGTCCAGCCCTGATCGCGGCGGCTGCCATCGCCTTGTTCGCGGGGCTCACTGCACAGGGGCAGCGAGCGCTGGAGATCTATTTCATCGACGTGGAGGGCGGACAGGCGACGCTCTTCGTGTCGCCGACCGGCGAGTCGCTGTTGATGGACACCGGCAATCCGGGCGGGCGCGACTCGGAGCGGATTCTGGCGGCCGCCAAGGACGCAGGCGTCAAGCAGATCGATTACCTCGTCGTCTCGCATTTTCACGGCGATCATATCGGCGGTACTGCCGAGATCGCTGCGCGGCTGCCGATAAGGAACGTTGTCGATTACGGGTCGATGGTGGAAACCGGTGAACGAGGCGTGGCGCTCTTCAACACCTACGCCGCTGTGCGCGGGAAAGCCCGTCACATTGTCGCAAAGCCGGGCGAGAAGGTTCCGATCGCGGGCCTGGATGTCACCATCGTGGCGGCGGACCACGCGGTCGTTCCGAAGCCGCTGATGGGAGGCGGCGCGGCGAACCCGCTGTGCGGCGAATTCGCGCGCAAATCCGAGGACGCCGGGGAGAATGGACGGTCGGTCGGCATCGTGGTCCGCCACGGTCGCTTCAGCATGCTCGATCTGGGCGATCTGACCTGGAACTACGAGTACGACGTGGTCTGCCCGGTCAACAGGCTGGGAACGGTTGACGTCTATCTGACGACCCACCACGGGCTGAACCTTTCGGGTCCGCGAGCGCTCGTGCACGCCGTCCGGCCGAGGCTCGCCGTCATGAACAATGGCCCGCGGAAGGGAGCCTCGCGCGAGGCCTGGACGATCGTCAAGACGTCCCCGGGCCTGGAAGACCTCTGGCAGCTGCACTACTCCGAGCCGCGGCCCCCCAATCCGGGCTTCCAGGAGACAACGGCGAGCGGGGGAGCCGAGCTGAACGTCCCCAACGAGTTCATCGCGAACCTGGATGAGACGACCGCACACTACCTGAGGCTGTCAGCGCGGCAGGATGGCGGCTTCGAAGTGACGAACCCCCGGACAGGTTTCCGCAAAGGGTACAAGCCGCGCGAGTAGTCGACGTCTGGATGCGCAAGGGCCGGCCGACGAACGTGGTCGGCGCCAACGGGCGGGTCCGGAACGGTTGATTGGTCGGGACGACGACCGGGACGATCGAGCGGTCCGGGGGCGGAGCTGCAATGCCCGCCCCTCGGACTCGCGGATGTGCTCTGGTTACTGCTGCTGCTGGGCGGCCGCGGTCACCAGGTCGCGCGCGCGCTCCTGAACGGTCCCCGGAACACCCAGTCGCGTATCGGCGCCCAACTGCTTGATGAACTCTGCGGTCTCGGGCCACGACTGGAACTGGAACGACTGCTTCGAGCCCTCCGCCAGCCGGTACGGCGTGCGGCCCCTGAAGTCCCGCGCGTTGATGTCGGCACCGTGGTCCACCAGGATCTGGATGACCTCGTTCAAGCCGCGGTAGGCCGCCCCGTGAAGGGCGGTGAAACTGGCTTCGTTGACGGCGTTGATGTCGGCGCCCGCTGCGAGCAGCACCCGGACCGCCTCTTCCGCCGCCGGCGAGCGAATGCCTCGGGGCTGCCGCGGCGTGTACGTCGAGCGGCCAAGTCCCGCCGCGACCATGAACGGCGTCGTGCCGTCGTCGGTGGTGAGCCGCTGGTCGGCGCCGGCTGCCATCAAGGCGGTCAGAATCTGCGTGCTGAAGGCGGTGCGCTTCGAGTCCTGCACGTCGGCTGTGTTGTCGGCGTTCGCATCGCCGGCGCCTCGGATCTGATCGCCCGGGTAGTTCGCGGCGTACGCCGCGATCCACAACGGTGTGGCCCCCCGAAGGTCGCCCGTGCCGCACGCGAAGGGCTCGAACGCTCCCTTCTTTGGGTAGCCGATGTAGCTCATGATCATGG
>Ga0326597_10013566_pt1 | contig 10707 bp, 11 predicted proteins | sample RVTome_12_FD_203789 | JGI IMG/M metagenome (GOLD analysis project Ga0326597, IMG submission 203789) | Soil microbial communities from uranium-contaminated site in the Upper Colorado River Basin, Wyoming, United States - RVT100D185 | ecosystem: Environmental > Terrestrial > Soil > Contaminated >... | reverse complement strand
GGGTACACATTGTGGCGTTTCAGTCACAAGTCACGCTTCCGCAGCCGAGGGTGGTATGCTTTCCTCAGCGGCCCGTGTCAAGGCCCGCTCTAAAAAATGAGGAGGAGGTCATGGCAAATCTTTCCACGCGGATTCGTTGTGCCGCGATCGCGGCTCTGTTCGTCATCCCGGGGCTGGCGCTGGCGCAGTCGTATCCGACGAAGCCGGTGCGGCTGTTTACCGGCTCCGGGCCGGGCGGCGGGGCGGACCAGACCTCGCGCGTCATCGCCGAGCGCCTGAGCGGCGTGCTCAAGGAGCAGGTGGTGGTCGAGAACCGGGCCGGCGCGACCGGCATGATCGCGAACCGACTGGTGTCCGGGGCGGCGCCCGACGGCTACACGCTGCTGCTCGAACCGTCATCGTTCGTCGCCATCAGCCCGCATCTGAACGCGAAGGACGGCTGGGATCCCAGGGAACGCCTCGCGCCGATCATCCAGGTGAGCTCCTACGGACTGGTACTCGTGGTGCACCCCTCGGTTCCGGCGAACAACATGAAGCAGCTGGTCGCGCTCGCGCGCCGGCAGCCCGGGGTGCTGAATTTCGCCTCGTCCGGCATCGGCAGCAATTTCCATCTGTCGGCGGAGCTCTTCAGGATCGCAACAAAGATCAACGTCGTGCACATTCCGTACCGCGGCAGCGCGAATGCCCTCGTTGACCTGATCGCCGGGCGCGCCGATTTCATGTTCGGCCTGATTCCGATCTCGTACCCGTACATCAAGCAGGGCAAGCTGCGCGCGCTGGCGATGACCGCCAAGACCCGCAACGCGCTGCTGCCCGAGGTGCCGACTGCCGATGAGGCCGGGCTGCCCGACTTCGAAGTGCTGAGCTGGGAAGGCGTCTTCGCGCCGGCCGGCACGCCGCCCGCGATCATCGCCCGCCTCAATTCGGAGATCGGCAAGATCGTCAAGTCGGCCGAGGTGAAACAGATTTGGGTCAACAAGGGCGTCGATACCGTGACCGGCACGCCGGCGGACCTTGGAAAGAAGCTGGGCGCCGATTATACGCGGCTGGGCAATCTGCTCGCGGAGCTCAAGATCAAGAAGTGAACTACCGTGAATCGTGAATAACGGGTCTTGACGGCGTGTTGCCCAACGTCGGCCCTGTTCGTTGCCGGACATAGGAGAAAACGGATTGGCTACGCTTGAGGGCCGGACTGCGCTGATCACGGGTTCGACCGGCGGCATTGGCGAGGCATTCGCCCGGGCCCTGGCGGCGCAGGGTTGTAATGTGGTGCTGAACGGGTTGGGCGACGCGGACGCGATCGAGCGACTGCGCGCCGGCATCGCGCAGGATCGCGGCGTCGAAGTCGTGTACCACGGCGCCGACCTTGCAGTCCCTGCGCAAATCGAGCGCATGATTGCTGCCGTCCACGCGCGTTTCGGGGTCGTCGACGTGCTCGTCAACAACGCGGTGACCAGGCACTACGCGCCGGTGGAGGCGTTCCCGGCCGACAAGTGGGATCTGGCGCTGGCCGTCAACCTTTCCGCCGCATTCCACACCATCCGGCTCGCCCTGCCGGGCATGAAGCAGCGCAACTGGGGCCGCATCATCAACATGAGCTCGATCCACGCCACCAACCTGGTGCGCAACCGCGTGGACTACATGACGACCAAGACGGCGATCATCGGGCTGACCAAGGCCGTGGCGCTGGAGTGTGCGCAGACGGGGATTACCTGCAATGCCCTGTGCCCCGGATGGGTCCTGACGCCCCACGCGGAACGGCAAATCGCCCGGCTCATGGACGAGAAAGGGGTGTTGCGCGAGATGGCCATCGAGGAGCTCGTCAGCGTGCGCCAACCCAGTCGCCGTCCCATCTTGCCTGCGGAGGTCGCCGCGCTCGGCGTTTACCTGTGCGGGGATGCCGCGGCGAACATATCGGGGGCAGCGCTTCCGATCGACGGCGCGTGGGCGGTAAGCTAGCAGCCTGTCGGACTTGCCGGGCCGCGCTCCCCCGCGCTTGACCCCGTTCGCCGGCGCAGCGCATGATGGGTCGAAGCGTCCACGGCGGGCGCCCGTAGTCTTCTTCAAACCAGAGGAGGAAACGCCATGACGAAGCAGTGGATGCAGTTGGTCGGTGCCGGGGTGCTGCTCGTGACCTCAGGGGTTGCGGCGCCAGCGATGAACGCGCAGGAAGTTTCCTTCATCGGCGGCGGCGCCAAGGGCGCGTGGACGCGCGCACTGACGGCGATGAGCGAATGCCTGCGCCAGAACTCGGACATCCGTGCGACGGTGACACCGACGCAGGGCGGCATGGACGCCTTCATGAAGGTGCAAACCGGCCGGGGACAGTTCACTCTCAATTACCAAAGCGTGATCACCAGCGCCTGGAACGGCAAGGCCCCATTCAAGCAACCGCTGCGGAACATGCTGGCGGTAGGCTCGGCTGAACGATTGGCGGTCGCGCATTTCGTCGTCTCCAAGAGCTCGGGCATCAAGTCGCTCGCCGACATGGCGGGCAAGACCATCGCGCCGGGTCCCGTGGGCAGCGTCACCCGTGACATCGTTGGCTCGTTCCTGACAAAGGTCGGCATTCTGGACAAGATCAATGCGGCCAACGTCTCATCGTCCGAGATGAACGGCTTTCTGAAGGACGGCAAGATTGACGGCTGGATCTGGCTTGGCGGCGTGCCGACGCCCGCGGCGACGGAGGCGGCGGCGGGCGGCAGCGCCGTCTTCCTCGACGTTGGCAAAGAACTGGAGGCGAGCGGATTCCTGAAGGAGAGCCCGTTCTACCGCAAGGTCGTGCAGCCGGCCGGAAGCTACCCGAACATCGGCTACGCCTGGACCTCGTTCGGCCAGAACGGCATCCTCATCGCACACAAGGATGTTCCAGAGGACGTGGTCTACAAGGTCACCAGGACGCTGTGGTCCGATGCGTGTATCGATTATCTGACCAAGAACCTGAGGAGCCTCTCGGCGATGAAGGACAGCCCCGTCGCCGGCCTTGCCTTTCCGCTGCATCCCGGTGCGGCGAAACTCTGGAAAGAAAAGGGCCTCGACGTTTCAAAGGTGCCGCCAGTCGGATCCAAGTAGATGGCGAAGCGCGGGGTCGTGGACCCCGTGATTCCCGTTGACCGCTCAGTGCGATGAACGCCACCGGTCCCTCCGGATCAGGCTTCTGGTGGCGCCTGCTGGACCGGCTCGCGGCGTCCAGCATCGGCCAGGCACCGCGTCGGCTCGACGGGCGCTGGGTCGGCGCAGCGGCCAGGCTCGCCAGCATCGGCCTGGTCGCGCTCTATTGGTACTTCGCCGGCTTCGGCTATTTCTCGCCTGAAAGCTTCGTCACCCTCTATCTCGGCTTCACGCTCGCGCTGATCTTCCTCTTCTATAGGGGATCCCCGCAGGCGCCGAGGCACCGGCCGAGCGTCGTCGATCTCGTGTTGGCGGTGGCTGCCGTCGCCGTTACCGTTGAGTACACCATCCAGTACGAACCGCGTTTCATCGAGCGATTCTCCGAGCCCGACGTGCTCGACCTCGCCGCAGGGGCGGTGATGGTGGTGCTGGTGCTGGAAGCGGCGCGCCGCGTCATCGGGTCTTTTCTGCCGGCGCTGTCGGTGACGCTCATGATCTATGCGCTCGCGGGACCGGTGTTGCCCGAGGGCCTTGCGTATCCCGGCATCGAATGGGCCGACATGGTGGGCTATCTCTACAGTCCCGAAGGCATCTACGGTTCGATCACCCGCGTGTTCGCGAGCTTCGTCTTCCTGTTCATCATTCTCGGCACCATGCTGGAGCAGTCGGGCGGGAGGATGCTCCTGATCAATCTGCCGCTGACCTTGCTGGGCTGGGTCCGTGGCGGGGCAGCGAAGGTGGCAGTGGTCGCGAGCGCGCTCTTCGGCATGATCTCGGGCGCCGCTGCCGCCAACGTCGTCAGCACGGGCACGCTCACGATTCCCCTGATGAAGCGCTCGGGCTTCCAGCCGCATGTCGCCGCCGCGGTCGAGGCCACCGCCTCCACCGTCGGCATCACCATGCCGCCGCTGATGGGGGCGGCCATCTTTATCATGGCCGACGTCACCGGCATCCCCTATTTCGACATCGTCAAGGCCTCGGTCGCGCCGGCGCTGATCTTCGTCGCGGGCCTGCTCTTCATCGTAGATGCGTACGCTCGCAAGCACGACATAAAGGGGATCGATCGCCGCGAGCTCGGCAGTCCTGGGGAAATCGTGCGCCACCACTGGGCATTTGTGACCCCGATCGTTGCGGTTGTGGGCCTGCTCGTGGTCGGCTACAGCCCGGATTGGGCCGTGTTCATCGCGATCCCTTCGGTGATCGTGGCGAGTCTGATCTCACCGCGGACGCGCCTCCCCGTCCGGCGCTGGATCGAGATCCTGGAGCTTGGCGTCAAGCGTTCGCTGACCGTCGGCGGCATCGCCGGCTGCCTGGGCGTCATCGTCGGCCTGGTGATCAAGACCGGCCTTTCGGCCCAGATTTCGCACCTGGTGATTGACTATTCCATGGGCTCTCTCCTGATCGCCGTGCTGCTGACCGCGCTCGCCACCTTCTTCCTCGGGATGGGCGTCTCCTCGGTCACCGCCGACTACATCCTGCTCTCGGTGCTGATCGGGCCTGCGCTGACCGGGCTGGGCGCGCCGATGATGGCGGCGCACCTGCTGATCATTTGGTACACGCAGACCTCGAACCTGACCCCGCCCGTGTGCACCGTCGCCTTCGCGGCTGCGGCGATCGCCGACGCGCACCCATGGAAGACGGGCTTCCTCGCCTTTCGCTTCGGGCTCTTCGTCTATCTCCTGCCGCTCGGTTTTCTCTTCACGGGGCTGCTCGATTACCAGAACACACCCGTCTTCGTGCAGAGCATCGTGACGACAACGCTCGCCGCCTTCGCGTTCTCGGGCGTCGTCGTCGGTTACCTGTTCGGCCCGCTCTCGGCGGTGCAGCGCGTGCTGCTCATGGTGTCCGCCTTGAGCCTGTTCGACCCGCGCCTCGTCACCGACCTGGCTGGCGCCGGGCTGCTGGTGCTGGTTGCCGGTTATCAGCTCTGGCGCCGGAAGCCGGTCTAGCATGCGCATCGTCGTCACCGGGGCGGCCGGGATGATCGGGCGGCCGCTCACGCGGAGGCTGCGCGAGGCCGGCCACGACGTGGTGCCGCTCGACCCGTTCCGCCCCGACGATGCCGAGGACGGCTGGGTACGGGACGACCTCGCCGATCTGGATGCCACCGTTCATCTCTTGGAGCGGCTCCGCGTCGAGCGCATCGTTCATGCGGGGGGCATTTCCGGGCCCATGGTTGCGCCGGAGGACCCCTACCGGGTGTTCCTGACCAACGTGGTCGCCTCCATGAACCTGCTGGAGGCGGCGCGCCGCGGCGGCGTCGGTCGCTTCGTCTATTGTTCTTCGGGCGCAGCCTATGGGGACACCGAGGATGATCCGGTACCGGAGACGGCACCCTTGCGCCCGGTCGAAATGTACGGCGGCTCCAAGGCGATGATGGATACCGCCGTCGCCGTCTATCGTGCGCGCTACGGGATCGATGTGATTTCCGTGCGCCCCTCGCATGTGTACGGGCCGGGCCGGCGCACCGACTGCTTGATTCGAGCGATGATCGGGGACGCCCTGGCGGGCCGGCCGACCGTGCTCGGCTGGGGCCGGGGCTATGCGCGGCCCTATTGCCACGTCGACGACAGCGTCGAGGGCATCATGGCGGCGCTGCTGCGCGGGCCGGCGAGGCAGGCACACTACAACATTGCCGGTGATCAGATGGTCGCGATCGAACGCATTGCCGCGCTGGTGCGCGAAAATCTCCCGGGGGCCACCATTACGCTGGGACAGGGCGCGCCGCCGGGGGCAACCCGGCGCAATCTGCCGAGCATCGCCGCGGCGACGCGCGATTTCGGCTATCGACCGAAGGTGGACATCGGTGCCGGCATCGCCGCGTACGCCGCCTGGGCCAAAGCGCGGGGAGGCGTGTAACGGTAGTCAGCCGGGGAAAGGACAGCTCACCGGCCTTCGAAATGATTGCAACAACCAATTGGACCAACTCATAATCCCCTGGGCGTTGGTTCGAGTCCAACACGACCGACTCTCCGCCCCGCGCTTTCTCGCTCCTGATTGGCGGAGTATGCTCGCCTTTGGCGGCCGGCGGCCAAGGCCTTGCGCCAAGGCGCATACAAGCGGCGCCGGCATGACAACGGGAGGATCATCACCATGCTGGATATCCTCGACCCCACCATCGCAACCGCGCGCGAGCGTATCGACTACGTCGCCCGCCCGAAGCGCCTCGCTGGACTGCGCATCGGCCTCGTCGAGAACACCCGGAGAAACGCCGAGGCGGTGCTGCGAAGCCTGACCCGGAAGCTTGAAGCGGCTCACGGAATGAGGCTGGACGCGGTGGTGCACAAGCACCAGCGCGCGCCGCTGGCGGACGCCCAGCTCGCCGAGATGCGGGGCCGCGTCGATTTCATCATCGCCGGGGTCGGCGACTGAGGAGCATGCTCGTCGGGCAGTTTGCTCGACGCCATCATCCTCGAGAAAGCGGGCGTTCCGGCGATCCCCATCGTGACCGACGCTTTCGATTCCACTGCGCGGGAAATGGCCGACCTGTGGGGCGTTCCCGGCTTCCGGTTCGTGACGATGCCGCACCCGCTGGGCAGCCTGACGCCCGAAGGTATCGACCGCCGCGCGGGCGAGCTCGTGGAAAAGGTCTTGGGGTTGTTGCGGCACGGCCAGCCGGCCTGATCCGCCCGCTCAATGGCCGGTGAGGAGATGGGGCTATGACGAAGCGAACGGCGGCCGGGGCGCCGGAAGCCGAGGGCGACGTCTGCATCCCGATCAACGCATCGGAGCAGATCGAGTTCTGCTATGCGCGGGGATGGACCGACGGGCTCCCGGTGGTCCCGGCATCCCGCGCGCTCGTCAAGGAAACGCTCGATGCGGGGGGCCTCAAGCCCGAGGCAGTGGTCGCGGCGATGCCCTCGCGCAAGGTATCCGTGACGGCGGAAAAGATTGCGATCAACGCGGTCATGGCGGGTTGCAAGCCCGAGTACCTGCCGGTCGTGGTCGCTGCCGTCAAAGCGCTCGCGGCCCCGGAGTTTGGGCTGCACCATGTTGCCTCGGCGCTGTCCGGGCCGACCATCGTGGTCCTCGTCAACGGCCCGGTCGCCAAGGCGATCGGCATCAACGCGACCAACAACGTATTCGGTTCCGGCAATCGGGCCAACGCGACGATCGGGCGCGCGCTGAGGCTCGTCCTGCTGAACTGTCTGCGGTACCGCCCGGGTGTTTCCGATCGCGCCACCATGGGAACGCCGGGCAAATACACCTGCTGCATCGCGGAGAACGAGGAAGACCACCCGTGGCAGCCGTGGCACGTCGAGTGCGGTTTCGGGGCGCAAGACAGCACGGTGACGCTGATTGCGGCGAGTTCGATGCTCCAGGTCTGGAACTACGGCGACCACGAGCAGCTGCTGCGCGCGGTTGCCGATGCCTTGTCTTTCCTGGGTTCGATCGCGATCCTGGGGCGCACGCCGGGCGCCGTCATCCTCGGCGGCGAACATGCGGAGCTTCTGCGCGCGAGCGGCTGGAGCAAGAAAGAAATCCGCGGGTTTGTCGCCGCGCATACGGGACGCACGGTGGCGGATCTCAAGCGCGCGGGGCGCATCGACGGCGAGGTAACGGCCGATGACGAAAGGAACCTTCATTACGCGCTCGACACGCCGGAAGAGCTGATGCTGGTTTGCGCGGGCAGCTCGATTGGGGCGCTGTCCATGGTGCTCCCGGGATTCGGCTCGTCGAAAACGGCGGGACGCAGCCCCCCGATTCTGATTCAGTAGAGAGGCGCCGGCGATGTGCCGCGCGGGGCATGATGGGCGGACACTTCGCTTACAATGCACCGTTGTCGCAGTATGCGATGCCGCGGTCAACAGGATGCAACGGAGCAGTGATGCGTGATCAAGTGGAGGCGGTGCGCGACGAGTTCACGCGCCAGGCCGAATCGCTGGCTGCGGGTGTGGTGTTCAACGACGAGACCATTCTTGCGCGCATTCGCGAGGCGGCCGCTCTCACGCGCCAGTCGCGGGTGCTCGACGTCGCGTGCGGCCCCGGCATCGTCGCCGCGGCGCTCGCGCCTGACGCAGGCGAAGTCGTAGCCTGCGACCTGACCCCGGAGATGGTCGCGCGCGCGCAAGCGCGTTGCGCCAAGGCGGGATACGCCAACGTGCGCTGCGTGCTGGGGCGGGCGGAAGCGTTGCCGTTCGACGCCGCCTGCTTCGACGCGGTAGTGTGCCGCTCCGCGCTGCACCATTTTCTCCGCCCTGCCGCGGCGCTCACCGAGATGGCGCGCGTGCTGCGCGCCGACGGCCGTGCCGTGATTCTCGACGTCATTTCGGCGGAGGATGCCGAGGCCTCGGCCTTGCACAACGCCCTCGAGAACGTGCGCGACCCGTCGCACGTGCGCATGCTTTCGAGAAGCGAGCTCTACGCACAGCTGGGCGAGGCAGGGCTTGAAGTCGCGAGAGCCGCCGGATGGACCAATCACCGCGAATTCGAGGAGTGGCTGAAGATCGTCAACGCGCCGGAGCGCGCCCAATCGCTGCGCGCCATCATGACGGCGCTCGCGCAGGCCGGCATCGATGCGGGCATCGGCCTGCGGCTGGAGGCCGGGCGCATCCGCTTCGAGCACAGCCCGCTGCTGGTGGTTGCGCGAAAGCAGCGCGCGTAGAGCCGGAGTGCACGAGATTTGCTCGCGTAGTACGATGGCAGCCAATATGTCGAGACCGACGACAAAACGATGGTGGATAGCGGCGGCTCTCGCCGCCGTTATCGGGGCAGCGTCCGCGCAGCGGCAGCAGGTGCCAGTGGAAGACCTCGGACGCGCGCGCGAGCAGGCGGTGCAGAGCGGACAGTACCGGGCGGGCCAGGCCTACCGCGAGTGGGAGGAGGCCCGTTACCAGTCCCGGCTCGCGGAGCAGGACGTTCTCAACCTGGAGGACGCGTATCAGCGCCGCGCCCGGGAGGCGGCGGAACTGAAGCGCCAGCTCGATGCGGCGAAGAAAGCGTTCGCCGCCGCGAAAGCGCGGGAAACCGCGGCGCGCCAGTCCTATGAACAGGCGGTCAAGGCGGTCGACAGCGCGCGCCGCGACCCCGCGCCCGCGAAATAGCGGCGCCCTACTTGCGCGCGCTCGCGCCGCCGTCGACCGTCACCACCGTGCCGCTCACGTAGGACGCGCGGTCGGAGGCAAGGAACGTCACGACGTTGGCCACTTCTTCCACCGTCGCCGGCCGGCCGAAGGGGAAGTTCTTGGTCATCTCGCGCCAGCGCTCCGGATCGCCGAATTCTTTCTGCGCCTGCTGGCGCCAGCGCATGATGCCGCGGTCGGTTTCGGTCGCCGTCGGATTCAGGCCGACCACCCGCACGCCGAAATCGGGACTTTCCGCACCGAGCGCGCGCGACATGGTCATCAAGGCCGAATTGGCCATGCTGCCGGCAAGATAGAACGCGGTCGGGCGCTCGCCGGCGGTGCCGATCACGTTGATGATCACGCCGCGCCTCACCTCGCACATCGTTCGGTAGACTTCGCGCGTCAGGTTGACGAAGCCGAATAGCTTGAGGTCCCAGGCCCGGCGCCAGGTCTTCTCGTCAAGGGCGGCAATGCTTCCCTGCGGGATGGCGCCGGCATTGTTGATGAGAATGTCGAGCGTGCCGCACGCCCTGGCGAGTTTGACCGCGTTTTCGCCCACCGACAGATCGACGGCGTGGCAGGTGACCTCGACCCGGTGCGCGGCGATGATTTTGGCCCGCGCGGCGTCCAGATCGGCGGCCGTGCGCGAGGCAAGGCGAAGGTTGCAGCCCTCGGCCGCCAGCGCCTGCGCCGTGCCGAAGCCGATGCCGCGCGAGCCGCCGGTGATAAGGGCGGTGCGTCCCTTGAGTTGCAGATCCATCTTCTTGTCCCCCTTGGGAAGTTGATTAACTTTCAGGTGAAGGAAACGCGCCGACGATGCCCGCGGCGGCGTCATTGCTGCGTTCGAGATTGAGTACGACTTCGGCGAGACGGTCCGCTGCCGCGGGCCGCGCACCGAGCCCGAAGCGCAGGCAGTCGCGGAATTTGGCGATGAGTTCGGATTCGCTCATGGGCTCCTGCGGGCTGCCCTTGATGGTGTCGGAGCCGACCTCGATCGTGCGGCCGTCGCGCAGGCGCACCCGGATGCGCGTGGGCTCGATCGCGCTCGCCTCGATCGCGGGGTCGGCAACGACCTTGATGCGGGCGGCGAGGGCGGCGACGCCGGCCTCGGTGATATGGGGCTTGCAGTAGCTTTGCAGGTCGACTCTGCCGTCGGCGAGCGCGCGCGCGAAGCCGTACGAGACATTGAACTGCGCGTGGACCACGGAGTCGCGGGCAGCCTCGTAGGCGCCGCCCACCGTGAGCCAGTTGGTATGTCCCATCCCGATTTCGACCGCCTCGACCGCGTCCGGCCGGATACCCTCGCCGTGGAGCCGGATCCCGAGGCCGATCGCCGTATGGTTGCAGCGGCAGCAGGGGTAGGGCTTGAAACTGTACTCCGGGATGCGCCACGTTTTTTTTAGCGCCCCGAACAGGATCTCCGGTTTCACCTCGTTGCGTTCGTAGAGCGCGAACAATCCGGCGTTGCCCTCCAGCGTGCGGCGCGTGCCGGTGAGACCGTCGGCAGCAAGTGCCGCGCCGAGCACCGCGG
>Ga0326597_10013565_pt1 | contig 10707 bp, 10 predicted proteins | sample RVTome_12_FD_203789 | JGI IMG/M metagenome (GOLD analysis project Ga0326597, IMG submission 203789) | Soil microbial communities from uranium-contaminated site in the Upper Colorado River Basin, Wyoming, United States - RVT100D185 | ecosystem: Environmental > Terrestrial > Soil > Contaminated >... | reverse complement strand
ACCTCGTCGTCGGGCCAAAGGCCTAGACCCCGCCGGGGTGGCGAAACACGGCAAACGCGATGGACTCAAACTCCATTGTCCGCAAGGACTTGCGGGTTCGACTCCCGCCCCCGGCACCGCCGCCATCAATCAGCTGTACTTGTTCGTGATCGGCAGTCGCCGGTCCCGGCCCAGGGCCTTCGTGGTGATCTTGACTCCGGGGGCGGCCTGCCGCCGCTTGTACTCGTTGCGGTCGACCAGGCGCGTCACCCGGTCGACGATTGCCCGGTCGAAGCCGGCAGCTGCGATCTCGTCTGCCGAGGCGTCGCCCTCGATGTAGCGCATCAGGATCGGATCGAGCAATTCGTAGGGCGGCAATGAATCCGTGTCCAATTGGCCGGGGCGCAACTCGGCCGACGGTGGTTTCTCCAGGATCGCTCGCGGGATCACCTTGCCCTCACGGTTGCGCCACTCGGCGAGCCGGTACACGAGGGTCTTGTAAACGTCCTTGAGGACGGCAAAGCCCCCGACCATGTCGCCGTACAGCGTCGAGTAGCCCACCGACATCTCCGACTTGTTGCCGGTCGCCACGACCATTCCCCCGAACTTGTTCGAGAGAGCCATCAGGATCGCCCCCCGGATCCGGGCCTGGAGGTTCTCCTCCGTGACATCGGGTTCCGTGTCGGCGAGCACCCCTCCGAGCGCCTCCAGGAACCCCTCGAAGGGCGGCTCGATGGAGATCTCGTCGAAACGGATCCCGAGGTTCTCGGCCAGGGCACGGGAGTCGGTCACGGATCCCTCCGACGAATACCGCGAGGGCATGGTCACGCCCCACACCGATTCGGGCCCCAGCGCGTCGGCGGCGATGGTCGCCGTCAGGCTCGAGTCGATCCCACCGGAGAGGGCGATGACGACGCTCTCGAAACCGTTCTTTCGGACGTAGCCGCGCAATCCGACCACCAATGCCCGGTAGACCTCGGCCTCGTCTTCGAGAGGCACATGGGACACCGGGGGCGGCTCGGGATCGCCCTCGAGTAGGTCACCGGCCGAGACGAGCAACGAGTCGACGTCGGCACGGCCGGTGTCGGGGAGGGGCACGTCGACCCAGAACAGGTCCTCGTCGAACTGCGGCGCCCGGTACAGGAGATCCCCTCCGGCAGCGAACACCACGCTCTGGCCGTCGAACACCAACTCGTCCTGTCCGCCGATCGCGTTGAGGTAGACGACCGGGACGCCGTAGGCGCGGGCCCGCTCGGAGATCATCCTCTCCCGCTCGGCGCCCTTGCCGCGGTGATAGGGCGACCCGTTGATGTTGACGAGGATGTCGGCTCCGCTCGCCGCCTGCGACGCGGGCGGGCCATCGGCCACCCAGATGTCCTCACACACGGACACTCCAACCACCGCCCCGTTGATCTCCCACAGCGCACCGGGCCGCAGCCCCGAGGCGAAGTACCGATCCTCGTCGAACACGCCGTAGTTGGGCAGAAGACATTTGTGGTAGATCCCCCGGACCTTCCCATCGTGGACCAATGCGGCGGCGTTGTGCACCCGGCGGTGACCGGCGTCATCGCGGTTGGAGCCACCGGCTCTGTCGACGAATCCGATCACCGAGGTTGTCTGGCCGGCCTTCTCGGCGACCGTCCTCAGGGCCGCGATGTTGGCGGTGACGAACCCATCGCGGAGAACCAGGTCCTCTGGCGGATAGCCGGTAATCGCCAGCTCGGGAAACAGCAGGAGGTCGGCCTGGCAGTCCTCCGCCCACGCCATGGCATGAGCGATGCGGACCGAGTTCCCCTCGAGGTCGCCGACGACGAGGTCGATCTGGGCGCAGGCAACGCGGAGGAAGTCGGTCATTGCTCGTCGGAGAGTAACTGCACGCCTTGCGACCCAACCCGGTCTAGAGCCAAGACAGAGTCAAGAGTCAAGTAGCAAGAGCCAAGAAAGGACGCGCGTTCTCGATTCTTGATTCTTGACTCTTGCTACTTCTTCAGAATCACCCGGATGGTGGTGCCCTGTCCGGGGGCGGTCTCCACCTCGGTATGGCCACCCATCGCCTCGACGAGCTCCCGCACGATCGCCAGTCCCAGGCCGCTTCCCTCGGGCCGCACCGGCCGGTAGCGCGTCGTCACATAGAGCCGCTCGAAGATGTGGGGCACGTCGGACTGCTCGATGCCGGGGCCGGTGTCCGACACCTCGATCACGAGCCCCTCGGGGCGCTCGCGCAACGCCAGCCGGACCAAACCCGCCTCGGGGGTGTACCGCAGGGCGTTCTCCATGAGGTTGCCGACCACTTGGGCGATCCGATCGGGGTCGACCATCACCGGACCCGCGTCGACCAGGTCGGTCTCGAGCCGCACCCGGGCGGCATCCGCCCGCCCGCGGAAGCCCTCGAGCACGCCTCCGAGATGCGCGGCCAGATCGACCTCCTCGGGCCGAAGGCTGAACTCGCGCGCCTCGATCCGCGACAGGAGCATCAGATCCTCCACCAGGCGGCCCAGGCGCGACGACTCCGTCGCCAGGACGGTTGCCACCCGACTCATCTCCTCCGCGGTCACCCGCCCCTCCTCAATGGCCTCGGCATACCCGGTGATGGCGGTGAGCGGGGTGCGGAGGTCGTGGCCCACGGACACGATGAATTCCCGTTGGCGACGCCGGGCGTCTTCGAGCTGGCCTGCCATTTCATTGAACGCCAGAGCGACCTGGGCCACCTCGTCCTCGCCCTCGACTTCGACCCGGGCACCCAGGTCACCGCCGGCGATGGCCACCGAGGCGTCGCTGAGAGCCTCCAGCCGCCGCCCGGCGAAGCGGGCGAACGACCCGGCGAGCAGTGCGGCGAGCAGCATCGCCAGCGCCAGCGCCCAGGCGAACCGGACGATGACGTCACGCCATGGGACCAATTCGAGGGTGGTGCCGATCGCCACCACCACCGTGCCCCGTTGCCCGATCCGAAACGGCTGGGCGACGACGGCGACCTGGGTACCGCCGACATCGGTGTCGAAGTGGAGCGGCCTGGTGAGCTCCGCCACGTCGGGAACCATGTCGATCAGCACCGACGAATCCCCGAGGAGGGTCACTCTCCCCCGCGGGCCCACGAGCACGGCTTCGACGTAGTCGTGCCCGCCGATCGCGGCCACCACGCCGAGCACCTCGGCGAGGCTCCTGCCCGGAGTGGCCGATCCCCTCGACAGCTCCCCCTCGACCACCCGGGCGGTGGCGCTCGCCTGCCGAGCGAACTCGGTACGCACCGAAGACTCCACCGATCGGTTGATGAGGACCGCCGCGGCGAAGCCGCCCACCACCAGCGTCACCACGGCGACTCCGACCATCCCCCAAAAGAAGCGGCGCGTCAGGAGAGCCTCCAGCCACCAGCTACCAGCCTCCAGCGGGTTGAAGCGTCGGCATCCACGACGGCGCAACCGTCCTCCGTCTGCCGTGCCGACCTCGCCACGCCGGGCCGCCAACGGACGCCGACCCCGACCCTCCAGCCTTCAGACCCCGTCGACACGGACTGCCGAGCGAGGCCCTTTGAGCAGTCGAACCCGAGGACCCTCTGGCCGGGGGCTGGGGGCTTGGTGTTGGGGGCTGCCTTCATCCGTCCCCCATGCGGTATCCCACCCCCCACGCCGTCTCGATCGGGAGTCCGTCGAGCTTTTTGCGCAGCTGCCTGATGTGGACGTCGACCGTGCGAGTCTCGCCGAAGTAGTCGTAACCCCACACCGCCTCGAGGATCTGGGGGCGCGACAGCACGAGGCCCTGGTTCTCCGCCAGATACCAGAGGAGATCGAATTCCCGTGCCGTGGGCCGCACGACCTCACCCGACGGAAGGCGCACCTCGCGTCTGCCCGAGTCGATCTCGAACCCGGCGACTTCGAGGGTCGACGGTACCCGGGCAGGCTCTTCCGACCTGCGGAGCACGGCGCGCACTCGGGCGACCAGCTCGCGTGGGGAGAACGGCTTCGTGACGTAGTCGTCGGCGCCGATCTCGAGGCCGACGACCTTGTCGACCTCGCCATCGCGAGCCGTGAGCATGATCACCGGGACGTCGGACGATGCACGGATCCGACGGCACACCTCGATGCCATCAATCCCGGGCAGTCCAAGGTCGAGCAGCACGACCCGGGGATCCCTGTCGCGTACCGCCTCGAGGCCACGCTCGCCATCCGCAGCGTGCACGAGCCGGTATCCCTCCTGCTCGAAATACATTCGTACGAGGTCGGCAATCGCCTCCTCGTCTTCGATCAGCAGCACCGTGCCCCGGCTCGTGGTCATCGGTTCACCATCGGTCTGTCCATGGGACGACTTTCGGAGCCGAATGTTCGACATCTGTGAACCATCTCGGCATGCGCCCTCACCCGGAGAAGTCGTCGAGAGGCAAAGCCCTCACTTCTCCCCGGGCCGAGCCGCCGGGCCAGCGCACCTGGACATCCGCTCCCGGCTCCGCCTCACGCCGGACGGTGCCGAGCGCGACCGGAGCTCGCAGGGTGAGTGACTCACCCACCGACGAAACCGAGCCGACAACGGCGTCGCCAGAGACCACCTCTGCGCCCACGGGAGGGATGACGGTGTCCCGAATCACGATGCCGCGCAGCATCCGGTTGACATGGCCTCTCGAGTCGATCCGAGCGACCAGCTCCTGGCCCAGGTAGCAGCCCTTGGTGAAGGAGACCGCCTGCGGCACCAGGCCGGTCTCCTGAGGGATCGAGGAGTCGTCGACATCGACGCCCATCACGGGTTCCCCGGCCTCGATGCGCACCGCGGTCTCGGCGAGCGCCCCCACGCGACGCGCCCCCGATTCGACGAGACGATCGGCATTCACACCGGCCACGGCAAAGCGCGCTACACCCACCGCCACAGAAGCGACGACGGCCCCCTCTGCCTCCGCCCATCCGGCCGGAGCCGGCAGACCGGCCGCTGACAGCACCGCGGGTGACTCCGCCCCCCAGAGCATGGCGACAGGCCGCTCATCCGGCTCGATCGCGGCCTCGACCCTGAACCGGAAGCGGGTGAGTTGCTCCACCACGACGGCCCCAACGCCGCGGTCGGCGACGAGCCCGACGCGATCCGCCCCGCGGAGAACCCAGAGCACGGCGCGCAACTTTCCCCTCGGCTCGAGGAGGAAGGAGCGGGCCACCTCGCCCGGCTCCATGGCCGCGATCTCCTGGCTGAGCTGGCCATCGAGAAACGAGATGGCGTCGCGCCCGTCGACCCAGACCAGGTCGTGCGACCCCTCGACGAGCCCGGCACCCCGCCGCGCCGCCAGGTACTCGCCGGCGGTGTCGCCGTAGGTGGCCGGACGTTCCCGGGACATTGTTCCTCACACACTCCACAGCCAGCTGGGCAGAACCCTCTGGAACCAGCCGTTCAGCTCGATGAGCTGCCCGCTGATCATCAGCACTCCGAAGAACGCCAGCAGCACGCCCGAGGCGACGGTGATCGGCGTGAAATGCCGCTTGAACCAGCCAAATGCCCCATATGCCTTGTTGATGCCCAGGCCGGCGAACACGAAGGGCACCCCGAGCCCCATCGAGTAGATGAAGAGGAGGAACATCCCCTGGGGGACGGTCTCCTCGGTCGCCGCCACCGTGAGGATCGCCCCCAGAGTCGGGCCGATGCACGGGGTCCATCCGAAGCCGAATGCGGCTCCCATCACGGGAGCCGCCCACACACCCAGCCTGGAGGGTCGGACTTCGACACGGCGCTCGCGCATGAACGGAAAGAGGAGCTTGGGGTTCCAGAGCGCCGATGAGGCGATGAACACCCCCATCAACACCACGATCCATCCGGCCACGCTCAAGATGGAACTCTCGTTGCGAACCAGCAGGCCCCGCAAGGAGGTGGCGGTCGCCCCGAGTGCGACGAACACCAGGGTGAACCCGCCGACGAAGAGCAGCGTGACCCGGAGCATCCGGGCGGTGGACACCCTCCCGCCGGACAGGTCGGCGGCCGAGTAACCCGACATCATCGACATGTAGCCGGGCAGCAGCGGGAGCACGCATGGGGAGAGGAACGACAGCGTCCCGAACAAGAACGCTGCGATGATGTTGACGTTTCCGACGTCCACGGCTTCCTCTCGGCCCGTCCGACCTGAAACGGTACCGGCCCAACGACTGTTCCCGGTAACCTGCCGCCGGTGCCCACCATCGGGGACTGGCACGATCTCGCAGTCCGCTCCGGGACCGTCGTGCGCGCCGAGCTCAACGAGACGGCGCGCCACCCCGCCTTTCGCCTCTGGATCGACTTCGGAGAGTTGGGGCAGCTGCAGTCATCGGCGAAGATCACCGACCTGTATGACGCCCAGGAACTTCCCGGCACCCAGGTGATCGCCGTCACCGGTTTCGAGCCGATGCGCGTTGCCGGGTTTCGCTCCGATGTCCTCGTCCTCGGCGTGATGACCGAACACGGCGTCGTCCTCCTGCGACCCGATCGGGCGGTGCCCCCGGGCAGCGAGATCGCCTGACGGTGGCGTTCCTTCGGGCGCTGCGTCCGCCGGATCGGATCAGCCACCGCGAGGTCGCCATCTTGGGACTGTTTGCGGTGGTCGCCTTCACGCAGGGTTGGACCGGGACCGTCGTCACCCACGCGCTCCCCTTTGTTCAAGAGGACCTCGGCCTGAGCGACGCCGAGATCTTCGACCTGTTGGCTCTGATCCGGGCGGCCTCGCTCCTCGCCCTCGGGCTCTCGTGGTGGGGCGACCACAGGGGAAGACGGCGTCCGCTTCTCCTCGCCTTTGCCCTGCTCACCTCCGCAAACCTGGCCACGGCACTCGTTCCCGGCACCGCGGCGTTCGCAACCGGTCAGTCGATTGCCCGAATCGGCACCGTCGCCATCGGATCCCTCGCCCTGGTCGTCCTCGCCGAGGAGATCGGTCCCCGCATCCGCGGCTACGCCATCGGGCTGTTCGCCTTGTTCGGGTCACTCGGCACCGGATTCGGGCTTCTGCTCCGGCCGCTCGGCGCCGGGGATCGCTGGAGGGTCCTCTTCGGCCTCAGCGCCCTGCCCTTGCTCGCCGCCCCCTTCCTCATCGAGCGACTCCGCGAGTCGCGGGCGTTCCAGAGGGGCCCGGACCGCCCACCTCTGGCCGCGGTGTTCCGCCGGGGGCACGCCGGGCGCTTCTGGCCGATGGCGGTTCTCTCTTTCGCTCTCTCGGCGTTCACCGCCCCTGCAGCAAACCTGGCGCTGGTGCGCCTGGAGAACTCGCTCGGTTGGTCCACCGGGTCGGCCTCGCTCCTGCTCGCCCTCGCCAGCGCTCCGGGGGTGGCGATCGGCCTGCTCGCCGGAGGCCGGATGGCTGACATGGTCGGGCGGCGCCCGACCGAGGCGGTATCGATCGCCGTCGGAGTGGGAGGCGGGGTCGCTTTCTACTTCGTCGACAGCGGCTCGCTCCTGGCCATCGGGATCTTCCTCTCGACCCTGGGTGGGTTCGCCTTCAGCCCGGCCTTCGCCGCCCATCGCTCCGAGCTCTTCCCGACGGATCTGCGAGCCACCGCCGGTGCCTGGATCATCAACGCCAGCGTGCTCGGGAGCCTCACCGGCTTCGCTGCGGGCCGCTTCGTGGTCGAATCCTGGGGGATTCCCGCCACGATCGCAATGCTCGGCGGGGTCCTCCTCGCCTCCACCGTCACCATCCTCTTCCTGCCCGAGACCCGCGGGATGATCCTGGTGGAAACGGACCGGCCGGAGCCACCCTCCGCCATCCGAGGGTGAGCCCGCGCGCCCCGAGCAGGGCACCGATCGACCACCACACCCCGCTGAGCCCCCAGCCCAGTGGGAGCACCATCACGAGGAGGGTCCCCGCCACCAGGGCGGCTCCGACCATTGCCAGTGCCAGGAAGCCAAAGTCGCCGGCGCCGATGAAGACGCCGTCCCAGACGAAGACGATCGCGGCCAGGGGCTGAAGCACGACAAGAATCCCGTACACGCCGGCGATGGCCCGCCGCGTCTCCGGGTCGGAGGTGAACCAGCCGGGGACCAACGGCCCGACGACCGCGAGGACCAGCGTGAGGGCGACTCCGACCCCAACCCCAAGGGCGAGCAGCCTGTCGGACACCTCGCGAGCGCCGAGCCTGTCGCCCGAGCCCAGGATCCGGGCAACCAGCGCCTGGGCGGCGATGGCGAGGGCGTCGAGACCCAGGGCGAGAAAGAGGAAGAGCTGCGAGAGGACCTGATGCGCCGCCAGGGCCACCTCGGACACCCGGGCGGCCACCGCGGTCGCCAGGGTGAACGTGGCAAGCAGCGCTCCGGTCCGGACCGCGAGGTTGCGCCCGACCCTGAGGAATGCCCGCACCTCGGTGGTGACCGGCCGCGCCCCGGCGAGGCCGTACTTTTGCTTGCCCTTCATCAGCAGGGCCGCAAACCAGCAGGCTCCCACCCATTGGGCGATCGCCGTGGCCCAGGCCGCCCCGCCGATCCCCCATCCCAATCCGAAGATGAGCAATGGGTCGAGCAGCAGGTTGACTCCGTTCACCCCCACCGCGACCAGCAATGGGGTTCGGGTGTCCTGGTAACCCCGGTACGCCCCGTGTGCGGCGCGAACCAGCAACACCGCGGGAGCCGCCAGCGCCCTGATCCCGATGTAGGTCACCGCACCGGCGCGGACCTCCCCGGCTGCCCCCAACAAGCCGGCGATGGGGCCCCGCAAGGCGACCAGCCCGAGTGCCACGGCCACACCACACCCGGCGGCCAACGTCATCGCCGTGGCCGTGGCGCGTCCTGCCGCGTCCAGGTCCCCGCGCCCCACAGCTTTCGCCACCTCCGTCGTGGTCCCGTACTCGAGGAAGTTGAAGAGGAAGAAGGCCAGAGCGAAGACCGCGGCGGCGACACCCAGGGCGGCGAGGGCATCCCTGCCCACCCGCCCGATGAACGCGGTGTCCACGAGGCTGAGGACCGGCTCGGCGATCAGCGATCCGAGGGCCGGCAGCGCCAGGGCGCGGATCGCCCGGTCGTGAGGCGACCGCAGCCGCATCACTCGACGGTCTTATAGGGGTACGGGCACAGATCCTCGAGGATGCAGTCCCAGCATCGGGGCCTCCGCGCCATACAGGTGTCGCGTCCGAACTGGATGACCCGCATCGAGATCCCTGCCCACCGGGCTTCGGGAAAGAGGGCGCGGAGATCCCCCTCGATCCGGCGGGGGTCGGTCTCCGATGTCAGTTCGAGCCTGCGCGACACCCGCTTCACGTGAGTGTCCACCGCGATCGCCGGCCTGTTCCACGCCTCGGCGAGCACGACGCTCGCCGTCTTCCGCCCGACGCCCCTGAGGGTCACCAGCCGGTCGAGGTCATCCGGCACCTCGCCGCCGAAGCGCTCCAGCACGTCGACGCTCAACGCCACGATCGCCGCGGTCTTCTGGCGATAGAAGCCGGTCGAGTACACGACCGCCTCGACCTCCTCGGGATCGGCAGCGGCGAGGTCGGCTGCCGACGGCCACTTGGCGAAGAGGATCGGAGTCACTCGGTTCACGTTCTCGTCGGTGGTCTGCGCGCTCAGGACGGTGGCAACGAGCAACTGCCATGGATCGTCGTACTCGAGCGCGGTCCCGGCGTCCGGGTACCGCCTCACCAGGCGATCGAGGATCGTGCGCGCCCTTCGACGCGCCGAAGCATGGGGGCCAGGCGGGACCGAACCGGACGACATCGGCGGCGATGGTACCGCCACCCTTCTTAGATCTCAGATGTCAGATCTCAGATGTCAGCAGCGGTCAGACCATCAGATCACAGGGAGCAGCCGGAAACGGATCGGACCTGATGCCGGCTCAGCTGACGGCTATCTGACATCTGACATCTGACATCTGACATCTTGGCCGAGGGCTAACCTCCGCCCCCACTCCGCCGGTCTGCCCGGAGGGCACGTGCAACGCCAGCACCGTTCAGCTCCCACGACCCTCGCGTTCCATGCGTCCCGAATCGTCATCGACATCGGTGTGCTGCTGGCCATGGCCTCACTCAGCCTCGACTTCGTGAGTGCGCCCGAGACGAGCCGCTCGGCCCTCGAGGGAGACGCATTGCCGGCGGTGTTGCTGCTGCTCCCGATCTTCCTCATCACGCTGGTGCCGGACCACACCCGCCCCCTCCCCCGTCCGGTGGCGTGGGGATCGCTGGTGCTCGGACTGGCGGCCTTCCCCTATGCGATCCTCAAACACCTCGACGCCGCGGTTCTGGCGGACACTCTCGGAGGCTCCGTGGGCATCGGAGCCCGGGTCCTGGTGTTCGGGACATTCGTCACCCTGGTCGGGATCGCCATCGGGCTCACCCGGTCCTTCTTGGGGCTTCCGACCGGGGGCGCGCCCTCCCGCGGCTCCGTGGTCCAGGGCAGGGAGCCCCAACCGCACCCCGAACCCGTGCCGGCGCCGGGCGGACCGCCCGTCACGGTCGCCCCCGCCGCCGCCGAGGGCCGCCTCCCCGAGCCACCGGCCCCCTCCCCCGAGGCCGCCCCGGCCCCGCCCGCCGAGAAGAGACGCCCGGCCAAGCGCGAGCCCGAGACCAGTCCGTTCGGCGAGCCGCTCTTCGACTCCCTGGAGATCCCCGCCTTCATCGAGTCGCCCCCGGACCCGGGACCCTCGACGCTGATCTTCGACGCCGAGACCGCCAGCGAACGCCGGGCCCACGACGAGTCGGACGACGACGAGCATTAGGTGCACCAAGTGCAGCCACCCGCTCGCGGCCAATGGAGCGAACGCCGGGGCGGATCGGCCACTGCGGGAGCTTGATCGATGCACGCCTTCCGCCCCGT
>Ga0326597_10013563_pt1 | contig 10708 bp, 10 predicted proteins | sample RVTome_12_FD_203789 | JGI IMG/M metagenome (GOLD analysis project Ga0326597, IMG submission 203789) | Soil microbial communities from uranium-contaminated site in the Upper Colorado River Basin, Wyoming, United States - RVT100D185 | ecosystem: Environmental > Terrestrial > Soil > Contaminated >... | reverse complement strand
GAGACCATTCAGAAGCAGATTGGTTTTGAGCTGCGGACCTACGCCGTGCCGCCGCCGGGTATCGAGATGCGCCCCCAGGTGCTGGATATCACCCGCAAGTACCGCGCGGACTATGTGGTCGAGCACGTCTTCGGCCGGGCCGGCAGTGTGCAGTTCAAGGAATTTGCCCGCGTGGGCTTCCCCATGGATCGGTTGATGGGTTTGACCTGGGTCGGCGGCGAATCGGATGTGGAAGTGGCCGGATGGGAGACTGCTCAGGGATTCACCAAGGTCAGCGCATGGCCCGCCGGCGAGCAACCGCTGTATGAGGAAATCCGCGCCCTCAACCGCAAGCTGGGCCGCGAGGACAGCCCTCAAATGACCAGCACGGTGTACTACAATAGCGGCGCGGGAGGCGCCATTGTAGCCTCCGAGGCCATCCGCCGCGCCGTGGAGAAAAACGGGCCGAACATCAGCAGCAGTGACGTGCGCGATGCGCTGGAGACATTTCGCAACTTTTCCGGCGACGGCTTCATTTCGGCAATCACAATCACCCCCGACGACCACGAGGGCGGCGGCTTTGTGAACGTCTACAGTGTGCAGGGCAATGGCTACAAGCAGTTGGCAGAGCGAGTGCAGGGCTACCGCTCCGAAGTTGTCAACTACCTGTTCAACCAGGAATAGCCGGACATCCGCTGTCCACCACCGCATCATAGGGCGGTGACACCAGCGGGATATTGCTTGATGCAGCGCCGTTCCGCGGCGCTGCATTTTTTGTTTCGTGCGGGGAGTCTTCTCGTGCGGGGTGCTGCACCCGGCAGGTCTGGGCTCAGCCGGCGCTGCGCTTGGCCTTGTCCGGCGCGGCGGCCGCGGCAACGGTCTCGTGAAACGCATCGGTCAGGCCGCGCACGGCGTTGTAGAGAATGGCCGTATCCGACGAGTAGAAGAAGAAGCGGCAGCCCCGCGCATACCAGGGCGCCACCTCCGCGGGACCATAGACGCCCATGGCGACATGACGGTTGGGCACGCCGTCCAGGGCCTTGAAGATGGCGTCCGTCGCCGCCGTCACGGCCGGGCTGTCCGGCTGGCCCGGCGTGCCCAGGGCCGTCCCCAGATCGCCTCGCCCCACCAGATACACCTCCGGACCCGGTTCGGCCCGCACGATCTCGTCGATGTTGTCGATGCCTTCCTGATCCTCGATGAGACCGATGAGCAGGATCTCCCGGTTGGCCTGGCGCGTATGCTCCAGGAATTCGCTGCGGCGCGCCGAATAGAATGAGGAGCGCGACAGGGTGCAGGTGCCCCGGATGCCGTCCGGCGGAAAGCGCACGGACGCCCCGGCGTGGCGGGCCTGTTCCGCATTCTGCACGAAGGGCACGACGATCCCCGTGGCGCCGGTCTCCAGGGCCTGCAGGATGTCCTTCTCCCGGTTCTCGTGCACACGGATCAGCGGCGCAATCCCGCGCAGCTCGGCGGCCCGCACCATGTTTTCCACGGTCTGCCAGTCCTTGGGGGCGTGCTCCAGATCGATGATGACGTAGTCCATCCCCGCCATGCCCATGATCTCGATCACCGCCGGATCCGGCAGAAAGCCGAAGGTGCCGAAGACCGGTTCCCCATCGAGAACCCGCTGGCGAAATGACTTGGGGGCAGCTTGGGCGTTCATGGTGTGCTCCTGAAAGGGTTGCTCTGCGCCTATGGGGCGCATATCAGCACCTGGGAGCAAGGGCAAGCCGGCCATGGCCGGGCGGGGCGCAAGCCGGGCGACAGGCCGCTACTCTGTCGGCGCTTCGATATTGTCCGGGTCGATCCCGATGGCCTGCATGCGCTCGCGCCAGCGCTGCCGGGCAAGGGCGCGCATGTCTTCCACCCGATCCGACTCGTCGATGATCTCCAGCCCGATCAGCGTTTCCACAATGTCTTCCAGGGTCACCAGTCCGCGCATGGCGCCGTATTCGTCGATGACCAGGGCGATGTGCAGCTTCTCGTGCATCAGGCGGTCAAAGCAGCGGGAGGCGGACAGCAGGTCGGGCAGCAAGAGAAACTCCCGCCGGAAATCGGTGAGCGGCACGTCAAAACGATCCTGCGCCTGGGCCATCAGCAGATCGGACTTCAGCACGTAGCCGGTGATCTCATCCTTGCCGGCACCGTGCAGGGGAATCCGCGAGAAGGGCACGCGGGCATGCCTGGCGAAAAAGGCCGCGACCGTCATCGTCGCGGGCACGGAGAAGACCACCGGCCGGGGCGTCATGATATCGCGCACGGTGAGGCGGCGCAGGCGCATCAGGTTGTGCACGATGGCCAATTCCTTCTCGTCCAGCAGACCCTCGCTGGCGCCAATCTCCGCCATGGCTTCCATTTCGTCACGACTGAACGTGACGCCCCCGCCGCCGCGCGCCAGCAGGCGCGTGATTTTCTCCGACAGCCACACGAAGGGAAACAGAGCCCGGGTCAGCCCCTCCACCAGCAGGGCCACGCCTGGCGCCAGCCGCTTCCAGTGGGTGGCACCCAGGGTCTTGGGGATGATCTCGGAGAACACCAGGATCAGCAGCGTCAGCACCGCCGAAGTGACTCCGAGATATCGGCTGCCGAACAGAACCGCTGCCTGGGCGCCAACGCCCGCTGCCCCGACCGTATGCGCAATGGTATTCGCGGTGAGAATGGCGGCCAGCGGGCGGTCCAGGTTGGCCCGCAGCTTGTGCAGTGTGCGCGCACTGCCCCGGCCTTCGCGCTCCAGCACGGCCACATAGGAGGGACGCACCGACAGCAGCACGGCCTCGGCGATCGAGCAGAAGAACGAGACGCAGATGGCGAGCAGCAGATAGACGATCAGCAGGGTCACCCCGATCAGCCTCCTCTCCGTTGAGATTGCGCACGATCACCATCGCGCGCTGACGGCATGGCGCACGATTACCATTGCGCACAGACGGCACGGCCTACAGACGGCATGGCGCACAGACGGCAGACCATCGCGGATAAAGTTCGCGGGGACAGCATGGCCGATGACGGACAAGAGGTACAGCCGCGCAAGCCCGATGCCATGTCGCGTCGGGGCATCGCGGAATGTTCGGGCCGGGAGCTAGCGGGGATGGTGCGCGTGCATGCGGTCCACGATGCGCTCCAGATCCAGCGGGGTCAGGGCGTACACGGGGGTGCCATCGGCAGCCAGCCCGGCCTTGACGGCCAGGATGCGCACCAGGGCCTGCAGGGCGTCCGCGCCTTCCAGCAGCAGGTTGATCTTTTCCGCATCGAGAAAGCGCCTGCTGGTCTGCAACTGAATCAGCAGTTCCTCCATGGCGTGGGTCAGGAAGACGAACTCCTCGGCGCCCAGATAGCCGGCGTTGCCCTTGATGGTATGCAGCGCCCGCAGCAGGGCGGCATGGGCGGAGGTGTTGTAGGGGCTGCGCTCCAGGGCCAGCAGGCAGTCCTGTGCGTGCTGCACGCGCGCCAGCGTCTCATCCACGAATTCGGAGAGCAGGTCCCGCGGCACCGGCATGTCCGCAAAATTCAGATTGGCGAAAAGCTGCTCCATGGCCCACTCCCCCGATTGGACTGTCGGTCGCGCGCCCGGCGCACGCGCCGGGGCTCCCTCCCCCGCTGCCACATCCGTGCCAGCCTGCCCGGCGGGGTATGGCGCATCCGTTCAGCGGGTTATGCCGACCGAACCCGCAGCGCGGCCCGCACCATCCGCTTCCGGACGGTCCGACCGTCCAGCGTCGGAAGCCGCGCACCGCGCACTTGGGGGCGTCCCCGGCCCATCGGCGGCGCCCTATCACAGGCGGCGGCCTGACGCCACGGCGGGGGTCAATTGTCTTGGTACGCCGCGGCTCGCTACAGTGGCATGGAGACGGACGCACACTGCCACGGGGCCGATCAAGGCACCGCCCGGTGGCCCTTGCGCAAGCCATGCGCAGGGGCCAAGGTGAAGCTTCCGGCCGCCTTACGTCGCCGGCCGGGCAAGCGAACCTGGCACGCAACGGGTGACCCCATGAGCCATGCCACGGAAGCGAAACTGACAGGAGTGCTGACCCCGAGCGATCTGGAGCGGTTGCTGACCCTGGTGCGCGAGCAGGGTTACACCACCGTCGGCCCCACCGTGCGCGATGGGGCCATTCTTTACCGCGAAATCACGGGCCTGGCCGAGTTGCCCCAGGGATGGGGCGACGAGCAGGAAGGCGGCCGCTACCGTCTCGTGCGCCGCGACGACGAGGCGCTCTTCGGTTACGCAGTCGGCCCGGATAGCTGCAAGAAATACCTCTATCCCTCCCGCCGGGTGCTCTGGGAGGCCCACAAGGACGGAGACGAGCTCTCTTTCTCCGCCCCCACGGAGCCCCCTCCGCGCTATGCATTTCTCGGCGCACGAGCCTGCGAGCTGGCCGCGGTGGCCGTGCAGGAGCGCGTATTCTCCCGGGGCGCCTTCACCGAATCCGACTACACCGCACGGCAGCAGGCCGCCGCCTTCATCGCCGTCAACTGCGGAACGCCGGCCGCCACCTGCTTCTGCGCCTCCATGGAGACGGGGCCCGATGTGCGCGAGGGCGCGGACCTGGTGCTGACGGAACTGCTGGATGCCGCGGGGCATGTCTTCGTCGCGCGGGCCGATACGGCGCGGGGCGGGGAATGGCTGCGCGCGCTGGCCGTGCCTGTTCCCTCGGCGGCACAGATGGAGGCCGCAGCCGGCGTGACCCGTGACGCCACGGCGCGCATGGGCCGGCGCATGGACACGGCTGGGCTGCCGGCCATGCTGCGCGAGACCATGGAGCACCCCGCCTGGAACGACGTGGCCAACCGCTGTCTGGCCTGCGCCAATTGCACCCTGGTCTGCCCCACCTGCTTCTGCTCGACCGTCGAGGAGGTGGCCGACCTGGACGGCCGCACGGCGCGGCACGAACGGGTCTGGGATTCCTGTTTTTCAGAGGACTTTTCCTTCATCCACGGCGGCAGCGTGCGCGCATCGACCCGCTCCCGCTACCGTCAGTGGCTTACCCACAAGCTGGGCACCTGGCATGACCAGTTCGACACCAGCGGCTGCGTGGGCTGTGGCCGCTGCATCACCTGGTGTCCGGTGGGCATTGACCTGACCGCGGAGGTGCGGCGCTTGCGCGGCAATCCACAGGGCGGAGAAGAGCATGGATAGTCTCATACGCGTGATCGCCCCCCATCCGTTTTTCGCCGGCCTGTCCGATGAGGTCCTGGAGCTTGTCGCCGGTTGCGCATCGAATGTGCGCTTCGAGCCGGGCACCTTCCTGTTCAGGAAGGGTGACGCGGCCGACGGCTTCTTCCTGGTGCGCCACGGGCGGGTGGATCTGGAAATCGACGCACCGGGCCGCGGCCCGCTGGTGATCGAAACCATCGAGGAAGACGAGGTGTTCGGCTACGGCTGGCTGTTCCCGCCATACCAGCGCAGCTACGACGCCCACGCCAGAACCCTGGTGCGGGCGGTGCACATGGACGGGGAATGCCTGCGCCGTAAGTGCGACGAGGATCCGGCCTTCGGCTATGACATGGTGCGGCGCTTCGCCCGGGTGATGATGAACCAACTGGAGTCCACCCGGCTGCGCCTGCTGGACGTTTATGGAAAGGGCCACTGATGCGCGGCCCCCACGGCCAGACGACCCTGCCCGCCGACGTGTGGCAGCCCGTGCCCTACCGGGTGCGCAAGGTGCGGCGCGAACTGCACGACGTGCACACCCTGTGGCTCGAGCCTGCCCAGGGTGCGGCGGCGGCGACGGCCGCGCCGGGTCAATTCAACATGCTCTATGCCTTCGGCGTGGGTGAGGTGCCCATCTCCATCAGCGGCGACACGGCCGATAGCGGCGTGATCGTGCACACCATTCGCGCGGTGGGGGCCGTGTCTGCCGCGCTGTGCGGCCTCAAGCGGGGCGCCGTGGTGGGGCTGCGCGGCCCCTTTGGCCGGGGCTGGCCCGTGGCCGAGGCGCGCGGCCACGACGTGGTGGTCGTCGCGGGCGGGATCGGGCTCGCACCGCTGCGGCCCCTGATTTATGCCTTGCTGGCCGAGCGTGAGCGCTATGGGCGCATCGTGATTCTTTATGGAACGCGCACACCGGCGGACATGCTGTTCCGCAAGGAACTGGAGCAGTGGCGGGGGCGGTTCGACCTGTTCGTGGAGGCCACGGTGGACCATGCTGAGCGGGGCTGGCTGGGGCCGGTAGGCGTGGTGACCCGCCTGATCCACCGCGCCCGCTTCGACCCGGATCACACCATGGCCATGGTCTGCGGGCCGGAGGTGATGATCCGCTTCTCCGTGCAGGAACTGGAAAAGGAACTCGTGTCCCCGGAGAACATCTACATTTCCATGGAGCGCAACATGAAATGCGCCGTGGCCTTCTGTGGCCACTGCCAGTACGGCCCCCACTTCATCTGCAAGGACGGCCCCGTGTTTCCCTTCAGCGACGTGGCGCCCCTGTTCAAGCTGCGGGAGGTCTGACCATGCCCCGACACCGCAAACCCCGCCTGGCCGTCTGGAAGTTCGCCTCGTGCGACGGCTGCCAGCTGTCCCTGCTGGATTGCGAGGACGAGCTGCTGGCCGTGGCCGGCGCCATCGAGATCGCCAACTTTGCGGAGGCCACGCGCGCCGTGCGCCCGGGCCCCTACGACGTCTCCCTGGTGGAGGGCTCCATCACCACGGCCCATGACGCCCAGCGCATCCGCCAGGTGCGGCGCGAGTCCAAGCTGCTCATCACCATCGGCGCCTGCGCCACGGCAGGGGGCATTCAGGCCCTGCGCAATTTCGCCGATGTGGAGGCCTTCACCGCCGCCGTGTATGCCTCGCCCCAGTATATCGAGACCCTGGCCACCTCCAGCGCCATCGCCGATCACGTGCCGGTGGACTTCGAGCTGCGGGGCTGCCCCATCAACAAGTATCAGCTCCTGGAGGTGGTGGGGGCCTACCTGCTCGGGCGCAAGCCACAGGTGCCTCACACCAGCGTGTGCGTGGAGTGCAAGCGGCGGGGCACCCCCTGCGTGATGGTGGCCCACGGCACGCCCTGCCTGGGCCCGGTGACCCATGCCGGCTGCGGGGCCATCTGCCCCGCCTACAACCGGGGCTGCTACGGCTGTTATGGCCCCAAGGAGACGCCGAACATGGCCGCGCTGATGGAACAATGGGGCGCCATGGGCGTTTCCGCGGCGGACCGCGTACGGGCGCTGCGCACCTACAACACCGAAGCTCCGGCCTTTCTGGAGGCCGGCAATACCATCGAGGCCCATGGGAACCCGAACGATCAAGGTTGACTATCTGGCCCGCGTGGAGGGCGAAGGGGCCATGCGCATCCAACTGCGGGACGGGCAGGTCACCGACGTGCAGCTCAAGATCTTCGAGCCGCCGCGCTTCTTCGAGGCGTTCCTGCAAGGGCGGCGCTACAGCGAGGCCCCGGACATCACGGCGCGCATCTGCGGCATCTGCCCGGTGGCCTACCAGATGAGTTCCGTGCATGCCATGGAGCGGGCACTGGGCGTGACCATCACCCCGGAAATCCGCGAACTGCGCCGCCTGCTCTACTGCGGCGAATGGATCGAGAGCCATACGCTGCACGTGGTGATGCTGCATGCGCCGGACTTCCTGGGCCTGCCCAGCGCCATCGAGCTGGCCGAGCAGAACGCCGACCTGGTGCAGCGCATGCTCCAGCTCAAGAAGGTGGGCAACGATATCGTCGCGCTGGTGGGCGGCCGGGAGATTCACCCGATCAACGTGCGCGTGGGCGGCTTCTACCGCGCCCCGGAGGCCGCCGAATTGCAGGCCCTGCGGCCGCGGGTGGCATGGGCACGGGATGTGGCCCTGGAGCTCACCGAGTGGGTGAGCGGCTTCGCCTTTCCCACCTTCGAGCAGCCCTACGAGTTCGTCTCCGTCTCCCACCCGGACGAGTATCCCTTCAACGAGGGCCACGTGGCCTCCAGCGAGGGCCTGGACATCGACGTGGCCGACTACGAGGCGCACTTCGAGGAGCAGCACGTGGCCCATTCCAACGCGCTGCATTCGGTGCTCAAGGCGCGGGGCTCCTACATGACCGGCCCCCTGGCGCGCTATGCCCTGCATCACGACAAGCTCTCGCCCCTGGCGCGGGAGGCGGCGCACCGGGCGGGGCTGGAGCCCGTGTGCCGCAATCCCTTCCGCAGCATCATCGTGCGTGCGGTGGAGGTGGTCTTCGCCTGCGAAGAGGCCCTGCGCATTATCGACGGCTACCGGGAACCGGCGGAGCCGGCGGCCACGGTTGTGCCGCGCAGCGGGCGCGGCATGGCCGCCACCGAGGCACCGCGGGGCCTGCTGTATCACCGCTACGAACTGGACGAGGAAGGCCTGATTACCGAGGCCAGGATCGTCCCACCCACCTCGCAGAACCAGAAGAAGATCGAGGACGACCTGCGCGCCTTCGTCGGCCAGTACGTGCATCTGGATGACACGGCATTGCAGTGGCAATGCGAACAGGCCATCCGCAACTACGATCCCTGCATTTCCTGCGCGACGCATTTCCTCAAGCTGGAGGTGGACCGTGGCTGAGCACCCCCCGCCCCAAGCTCCCGACACTCCCGGCGCACGGCACAGCGGGCTGTGCGTGGCCGGGCTCGGACAACCCTTTCGCGGCGATGACGGCGTCGGTCCGCTGGTCGTGGCGGCATTGGCCAAGCGGCTGCCCGACGCGGCGCAATGCCTGATTCACGTGACGGATCCCATCGACCTGGTGGAGCACTGGCGTGGCTGCCGGCTGGCCATCGTGGTCGATGCCACCCAGGGCGCGGGGAAGCCGGGCACCATCACCCACTTCGACAGCGCCGCTGGCCCCGTGCCCACGGCACCGGAGGCCTTCACCTCCACCCACGGCTTCGGCCTGGCCCAGGCCATCGCCATGGCCCGCGCCCTGGGCAGCCTGCCGGGACGCCTGCTGGTCTTCGGGGTGGAGGGCCGTGCCTTCGGGCCCGGCGCGGAACTGAGCCCGGCCGTGCGCCGGGCGCTGACCGAAGCGACGAGGCGCATCGAGGGTGTGATCAGGGCGCATCGCGAAGGCCAGGAAAACAAGGCGCGGGAGAAGACGGACCATGCATGAGCACTCCCTGTTACAGGATCTGCTGCGCAAGGTGGACACCATCGCCCGGGAAGAGGGCAGCGCGCGCGTGGTCAGCGTGCAGGTGCGGCTGGGTGCGCTGGCCCACATTTCGCCCGACCATCTGCGGGAACACTTCGAGCGAGCCACCCAGGGCACCGTGGCCCAGGGCGCCACGCTACTGGTCGAAACCGACGCGGACATCCATGCCCCCCACGCACAGGACATTCTCTTGCAGAGCGTGGAAGTTGCCACCTGAAGGGCTCGCTCCATGGACGCCGCCATCCGGAAGTTGCGCCGACGCCTGCGCCTGACGGTGCAGGGGGTTGTGCAGGGCGTGGGGTTTCGACCCCTGGTGTACCGCCTAGCTGTCCGCGAGGGGCTGGCCGGCTGGGTGCGCAATGATGCCCACGGCGTGAGCATCGAGGTGGAGGGCGACCCGGCGGCATTGCGGCGCTTCACCGAAGCGCTGACCCACGAGGCCCCCGCGGCGGCCGCACCGCGGCTGGGCGAGCCGGTGCCCATGCTCCCCCGCGGCGCAGAGACATTCACCATCCTGCCGGGGGCGGCCGGCGGCCAGGGGCTGCCGCCTGTGGCGCCGGACCTGGCCACCTGCCCGGACTGCCTGACCGAACTGTTCGATCCGGCCAACCGGCGCCAGCGCTATCCCTTCATCGCCTGCGCCCACTGCGGCCCGCGCTACACGGTGCTGGAGGCGCTGCCCTATGACCGGGAACGCACGAGCCTGCGCCACTTCCCCCTCTGCCCGGCCTGCGCGGCGGAGTATGCCACGCCCGCCGACCGACGTTTTCATGCCCAGGCCATGGCCTGTGCCGACTGTGGGCCCCGGCTGGCCCTGTGGGATGGCGCGGGACGCACCCTGGCGACGGACGATGCCGCCCTGCTGGGTGCTGTCGATGCGCTGCGCGGGGGCCGCATCGTGGCCGTCAAGGGGCTGGGGGGATTTCAGTTGCTGGTCGATGCGCGGGACGAGGCCGCCGTGGCGCGCCTGCGCCAACGCAAGCGGCGGCCGGCCAAGCCCTTCGCCCTGATGCTGCCCGACCTGACGAGCGCGCGGCGCCTGTGCCGGGTGTCGGAGGACGAGGCAGCATGGCTTTGCTCACCCAGCGCCCCCATCGTGCTGCTGCGCCGGCGCCCAGCTGGCAGGGAGGCGATCGCCCCCAACCTGGCGCCGGGCAATCCCTGGCTGGGCGTGATGCTGCCGTACACCCCGCTGCATCACCTGCTGCTGCGGGATGCGGGCATGCCCCTGGTGTGCACCAGCGGCAATCGTAGCGAGGAGCCCCTGTGCACCGACGAGCGGGAGGCGTTGACCGCGCTGGACGGCATTGCCGACCTGTGGCTGGTGCACGACCGGCCCATCGTAAACGCGGCGGACGATTCCGTGCTGGCCCTGCGCAGCGACGGACCCTTGCTGCTGCGGCGGGCGCGGGGCTTCGTGCCCGCGCCGGTAGCCGCGCTGGAGACATCCTCGCCCCTGCTGGCCGTGGGCGGGCACCTGAAGAATACGGTGGGCCTGGCTGCCGGGGGCATGGCCACGCTGAGCCCGCACCTGGGCGATCTGGATAGCGTGGCGGCGCGGGAACGGCTGGGCAAGGCATTGCAGACCTTGCAGCGGCTGCACGGTGTGACGGCCACGGCCATGGTGC
>Ga0326597_10013562_pt1 | contig 10709 bp, 10 predicted proteins | sample RVTome_12_FD_203789 | JGI IMG/M metagenome (GOLD analysis project Ga0326597, IMG submission 203789) | Soil microbial communities from uranium-contaminated site in the Upper Colorado River Basin, Wyoming, United States - RVT100D185 | ecosystem: Environmental > Terrestrial > Soil > Contaminated >... | reverse complement strand
TCTCGGAACCGCGCGACGCGTGGAGTGATGTCTGTCATGGCTGAGATCGGGGTCACACGGGTAGCAGATACAGATTACAGAATGTCTCCGCCATATCCCTGGAGGTCTCGAGGCCGCGCACCGCCCGAAGTGCGACCTCAGCCGTCTCCATCCCGACGCGCGAGCCGACCAGAGCCGTGAACTTCTCTTCCAAGTGATCGGTGGAGACCGGATTCTCGGGATTCCCTTTTGGATAGTCGCTCGAACTACGGACGACCGAGCCATCGGTCAGCGTGAGCGTGAGGCGCGCCGGCCACGCCGCCGGATACCGATTCGTCAGGTCGTCGGCAACGGTGACGCGCGTTCGCTGTAGCAGCGTCGCCAGGTCGCCCTCACGCACGCCGGCTGGGCCCAGACGGTCGGCTGAAAACTGATCGAGGCCGACCCGGCCCTCGAGTAGGCCAGCCGCCACGCAGTACGCCATGCTGAACTTGGCCTGATACGGCGTCCTGGGCTCGGACTGCTTGACGATCTCGTAGCCCGGCCCGTAGGTCTCCACCAGGACGTTGGCCACCGAAGACAGCACCTGGTCGGCGTCCCAGTTCTGTCGCAATCGGGCCGCGATCGCCAGGTCGACGGCACTGTGTGTGTGACCGCAGCAGGCGTGCAGCTTGAAGCCGTTCTCGCTGATCTTCCAGTTCGATCCCAGGCCGTCGGTAATGCGGGTGGGATCGTGCGCGCTGCTCATGGCGTGGAAGAAGCCCCGCTCTCCCTCCAGGATCCGGGTGGCACCTGTGAACCCAGCCCGTGCAAGATCGGCCGACAAGACGCCGTTGAAGGCGGCCTTCCCCGGATGCAGATGCTTGCTCATCGCGCCGTCCGTGTTGAATTCCCAGAGTCCTGCGGCCTGTGTGCCGGCGTTGCCCAGCGCGTGCACCATCTCGTCCGCGGTGAGATTGAGGAGCGAGCCGGCGGCCGAGGCCGCGCCGAAGGTCGCCGCGGTTCCGGTCGGGTGCCAGAAGCGGTAGTGACTGGGGTTCACGGCCTCGCCGATCCGGAGCGCCGCCTCGTAGCCCAGCGCGACCGCTCGGATAAAGGAGGCGCCGTCTGCGTGCTCGCGCTCGGCGACCGCAAGCGCCGCCGGGATGATGGGCGCGGCTCCGTGGATGGTCGATCCCTTGTGGATATCGTCGAGCTCGAGAATGTGCGAAGCGACGCCGTTGGCGAGTGCGGCGACGGCGGCCGCCGCACGCCCACCTCCGAAGACCGTGGCCTCGTCCGAGGCTCCGAGCCGGCGCACTACACGCTGGGTCAGTCGTGCCGGCTGCTCCACCGCCCCTGCCAGGGCCGAGCCGAGCCAGTCGAGTATTGCGCGCCGGGCATCCTCCAGGACAGCCGCCGGCAGGTCCGCGACGGTTGTGGCCGCCAGTGTCTCCGCCAGCTGACGTGTGACGGACTTCATGCGCCTTTTTCGCTCATCGCTCTCTCATTACCCTCGAGCCGTGATCTTCTACAATTGGCCGGGCCTCGGCGCGTTCAGTCAGCCCGGAGGGAGATTCTACCCCCAACCTGGTGCGCGGGTCGGACGCCCGGGATGGCTGTTTCCGGCGAGAAAACGCTCAAAGGCGTGCCTGCAACGCACCGCCGCCGAACACTAGGGAGTATGAGATCGGTAAACGGCTGGCACGCCAGAACAGTAATATAATCGATCCCTCTTACCAACAGATTCCAGGAGACAGACATCAGTGATGAAGCAGAGCATGAGAAAAACCAGCCGCGCCCTTGCCGTGACAGGGGCCCTCTTGTTCGTCGTCGGCACCGCGTCGTTACTCTCGCAGCAGAAGGGCGGCGGGGCCGAAATATCAGGACCGTACGACGTCGTGCCCAACTGGCCGGTCAATATGTGCGGCGACGGGTTCCAGCCCGGCTCGGCTTCCGGAGTTTTCGCCGAAACCCCGGATCGTATTTTCATCTTTCAGCGTGGGTGTCTGCCCGTGCAACCAGACGGGTCTTTCGGAGGAGATCAGGACCTCGTGCCGACCCGCAACGCGTCGGGCTACGACTTGTCCCAGAAAGATCCCGCCCGGCACCCTCGCTGGGACCATGTCCTTGTGATCGTCAATCGTGACGGCCAGATGGTCGAGTCGTGGGAGCAGCACAACAAACTCTTTGTTCGGCCGCACAAGGTGCTGATCAACCCGTACGATCCGGAAAAGCACGTCTGGATAGTTGACGATGGGGCGCACTCTTTTTATAAGTTCACAAAAGACGGCGAGCTCCTGCAAACGTGGGGCGAGTTCAGGGTGCCTGGCAACGACGAGACTCACTTCAATCGCCCGACCGACATCGCCTGGCTGCCCGATGGCACGTTCTTCCTCAGCGACGGCTACAGGAACACCCGCGTCGTGAAGTTCGACAAAGACGGCAAGTTCCTGATGACCTGGGGCACCCCAGGAACGGGTCCCAGTCAGTTCAACCTCGTCCACTCCATTGCGGTTGACGCCCAGCGTCGCGTCTACGTCTCGGACCGTTCGAACTCGCGCATCCAGGTTTTTGACGAGAACGGTAAGTTCCTGGATATGTGGGAGAACATCAAGAGGCCGTACTACATCAACCTGACGCAGGACCAGCACCTCTGGGTAGCCGACGGCATCACGAACAAGTTCATGAAGTTCGACCTGACGGGCAAGCTTCTGACCTCGTGGGGCACCTTCGGAGCCTTCCCAGGCGGTTTCTGGGGCGTTCACCAGTTCAGCGTCGATACCGAGGGTAACCTCTATACGGCGGACGTCCATGTCGGGCGGGTCCAGAAATTCCGACCCCGGCCAGGTGGCGACCCGGCGCAACTCGTCGGCATGCAATACCGGGCTACCACGAACTAACATCACCTTACGGCGGACGCCGCCAGCTGTGGCGGCGTCCGTTCTCTCCCCACCGTTGTCGGTCACGTTCGCCCGCCCGGAAGGACAACGCCGCGGCACCGTCGGTGCCTGTCATGGCGTGCCGCGGCCAAGAGTGGCCGTCCGCGGAGGTGGCCGCCGCGTTGCCTCCACCCTGCGCGTGCGGGCAACCACCTCACGCCGGAACGCAACCACTACATCGCTGTGAAGACCGCGCTAGCTCTCGGCGACGACCGCGTGCCGTTGCGTGCCGATGCCTTCAACCGTGCAAATGGCCGTGTCGCCCGCGCGCATCCAGCGCGGGTCGGCGCGCTCGATGTTCGTGCCGGCCGGACTGCCGCCGGCGATCACGTCGCCAGGCCGCAGCGTCATGATGTTCGACGCGTAATGCAGCAACTCGTAGATGTTGTGGTCCATCCGACTGGTGTTCGAATCCTGCATGACCGTTTCGTTGAGCGTGAAGGTGTGCCGCGTGTTCATCGGTTCTGGGATGAATTCCTTCGGCACGACGAACGGACCCAGCGGGCCGAACGTGTCATGGTTCTTCCCGACAAGCCAGTCGGATCCGCCCATCTTCCGATCGCCGCGACCGCCGCGATCCGAGACGTCGATCTCGATCGTGTAGCCGAAGATGTAGTCTGCGGCGCTGTCAACCGGCACGTACTTAGCTGGCTTGCCGATCACGACGGCGAACTCGCATTCGAAGTCGATATTGGTCCGGCCCCGCGGTACTACGATTGGGTCGAATGCCCCAATGACGACGCTGGGGGACTTGATGAAGAGATACGGATTGCTGCGCGTGTCCCCCTCCTCGCGCTCCCAGATTCCTGGCGCCGACACCGCCGGGTTCATCTGCTCTGGAGCGGCGCCTTGGCGTTGCTGCTGCGCGGCGATTCCCTGCGAGTGCTCGGAGTAATTGCCGCCGCCATTGAGAATGATCGACGGTCGGACCGGCGGCAGCGTTGTGAGGCTGTCGATCGCATAAGCGTATGCAGGCGCGCTCGCAGCGGTGGACACGCTCCGAGCGATCTCGGCCAGCCGGCCTCGCCACTGGGCGTCATACGCACTGATGAGCTGCGACATATCGGTCGGTACGGTGAGCTTCGGTGCGGAGGCATTGCTGCTCTCGAACGCCGCGTTGGCCTGTCCGATGTCGATGATCTGATCGTCTTGAACGGCGAGCCCCAGAAACGGTGTCCCTGCGCGCTCGAAGGTACCAAGCTTGAATGGCACCGCCGCCCCGCCCGACTGAGCGCCCGTACCCCCGCCGCAGGCCGCCAGAGCGACAGAGAGTATGGAAGCCAGGCAAGCTCCCCAAATCGTTGCGTGTTTCATATCGAACCCTCACTATCAGATATAGATACGGCCATAGGAGGCACAGGAGATGCCGCCAGTGATTGGCAATGCCACGAAAGCTGGTGTCATTTTACGACAGAAGCAAGCCTGTCGCTATCGGCGCACCCCGACGTCCGATTCCTTCCAGCTGCTATCCGCGGGTTCGCTCGGATCCGACTTCAAGAACCGGATGAGCTCGGCGTGAAAGCGGTCCGGAATCTCGAAGGCTGGGGCGTGTCCCACCCCCGGGAAGATGAACAGCTCGGCGTTCTGAAGCTCTTCGGCGACGTGGCGGGCCGCGGCCCGACCTCTCTGCCACTTCAATTGTCCAAACATTTGTAAATAAAGTGTTTCTATGCGTCTATCTCAGTTCACTCCCTCATTTCCTCCCTCATTCTTGCCGAGACCGTCTGGGACGTTCTTGGACGTAACAGACCGCGATCCTCGAGGAGGTCACCCGGCGAAGTTAGGCGTTGTTGCATAGATGGGACTCGGCCCACAACCGACTCCTACACGCGCACGTCGACCGTGTTCTTGAGCTTGCCGGCCATCTGCCGTCCGGAGTGCGGCGACCGTCTCTCGCAGGCGGTTGGCCGACAGGCCTCTCAATTAGGTAGGCGTTACTTCGTCACACCAAGTTGGACAGTCGGGCGGGTATTGTCAACCTCGGCTACCCGCTGGCTAGCGACCTTCCGCGTGGGCCGGATGTGTTCATGGTCCTGCTTCAAGCTCCCGACACCGTCTGCGGGGTTCCCATCTGAACCCCTCCGGTGAGCAAGGTCGGAGCCGAGCACGACTTACGTTTTTGGCGACCCTCCAAACACAGAAAAAGGGTGCATTGAGTCTCTCCCTTTGGTAGGGTCCACCCAGCGTGTTCTGAGTTCGGTCGTCGGTTGACCTCGCGTGTCTCTCGCAGGGCGTCACTGAGGTGCGACCGCCTCGTTCGTCGTTCTGCCGGTTTCCCATCTCACTGCGGTCCTCTGGAGAATCGCCTCGTCTCTCAACGGGCGTCGGGCACCGCAACGGGGGTCGCCGTAGGTGGGAGCACAAGCTGGTTCGACTCCAGCCATCCCGACCAATTTTCTCTCACGGGGTCACACCGGGCTCACACGCGGACGCCTCTGCCGCCTTGTCTCGTCCTCGCAGGAAGCCCTCTATCAGGGAGTGATTCATGAAGATACCGCTGCTTGGAGTCGTAGCCCTCGTAGCTTGTCTCTTCTGTTCATCCGTCAGTTACGCGCAGCCGGTGATCAGCGGCTTCTCTCCTGCCAGCGGTGAGGTCGGCATTCTCGTAACCATAGCCGGGACAGGCTTGCTGAACACCACAGCGGTGACGTTCAACGGTGTCCCTTCGGTCGTCCAGGGTCGTCCAGGGTATTAACGTGACCGGGACCGCCTTTCAGGCTGTCGTGCCCGTTGGAGCCACGACGGGGCCGATCGCGGTGACCACCCCCGCCGGTACGGTCACCAGCGTCACGGACTTCATCGTTGATCTGGCAGTTGTGCCAGTGCCCGTAGACATCAGCCCTCAGACCTGTCCGAACCTCCTGAACGCCAAGGCTGGCGGATTTCTGCGCGTCGCCATCCTCGGCACCGGCGAGTTCAATGCGACCGATGTTAATCCGATCTCGTTGGAACTCATCGGCGTACCTCCACTGCGCTTTTCTCTGCAAGATGTGGCAACTCCACTCCCGTCAAACGGGAATGACGAATGTACTGATGCGGGGCCTGATGGCTTCACGGACATGACTCTGAGGTTTGAGGCTCAGGCGGTCATTCAAGCTATCGAAGCATCCCTTGGACGGCCTGTCTCAGACGGCGAATCAATCATCTTGCCACTGACCGGAGAATTGTTTGATGGAACGCTAATCGCAGGTGAGGATGTGGTGAGTATTAAGCGGAAAGGGAAGTAGAACGAGAAACCAAGCAGTGGCCAGAACGTCCTCGTCGAACGAATTTTCGGTGAGTGACTTCTCCACGGGCGACCTCTCGGGGTCGCCTGTGGTGTGTACGGCCTCTTCAGTGGTCAGGGCGCAGCAGTCCAACCATCGGGACGGATCTCGAAGCCGGACGGTATGACGACCGGGCCCCGGCCGAGGGTATAGTGCGAGGCATGACACTGGGGCGTCGGTGGTCGCCGTGAGCAAGGACCTACCGTAAGCTCGGTCCTCCTGCTCGGGGCACATTGTCCTCAGCGAAGGCGATAGGAGGGGGTGAACCATGCGCATGACTGCTACGAGGTTGGCCTACTGGCGCAGATACTGTGCAGGCGTGTGGATCTCGGTTCTCCTTGCGGTAACGTCAGCCGCCGCGCAGCCCCCTGCCCCGCTTACGACTTGTCAGCCTCCGGCATCTTTACTGAAGCAGGTCGCTATCGAGCAGTCTGCGGCAACCACACGCGCAACCGTTGGGCGCATCAGAACACGTTCTCAACCGACGATGCCTACCGGGCGTTAGACAGCGTGCAGCGGCTCCTCACGGCCGTCTCGGCCACGGAGGCAGATGAAGTCGGTCGACAGAAGCAGGAGCTCCTTCGGGCACGCTTTGATGAAGAAGCCCGCACCCATCGGAGACGCGCGGCGGCGGCACCTGTCGAAGGTCAGCCGCTCGCGGGGCTGAAGGCGTGGCGTGAAGTGGTCACGCCGCACCGCGACGTCGCGTCGGAGCCTCCGCTCCAAATATTCTGGATGAATTTCGCCAGATCGCTGTTCCGATACGGCCTTTGCAGAGATTGCTCTGATCGTAACGTTCAAGCCAAGCCTTGGCGAAATGAATGATGGCGTTCCTGAGCTTTCCGAAACGCTGATATTGCTCGACCCACTCCAGCCTCGACGTCCTCCGGCAGCAGCCCACGGGCGCAGCACTGGGGGCGCTGGAAGAGTGCCACAACGAACTGTGCATTGCGGAAGAACTGCTGCTCTTTAGCGAGAATCCGTTCTCGCTGGTCGAGTACGAGCCACGTCTCCCAAACAGCGATTACCGCATCGATTTTCGCGCTACGAACGAGCGTGCCGTGTGGTTCGTTGAGGTGAAGACAATTCACCCTGCGCTAAAGGACCGATGGGACCAATACGAGCGAATCGTGGAGGTTGGGCATATCACCGACAACGTGACAATTCACTTCGAACGGCAGTGGATGGGAGGTGAATTGTGGCACCAGAAGTTCTCCGCCCGCGCAAAGATGCTGGAGTACTGCCGCCAGTTGGAGGACCGAATCCGCGCCGGAGGCGTCGATTCTCCAACACACGGGTTTGTGCTCGCGTTGTTCAGCGATGGGTTTGCGTGGCACGAGGACGAACTTGAGGACTTCGTCGCGTTCTATCGGACGGGCCGGCACTGGAATGTACAATCGCCATAGGAGCCCTGGTGACGCGCCGCTAGGGGCCGAACCGAGCGCCTCTCTACGGCGTCGGCGTTAAGCCGCACCGGAGGACCCGTCGCGAAATCCACCGTACTCTGATTCGCGGAAGCGTTGAAGCGTCGATTCACACGTGGCGTCAAATCGAGTGCGTATGGCCGCGTGGACCTTCTCCTGCGGCCCAAAGTAGGCGGATGCCTTCGAGCCGAAGAAATCCCCCAGCGAGATCATCCTCGACGGGTGCGCGCGATGAAACGCTTTGAGAAAAGAGTCAATCCGAGCGCCGGACATCTGGACGGCTGTCGATACTCGGTCGACGCCATCGGCCGTCATGACCGTCAGAGGCCAGACTCGAGGCGCTTTTCCGTCGTTGCCGCGGAGCCTGTCGATCGAGGCGAGGAACCGATCCGACAACACGTGCGTGACGGGACCGCAATCAAGAATGGGGTCCTGCGTAACGAGAATCGGAAACACTTCCTTCACCGCCTTGGGTCGGGCGATAGGGCCATGAATCACGCCTTGGAACCACACCCGCGAAATTCCTCGTGCGAGCTGGTAAACGCCGCCGTGCTTCACGCGCCCGAACTTCTTAGAGAGGCCCTTGAAAAATCGTCCCGGTTCTCCGGAATATTTGTCGGCGGACCTGATGAACGTTCCTTTGCACTCGATCACAATCGCGACGTCGTCCCGTACCGCAAGGCCGTCCCAAATCTCCTCGTTCGTCGTTTCGTCAATTGGGTTCCTGTAATAGCTCCATTTCTTTGCCGCGAACACGGTTTGGAACGCATCGAGGCAGTAGTTCTCAAATGCGAGTCCCCATGTGCTGGTGAACTGGTGCCGGCGCTCGGGAGTGTCCAGCGCGTTCATCACGCTCCAGAAGACGTGCGGGCCAAGGCGTTCCATCAGCAGGGCGGCATCCACGCAGAGGACGTTCCCGTTTGGCATGATCCACAGCGGCTTCGCCCGAAATGGGGTCAGATCGAACAGGGTGCTACGTGAGAACGTCTCGATCTTCAGCTCTGCGGGCGAATTTCATTGCGAGCGGCTCCAGTGCACGTATCAGGACGTCTTTCGAGATGACGTCGTGAGGCCGGCTGGGATCGAGATATCCGCGCGATCTGTCCGCCATGAGATCCCGAAAGGTAACGGCCGACCAGAACGAAAACAGCAGGAAGCTGAGATCGATCCACGCCTGCACACTGTAACCGGAACTGAATACCGCGACGCGTTCAAGGCTCTCCAATTCAGCGGGATCAGGCGCTACCGCCGGAAGCCGGCGTGTGAGCAGCTCTTGAATCCTCGGCCACGAAAGCGCCAGATCTGGAGGATTCTCCGTCTCGTGCATCGGCCCCATCTGCGTTGCGAGCCACAGGGCGGTGCTCTTGACCGACGCGGGTTCCTCGACGCGAAACAGGCCGTTCGTAAGGAAGAGCAGATCGCCGATCACGTCGAAGTCGTCTCTCGTTGTCAACTGGTTGCCGCCCTCCGTTGTGCCGTGCGTGGCGATCAGGCGTGTGACAAAAAGCAGCTGAGTGCGGTGGAGAAGAGGACGATCGAGAAGTGAGGCGTCTCCAAATGTCGATTGAAGCGCGGCAAGGAGATCACGGCTGATGACTTCCCGAATCAGCCACGTCTGGACGTCGCGTCCCGGTTCGAGTCGGTTCGTCAGCTCCGTTTCCAGGGTCGCCGACGACAACAACAGGTTCAGGAACCCGAGAAAATGCAGCGTCTCGGAGCGGTTGAGGCGAGAGGCGATCTTGGCCAGCTCGTCGTACGTCACGACGCGACCGGGGTATACCTCCTCGGGCGAAATAAACGTCCTGATGATCGGGGCCATAGATAAACTGGCACACACCGTCCCCGCTGCGGCATGAGGAGGGCCGCGTACAGTCCCTAACCGCCTCGACGGTCCGTGCTCGCGGTGGTCCGGGCCTTAGAATCGTAACAGCGCTGGGGTTGAGGCCGGCAGCCCGCCGGCGTCTCCGGCGCCCATATCTGTCCGCATGTCCACCGACGAAATTTCTAATCGACGCTGCACATGGCTGTTGAAGCAGCGTGGGTTCCGGTACTGGCGCGAGCGCGACATCGGTCAGGTTCTCCCGCTCTTGGCCACAAATCCCGATTTCCTCGTCGAGACGCCTGCGCTCGTTCGCTTTTTCCTTGAGCTGAAGTCGCTTGAGCAAGACACGCTGCTCGACCGAATCGATCCGACCGTCCGCACGTTCAGTATCGATCCAATGTCGCTACAGAAGCGCGCGAATCGGCTGGTTCGTGATGCAGCGAACCAGCTCCTGCCTTACGCCGGGAATGGCCTCCCGATGGTCATTGCGCTGGACAATTATCGGCAGAAGGGGATCAGTCTCGACGAGCACACGCTCGGCGGCCTGTTTGGTGAGCTCCAGGTGCAGATCAGGATGGACCCGATCACGGGTCGCAGCATCGACGAGTGTTGGGTGAGAGCGGACGACGGCAGCCCGCTTGCCGATGGCCGGAACCGGCATGTGAGCGCAGTGGCCGCCCTCATTCCTGTCGAACGGTTCGACACGTTCGAAAAGGAGGACGATTTCTCGGTCGAGCGTAAGATGAAGGTCCGGATTCTGTACAATCCGGACGCCGCTGTGCCCGTTCCGCGCTACGTCTTCAACGACCCGGAAGACGAGCACGTGAATTGATGGAGTTCCGATGGCCGTCCCTGACGGTCGGTAACGGCTTCACGACGACGATTCCCGATCTTCGGCGCAATCAACCTTCCCGAAACTGAGCCAGAAGCGGATCACGAAGGCGGGTCCGCGCCCGCGTCGCGCGAGCAGTGCGGCGATGGACGTGTTGAGGTTAGCGGCTCCGCGGTGTTCGAGGAATGGTGAAGGGGTCGGCGCCTGCGAGGCCGCCTCGCATCCCCAGCGCTACGGCATCCGTGAGTAGAGCGGGCGGCGGGGATGGGTTACCCGCTCGTTACCCGACGCCGAAAAAACAGCGAAAATTCGGTCCACTCGTCGACAAATCGAACCGTCACGCGGCACGGATGAGCCAGGGTCGAAAATCTCTCCCGATCATGCCCGGCTGCTCGATGCAGCCGGGATAAGTTCGACGCTGTAGCCGAGACTTCGCAGTTCGCGGATCATCTTGCGCGCCCGCAC
>Ga0326597_10013561_pt1 | contig 10709 bp, 10 predicted proteins | sample RVTome_12_FD_203789 | JGI IMG/M metagenome (GOLD analysis project Ga0326597, IMG submission 203789) | Soil microbial communities from uranium-contaminated site in the Upper Colorado River Basin, Wyoming, United States - RVT100D185 | ecosystem: Environmental > Terrestrial > Soil > Contaminated >... | reverse complement strand
GAGCCATACAGCAGCCGCAATAACGCGTAACCTGGCGCTCACCGAGATATGTCCTGGCCTGCAACTTGTCCGCACTGCCGAGGTTAACGTCGTGCACGAGACCAAGCTGATTCTGGCGCGCGCTTTTGCGGGTATTGAATGTTGCTGAACTCGGGTCGGACTGGGGCGGATTGCTGATCGCCTGGGCGCGGCTCAATCCCAGCGGATCCTGGGTTTCGGGTTGATCGAACGTGTTGACGAGCATCGTCACGATTCCGACGCGAATGTCGGACGCGGCTTCGAGACGCCGACGCTGATCGAACTTGCGTACCGTCCGGGCGGTGCGACTGGGCTCAATTTTGCACTGCAACCCGCGACGAGCCTGCACAAGGAGATCGGCGTCAAAGGAAAGATCGGCAATGCGGCGCGCGTCAATCTCGCGCTTTTTCACATTGACACCAGCAACGAAATCGTCGTCAACAGCTTAGTGAGCGGCCGCACCGATTACAAGAACGCGTCGACCACGCGGGCGCCGAAATGCGTGCGAACGGCAAGATCTATGTCAACGATTTCAATTGCGCGTCCACTGACCATTACACGGTCGCCAACCTGCGCGCCGGGTTCGAGCAGCGCGGCAAAAAATGGCGGCTGACTGAGTTCCTGCGTGTCGACAACATAACCGATCGCCAGTACGTGGGCTCGGTGATTATCGCCGACAGCAATAACCGCTTTTTCGAACCGTCGCCGGGGCGCAATTACCTGCTCGGACTAAACGCGCAGCTGAGTTTCTGATCGCGATCGGCCAAGACATACGCACACGTTTATCGCTGGTGCCGACGCTCGAAGTGAAAACGCAGCTACCGGGCAATCGTGCTTAGCTTGTCAGATTTGCGCCCCGTGTTAATCAACTACTGCGTCCAACTCCAATCCCACGGTGACATCGGTTTTGGATCAGACCAGTCCGAAATTCTAGAAATATCTGAGTGTCCGGTACGGGTCGCTGCCGACCAGCCGCGAAAACTGAACGGCTCCTTGCAGTCTTAACCCGCCGTTCGACAACAAGACCTTCTCTGGGATCGTTCCCGGCCGGATTGAGCCTGTCGCGCGTTACTCTAGATTTTCCGCATAGCGGCCGCTCGCGCCATCACCGAATCCTTGTCGGCGCGCATCCCCCGACCCGTCAACGCGAATCGCGAATGCCCGCCACAAATGCGAAGCCCCACGATCAATGCGCAGGGCTTCACAGGGTTGCCACTTGTCGTGGCCTCATTTCGTCACGTCACCGTGACGTATGCCGGCCTGTCGTTACCGGCTTCGGTGTGGCGCTGTTGGAAGTTTCATCGATAGGTCCGCCCTCCATTCAGGACTTCACACTCGGCTGGCCCCCGGGATTCGAGTAGCACAACTCGCGCCATGCCCTTGGGGGCCTGCCCCGGCTCCTCGGCTTGGGATAACCCTCAAACATCGCGTCGAGGGTGGTCGCCGCCCGTTCGCATCAGGTACACCCGCAACATGGGGCGCGCACAACAGCGAATCGCTAATGCAGCAACCGGATCATCAGTTAGTTCGAGAATATCTCCCAAGCCGAATCACCGAAACATCTCTAGTTGACTCCTTTTGCAAGCGCCCGTCAAGGCGAGTCGGCGATTAATTGCGTGCCGATGTGGCTTAGCTCACTGAACAACCCTCGCCTGCAAGGCGAGGGGTTCGGATGTTTGTCGGCTGGAAGCCGACAAAAAACTTCTCCTCCCCCTTGATGGGGGAGGAGATTAAGGTGGGGGTGAAATCGTTGCTGCGCAGGTCTTTGATACTTACACCCCCATCCCGCGCCCGCGGAGGGCGGAACAGGTTCCGTCGGCTTGCCGATGGTTGTGCGCGTCGTAGCGCGGACGAGGGGTCCCTCCGGGGATCTGACCGCGAAGACGCGCAGAGGGACGGCAGCGACGCGCTCATGTCCGGTTCCACGGTCGCATCCCCGCAAGCGGGGCCCCTGCTCCGCGTTGCACCGGACCCCGCAGCGGGATGCCTCGCGCCGGATATCCGCGTGCTATTGTGCGCCTTCACGGTCGCATCCCGTAAACGGGTCCCTGCTCCACGCTCCGGCGCACTTCCCCCATCGAGGGGGAAGGAACGCTCATGTTCGCGGCGACGGCGCGCACACCGCCGGGGCGGAGGAATTTCGCGACGGTTACGAACAGGTGAATCGCCAAGAGGAGCAGATCGCGCATGAGTTGCGCGTTATCACGCCCGCCAATCTGTGCAAGACTGTGCGGGAAGGCCCGTTCAGGCTTTGATGTAGCAATTCGCACCCCACAGGTTATTCTCGTCGCGGCCGAGGTGGTAGTGGCGCTCGATGGCTGCCTGATTGGGGGCTCCGTAGCGGCCGCACATAGTGCGACAAGCCTATTTCTGCAAAAACTCCGCTCCCGTAGCCGGCATCAAAAACTCCTCGCTCATTTCCTTAAGCGTGTTGATGCCCAGCATCGCCATATCGCGGTCGATTTCGTCTATCAGCAGTCGGATGGCGTGTTCGACGCCGGGCTGGCCGGCGACGGCCGCCGCGCACAGGAATGGTCGGCCGATGAAGCAGAAATCCGCGCCGAGGGCGAGGGCTTTCAGGATGTCGGTGCCACGCCGGAAACCGCTGTCCATGATCAGCCTCATGCCGCCTGCCGCTTCGCGCAAGCCCGGCAATACGCGCAAGGGTGACACGGTGCCGTCGAGTTGCCTGCCGCCGTGGTTGGAGACCATGATGCCGTCAAGTCCGTGTTCGCGCGCCATGCGCACCACGTCTTTGTGCAGCACGCCTTTGAGCAGCAGATTACCTTTCCAGATTTTTCGCATATGCGCGACGTGTTTCCAGGTGAGCCGGTCGCGCCGGCCGTAGCCGCGCAAGGCTGTTTTCGAAATCAGCGGCACGCGTGGCCCCATGTTTTCAACGTGCGGCATGCCGTCCGTGATAAGCGTTTTCAGTAACATGCCGAACAGCCATTTGGGTCTGATCATGCAGTCCCACGCCAGACGCAGCGTTGGCCGCAGCGGGTTGTTGAAGCCGGCGCGCACATTGTTTTCGCGGTTGCCGGCTACTTGGACATCCACGGTGACCGCGATGGTTTCGAAGCCCGCTTTCGCAGCACGCTCGAAGGTTTCGCTAATGCGCCCTTCGTCGCCCGGCAGATACGCCTGAAACATCACGGTCCTGCCTGCGGCTCTCACGTCCTCCATTTTCATCAGCGACGCGCCACTCATCATCATTGGAATGTTCGCGGCCGCCGCGGCGCGTGCGAGCACCAAGTCGCCCTGATACGTCGCGGTGGAGGTGCCGCCCATCGGCGCAAAGCCGAAGGGTGCGCTGTAGGTGTGGCCGAAGAGCTCGGTTTTCATAGTGCGCTGCGTGGTGTCCACCAGCGGCTTGGGCACGAAACCGATTTCCTCGAACACATCGCGATTGCCGCGCAGCGACATGTTGTCTTCCACGCCGCCGGTGACATAGCCGTAAATAGGGCGCGGCAGGATTCTACGCGCGTGATCGACAAAATCCTGCAATGACAAGTAGTCGCGTATGCCGCGCGGCAGAGTGCGTTTGTCGACGAACGAGAGTCCGCCGGCGGTATCGGGCGTGGGTTCGAGGTCGGTGGCTGTGGTGCTAACTGAGGCGGCTTTATTCATGGTATCTGCTCTTGGAGAGTTGGGAAAGGCGTAATTTCGTAGATTCCAGCAATTATAATCACCCAGTGACTTCACAGTCTCGCAAACCGCACAACCTTATCGCTGATGGGGGATCAGCGGTCTTACCGCCCCGCCGGCATTGCTGAGGTGCAGACGGATATGAGCAGGCTGCGAAATTGCGCGAGCACGTGGATAAGCGGGACGCCTGATAAAGTGCGGCAGCGCTGTGGAGAAGGTCGACTGACCGGTACGGGGAGATTTCTGACCCGTTGCCGTTGGGCTCAAACAGTTAAGACTGAAACCGGACGCACAGTTTTTTCGTGAAGGCTGGCACAAGCGCTGGAGGTCGTCTGTGGGGCAGTAGGCAACGATTTACTGTGCCTTAGTGCCCCACCAGTGCCCCAAAATAAAAAGGGGTTAGCACTTACTCTATGCTAACCTCTTGTTTACTTGGTAGGCGGTGGGAGACTTGAACTCCCGACCAACGGATTAAAAGTCCGCTGCTCTACCAACTGAGCTAACCGCCCACGAAAAAGGTGCGAATTCTACCGGTTACGCGATGGCCGGTCAATTTAATGCGCCAAACTTACTTCCGGCCGACGAGCGTCGATTATGCCTCTTTCGCGAGCTTCCAGTACTGAAACTTCAGCGTCGTCGCCGAGCCGGCGATGATCGAGAAGAAAGTAACGATCGAGCCCAGCGCGAGCGTGGAAAAGCCGGTGATGCCCTGACCGATGGTGCAGCCGAGCGCAGTGACGCCTCCAAAGCCCATCAGGATGCCCCCGACGATGTGATTGCCGAGGTCTTCAGCGGTGGCAAATCCTTCCCATCGAAACTTCTTGTACGCAATTGCGTAGGCAAACGAGCCGACTACGACGCCGAATGCTGCCATAATACCGAAAGTCGCGGCGAGCGATTTATCGGTCCACAACATCAGCAGCTCAAGCGTGTAGGCAAGCGGCGCGACGAACGATAACGATTCCGCCGCGCGCGTGTTGGTGCCGAAGAACGTCATTTCAAGCGTACCGGGATTTTCCTTGTAGCCGATGTGCCCGGTCACGTACCAGCCCGCGACCACCACCAACCCGACCACGACGCCGCCCAGGATGTAATCGAAGTTGGCGCGAAATTCCCTGTCCTTGAACACGAAAGCCAGCAGCGCCGCCGTGATGATCGCCGGAATCGCGATGCGCAGTGTATACATGTCGATGCCGGTGCCGGCAAACAGCGCCGGCAGATCCTGGCCCCTGATACCGTAAGCCTCGAAATTGACTGCGACCGGCTGCAGCACGCTGACCCGAAACTGGCCGAACAGCCCGCGCAGCGTCATGTAGGCGGAAACGCCGAGGAACACGTAGACCACCAGCGACTTGAGATTGCCGCCGCCAAGGCGAATCAGCGTCTTGCTGCCGCATCCCGAGCCGAGCGTCATGCCGATGCCGAATGCGAAGCCGCCGACGACGAACGACAGCCAGACGAAGTTGGGCGTGGTGTAAATCGATTTGGAAAGATCGACGAGGCCAAGCAACTGCAGCGTCTGCGAGCCGCTGATCGCGACCGCAATCGCGAGCAGCCACATGCGCATGCGTCCCCAGTCGCCCATGTTGACGATGTCCGACACCGAGCCCATGGTGCAGAAATTGACCTTGTTGCCCACCGCGCCGAAGATGAACGCGAGCGCGAAACCGCTCCACGCGACAATTGCACCCAAATTCGATGTGGCTTCCACAGGTTCGCCTCCCCGGAACTACATAAGCACATTCTAATTCAGGCCGGACCCGCCGAGTAGTGCGATCAGCCGTGGCCCTGGCCGGCCTGATAGCGGGTCGGGTCGGCGCCGCCGGCTGCTTCGAAACCCGCTTTTCGCAGGCGGCAGGAATCGCAGCGGCCGCACGCGCGCGCATCACTATCGGCCTGGTAGCACGACACCGTAAGCGCGTAATCGACGCCGAGCGCGCGGCCGCGGCGGATGATGTCCGCCTTCGCAAGGCCGATGACAGGCGTATGCAGCGTGAGCTTGGCGCCTTCGACTGCGGCCTTGGTCGCGAGATTTGCCATCACCTCGAACGCGCGCGTGTATTCCGGACGGCAATCGGGATAGCCCGAATAATCGACCGCATTGGCGCCAAAAAAGATGTGCGGCGCGGCCAGTACCTCGGCCCACGCCAGCGCGAGCGACAACAGGATGGTGTTCCGCGCCGGCACGTAGGTGGCCGGGATGCCGTCCTTGATACCTTCCAGCGGCACTGGGATATCCCCGTCCGTCAGCGCCGAACCGCCGAAGGTGGTCAGGTCGAGCCTGACGACCCGGTGTTCGCGTGCGCCGAGCGACTTTGCCACGCGCGCCGCGGCACCGAGTTCCGCGCGATGGCGCTGGCCATAGTCGACGCTCAGGCAATAACATTCAAAACCTTCGACCCGCGCGATTGCGAGCACGGTGGCGGAATCGAGGCCGCCCGAAAGAAGCACGACTGCCTGCATGGACTTATCGGCCGTCAGACGCCGGGCTTCTCGCCCCAGAGCTGTTTGTGCAGCTGCACCTGCAGCCGCACCGGCAATTGATCCCGCAGTATCCAGTCCGCAAGCTGCGCCGCGGGAAGGTCGCGGTAAGACGGCGAGAACAGCACCGGACAAACCGCATCGAGCCCGCGCTCGGCAAGCTGGCGCTTCGCCCATTCGTAATCGGCTGCGCTGCAGATCACGAATTTGATTTCATCGCGCGCTGTCAGGTGCGCAAGATTCCCCCAGAGATTCTTTTCAACCTCGCCCGACCCCGGCGTCTTGATGTCGAGTATTTTTGACACGCGCGGGTCGGCTTGCGCCACGTCAATTGCGCCGCTGGTCTCGAGCGACACCGAGTAGTTTTGGTCGGCCAGCTCGCGCAACAGCACGCGGCAATTGCTCTGCGCGAGCGGCTCACCGCCGGTGACCGTGACATAACGCGTGCGGTAGCGGGCAGCGGTATCGAGCACCGCCGCCAGCGTCATGGTGGTGCCCCCATGAAACGCGTATTCGGTATCACAATAGCCACAGCGTAGCGGGCAGCCGGTCAAGCGGATGAATACCGTCGGCAATCCGACGCGGCTAGTCTCGCCCTGCAGCGAGTAGAAGATTTCGGTAATGCGAAGGGTGGCAGTGAGGCGATCCGCGACCGCGGCGGCGTCGGTCACCGGCAAGCCTATGGCTTGCCAGTTGCCGGCGCGCCCGCCGGGGAATTGAGGGTCGCCAGCCGGCGTTTGGCTTTGTCCGCGGCATCGCTTACCGGGTACTTGGCCACCAGCTCTTCGAGCATTCTTCTGCCGGTGCTCGATTCACCCATTTCGATCTGCGAACTGGCCATATTGAGCATCGCATCCGGCACCGAAGGGCTGTCGGGATACGTCTTGATCAGGGTCTGCTGGCTCGCGATCGCCAGCTTGAAGTCGCGCAGGTTGAAGTAGGAGTCTCCGATCCAGTACTGGGCGCGCGGCGCGAGACTGCTTTTCGGATACTGCTTGATGAAATTCTGGAACGCGACGATCGCGCCCTGATAGTTGCCGATGCGCCGCTGGCCCTGCGCCGCATCGTAGACGTGGTTCTCGGCGCCGGGATCGACCGCTGTGATCGCGGCCGCAGGCGGGCGGGCGGCAATTGCGGGGGGCGCCGGGGCGGCTGCGGCGGGGGCAGGAGCGACAGCGGCCGGCGTCGCGGGAACGGGGGCGGGAGCGACAGCGGCCGGCGTCGCGGGAACGCGCGCAGCCCCGAGCCCGCCCTGCTGATCGAGGCGGCGCAGCCGCGTGTCGAGATCGATATACATGTCACGCTGGCGCTTGCCGGTGTTCTCGATCGCGTTGTTGAGCACCTCGACCTGCCCGCGCAGCTTGCTTATCTCGAGCTTGAGCGCCTCGAGCTGGGTAAACAAGTCGAGCAGCGGCTGGCTCTTCACGGCCTCTTCGAGATTGCCGATGCGCGCATCAACGGCCTCCTGCTGCCGCGTCAGCTCATTCTTCAACTCATCGACGCGCTGCCTTTGGGCGGCGATCTGTCTGCGCGCCTCCTGGTCGTCGAACAGGGCGGCGTGCGCAACACCAAGCGTGCACAAAAGCGAAACCGCGGCGCACCAAAACTTCAGCGCGGCGCGGCGCGCGTTGACAGCTTTGCGCTTGCCCGTCTCACGCCTCACGATTTTTTGCCTCTCGCCTCACTACTCCCCGGCGTAGACGATATCGCTGCGGCGGTTCTCGGCATACGACGCTTCATCCTGGCCTTTGGCGCGCGGCTTTTCCTCACCGAAGCTCACCGTTTCAATCTGGGCATCCTGTGCGCCGAGCAACAGCATCATCTGCTTCACGCCGTCGGCGCGCCGCTGGCCGAGTGCGATATTGTATTCGCGGCTGCCGCGTTCGTCGGTATTGCCCTGGATCACAATTTTGGCTGAGCGGTGCTGCGCCAGATAACGCGCATGCGCGGTGATCAGCGGCTTGAACTCGTCCTTGACGATGGTACTGTCGTAATCGAAGTAAACGCTGCGCTTGGACAGAATGTTCTTCGGGTCTTTGAGCGGGTTGGTGACGATCGGTTTGCTCACGGCCGGTTTTGCCACCGGAGCAGCGGTAACGGGTTTGGCCGCGACCGGCGGCTTCTTGTCGCCAACGCCTGGCGTGCGCTCTTCGACTGCGGCGCCCGCTTGCTCCTTGGTGTCCTGGCTTGCGCATCCGGCAAGCAGCGCCAACGCCGCCATAATAAATATCGGTTTTCTCATGCCGTCCCTCCTTTTTTTACTGGCTTTTCAAAATCGGGCCCCACGCCGGCTCGCGCGCATCTCCAATGTCCGCGCTGAAACGCTGCCGCACGCGGCCATCACTGGATACTGCCGCTAATATACCACGCCCCCTGATCTCGGTTGCGTAGAGGATGATCCTGCCGTTGGGCGCGAAACTCGGCGACTCGTCGATGCCGTTGTCGGTTAGAACCTGTGTCTGTTTGCTCGCGAAATCCTGCACCGCGACGTTGAAGTTCCCGGCATTGCGCTGAATAAACACGAACGACCTGCCGTCGGGCGCGTAGCGCGGGCTGACGTTGTAGCTGCCTTCGAAGGTCAGGCGCTCTGGCGCGCCGCCACCCGCCGGCACCCGGTAGATCTGCGGGCTGCCGCCGCGATCAGAGGTAAAGATCACCCACTGGCCATCGGGCGAAAAGTTGGGCTCGGTGTCGATGGTACCGGAACTGGTCAGGCGCGTGACGCCGCTGCCGTCCGCATTGATCAGGTAAATCTGCGAATTGCCGTCTTTGGTCAACACCACCGCCAGGCGCCGGCCGTCAGGCGACCACGCGGGTGCGCTGTTGCTGCCGTTGAAGTCGGCGACAACCATGCGGCTCCCGGTGAGCAGCGACTGGATGTAGACGATTGGCTTCTTGCGCTCGAACGACACGTAAGCAAGCCGCGTGCCGTCGGGCGACCACTTCGGCGAGATGATGGGCTCGTTCGACGCGAGTATGGTCTGCGCACCGTAGCCATCAGCGTCAGCGACCTGCAGTTCGAAACGGGTGCCTTGTTTGACGACGTAGGTGATGCGCGTGCCGAACACGCCGATATCGCCGGTCAGTTTCTCGTAAATCGCATCGGCGATCTTGTGCGCGGTACTGCGCAATTGCTGCGTGGTGACCTGGTAGGCAAAGCCTGCCAGCTGAAGCTGTTTTGCTACATCGAGCAGCCGAAAGCGCACATCCCAGTAGCCGTTGGGCAGCGGTGCCACGCTGCCGATCACCAAGGCGTCGGCGCCACGCGCCGTCCACACCGGATACTGCACTTCGGCGGACTCGGCCGGGATCGCAGTCAAGCCGCCGCTGTCAACGATTCTGAACAGCCCGCTGCGAACAAGGTCGGCGGCGACGACGGCTGTCACCTGCTCCGGCAGAGTTTCCTCCGCCTTGAACGGCGCGATCGCGATCGGCACCTGATTGGCGCCGCCGCCAATGATTTCGATCCTGAGCTCGGAGTGCGCAGCCGGAGCCAGCGACAGCCACAGCAGCGCGAACAGAACAATGTGTAACGGGTTGTAAATCTTCATCGCGCCGTATTATAGCGGCTTTCCAATGCGCTGTTAGAGTGCCTGACAGTTAGGCACTCTCACTCTTGAGGCCTGAACTTGAGATTTAGTTCCCGGAAATCCCTGAACATCGCGGGATCGGGCGGCAGCGGCAACGGCGCCGCCTTGTGGATCGCGCGCTCGACCGCGCTGTCGTAGGCAGCGTTGCCGCTCGCGCGCTTCAGTTTCGCGCTGAGCACCTCCCCGCCGGGCAGCAACACGACGTCGAATTCCGCTTCCGGGTTGCCCTGAATGTTCGGCGGCATCACCACAAAGCGCTTGATCCTGGCCCGAATACGCTCGATGAACTCGCCGCGCAACCGCGCCTGCGCCGACGCCTGCTGCTCGGCAATGCGGCGCTGCGCATCTTCCTGCTCGCGCGCGAGCCGCTGCGCCTCGGCTTCCTTCTCCCGCTTAAGTTTCTGTTCGGCCTTGGCCGCTTCTTCCTTCTCCTGCTTAAGTTTCTGTTCGGCCTTGGCCGCTGCTTCCTTCTCCTGCTTAAGTTTCTGTTCGGCCTTGGCCGCTGCTTCCTTCTCCTGCTTAAGTTTCTGTTCGGCCTTGGCCGCTGCTTCCTTCTCCTGCTTAAGTTTCTGTTCGGCCTTGGCCGCTGCTTCCTTCTCCTGCTGCAGTTTCTGCGCGGCCTTCAGTTCTGCTTCCCGCTTCTTGTCCGCTTCCTTCTTCGCTTCGAGCTCGCGGCGCTCTTTCTCGGCTTTTTCCTTCATTGCGATGTCGGGCTTCGCGATCTCAGGCTTCGCCACAGGCTTGACCGGCGGCGGCTCGGGAGGCTTCACTTCGACTTTGGGTTCAGGCCGCGGTGGCGGCGGTTCGACCTTCGGCGGCGGCAGCTCGATCTTCGGCGGCGGCAGCTCGATCTTCGGCGGCGGCGGCAGGTTGGCCCAAAGGTCGACGCTGATGGCCTGCGGCTCGATTCGCCGCTGCCACGTCGCACCGAACACGAGCAGCGCCACGAACAACAGGTGCATGCCGAACGCA
>Ga0326597_10013560_pt1 | contig 10710 bp, 12 predicted proteins | sample RVTome_12_FD_203789 | JGI IMG/M metagenome (GOLD analysis project Ga0326597, IMG submission 203789) | Soil microbial communities from uranium-contaminated site in the Upper Colorado River Basin, Wyoming, United States - RVT100D185 | ecosystem: Environmental > Terrestrial > Soil > Contaminated >... | reverse complement strand
AACAACGAGGCCGTCCGCATTGCCGGAACTCGAGATGGGAAGTCCGAGCGCGAGGCCGTTGGTCTTACCGCTGGGTTCGTCGTGCGGGAGCCAGATGGTCATGTTGATTCCGTCGGCGCGAACGCCGGCGCGATCACGCCAGGCGAGGCGCACACCAGCCACGCGAGGGCACGCGCCGATGCACAACGGCGCCACCACACGCGGCCCGCTGGACTGCGCAGGCGCGAACGACGGAACGCCAACCGCGCAGACGGCCGCTGCGCAGAGCCATCGACTGAGTGCCGCGCCGCGCGCGCACACCACGCGGCCTAGCGCCAGTTCACCAACGGAAGGACACGCGGCGCGCGGCCGTCGGCGACGATGTTCAGAACGCCGAGCTGCACGCCCTTCAGCGATCGCGCGAAGTTGACCACGCCTATCGACAGCCCGCGCTGCTCGCCTTGCACGGCGTTGACCGCGGCGACGAACACGCCCGCCGCTTTGGCGTCACCGTCTGACCTTTTCGCGCGGAAAAACCCCGGTGTGATCACGATGGCGTTCGCCTCAGTCGTCGCGATTCCCAATCCTGCGACGGCGAGTCCGGTGACTTTGCCGCCGACCCCGGCGCCAAGCCCGGCGACCGTGATGCCTCTGAGGTTGCCGCCGACGCCGAGGCCGAGGCCCGCGATCGACAAACCGGTCATCGAACCGCCGCCGCCAAAGCCCATACCGCCGACGGCAATCCCGGTGAACGAGCCGCCAACAGCGCCGCCAAGTCCGGCAGCCATCAGTCCCCTTGCGGTTCCGGCCAACGCGACGGCGAGCCCGCCCACCGCGATGCCCGTGAAATCCCCCGCGACTGCGCCGCCGAGTCCGCCGACCACGATCCCTCGAGCCGATCCTCCGACTGCCGTTCCAACGCCACTGATCGAGATGCCGGTGAGGTCCTGCGCAACCGCCGTGCCGATGCCCGATACGAGGATTGCGCGCGCCTCACCCGCTGATGCGATGCCGATGCCGCTCACGGCAATGCCGCTCAATCGCGTGCGCGCGGTGACCATTGCCGGCGCGACGGCGATACCGGTGACGTACTCGCCACCCGTACCAAGGATTCCAATTCCCAGGCCCGTGACCTGCCCGGTGGTGGGCTTATGCGGCATCCACGCCGTAATGTTCATGCCAACGACGCGCTCGAGCTCGCGGCTCCGGAACGCGAGGCGGATTCCAACCACGTTGCGGCATTCGCCGATGCCTTGCACGCACAGCGGCGCGACAACTCCCGAAGTGATCTCCTGTGCCGCGAGCGGAACGGCGAGCAGGGGGACGACGAGAAGCGCGCGAGCTATTCGCATCCTGGATCCAGTTGAGTTGAGGTCAGGCGTCGAGGTCAGACCAATGCCCGACGATTCGCCCGACGATACCGTACTCCTTTGCTTCATCAGCCGCGAGCCAGAAGTTGCGGTGGGTGTCGTCCTCGATACGCGAGAGCGGCTGGCCGGTTTCGTGCGCGAAAATGCGATTCAGGCGATCGCGCATCTTGAGAATCTCGCGCGCCTCGATCTCGATGTCGCTCGCCGTCCCACCCATGCCGCCGGCAGGCTGGTGGAGAAGAAACCGCGTGTTCGGCAGGCAGAATCGTCGCTCGCGCGGCACGGAGACAAAAATCAGCGCGCCCGCACTCGCCACCCAGCCGGTTCCCACCATTCGAACCGGTGCTGGGACGAACCGGATGATGTCGTGCAGCGTGTCGCCCGCCTCGACGTGGCCGCCCTGCGAATTGAGGATCATCGTGACCGGCTTGTCGGCGGAATCGGCCGACATCGCGAGCAGTTGCGCCGTCACCCGTTCGGCGAGCCTTTGCGTGATGGCGCCGCTGATGATGATCGTGCGCGCCTTGAGGAGGCGCGCGGCAACGGGATCCCACGCCGCGAACGCGCGGTCGGAATCGCTCGTCGGCGTTTCGGGTTCGTCTTCCTCGTCGAATAACATCAGTCGGGTTACCGGGGTATCAGTGGGAACGTCGTGCACAGGGCGGAGGCTAAGGAGCCCCGCGCACTCGTGCAAGCACTCGCAACGCCCGGCCCGCCTGGTTCGTCCTGCGTTCGGAGGGTTTCTTCGCCAAACGCACTCATGCACCGCATCAAATTCTCACTCGGCGCCGTCCTTGTGGCGCTGCTCGGCGCTGCCGCGTGCGGCCGCGGCGCGGAGACTGCGCCGTCGCCCCGGCTTTCGGACGCCGACTACCTCCGTGCCCTGCGACTGATGGTCCCCGTTGTTGGAACGCATCCGGAGCGGGTGCGCGACACCTACACCGCGGGGCGCGGCAGCCGCGTCCACGAAGCGGTGGACATCTTCGCTCCGCGGGGAACCGCCGTGCTCGCCGCCGTCGACGGTGAATTGCTGCGGGTGACATCCAACACGCTGGGCGGCAAGACGATCTACGCGACCGATCGCGGCCGGAGGTTTGTCTACTACTATGCGCACCTCGACCGCTATGCCGACGCGACGAAAGTCGGCGCCCGCGTGCGCAAGGGAGATGTGATCGGCTACGTTGGCACGACGGGCAATGCCCCGCCGAACACTCCGCACCTGCACTTTCAGGTCATGCGCATGATCGACTCCCGCCGCTGGTGGGAAGGGCCACCCGTCAATCCAAGCGGTTATTTCGCCGCCGCAGGCACGTCACGGTGAGCGGCTCGCTCACGGGCAAGGCGCGCGCGGCGCTGCGGTCCAGGGCGCACCATCTCGACCCGATTGCGAACGTCGGCCAGCAGGGCATTACGCCGGCGGTGCTGCGCGGAATCGAGGACGCGCTCCTGGCACGCGAGCTGGTGAAAATCAGCGTGGGCCGCAACGCCACAATGAGCGCTCGCGACGCGGCGCCGCAGCTCGCCGAGCAACTCGGCGCGGAAGTGATTCAGGTGATAGGGCGGACGGTTTGCCTGTATCGCAGACGGGAAGAAGAGGCATGAGCTTGCAGCTTGCAGCTTGCAGCTTGCAGCTGGCGGCCCTGCAAGCTGTCAGCTGTCAGCTGATCGCTGAAAAGCGATTGCCCATGCCCGCTGCTGACCTACGAACATCGTGGTTGCGCGGCCGGTTGCGTCGCGGGTGAACCAGATGATCCGTCCGCCGGCCTGGAAGGCGTCGGTGTAGATCGGCGTCAGGCTGATTCGCGTTGTTGGGCTTTGTCGCAGTACGAGCTGCTCGCCTTCGATCGCCAGCCTGAATGGTTCGCCGTGCACTTCGCCGCTGGCAAAGGTGCCGGTGAATGCGCGCAGATCGCTCGCGCTGGGGCGCCAGTCCTGGCTGCGGAAGTAGGACGTTGAATCGCCGGAACGCGAGATGACCACCATTCGAGTGGGCATGCCGTTGCGGTCGTCCGAGAAGGCTAGCTGGCCGGTCGCGTCGGCAAACCTGTTCGCGTCGATGGGTGTGAGCGTTGTCTCGCCGCGCCTCAGGGCGCTGCCCACGACGGCCAGCCGCAGCGGTGTGCGGCGCGTGTTGTGCACCCAGACGCCGGCGAACCTCTCGACGCGCAGCGTGTCCGCAAACGGACGCCGGGCCAAACCGTTCGTGACGCCCTGGCCTGTCCGCGCCGGGAGCAGCGCGTCCGCGATGTCATACGCGATGGCGCCGGCATTGAGCGACGCTCCGTTGCACAGCACGGCGACCGACACGCGCGCGTCGGGAAATCGAACCAGTTGCGCGCGATAACCGCCCGTCGAGCCGCTGTGGTTGATCTCGAGCGTGCCGCGCGTGCGGACGACGTTGATGCCAAGTGCGTAGTTGATGGTGCGGGTGTTGGTCAGCACGTAGCGCTTGACGATCGTATCAGCGAACGGCTTTCCAAGCGCGGCGCGGTCCATCGCGTCGTTCCAGACGAGCAAGTCGCGGACGGTGGTGAGCAGGCCACCGTTCCCGTGCGCGTTCTCGTTCGGCATCGCCGTGGCAAACCCGTTTCCGGCGCTGGCATACGCGAGCGCTCTGCCCTGCACGAGGCGCGTGTGATCGTCGCGCCACGACGTGTTGGACATGCCGAGCGGAAGAAACAGCCGGTCGCGCGTAAAGTCGGCAAACGACTGCCCAGAAACGCGGGCGACGAGCAGCGCGAGCAGGTTGTAGCCGGTGTTCGTGTATGAATACGCCGACCCCGGTGCGTGATTCAGCGCGCGCTGCCGCGCCGCGATTTCGAGCACGTGCGCATTCGTGTACGCCCGCGTCCCCCGGGGCCAGCCTTCGAGCGAGGCGATCGCGCCCCAGTCGCGCAGGCCGCTGGTGTGCGTGAGCAGGTGCCGGATAGTGATGACGTGCTCATACGCCGGCAGTTCCGGGAAATAGCGGCGGATGTCGTCGTCGAGCGAGAGCTTGCCGTCGAGCGCGAGCAGGACAACGGCGCCCGCCGTGAACTGCTTCGACACCGAGCCCGCTTCGAGGATTGACGTCGGCGTCAGAGGCATTCGGCGCTCGAGGTCGGCAAAGCCGAACGCCGCGCTCACCGTCGCGCCGGACCGGCTTGCGCCAATGGTGCACCCAGGTCCGCCGGGCGGGATGCGCCGGGCTGCAACGCGCTCGACGACCTGCTCGATTTCAGCGCCGCCCTGGGCGTGCAGTGGCGCCGCGATGACCGCCACGCCCAGAAGCGCGGCTCTGTAGTTTGAGCGAATCACGTGACCTCCCGCCTGTCTGCTTATCGAGTTAGGATTCGCGGACACTCGCACCTTCGAAGGCCCGCCACCGCCAATGCCGTACGTCATTACTGAAGCCTGCAAAGACACCAAGGACAAGTCCTGCGTGGACGTCTGCCCGGTGGACTGCATTTATGAAGGCCCTGACCAGCTGTACATCCACCCGGATGAGTGCATCGACTGCGGTGCGTGTGAGCCGGAGTGCCCGGTCACCGCGATCTTTCCCGAAGAAGACGTCCCGGAAAACCTCCGGCCCTACATCCAGCTGAACAAGGAAGTGTTCAACGGGCCGAACCCGCCTGGCCGGCCCTCGAGATAATCGCGCGGTCAGGTGTAAGTAATCGCGGACAGGAATTCGCTCAGCACGTGGTTGAACGCCGATGGCCGTTCAACCGGAGTCAGGTGTCCTGAGCCTGCCACAATCTCGAGCCGGCTTCCCTCGATGCGCTCGTGCATCGCGCGCGACTCCGCGACGGGGGTGAGCACGTCCTCGTCGCCAACGACAATGAGTGTCGGCACGTCGATGGTACCGAGCGTGGCGGAAGAATCGGGCCGGTCGCGCATCGCGGTGAGCGCGCCAACGACACCGGGAACCGGTGCGCGCGCCAGCATCGCGTGCACGCGTTCTACGAGCTCGGGCCGCGTGCTTCGCGTCGACTTGCCGAGCATGCCCTGCACCAGCTGGTCGGCAAGCGGTGCGCTGCCGCGCTGGGTCACGAACGCGATCTGTTCGTCGCGGCGTCCGCGGCCGGCAGCGTCATCCGCGCCGGCGCGCGTGTCGGCGAGCACCAGCGCGCGCACGAGCGACGGTGCGCGTCGCCACATCGCCAGTGCCACATAGCCACCCATCGATACGCCCGCGACGACCGCGCTCGCAATGCCCAGCTCCGCGAGCCACGCAATGACGTCGGCCGCATAGTCGTCGATCGTGGTCGCCTCGCCGCCGCTTTCGCCGAAACCGCGCAAGTCGCACGCGAGCGTGCGCGCGGGTACCGCGAGCGCGCCAATCTGCGATGACCACAGCGATCGGTCGTGCGGAAACCCGTGCAGGAACACCACCGGAAGCCCATCGCCGATGTCGTCGTAACCGACCCGGTTGCCGTTCGCCGTGACGATCACGTGAGTCCGGGTGTTCCGCCGGAATGCTCGTCGGCGATCACGGTGAGGATTTCGCGAGACCCGCGCGGTTTGCGCACCGGGGGCACGTCGCCCTTTACGTACAGGTAGCGCACTGCAACGACAGTCGCCGCCAGCAGGGGCACCGCAACGAACAATCCGAGGATGCCGAAGATCACCGCCATCAGCGCCTGCCAGAGCAGCGTGAGCGCCGGCGGCAAGTCCAGTTCCTCGCGCATCAGGTGCGGGATCAGCACGTTGTTTTCGAGGAACTGGATGCCCGAGTACGCGATCACGACCCACAGCGCCTTCTCGGGCGAATCTGCGAACGCGATGAGCACCGCCGGCACTGCGCTCAGCAGCGGACCGAGGTTCGGCACGAACTCAAAAACGCCCGCGAGAATGCCGAGCGGAATCGCACTCTTCACGCCGAGCGCGAGCAGGACAATCGTCGTCACCGTGCCAATGACCACCATCGCGATCAACTGCGTGCTCAGCCATGTGCGAAGGGTCGCCGTCATCGCATCGAAAACGACCGCTCCCCGGGTTCGCGATCCAACGGGCACGAGCATCAGGAGCCCCCGCCGATAGCCGTAGGGATCAATGGCCAGGTAGATGGTGAGAAACACGACGTACACTCCGCCGGCGAACAGCGCGAGCGTGGACGACACGGCGCCAAACACCAACCCGCGAAGCGACTGGATCTGCCCGAGCAGCGCGCGCCCGAGCCGTCCGCTCGCCGTGGGCTCTGCCTGGCCCGGTTCGGCATTGGTCGAATCGCGCGGGAAAATCGCCTCGAACAGTGCGCCGTGCTCCCGGACGAGATACTCGTCGATCTTGTTGACCGCCTCGGGCACCTGCTCGCGAAGCGCCCGGAACTGCATGGCCAGCGTGGGACCCGACCAGGCCACCACGCCGGCAAGAGCGACGAACGTGCCAATTACGATCAGGGGCGACCCGATACTCCGGCGTAACCGCTTCCCTTCGAGCCAGTCAACAGCTGGCTTCGCCGCAATGCCCAAGAGCCCGCCCAGGACCGTCAGCAGCACGATGACCCGGATTTCCCACAAGAGCGCCAGGCCGAGGAGCAGCCCGACGATGGCGGCGGCAGCCTTGACGATGTCGGCCCGGGTGATGGGCCGGGGCGGCGGCGTTGGCGTCACGGAGCGTGCAAGGGCCAGGGAGGTGTGTCGCTAGATTCTTCCCGCGTGCCGTCAGACTGCAACGACCGGAACGCCGGGTGGCGATGCCGCCGGTAACATACCTCGACGCTGACGAACGCGTAGCGGGGTTCCTGGACGCGATCGGCGGATCGCGTGACCTCGCCGTCGACACCGAGGGCGCGAGCTTTCACCGGTTCATCGATCGGGTGTACCTGCTGCAGCTTTCCACGCGCAGTCATCACGCCATTCTCGACCCGCTCGCCGTCACACCGCCGCCCAGCCTTGGCGCGCTGCTCGCGGACGCCAGCGTCGAGGTCGTGTTTCACGACGCGGACTACGACCTGCGTCTCCTTCACCAGGACTACGGCTGGCGCGTGGGGCACTTGTTCGACACGCGCGTGGCTGCGCAGCTCCTGGGCATTCGCCAATTCGGCCTGGCTGCGCTGCTCGAGTCAGAATTCGGGGTGCGTCTCGACAAGCGGCACCAGCGCGCCGATTGGTCAATGCGGCCGCTCTCCGAGGCGATGCTCGCGTACGCCGCGCAGGACACGATGCACCTGCTGCCGCTGCGCGACCGGTTTCGCACGCGACTCGAGAAGCAGGGCCGCATGCGCTGGGCCGAGGAGGAGTTCGCGCGGCTGCAGCGCGTCGAGTGGGAACCCGATGCACCGGACGCCGCGTTTCTCCGCATCAAGGGCGCGCGCGACTTGTCGCGCCGCGAGCTCGCGCTGCTGCGGGAGCTGGTTCGCTGGCGTGATCGGGCGGCCGCCGCGGTCGATCGCGCGACGTTTCGCGTGATGGCGAATGAGGCGCTGCTCGAGATCGCGCGCCAGGCGCCCTCGTCACCGGACAACCTCGCGGCGATCAAGGGCGTACCACGAAACCTCTCACCGACGCGTGCGGCCGAAGTCCTCGCCGCCGTCAAGGCCGGCGCCGAGGTGCCCGAAGCCGAGTTGCCGAAGTTTCCGCGCGCGCCGCGGTGGGACCGTGATCCGAATTTCGATTCGCGCGTGTCAGCTTTGCGCACTGCACGCGACGCGGTCGCCGAAAAACTCGGCCTCGAGCCCGGGGTGCTCGGCTCGCGAGAGCGCCTCGAGGCGGTTGCGCGCCATGCGCCCGAGTCCGTCGACGATCTCGCCGCGATTCCCGACCTGCGGCGCTGGCAAATCGAAGTGCTCGGTGATGAACTGATCCGCGCACTGAAACGGGAGAACAGTTCGCGTGCGGAAGGTCAGAACCCCAGGTAGGCTCTCACCCGGGGCTCGATGCGCTCCGGGGTCCAGGGCGGTGACCAGATCAGGTTGACCGTCACGCCGCCGACGCCATCGATATTCTTGAGTTCGTCCTCGGCGGCCTTGAGGATCTCGGGGCCCGACGGGCACCCGGGCGACGTGAGACTCACGTCGATGTCGACGTTCGTGCCCTGCGTGCGGATCGCGTAGACAAGCCCGAGGTCCACGATGTTCAGGTTGAGCTCGGGGTCCTTCACGCGCCGCAGCGCGAGCCGGACGTCGTCTTCAGATATGGAGTCAGGCGCCTGGGCTGGCGCGGCGGTATCGGCGGTCATCGACACACATCTTACCCCGCTCCGCGCCGGACGGAAGTCTCAGGGGGCGCGGAGCGGCCAAACCCGGCCGTTCGACCCCGACGGCGCGCGCGCCGTGTCGGTTTGGGCGGCCTCGGGCGTGGGCGCGGACGGCACCGCGATGTCGCCCGTGATGGCGAGCACCGCCGCATCGGCAACGTTGTTGCGAACGTCGGCGATGACGTCACCCGGGCGCCGGGCGCGTGGTGCGTACACGCGATTTGTCAGCAGCACGACGAACATCTGGCGTGCCGGGTCGATCCAGAGCGAAGTGCCAGTAAACCCGGTGTGACCGTATGCCGCCGAACTGAAGTACGTGCCGGAGCCGCGCACGCCGCCCGCGATCTCCCATCCAAGGGTGCGAGAGCCGCGCTGTTCACGGGTGAAGAGCGCGACCGTCGAATCGGCGACGATGCGCACGCCGTTGAGTTCGCCGCCATTGAGCATCATCTGCGCAAACAACGCCAGGTCCGACGCCGTGCCGAACAAACCGGCGTGACCAACGATGCCGCCCAGCACGAACGCATTTTCGTCGTGTACTTCGCCGCGCAGCGCATACCCGCGGCGGGAAGCGTGCGCGGTGGGCGCGACAGCCGGGCGCACCTTGCTCGCGGGTTTGAACAGCGTGCTCGACATTCTGAGCGGTCCGAACACGCGCTGCGCAGCGAACGCATCGAGCCGCGTGCCCGAGATCTTCTCGATGGCGTACCCGAGCACGATCATGCCAAGGTCTGAGTACTCGAAGCACTGGCCCGGCGAGCAGTAGGACCGCAGCGGCGTCTCGAGCACCCGCTTGCGCGCCTGCGCGGGCGTCAGTTTGCCACGCCAGAGCTCAAGGCCGGCCGGCATGGCGGAGTGGTGCGTCAGGAGGTGACGAATCGTCACCTTGTTCTTGCGCGCGCCTTTGAACTCGGGGAGGTAGCGCTGCACCGGCGCGTCGAGATCGAGCTTACCTTCGTCGTAGAGGATCATCGCGGCCGTCGTGGTCGCGATCACCTTTGTGAGTGAGGCCAGGTCGTAAATCGTCGAGTCAGTCGAGACGGCCCGGCTGGATGTGGTCCACGTCACACGGCCGAACGAATGGTCGTAGACCACGAACCCGCCGCGGCCGACCAGTACGGCGGCACCCGGGAACCCGCCGCTCGTTATTCCCTTGCGCACGATTCGGTCGATGACCGCCAGCCGCTCGGCGGACATGCCAACGTCGGCCGGCGGCCGCGAGGGCAGCCGGTCGCCGGAATCTGCGGAAAATGTGAGCGACGCGAGCAGGAGACGGAGCAGGGTACTACCTCGGGTGTGGGCGTCTGGGCCGGCGAGCGGCTAACGTGTTAAGCCCCGGGACGGCATGAGTCAAGACGAGATTCCGACGGCCAGGCAACCCTCGCCGGCCTGATTGGTGACAGTATGAGTGAGACCGTGATGCATCAGGATCAGGCACTTATCCAGCGCTCCGTCGAGGGCGATGAGCAGGCCATGCGCCAGCTCTGGTCGCTGCACGCCCCGCGCATCGACGCGGTCGTGCGGCGGCTGGTCGGCGACCCCGACCTCGCGGCCGACATCGCGCAGGAAGTGTGGATCCAGATCTTCCGGGCGCTGCCGACGTACCGCGGCGATTCGCGGTTCACCACGTGGGCGCACCGGATCGCGGTGAACCGCACGCTGAACGCCTTGCGTTCGGCGCGACGGATTCAGGCTACGGAAGTGGAGATTTTCGAGGATACCGCGTCGGTTGACCACGACGGCGAGCGTGCGGTGCTCGCCGCAACAATTGACGCGGCCGTGCAACAGCTCTCCCCGGGGGCCCGGGCCGTATTCGTGCTCCACGATGTCGAGGGATACACACACGAGGAAATCGCCTCCGAACTGGGCATCACGTCTGGGGGTTCGAAGTCACAACTGTTCAAAGCGCGTGCCAAGCTGCGCCGGCTGCTTTCGCACATCGTCGATGCACCCTCGCCGGCAAAGGACTCGTCTTATGCAGCACATCAATCCTGAGCGCATCGCGGCGCTGGCCGACGAGCCGGCGACGTTGATCGAGCGGACTCATCTGGCGTCCTGCGCCAGTTGCGTGGCCGAGCTGGCCGCCGCGCAACGGCTGATGCAGATGGCACTTACGGACATTCCCGCGATCGAGCGACCGATTTCGTCCTGGGACCGTCTCGGCCATGCGCTTCGCGCCGAG
>Ga0326597_10013559_pt1 | contig 10710 bp, 14 predicted proteins | sample RVTome_12_FD_203789 | JGI IMG/M metagenome (GOLD analysis project Ga0326597, IMG submission 203789) | Soil microbial communities from uranium-contaminated site in the Upper Colorado River Basin, Wyoming, United States - RVT100D185 | ecosystem: Environmental > Terrestrial > Soil > Contaminated >... | reverse complement strand
TTGGCCGGAGACCGCGGCCTCCGTCCAGGCGAGATCGTCGGGGGTATCGACGCCGCGCGCCGGAGCGCCCTCCCAGACGTGCACGCCGATCCCGATGCCGTGGCGCAGGGGGCGCAGCTGCTCGAGCCGCTCCCAGCGCTCTTCCGGGACGCTCGGCAGCGCCACCCAGGCGGCGAGCGCGTCCCGCGTGTAGGCGTACACCCCCACGTGCTGGCGGTAGACCACGTCACCAGTGCCGTCGCGGTCGAACGGGATCGGGGCGCGCGAGAAGTACAGCGCCCGCCCTGCCGTATCGAGCACCACCTTGACCCGGCTCGGATCCCCCGCCAGGGCGGCGTCCAGCCGCCCGGCGGCGGTCCCGATCGGGTCGCCCGAACGGACCCGGCGGATCGCGCCCGCAAGCGCTTCGGGGGCGACCAGGGGCTCGTCGCCCTGCACGTTGAGGATGAGGTCGAACGACGCAAACTCCGGCCGCATAGCGACTTCCGCCACCCGTTCGGTGCCGGAGGCGTGCGCCGGGCTGGTCAGCACCGCTTCCCCGCCGTGGCGGCGTACCACGGACGCAATCTCCTCGGCGTCGGTCGCGACCACCAGGCGGTCGCACAGGCCCTGCTCGGCGACGCGACGGACGACCCGGACGATCAGGGGCTCGCCCGCGATGGGAAGGAGGGGCTTCCGGGGAAGGCGGCTCGACCCGAGCCGGGCTGGAATTACGCCAAGGAGAGGCACGGGGGAAGATACAAGACCCGTGCCGCTGAGTCTAGAGCAGATATCGGGCCACGGCGGGCTGCATCAGGGGGATCTCAGGACCAGCGTGGCCCGGTACGGCTCCATGCTGGGCCGACTGACCAGCGGTTCGGGATCAAGCGCGAGCAGGCGCAGCTCGTAGTACGCGCCCACGGGCGTGGACCGGGGCTCCCCGTTCACGTGCAGGTTCGCCGTCATGTCCGGGCCGTCGCCGCCGGGCGGCCCGACGTGCAGGGTGAGCCGAGCCACGGCATCGCCCGCCCAGACACAGACGACGTCGCGCGGGCAGCGGCTCTCGTGCGGCACCGTGTCGAAGGTGATCACGATCGCGGGCTCGTCGAACACGGCGGACTGTCCGATCCGAAGCGTGAAGGGTGCGTCGAGGTGCGGGCGGACCGCCGCGGACAGCGGCAGATCGCCGTCCGCACAGGAGGCGGCAATCAGGACGGCAGCCAACATACGGTGCATCTCGCCCGCTCCTGGACGACCCACTGGTGATACCCCGGCAGGCGGCCCGGCGTCACGCCGCCGGCCCCGGCTCAGAGTGCGCCGGCCGGTTCCTCCCCCGACGCCTCCCTGAGGTCCTCGGTGGACAGGTACCGCACCACGTACTTCGCCAGCGCGGCGAGGGTGGGCGGCTCGGCGCCGTCGTTCCCCTCGGCGTACACCTCCAAGGCCCAGCTCCGCTCCCCCATCACGTCCTCGGACGTGAGCCGTTCGATCAGCTTGCCGCGCGGGTAGGCGAATGCGTCGGGCGGGACCGGGACGTTGAAGCGGACCTCGGTCGCCGCCAGCCCGTAGCCGCCCTCCCCGGCGCGGAACCGGAGCATCACCGCGGGCGCCTGCGGGAGGACACAGGTAGAGGCCCCGCCGCTCGTGTACACGTCGCAGGATTGGCCCGCGACCGTGGCGGAGCCGGTCTTCTCGCCGGTCGCGCTCGGCAGGGCGTCGAGCTCGTCGACGGCGACGTCGCCCAGCGCCCGCAGGTTCGCGAGGACCTTGGCCTTGGCGCCGGGCGCGAGGGCATCGAACTCCCGCGCCAGCAGGACCCGGAAGGACGGCTCGACGGTGACCGTGTCGCTGCCGTTGTCCCTGGCTTCCGTGACGCCGGTGACCACGCTCCAGGCGGTGCCGCTGTCGGTCTTGCCCTGGATCGTCGTGGCGATCGTCAGGGACGTGCGCATCCCCGCCGGGGCGAACAGGGCCCGCCCGGTGGTGCGGCCCGAGCCGAGCACCCGGCCGTTCACCTCGATGTTGCCGGCGCCCTGCCAGGTCACCGAGACGGAGCGATACGGCCCGAGATCGATCGCCCAGGGATTCCCCTGGGCGGCCGTGGGGGCGACGACGAGCGGGGCAGCTGCGGTGAGGGCGAGGAGTCGCGGCAGTGACAGGCGCATGGCGGTGTAGCCTCCGTCAGACGTGAGCGCCGGCGAGGCGCAGGAAGTTTTCGAGCAGGAGCTTGCCGTGCGCGGTCCCGATCGACTCGGGGTGGAACTGGACTCCGTGCACGGGAACGGTGCGGTGCCGCAGCGCCATGATTTCGGGGTCCTGCGGGCGGTCGTCGCTCCACGCCGTGATCACCAGATCCGCCGGCAGCGACGCCCGCTGGACGATGAGCGAATGATAGCGCATCGCCGCGAACGGCGAGGGGATGCCGGCGAACAGGCCGTCGCCGTCGTGGGCGACCGGGCCGGGCTTGCCGTGCATCAGGCGGTCGGCGCGAACCACCCTGCCCCCGAACGCGGCGGCGATGCCCTGATGTCCGAGACACACGCCGAGCACCGGGCAACGGGCGGCCAGGGCCCGGATCAGCGGGATGGTGATGCCGGCTGCTTCCGGCGTGCCCGGGCCGGGGGAGATCACGGCTGCGGCCGGGGCGAGCGCGAGCACGGCGTCGACGGTGATCGCGTCGTTGCGGTATACCACCGGTTCCGCCCCCAACTCGCCGAGATACTGCACCAGGTTGTAGGTGAACGAGTCGTAGTTGTCGAGGACGAGGATCACGGGTCGCAATGCTAGCCGACGCGCGCGGCGCCGCAAGCCCGGGCGTGTGATCCACGACACGTACGGCGAGCGATCCGTCGTCATTTGCGGACGGTTGTGGCCGGGACACCGCGCACCTGCGAGACACCAGGGCCGAGCCCCGCGCCCGGAGGGCGCCAGGCGACTCGACGTCATGTGCAATGCTGGCAACGTGTTACGACCACCGGGCCGCCGCCGGGTGCGACGGCACGGCTTTCGCTTCACCACTGGCATGGGCTGAACGACGCGCTCGAGGAGACGATGACTTCGCTACAGACCAGGCCGGTCGATCCGGCGGTGCTCGACGAGGTAGTGGGCCGGTTGGTGCCGGCCGCATCGGACCTGGTGCGGCGGCTCACCGGCGGCGGCGCTCGCGCGGTGCGCATGGGCCCGTTCCACGCGCGCGTGTCGGGGGATCTCCTCTTCCCGGACGGTGTCGGGCGCGGGACGGTGGTGGTCAGCGTATTCCGCTATCGCGGCGATCTGCGGGTGGACCTCGAGATCGAGCATAACCGCGTGTTCGCGGGGCGGGGCGGCGAGCCGTCGGAGAACCGGTGCTATCTCAACGACTACGTCGCGTCGGTCACGCTGTCCCCGCGGGCGGACGAGCTGCCGGTGGAGTTCGTGCGCAAGGTCGTCTCGGGTGTCGGGGCGGCGCGCACCGCGGTCGAGCGCTACCGCCGCCGATCGGGGTGGTTCCTGGCCGAGATCACGACCGCCCGGCCGGTGTTCACGCCGCAACCGGCGGCGGTGGCACTGCCGCTGCCTCCGGATCTCGCGACCGAGGGCTGACCGGCGCCAAGCGGCGCGGCGGAGCTGCTCGCCGCAGTATCCCTTACCGGATCACATCCACGGCGTTGGCTTCATTGGCCACCGCCAGCGTTGCGCCGCTCGCGTCGAAGGCGACACGGCGCGGTGTGCCGCCCACCAGGAACTCGCGGACGGGCTCGCGCGACACGCGGTCGATCACCGCGATCCGGCCCGCCGCCGACTGCGCGACGACGATGAAGTGGCCGTCGGGACTGAGGGCGAGACCGAAGGCGCCCGGCAGGGCCACGCTGTCGGTCGCCAGGCCGGAGCTCACGCTGACGACCTTCATCCAGCCCGACTCGTCGGCCACGTAGAGCTCGGTCCCGCTGGCCGCCAGCCCCACGTCCTGCAGCTGCCCCGCTACCGGCAGGGTACGAAGCACGGCGCCGGTGGCAGTGTTGATTTCGGCGATCCCTCCCGTGGTGCTGCTCACGAACAGCCGGCTGCCGTCCGGCGAGAGGGCCATGCCGTTGGCCGGACCGGTCGTCGCGGCGATCGTGTCGATGTTGGCGCCGGTCGCGGCGTCGAGCACGCGGATGGTGCCCGCCGGCGTCGCAAGATACAGGCGCGTCTCATCGATCGAGAGGCGGATACGGAAGACGGTCTCACCGACCGGGTACGTCGTGGTGACCGTGCCGGCCGCGACATTGACGCGTGACACATCATCACCCAGGACGTTGACGGTGTAGGCCACCTGCCCGTCGGCCGTGAAGATGACCTCCCCGGGGTCGTTGCCGACGTTGCGCACCGTGCCGGTCGAGGTCAGGCTCGGGAGGTCGAAACGGGTGAGCGCGTTCCCGTCCTGCTGTGTCACGTACATGACTCCCTGGGACGACACCTGAACGCCGAACGGGCGGCCCGGGACGGCGGCGCGCTCTACCGTGCGATCGAAGCTGAGGTCTGGCGACGCTGGGCTGTTGCAGGCCAGCGCGCATACGAGCGCCGGCAGGCTGCTACAGAGGGTGCGAATGCGCGGGCTCGTCATGTCGATCTCCCGGTGTCATCGCTCGCCAGGCGGGCGGCTCACGGTTTGGCGGAGACTCTACGGCGCGGCGCTGCGCGTTGCGCTGGCAGGCACACCCGTCAGGACCGCTGCTTCGACGGCGTCCAGTGCGGCGACGCACTCGTCCCCGAAGTAGTAGCGCACTTCTTCCCGCAGTCCGCGGTACAGCGTCGGCCCCTGATCGAGGCAGACGAGGTCGCCGTCGTCCACCTCCTCGGCCGCGTACAGCACTCCCTCCGCGAACGTGAGGGGGTACAGGCAATCGATGATCGACTTGAGGTCGTGGTAGTCGATGCCGCGGGCGGCCGCGTACGCGTGGATGTGACATCCCCTGCCCCGCCGGTCGAGGAACACGCAGGCGCCATCCGCGACGCGGGCGCGGCGCGAGCCGCCGCCCGGCATCTCGGGATCGGGGTCGGGATCGGGGTCGAACCACTGGTCGCGCGGGATGCCCGTGCGCGCCTCGATCCCGGCCGCATGCTCGAGAATGCGCTGGTGATGCACCAGGTCCACATCCACACCGAACTGACAGCACCAGTCGTGGCAGAACGCGCAGTCGAGACAGTGCGTGAAGAATCGCCGCGTGAAGATGCCGGCCTCGACCCCCCGGATGGTCGGGACGCCGTAGCGGCTCGCGAACGGGCGCGGCAGGTCGAGCACCGTCGCGGGGTGGAGCGGCAGAGATTCAGGCATCGGCCACGGACGGCTCGGGTCGCGAGGTGTGCGCCTCGATGGCGGCGCCGCCGAGGTAGAGAGCAAGCGCCGTGCCGAGCGACGTGATGAACGGGTATGGCGCGCCGCCGTAGCCCGCCCCGAGATAGACGGCGAGGCCGCCCAACAGGGTGACCGCCGCCGTCCGCGGGCCGCCCCAGGTGGTGAACAGGCCGAAGCATACCACCACAAGACTGCCCGCGCTGCCGAACGCGGAGGCCTGCTCCACCAGCGCGAACACCCCCTCGGCCCGCACCGCGAGCACGTAGGCCACGAGGCCGAAGACCACGACCCCGGCGCGCGCCAGCCGCACCCGGCGGGCGTCGTCGGTGATGCCGAGCATCGGGGCGACCAGGTTGTGCGAGGCGAGCCCCGCCGAGACGAGGAGCGTCGTGTCCACCGTGGACAGGATCGCCGACACGAGACCGCCGGCGAAGATGACATACAGGGCCGGCGGCAGGATCGCCCGCGCCACGGCGGGGAGGAACTGCTCCGAGTCGGCCATGGCCGGCACCAGGCTCCCGGCGCTGAGGCCGACGAACACGGGCAGCAGTCCGCAGACGACGTACATCCCGCCCGCAAGCACGGCCGCGTTGCGCGCCAGCTGCGGCGTCCGGGCCGCGATGATCCGCGAGACGAGCTCGGTGGCCACGACGGATCCGCAGACCGGGATGGCCCACTCCTCGAGCACTCCGAACAAGGAGACGTCGGCGCCCGCGCCCACGAGCGTGAGGCGTGAGGGGTCGATGGCGCCCAACGCCTCGCCCACCCCGCCCTGACGCACCACGACACCCACCACGACGACCGCGAGGCCGAGCACGAGGAGGATCCCCTGCACCAGGTCGGTGACGGCGTCCGCCAGCAGACCGCCGAACCCCGTGTACAGCACGCAGAAGGCCGCCGCCACGGCGATCCCGGTGGCGAGGTCGATCGCGGTGACGGTGGTGAGCACGTGGGCGAAGCCCCGCAGCTGCGCGGCGGCCCACAGGAGTGAGCTCGGGATGAGGATCACCGCGGCGACCCGCTCGACGGCGACGGAGTACCGGGTGCGGAACAGGTCGGCGAGGGTCGTGAGCCGCCGACGCCACAGCGGCACGGCGAACACGAGTCCCATCAGCACGAGGCAGAGCCCGTACGCGAAGGGCTCGGCGGTGGTGAGCGACACGCCCTCGCGGGAGACGCGCCCGGCGGACGCGATGCACGTCTCGGCACCGAACCAGGTGGCGAAGATCGAGAAGATCGCGAGGGGATAGCCCAGCCGCCGGCCGGCGACGAGATAGTCGTCCTCGGTGCGGATGCGGGGCGCGATCCACAGCCCGATGGCCAGCTGGGCCACGAGGTATCCCAGCAGCGCGACCAGCAGCCCGTTCATGCCAGCAGGAGCCGCAGCACGGCGCGGCTGATCCACAGGGCGCCGTACGCGATCGCGACGAGCAGGGCGAGCGCGGCGACCGCGACGGCGGCCAGCGCGACGCGACTGCCCCGCGCGGCACGTGCCGGGTGGGCCAGCCAGCGCTCGAGCAGGGTGACGTTGCGCGCATTGGCGCGAAAGCCGGCGTCGAACACGTCGCCCGCGACCGGAACGGCGCCGAGGGACGCGTCCAGCGCGATGTTGAACAGCATGCGGATCGCCACGGCCGCGGGCACCCCCGCGCGCAGGGCCGCGAACAGCACCGAGCCGGCGACGAGGGCGCCCAGGGCGTCACCCAGCGCCGGGACGAGCCCGACGAGCGCGTCGAGGCCGACGGCGAAGCGGGTGCCCGGCACCCGGACCGCCTCGTCCCACACGCGGACGAGGCGCCGGAGCCGCGCCACGCGCGGGTCCGTGGGCGGATCGATCACCGGAACGGCGGATCGGCCGAGCGGCTCACGTTCCGTCCCCGACGAGCCAGGCGCCGCGGCTCACGTCTTGCCGCCGGGCCACACCGGCCGGAGGGCGATGTGCAGGGGGGAGTAGCCGGACGGGAGGGCCGCGGACTCGGTGGCCTGGAGGCAGAACTCCGGGCTCGGGCCGAGCACCATGCGACGCATCCACAGGGCGGCATGCCGGTCCCGCACCAGGGGGGCGAGGGCGTTCCACAGCTCGTCGTAGCGGACGGCATCGGGCTTGGCGAACCAGAACGCATGCGTCGGCCGCTCGAGCGGGGTGCCGAGTCGCAGGGCATACAGCGCCGCCGTGCCCCCGGCCGCGGCGGCCGCCGCCGCGTCGTGCGGCAGCTGGCGGCCGGCGGAAACGGCGGCGTCGTTGAGACGGTCGAGCGCGCCGGAGTCGTGCAACAGATACCAGTCCTCGTACGCGTCCCAGCCGGTGTTCGCCCAGGGGGCGCCGGTCAACGCCACCGACAGCGAGCGCAGGTATCCGCGCGGGGGATCGTCGGCCAGCGCGTCATGGAAGGCGCGCTGTGTGGCCTCGTAGTCAGGCCGTCCGATCCCGGGCCGCGGCCAGTGCCAGAATACGTAGGCGAGCATCAGGGCAAGAGAATGGGGCCGGCCCGGGCGCTCGGCAAGTCAGCGAGCGGCAGGTGGCGGGCGGTCGAACGCCAGCTCGAGCGTCTCGGGGGGCCGCGGGCCGCGCGCCCCCTTCCCTTCCGCGTCGGTGCTGCCAGGTGACGCAGCGGTCGGCGCGCCGGCACTCGAGGACGGCGCCGCCATCGGGGCGCTTCGTGATCAGAACTCGCGCTTCTTCATCTCGGAGAAGAAGTCGCGCCGCTCGATGTCCTCGTCGGTGAGATCCGGCCCGAGCGTCGGGTCGTACCGGCGCGCCGACTTGCGCTTGGCGGCGGCCGCCTTCGCGGCGGTCTTGCGCACGAGTTTGGCGAGACGCTCTTCTTCGCTCTTCGACATCCGGTCGCTCCTGGCGCCCGCGGGCGCCGATCGGGGTCAGGCCACGGCTGAATGGTAGCGCATCCGGCCCCGGCGGTCACGGGGACGGCCGGTCGAGGACGTGGCAGATAGGCGCCGCGGTCATCCCGGCCGCGCCAGTACTCCGCGCGACCAGTCGGGAGCATCCACGCCACCGAGCCGGCGAGCGGGATGACCAATCCATCGTGCCCGCGGCCGGGACGGCCAGCATCGGAATGCGTGCGCGCATCTTCGTGGCGGTCGTGCCGTCCTAGATCGGCTCCACCCAGGGCGCACGCCAGTCGGGGGCCGGGAACGGTTTCGCCCAGTACGCGATCTCCCGGGCGATCAGACCGTCCCGCATCGTGAAGACGAACACGCACTGGTAGGGGTCGCCGTCACCGTAGTCGAGGCCTGCCTCGAGCACCCAGACGTCTCCGCTCCCCGACAGCCGCCGCGGCGTGACGCGGGGGAGCGACGGGAAGCGGCTGTAGATCTCGCGCCGATTCGCGCCGCCGCGGATCCGCTCGCCGGACTGCGGCCATTCCATCACGATGTCCTCGGTGAACACCTTGTCGAGCGCCGTCAGGTCGCGTCCGTTGATCGCGGCCACGAGCGCGTCGACCGTCGCGCGGTTCTTCGCCTCACTCATTCGAGCCTCCTCCCTGTGCCAGCAGGGCTGCTGCGTCAGGCGAAACGTGGAAGTCGCTCCACGGGGCCTTGAAGAGGGCGTTCAGCGCGTCGCCCACGATGTCGAAGCGCTCTGCCCCTGGAGCACCCAGCAGGCCGCAATGCAGTACGCCGGCGCCCACCTTGACCTGGACGCGGCAGCGCTCGTCGAAGCCGCGCCACAGCGTGGTGGCGTCCTCCTGCAAGGAGCGCAGGGCCGGCACGACGGCGCCGACGCGGTCCGGTGGGAACGTCAGCAGGATGCCATCCCCGATTCCCTTGATGAACCGGCCGCCGACGCCGGCGACCGCCTGCGCGGCGAGCACATAGTACGCCTGCAGGGTAGCGAACATGGCCGCGTCGCCCCGAGCGGCGCACGCCATCGTCGAGCCGGGGACGTGCGTCACGGCGAACAGGAGCCGTTCGGTGTAGGGCACGATCACATCGATGTCGTCCAGTCCGTCGCGCCGCAGGGAGCCTGGCTTCATGCGACCTCCATGGCCGTGGTGATTCACTCCTCCACCCGCGACCGCGCCGACCTATCGGCCGGCGTCGCGCACCCACCGGTGCACCGGCGGCGGCGCGCCGGCATCCCGCCCCTGGGTGCGCGCCCAGCGCTCGAGCCAGGACGGGCCTCGCGCGCCCACATACTCGTCCGGCAGCGCGTAGGCGGGATCACGGAGCGCCTCGTCCAGAGTCACCGCCCGGTACCCCCGCCCCGCGATCATCGCCGCCAGCTCGTCCAGCCAGTCGGCGTTGAGAGCGTTGGCGTGCAGCAGCAGCACCTGGGCGGGCTCCCGTCCCAGGAGGGACCGCGACAGTCGCTCGTAGTACCCGAACACCTCGGCCATGTAGCGGACGTAGTCCTGTCCCAGCCGGTCCATCTGCGCGCGGTCGCCCCGCGCCCGCGCGCGATCGTAGGCGAGCGCGTAAAGGTACTCGTCGTTGTCGATCGTGACCGGGGCGACCGCATAGCCGTGGTCGGCCAGGAACCGCTCGACCGCCGCCTTGGTCGCGAGGTCCCGCCCCGTGTTGAGCGTGGGGTGCCGGAAATAGCGGGGGCGTGCGCCGCGTGCCGCCAACAGCCGCCGGGTGACCCGTTCGCCCCGCAGCACGTCGCCCTGGAAGTCCGCCAGCGTGGCGCCGTACAGCCGCAGGTGTGAGTAGGTGTGGTTGCCGAGGTCGAGCCCGGCGTCGAGCCAGGCGGCGAGCAGCGCGGTGCGCGCCTCCTCCTCCCCGGGCGGGGTGAACAGCTTGCCTTCGTTGACGAAGCCGATCGCCGGGAGACCGCGCGCACGGATGTGGCCGAGCAGCCGCGTCGTGATGGTCTGCGCATCGGCGAGGGACGTGAATCGCGTGGCGGGAAGGTCGTCGAACGTGTAGGCGACGGCGCGGGCGGCCGGGCGCGGTGCCGCTGCAACCGCGAGCGGCAGCAGTAGGAGGGAGAAACGGAGCATCAACGCGGCGCGAGAATGACCGCACTCCCGGCTCACTGGTGCTTGAGCGCGTAGTAGATCACGTAGAACCACGACAGGATCCCATGGACGATCGCCCACAGGATCGACTGGTTGGCGCTCCACGAGATGGTGATGGCGAGGGCGGAGCCGAAGCCGACGCCGATCTTCGCGGCATGGCTCGACCGTGTCGTCGCGCTGGTCATCGTCGTCCCTCCCGGGTGAGATAGTCCCGGAGCGCGGTCGCGTTGTTGAGCCGCTCCTCCCGCGAGCCAAAGAGCAGCGTGGCGGTTCCCCGGCCCAGGTGGGCGCGCAACTCGGCCACGCCGTCGGGATTGGCGTCCAGCTCGGCGAAGTAGCGGCGGCGGAACTCGTCCCACTTGCCGGGCGCGTGGCGATACCAGCGGCGCAGGGCGTCGGAGGGCGCGACCGTGCGGGCCCAGAAGTCCAGGG
>Ga0326597_10013558_pt1 | contig 10710 bp, 9 predicted proteins | sample RVTome_12_FD_203789 | JGI IMG/M metagenome (GOLD analysis project Ga0326597, IMG submission 203789) | Soil microbial communities from uranium-contaminated site in the Upper Colorado River Basin, Wyoming, United States - RVT100D185 | ecosystem: Environmental > Terrestrial > Soil > Contaminated >... | reverse complement strand
ACGCAGCCGGCACCGTCACCGGACGCCGGGAGCTAGCCTCGCACTCCGGTGAGCGCCACCACGCGGACGACGAGGATCGTTCCGGCGAGCGCGCTCAGGAGAGCTCCCGATGATAGCCGACCGAAGGCACCGGCCTATTGCGATGCCTGGGCGATGCTGGCGTTCCTGTGCATCCAGGATCATGCGCATGGATTCGGGCTCCAGCGTGATTCCCTGAAGAGCGGGTTGGCCGCCGCGGCGGGCCGTGGAAGCGGCGCCGTCCAACCATCTGGGCCACTGCGGTCTGGCCCAGGCGCTCTTCTTTCACCAGGAGCTTGAGAGCTTCCGAATTTGTGGCGGACCGGGCCGTCGCCCTCAACCCCATGGACGGCCTCGCCATCGCTTTTCTTGCCGAGTTGCTGGCCTACTCGGGCGATTCGGACCGCGGTCTCGCGCTTTCGGGGCGGGCCAAGCAGCTCAATCCCCATCATCCCGGATGGTACTGGTACGTCGATTTCTACAACGCCTATCGTCAACGCGACTACGATGGCGCGCTGAGTTTCGCGCTCAAGGTCAACATGCCGGACCACTGGTTCGCCCACGCGGCGCTGGCCGCGGCCTATGGGCAGCTCGGAAAAGGGCGCTGCGGCCGCCGAGGCCGCGCGGGATCTGCTCACAGTACGGCCTGATTTCACCGCTACCGCCCGCAACGTCAGCGAGATGTGGTGGGAACCCGAGTACGTGGAGCACCTGATCGACGGCTGGCGCAAGGCGGGGCTGGATCTTCCGTCAGCGACCAAGCCCCGGTCGTCCTCGACTGCCGCGGACGCTCCCCGTTCGCCTGATTCGGGTGCGGCACGCGCCGACGAGGGTTCCTGGGTCGCCGTCCTGCCGTTCAAGCACCGGGGTACGGATCCCGGGGCCGAGGCTCTGGCCGAAGACCTGAGCGGAGTCGCGGCTCGGGGAATGGCTCGACCTCGACCCTCGGTCGATCCGCCCCTTCCTCGAGACCCGGCGTGACGCCGCCGCCGCCGTGCACCTGCTGCGTGTGGCCGCCGGGCTCGAGTCGCGACTGGTCGGGGAAACCCAGATCCGACGCCAGCTCATCCAGGCGTGGCGAGAGGCGGAAGAGGCGCAGCTCGCGGGCCCGATCCTGTCGGCTCTCGTCCGGGCCGCGCTCCACGCGGGCCGCCGCGCCCGCAGCGCGACTCGTCTGGGAAGTGGCCGAGGGTCGCTCGTCACCGTCGCCCTCCGTCACCTCCGGGGGGAGCTCGGGACGCTCTCGCGGCGACGGATCGTCGTGGCCGGGACCGGCGCCCTCGCCGCCGAGCTGCTGCCGGCGCTGCGAGCGGAAGCGGCCGAGATCGTGGTGGCGAGCCGCTCGCGGCCGCGCGCGATCACGGTCTCCCGTCGCTTCGGTGCCGACTCCGTCGCCCTCGCCGAGCTCGGCAGTGCCCTCGCGAGCGCCGAAGCCCTCGTGACCTGCACGAACGGGACGCTGAGCTTCGACGAGGCCGAGCTCGCCCGCCCGCGACTGGTCGTCCTGGACCTCGGAGTGCCGCCAAACCTCGGCTCGCTCATGGACGGTGCCCTCGGCCCGCGCGTGGCGCGGCTCGAGGACCTGGCGTCCACGGCCCCGGCCGCCGAGGTGCGCGCGGCGGAGCGGATCGTGGCGGCGGAGGCGGCGCGGTTCGAAGCGTGGCGCCGCGAGCGGGGCGCCGCCCCGCTCGTCGCGGAGCTGGTCCGCCGGGGCCAGCGTCTCAGGCCCGACCCTCGCCCGAAGCGAGACAAGCCCTCCACCTCGAGATCCAGCGGCTCAAGGCCCGCGCGGTCGCCTGAGGAGCCCTCGCCCGAATGGCGGACCCTGCGGAGCGGACCTCCGCGGAGGAACCCGCACGCCCCACTCCGCCTGAGAGACGCAGCGGCCTCGCGGAACCGCCGCCCGAGCTCACCGGAGCGACGCCACGAACGCAAACGGCATGTTGAAGTCCGCGATCTTCACCGGATCGATGCGGCCTCGCGTGCTGTATTCGAACAGTCGGCAGACGAGCGTCTCGCCACTGCCGCCCAGGAACGGCTCGGCCGACCAGTTGGTGCAGCCCGAGCCGCCACTGGTGCATTCGAGCCGGATGTGCTCCGTTCCGCTGAGGTCCAGACCGTCGTTCGGCGTAGTCCCGCAACGCAGGAACAGCCCCGAGGCGGGGGGACGGTGGAAGTTGAGGCCCACATGGGCCTGGATGCAGATACCTGGTGCCATGTCGCGCGGGCTCGTGGCGATGGCGATCTCGTCGCAATCGGTGCCCCCGCTGCTCACGGCCAGGAATCCGGCTTCGTATTGACCGAACACCTGTTGCCCGTCTGCGAAGCAGGGGGCGCCGCCGCAGCTCTGGTAGACGGCCACGAGATCCGTGGCATTGAAGGACAGCACGAAGTTCCGCGGGTCGGGGTCCTTCTTGGCGGCGTTCTCGTCCGGGTCGACCACGAAGTTACCCGTACCCGGGAAGTGGGCGACGACGCCGTCCTGGCCGTCGACGTAGGCGCCGCGCCCGTCGTCCGCGATGCGGTCGTCGCTTCCCCCCAGCGCCTGGCTGCGCAGCGTCACGTCGACCGGGATGATCGAGGGATCCCCGGTGCCCTTCGCGAGCACGGCGAAAAGCTCGATGCCCTTGCCCGTGCGCCCGGCCGCCAGAACCTCGATGTCGAAGCTTCCGAGGACAGCAGCATCGTCGATGTCGATGTTCGCCACCAGCTCGCTGGGGTTGACGAACGTCGTGGCGTGGACGGTGACGCCGCCGGGGTTCGACGTGCCGGTCACGAAGAACCGGGCCTCGGCGCCTGGCTTGAAGCCCTTGCCCTTGATACGGACGCTCAGGTTGACGGTTCCCTGGGGCGCGGACGACGGATCGGCGGAGGTGACCTGTATATTCTGTGCCGTGGCGGGCGACGAGAGGCCCAGAGCACCCGTGAGCAGGGCAAGTGACAGGAAGAATCGGTTCCCTTCCATTCGCTTCATCCTTGATCTCCTGTTCCTACTCGCAGCGCTGTCAAGAACGGAGAGCCGGCGAATGCCGGCGAAACGCGCTACGTTGTCGGGTTCACCACGGCCACGCGCACATCGCCGTGGTGGTATTCCCACTTCGATCGGTAGCCGTCACTAGGGCCGGGTCGCCGCCCACGCCCAGAATCAATGCCATGGGCCCTCCCACCCGAGACGGACCGTTGAGGTCTGCTCTCCTTACACGGACAGAAGCGGCCCGTTTCCGCCGGGCGCGTCACCTTCCGTTCCCCATCAGCACGAAGGCGGCCCACCAGGCCGGATGCGCCGAGCGACCGCCGGCTTCCCTCAGGCCGCGCTGGGCGCGGGCGAGGGCCTCCGCCTTCGTCCTGCCGCTCAGGTCGGCGTAGAAGCGACGCATCAGCTGCGCCGTCGAGCGGTCGTCCACTTCCCACAAGCTCGCCAGCACGGAGGAGGCCCCCGCGGACAAGAACGCGCGGGTCAGCCCGAGGAACTCGTCTCCGGCCGGTGTATCCGCGAGGTCACCCGCGCCCAGCGCCGTCTGGCAGGCGCTCAGCGTCACGAGATCGGCGCGAAGGCGGAGGCTCAACACCTCGTAGACGTGGAGCTGTCCATCCTCCTCTCCTTCCGGCTCGAGCTCGAGGCTCGAGAAGAGGGGGTTGCTCTTGTTGAACGAGCCGTGCGTCGCGAGGTGCAGAAGCGCGTATTGCCCCGCCCACCGTTTGAAGGCGCTCTCCGTGGCCCGCCGACCGTCGAGGATCAAGGAGGCCCCCGCGACCGCGTCCGCGAGATCCCGCACCTCGGCACGGGAATGTCGCAACCGGGCGCGCCCCGGCGCCAGGGCGAGGAGGGCCCCCTCTCCGCGCGCGGGGTCAGGATCCCGGACCAACGCGGCCGCCGACGGCAGGTAGGCCAGCTCGTAGTCGTCGACCAGGAAGCGGAGGCCGGACGCCGTGCGCTGGCAGAGCGCGGCGTAAGGGACATAGTGGAGCACGCCGTGGGGAACGATCAGCAGCCGTCTTGCCCCTCGTAGCCAGCCTCGCTTCTCCAGGTCGGCGATGAGCGCGCGGCGCAGGCTGTCGGCCGATGCTTGCCAGTCGTCGCTGTCCGCACGCACGACCAGGTCACGGAAGAGCTCCACCTTCGCCTCCAGCTCGGCGGCACCGATGGGGAGCTGGGCGGCCTCGATCCCGTCGCGCCTCAAGACGAAGACGGTGAGCGTCGCGTCCCCGACGAGGTATTCGAGCAAGACGGTGCTCTCGGGAAGAGCCGCGCGCAGCAGTTCGAGCTCGGGCACGACGGGGGCGTCTGCCGTCTCACCGTCGGGGTTGAGGCGGCGGCGCTCGGCGAGCCGCTTCGCGTAGGCTCGCTGTGCCGCCGCGAGCTCCTCGCGGAAGAGCGACACGGCCTGGGCCCGTCGCTCCGCCGGCGGCTGCGACTCCTCCTGCTCGATGCTCCGACGCAGCCGCGAGATCCTCTCCAGCAGCTGCGCCTCCTCCTCGTCCCCGTCTGCGTCCTCGAGGCTCGCCGGGGCTCGCGACAGCATGTGCCGGAAGGCCCGGGCTCGCAGCCTTTCCGCGCAGGAGAAGGCCTCCCCTGGTCGACGGAGTCGGAGCAGCAGCTGGGCCAGCGCGACGTACACGTGATGGCGGTCCTGGATGTAGCCGGCCCGAAATCGCTCGTCGCGGAGGTTCTCGCGCACGTCCTCGATGATCGAGACGGCGCGTTCGTAGGCGGCCACCGCCTTGTCCAGGCGAGACAGCGCCTCCAAAGCCTCCCCTCGCGAGAACGCGAGGCGCCACTCGAGCTCTGGCTCCTCGGAATGAGACAGCGCGGCGGCGGCGCTCGAGTAGTGCCCGAGGGCGGCTCGCGAGTCCCCGCCACCGTGGGCGATCTCGCCCAGCGCGTGATACGCCCGGGCCTGGACTGCCGGAGCCTCGATCTCGCGGCCGACCGCCAGGGCCTGCTGCGCCTCGTCACGAGCCTCGGCGAGCCTTCCGAGGCGACGGTGTGTGGAGGCGAGCTGCAGAAGACCCTCGCCGGCCGCCGCGCTATCTCGGGCCTGGCGGGCGCGCTCGAGGGCGTTTCGGTAGAGCGCCTCCGCCTCCTCCAGCCGCCCCCACCCGCGCTCGAGGTCTCCCAGCGCGAAGAGGTTCGACATGACGCCGCGCGGGTGTCCGATCTCCGCCGACAGCTGCAGGGCGCGCCGGAAGCGCAGCTCGGCGGCGGCGGCGTCGCCCACCAGGGCGTAGAGATGGCCGACTTCGTTGAGGGCTTCGATCTCTTCCCGCCTGAGGCCCGCCTGTTCGTAGGCCGAAAGGGCGTCGGCATAGGTGTGCCAGGCCGCCGCGTAGCGGGCCCGGCGCAGGAGCACGTGGGCCTTGCCTTTCTGCCAGTCCGCCTCTTCCTTCCTGAGGCCGACCTCTCGAGCCAGGGCCAGGGCACTCTCGAAAGACCGAAGAGCCGGCTCGAGCCGGCCAAGTCCGAGCTGACAGTGGGCGATGTTGCCGAGATCCTGGCTCATCGAGGCTTTCAGGCCGAGCTTCTCGCTGATCTCGAAGGCCTGCTCGTAGTACGAGAGGGCCTCTCGGTAGCGCCCGAGCAGCAGGTGGACGCCGCCGATGTTCCCCAGCGTGGCGCTCTCGCCTTCGGCGAACCCCGTAGCGCGGTGGAGAGCGAGGGCGGTCTCGTACTGCTCCAGGGAGCGGCGATAGTCGCCCTGCTCGTCGTAGACGAGGCTGAGGTTGTTGAGGGACGCTCCCTCGAGCTGCCGATCGCCCAGCTCGCGCGCGATGGCCAGGCTGAGATCGAGGTGCTCCGTGGCCTCGGCGTACTCGCCGCGCTCCCAAAAGACGAGGCCGAGGTGGCTGAGGGTCTTGCCCTCCTCCAGGCGGTCACCAAGCTCGCGCTTCATCGCCAGGGAGCGGCGCAGGTGATCGAGGGCGCGATCGAGGTCGCCGAGGCGCTTGTGGCAGTTGCCGATCAGACCGAGGGCGATCGCCTCCAGCCGCCGGTCTCCGGACGCGCGAGAGCGCGCGAGCGCCCGCTCGAACGCGGGAAGCGCCGCCGCCGGACCTTCCTCGGTGTAGAGCCGGCGCGCCCGTTCGACCAGCTCGCCCGCGTCTTCGTCCGCCGTCGCGCGGTGCATCCCGACTCCGGGGGTGCCACCGAGAGCCAGCGCGACGGCGAGGGACGGCACGACGGCGCGCACTGGGCCCTCAACCGCCCTGGATCGTGAAGGCCCGGGCCGGCGAGGCGATCGTTCGCCCGTCTCGCAGCGCTGCCCGGACCCACGCGAAGTAGCGCCGGCCGGGAGCGAGCGTCACGTCGTCCGGCGGTCGTGCCGAGGGGGTGCGGACGCGCGCCTGCCAGACGAGATCGCCCTCGAGCGTGACGATCCGGACCTCGTAGTACAGCGCGTCGGCCACCTCGCTCCATCGGAACTCGAGCTCGTTTCGGGCGAGAGTCGTCTCCGGAGCCGGCGCCAGCTGGGTCAGGGTCTTTTCCGGCATCCCCAGGCTGCGGTTGCGGCGGGGCGCAGCCGGGGCGGCCGTGGCGGACGGCATCGTCGGTGGCCGGGGAGTCGGCACGGCGTCGCTTGGAGACGTCGGAGCCGGAGGTGAAGCTGCCGGGGGCACCGGGCTCGGGAACGGCTGGTCCCAACCCAGCCACAGCGCGGCCACCAGTACGGCAGCGGTCGAGGTGGCCATCAGCGTGCCCCAACGCAGCCATGCAAGCGGAGGGGCCGGCCGCGGGGCGACGACACGACGTCCGCGCTCAAGGAGCTCCTCTGGAACGTCGGGGCCCTCTCCCGAGCTCTCCAGGCGGACCAGGAATGCCAAGGCATCGAGGCAGTTCCGGCAGCCCGCGACGTGCCCGCGGACGCGCTCGAGCGGACGACCCGTCAAGCGGCTCTCGGCGAAGGCGGCAAGGCTCTCCTCGTCGGGGCACGTCCAGCCTCGCTTCCCGCCATTCCCGGGATCGAGACCGTGGGCGATCATTGATGCAACGTCTTCGAGCTTCATGGCGCGATCCGCTCTCGCATTACGTACACGGACAACCGCCTCCGTTTTCCGTCGAGCGGGCCCCATCAAGCCACGAGTCTCCGTTCATCCTTCCTGAATCGCCTTTCGAAGTCGTTCCAGCACCTCATCGATCCGGCGGCTCGCTCCCTGTGGGCCCCTGAGACCGCTGAGACGAGCCACCTGATCGAGGGTCAGCTCTTCTTCGAAACGCAGTCGGATCAGGAGCCGCTCCGCGTCGGACAACCGGAGCAGCGCACGACCCAGGGCCACGCGAGCCTCGGTCGCGACCGCCTGTGCCTCGGGATCCAGTCGTGGGTCGGGTACTTCCCCGCCATGTCCGGGAGGGCCGAGCGGCACGCAGTCTTCGACTCGGACCGCTGCGAGCGCCGGGATCCGTGCGGGAGACCAGAGCAGGCGCGCGAGCCGGCTCCGACCCCGGGGCCGCCCCCGCTGCGCGCGAATCCAGTCCAGGCACAGGTTGCGGACGACGGCGCGCAGCCAGGTCGCGAAGCTGGCGGGCCCGTCTCGCCGGAAGCGACGGAGCCGGCGGGAGTCCTTCTCGTTCAGCCGCTCACACACGAAGACGAAGCAGTCCGCCGAGCGGTCGGCATCGCGTTCGAAAAGGTGAACGACCTGTAGGATGAGCCGAGCGTAGTCCTCCAGGAAGGCCGACCATGCCGCTTCGCTATCTGCCGTAGACAGACGCGCAAGGACCTGATCGAGCTCCCGAGGGTCCATCATCGGCTCGCCCGGGGCGGGCACATCCCCCGAATTGACAGGGACACCCGTGTCTCGTCCTGGTTCTGGAGAGTGCGCGGAGTATAGCACCGGCTGAGCACTTGCCCGACCCAAACCCGTGAAGGACGTCTTGGCCCAACGGCGTGGACCGGGGCGGCGTACGAGGAGTGCCCCACGGGGAAGGGGCGTCAGCGGAAATCGTTTCTCCGTGTCCGTGTAAGAAGAGCAGTCGCCCCATCGGCACGGAGGCGGTGTGATGGCGCTGGCGAGAAGCCGCGCGCGATACGTCGGGGTCCTTGGAACCGGTCTCGGCTTCCTCCTCCCCATGTTGGCCGCCTTCCATCAGGGGGGCTGCGGCGACGGCGCGACCCGCACCTCACCCACCGCTCCACCCGCCAGTCCACCGAGCGGGGACGCGACGCCCCCGTCGCTCCTCGTCGTGACGTCCACGGCCGGGCACAACATCGATCCCGACGGCTACGTCCTCGTGGTGGACGGTACGGAGCAGGGCCCCATCGGGGCCAACGCCTCCCGAGCGCTCGAGGGCGTTTCTCCTGGCGTGCATGCGGTCGATCTCATGGGAGTTGACGATACGTGCCACCCGCACGCTTCGCTGCCTGTTGCGATTACGGTGGCCTCCAGCGGCGCGACGAGGGCCGACCTCGGCGTCGAATGTCTGGGCATCCCGACCGACGTTCAGATCGCCTTCGCACGCATCCGCCTCGATCCACGCAGCTCACACATTGCCGGCATGGCGAGCGACGGAAGCAGAGCGACAGAGCTGACGAGTCACACAGCCTTCGACACGGATGCCGCATGGTCCCCCGACGGCACTCAGCTCGCGTTCAGCCGCGACGGCGTGCTCCACATCCTGAACGAGGAGGGGACGCGGCTGGTACCGCTCGTACCGGGCACGGCGCCGGCTTGGTCGCCGGACGGAGCCGCCGTCGCCTTCGAGCGCCGGGTGGCGGGCGGTCTCGGATGCCTGGGGACCATCCATCTGATCGAGTCGAGGAGAGCTGAACGGCAGCTGGCCAGCGGCGTGGAGCCGACCTGGTCCCCGGACGGGAACGTGCTCGCGTTTGAGCAGTGCGCGGGAGTAGGCGACGTTTCCGACATCGTTTCCATCGGCGTCGACGGGGGCGCGGAGATCAACTTGACGATGAGCCTCGACGTCGAGAGGGAGCCCGCCTGGTCCCCCGACGGCACTTGGATCGCCTTCAGGAAACTCGTCGCGGGCGAATCCAGCTACAGCCTCTGGGTCATGGATGCCACCGGAGCGGCGCAGCGCGTCCCCGTGCACGGTGCCGGAACGCCCCTTTCGCCTGCCTGGACGCCCGACGGTCGGTTGCTCTTCAACACTGACCTGGGGTCCGTCTATGTCGTCAACCTCGACGGGACGGGGCTGAAGAGGCTCACCAACGAGTCGGGTACCACCGACTCCGGGCCAACCTGGAGGCCTCGCCCCTGACCGGCCCACGGTCGTGCCGCCAGCGGCTGGGCTGCGGCCGCCATCGCTGTCTTCCGAGCGTAGGTCAAACAGAGCGTAGGTCAAACAAGCCCGATTCGCCCGTCAACACCGGGTCCTCGCGGACGTCGCGGACGCGCCTCCCGCGGCGTTTCGCCACCCCGATCGCGCCCCGGCACGTCGCCGGCACGTCGCTGCTCCGGACCGGGGGAGCGCTCCGTCGCGCCGATCCCGCGCAACGCGCAGACCGAGCTCCCTCGTCGTTGATCCCTCGTCTCAGCACTTGCCGAAACGCGTCCCTTGCCAGAAGGAACTGGCGAAGCTCGAAGAGCGCCAGTGCGGCCCGGTAGCGGGTCTGCTCTAAGGGACCTTCCGCTGCGTTGAACAGAGCGAGCGCGGCCTTGGAAAGGGCCTCACCCTCGAGGGCGCCGCCGTGCTGCTGGGAGCCGAGATGACCCAGCGCGAGGGCTGCATGGGGGCCCATGTAGTCGTCGTAACGCCTCACAGCTTCGGAGAGCATCTGCACGAGTTGCGGGGTTGCCTTGGAGTGTTTCGAGCCTATTCCGGCCAGGACGGCCGCTGCTGAGTCTCTGACTGCAGCCTCCCTGCTCCCGAATGCGGCAATCACATCGCGAGTCGCCTCTTCTCTAGTCTCGGTGTCCTCGCTGACGAGCATGGCCCGGTAACGGCCTGGGTCCGGAATCGCTGCAGGCATGATTCCTGTCTCGATGGCACCTAGCGTCGACTCAGCGCACCAGACGATGATCTGCTGTCCTCGCTGGCGGTATTCCGCGCTTGCAGCCCGTAGCACCTCTGCGTGTTCGGCTGCCCTGGGGCCAAGGCCCTGGAAGGCGCAGATGGCAGCCCTGCGCAGGGCGAGAACCGCCGGTTCCTGACCCAAAGCTCCCGCACCGTTGTATGCGCGGGCCAGCAACGGGGCGGTCTCCGTGCTCCCTGAACCGGTGTTGGTGCTCAGTCCCCAGTTGAGAACCCCTCCCGCCCACCGCCTTTGCTCCGCCCCGGGGTGGGTCTCCATCACCGTCAGAAGATCCCTGAAGGGCTCTGGGTGCTGCAGGGGATTGAATCCAGACCATTCTGTCTCGATGTGGGGCTGAAGACGCTCCAGCGCAGCCTGAGGTTCCGAGAACCCTGAACGAGTGGACGCAGTATCCCCCCGCTCGGGCGCAGATCGTCCCACGGAAGGCTGCTCTCCCGCAGCGTCCGCCGTCGGCCGGGCAACCTGCCGAGCGTTGCCTTCCCGGGCAGATCTCTCGCTCGTGCTCCTCCAGTGTCCAAGTCCGCACCGAGCCGCGGTCGACAGGACGAGAAACAGGAATCCTACGACGAGGAGGCCCGGCAGACTCATCGAATCTGCCTTCAGGGCGATTCGTGACCCCAGGGAACTCATGTTGCGGTTTTCCCTCAGAGAGGGCTGCCCCCGTCCCTAATCTGTGAGCGATCGGGAACATCCTCGATCTGTGCGG
>Ga0326597_10013557_pt1 | contig 10712 bp, 10 predicted proteins | sample RVTome_12_FD_203789 | JGI IMG/M metagenome (GOLD analysis project Ga0326597, IMG submission 203789) | Soil microbial communities from uranium-contaminated site in the Upper Colorado River Basin, Wyoming, United States - RVT100D185 | ecosystem: Environmental > Terrestrial > Soil > Contaminated >... | reverse complement strand
TCCCTTTGGTTCAGGGCTATCCGGCGGTGGACGAAATCATTTTATTCGACCGGCGGCGTTGGTGGGTGAATTTTTGGCCGTTCTTGAATAAAATCCGCTCCAAGAAATTCGATCTGGTCATCGATTTACAGCGCCATCTGAAGAGCGGCTTGATCAGCCGCTGGTCGGGCGCGCCGCATCGTATTGGTTTCAACCGGCGCGACTGCAAGGAATTCAATTGGCTTTTCAATAATCATTTCATCCCGGCCTTCGGCGATGGAAACTCCAAGCTCGACCATTATTTGAAATTCGCCGAGTTTTTAGGGCTTGAGCCTTCGCCGGTGGAATGGAACTTTAAGCTTAGCGCTGACGAGGAAACGGCGGTCGACAAACATTTGGCGGTGGTCGGACCTTCCTTTGCGGTTTTGTTCGCTGGTAGCCGGTGGGAGAGCAAACGATGGTTTCCGACGCAGATAGCGGACTGTGCCAGGGTGATCCGTGAGCGTCACGCGCTCGACGTGGTTTTGTTGGGCGGCAAGGAGGATCGGCAATTCAGTGAAGAGGCTTTGGCCGAGAGCGGGGTTCAAGCTGCCGATCTAGTGGGGCGAACCTCGCTGCGTGAGGCGATCGGTGTCATCGCTCGTGCTAAAGTCGCGGTGGGGCCGGATACGGGGCTCATGCATATCGCCGTTGCGGTGGGCACGCCGGTGGTTTCGCTATGGGGCGCGACGAGTCCCCAGCGCACCGGGCCCTATGGATTCGATGACTTGGTCATTCAAGGAAGGGCGCCCTGCGCGCCCTGCTACCAAAGGCGCTGCGCGATCGGGCGCATCTGCATGCAGTCGATCGCCATCGAAGAGATCGCCGGCAAAATTGCTCTCGCGCTGTCGCGGCCGGCGTAATAAAGGAGCAGGTTTGTCGAAGGATTGGCGATACCGAGAACTGATCGACGGCGAATGGAGACTCAAAGTGTTGCCGGATGTTTGGTCCGGGGAGTTGTGGCAAGAAGTTTTGAGCGTTATCGGACGGCAGGCGCCGGATCGACATCCGCAGACGGTGCGCCTGGAGCGTCGGGTGAGAGATAAATCGGCGCCGCTGTTTCTGAAAGTGTTTCATCCGCCATCCGGAATCGACGCGGCAAAAGATTTTTGTCGCAGCTCCAAGGCTTTTCGGTTCTTGCGCCAGAGCGTTGCGTTGGCGGCGGCGGGTTTCTTGGTGCCGACGACGGTTGCCGCGGGTGAGGAGAGAACAATGCGTCGCCTTAAACGGGCCTTCGTCTTGACGGCGGCGGTTCCCGGCGAGCCGGCACCACTTTTTCTGCGCCATTGCTGCGTTGAAGGGGCGCTGGCTTTGCCATTGGCGGAGAAGCGGTTCGGCCTGGAGATCTTGGGGCGAGAGTTGCGCCGGTTGCATGACGCGGGTTTCGTGCTCGGCGATTCGGTGCCGTCTAATATTATGATCGCCAGAGAAGCCGGCGTCGGCATCCGTTTCTATTGGATGGACCATGATCGGACCCGGCGCTATCCGCGATGGCTCGCACAATCGCTATGGAAACGCAATCTGGTCCAGCTGAACCGCTTTCCGCTGCCCGGCATCACGCTGCAAGACCGCATGAGATTTTTTCGGGCCTATTCGGGGCGGCGGCAGGGGAGCGCCAAAGAACGCAGACTGCTCGATTGGCTCGAGCGCAAGACCCGTCAAAGACGCAAGGAGTGCGACGGAGTCGGCCCCGGCGGGAGCTTTAGAAGACTGATGAGTTGGAAACGGGAAATGGCGTAACCCTGTTTGCGCCATACCCACAATGAAAACGAAATAGGTTATTAGGCTGCGAAGTGGCAATGGGCAAGGCTTTAGTGGTCGGCGCTTCGGGGTTGGTGGGTGGCGCGCTCATGCGCGCGTTGCGGGCGGCGCGGATCGATTGCGTCGGCACCTACGGCGCCCATCCCCAAGCGGGGTTGGTCGCGCTCGATATCACGGGTCGCGATCAGCTGCGCGCCTGCTTGGAGCGCCACCGCCCCGAAACGATTTTTCTGGCCGCGGCATTGACCCATGTGGATTATTGCGAAGATCATCCCGGCGAGGCATTTAAAATCAATCTGGAAGGGCCGCGAGCCCTGGCCGAAGCGGCGCGCGCCATCGGCGCGCAGGTGGTTTTTTATTCCACGGACTATGTCTTCGACGGCAAGGCCGGGCCCTACGCGGAAGACGCTTGTGCCGCGCCGTTGAGCATTTACGGCCGGAGCAAATGGGCGGCGGAACAGGCGCTCCAAGAAATCGTGGAGTCTGTCTTGATCCTGCGCACGACGGGGGCGTTCGGCTGGGATTTGAATTCCAAAAACTTTGCCATGCAGGTTTATTATAAGGTGCGGGCGAGAGAGCGGATGACGATCCCGATGGACCAATTCGGGAATCCGACCTTGGCGGACTACCTGGCGGAGACGAGTCTAGCTCTCGCTCAAAGGGGAGTTTGCGGCATCGTAAACGTCGTCGGTAAGGACCTCATTGCCCGGTCGGATTTTGCCCGAGCGCTTGTGAAGCTTTATGGGGGATCGTCTGAGCTTATCGTTGCGGTACCGACCGAATGTTTGAAACAGAAGGCGGCGCGTCCGCTTTACGGCGGTCTTCGAACCGAAAAGCTCGAAAGGCTGGTGGGCCGAAACGCGATGCCGCTCGATGACGCGCTCAAGCGGCTCGGGAAGCGATGGGATGGCGCAGGGTCGATGACTTAGCATAGGGCTTTTCTGTTTGGAGGAAGCGCTCCTCGTCGAGAAGGACCCGGTGCAGCGTCGCCGCAACCGGCGACTCGTTTGGTATATGTTTCATCCGCCTCCCATGCTTTCAGACAACATCGTCGTGGTGGCCAGGAAAATCGACGCCAATGAAAATCGCCCTCGCCCATAAGCGGCTTGATTTAAAGGGAGGAACCGAAAGGGACTTTTTTCGAACCGCAGAGGGCTTGAGAGACCTGGGGCATGAGATCCATCTCTTTTGCGGCGAGTACGGCGTTAAGCCGCCGCGGGATACCATTGCTCACCGCGTTCCGGTTCCGCCCCTGGGAAGAACCGCCCGGCTGTGGGGTTTCGCGCTGTTCGCGCCCCCGATCATCAGGAAATACCGCTGCGACGTGGCGGTGAGCTTTGGCCGAATGCTAAAGGCGGATGTGGTGCGCAGCGGCGGCGGCTCCCATCGCGGTTTTTTGGAGCGCCTCGGCAGGGAGGGGGGAATTCGCCGGCGCCTTTGGCAGAGGCTGAGCTTCTATCACCAGAGCGTCTTGGCGATTGAACGGCGCCAGTTCCAGCCTGGGCGGTACAAAAAAATCATAGCGGTGTCGGAAGAAGTCAAAAAGGATCTTCTCCATCACTATTCCGTGCCAGAAGAACGGGTGGTGGTACTTTATAACGGCGTCGATCCTCGCCGATTTCATCCCTCCCGGCGTGAAAGTTTTCGCAGCAAGATCAGGGAACGTTGGCAGATCCCCGACAAATCGCCTCTGGTGTTGTTCGTTGGCAGCGGCTTTCGGCGCAAGGGTTTGGATCTTTTACTCTCGGTTTGGGGCGCGCCCGGTCTGAGCGACGCTTATCTTCTGGTGCTCGGCGACGACGCCAGGATGAGCCGGTACAAAGCGCGGGCTCGCGCGCTCGCCGGGGAGCGTATTGTGTTTGCCGGCCGCCAGGAGGACATGGAAAATTATTACGCGGCGGCGGACGTGGTTGCTTTACCGTCGCTGCAAGAGGCGTTTGGCAACGTCGTATTGGAAAGCCTCGCCGCCGGGCTGCCGGTTCTCGTCAGCCGGGAGGCGGGCGCTGCCGAGGTGCTATCCGGCAACCTGATTGAGGGGATCGTCAACCGGATCGACGACCGAGAGGAATTGGCCGGCAAACTGACTAGATTATTGGAACGTCGCCCCGATCCCTTAGTTTCGGCCGAAGCGAGAAGGTTGGCCGAGAGATTTTCCTGGGAACAACACTTTGACAATTTTGCCGTCTTGCTAACGGAAGTCTGTGAGCTTCACCGCCGTGAAACACTTTCCTAATTTTGTTTGCCGTAATCAGGAAAACTCGTCGATTTGGGTGGCTCAGGAGTTTGCCGGTCCGGCGGATGTCGCGCTGCTCGCAGATGCGGACCGTCTGTTTGAAGGACCTGGGTGTGAAATCGTCAAGGATCAACGAAAAATCAAGGTCGCGCGCATTCGAATCAACCTCGGCGGCGAAGCCCACACGCTTTATCTCAAGCGCTACAATGCCTTTTCCTGGCGCGTTCTATTTGGTTCTTTGTTTCGGGATTCTGGTGCCGTGAGAGCGCTGGGCGGTGCCGCCGTTTTACTGGAAGCGCGGATTGCGACGGCGAAGCCCGTGGCGGTCGTTGAAAGGCGCTCCTGGGGCATGGTGACCAAAAGTTTTTTTTTCACCGAAGAAATCGAGGGGGGAAAAACGGTGGATGCCTATTGGCGCGATGATCTGTCGGCGCTCGAAGGTCAAAACGGTTTTCGCCGCCGCCGGAGTATTCTGCGCTCGCTGGCGGCGCTGTTCCGGTCGCTGCATAACCAGCAAGTATACCATGATGATCTAAAGGACGCCAATATACTGGCGGTCGAGGGACGGCAGAATCAGGCCGATTGCTTTTTTCTTCTCGATCTGGAAGGAATTCGAAAATATCGTCGCTTGAGTGATAGACGCCGGATTAAGAATCTCGTCCAGTTGAACCGTACCCTCGGGCGGTATCTCCGCCGGACCGAAAAAATATGCTTTCTCAAGGAATACTTAGGCCGTGAATTTCATGCCCGGGGCGAAAAACGGCTGTGGGCGGGCAAAATTTATCGGCGCACCACGCGCCTGGACCGGCAAAAATTCCTTCACAGCCGGATGCGGAATGATTCGACGGCATCATGAATAATGGAAACTAAGCCGCCGAACCCGCTCTTTGGGAGTCGAGGAATGATCGTGGCCGCCGTTCTGGTAACAGTCGCGGTGCGTCTGTATCTCCTATGGCAATATTATTGTATCAGTTCCGATGGCATTCATTATATCGCCGCCGCCCAGGATTTTTTTGCCGGTCACGTCGCCGCCGGGCTCGCTTCCGTTTATCCACCCGGCTATCCGCTTCTGATCGCGGCGATTTTTCCGTTGGTCGGCGAATGGGAATTGGCCGGGCAGATTTTGTCTTTGTTTTTTAGTGTCCTGCTTCTATGGCCTCTTTACCGGTTGTTTCGTGAGGTTTACGATGCGCGGGTTGCCGGCATCGCTTGTATCCTCGCCGGCCTGAGTCCTTTTCTGGCCCGCTACTCGGTGCATGTCAGGACTGAAAGTCCGTTCCTCTTTTTCTCAACCCTTGCTTTGTTATTGTTTTACCAAGGGATGCAAACCCGACGGCTAAGCCGTTTCCTATGGGGCGGCCTGGTGGCCGGTTTCGGGTATCTTATCCGCCCCGAAGCCCTCGGCTTTCTCGTCATCGTGCCGGCGTTCCTCGGCTTTTTCTGGCTGCTTAAAAAAGAACCTGACGGTTTATGGAGAATCAAATCCGCCGCCGTCTGGTGCGCGGCATTCATGCTGTTTGCCCTGCCCTTTATTACTTATCTCAGCATCGAAACGGGGCGGTGGGGCGCGTTGAGCCGGAAGGCGGGGGTGACCCTCGGCGTCAGTCTGCAGCAATACGGACTTCTTGAAGCGGATGATGGGCAGGATGTCCCCGGCGGCGAGTCGGTGGAATTTCTGGATTTTGTCCGCCATAACCCGATCCGATTTCTACGGAAAGTCGCCATGGGGTTTTTCCCGGCCTTTGGGGTGTTTTTCGAGGTGCTCCATTTTTCCTTTGTGCCTTTCCTATTGGCGGGTTTATATTTTGTTTTTCGCGACAAGGTTTGGCAACGGAAGGATTTTCTGATCTTATGGTTCGTGTGTTTTTATCTGTTCGCTTTCCTCCTGATTCTCGTAAGGCGCAGGTATTCCTTGCAAGTCGTGCCGGTCTCACTGGGCTGGGTCGCCATCGGCGTCCTTTGGGCCTGGGACTACCTGCGCGATTCTCTGCCGATCCGCAGCGCGCGCGTCCTGTGCGTCTTAATCATCTTGGCTTTTCTCGGCGGCACGTTGCCGAAAACCTTGACCCCGATATCGCGAGAGAAGGGCTATGTTCGAGAAACCGGACGGTATCTCAAGGAGCGCAACCCGTCGGGAAAGTTAAACGTGGCCGTCTGGGATGATCGCATTACCTTTTATGCCCAGGCGAACACGCTGTTCTTGGCCGGCATTGAAGAATCGCGGCTGGCCGGTCGGCTTCGTGACGAGCGGGCGGACTACCTGGCGGTGGAGAGCAAAGCTTGGCAAAGAAATTATCCTGGGATAGCCGCTCAGCCCGAGGCCTACGGCCTGGCGCTCGAGCGGGAGTTTGTTGGATATCGCAGAGATCGAATGCTGTTATTCAAGGTCAAGGTGGCAATGGAATGACAATGCAAGCACGGGGCAAGGCGGCGTCTAAAGTCGTCGTCGTCATGCCCGCCTATAACGCGGCCAAGACGCTCAGGATTACCTACGACGCGATCCCCAAGGAGAACGTCGACCAGGTGATTTTGGTGGACGATGGCAGCAGCGACGAAACGTTGAAAATCGCCAAAGAGCTGAAGCTGGAGGTCTTCGTCCACGCGCGGAACTTCGGTTACGGCGGCAACCAGAAAACCTGCTATACCGAAGCGCTCAAAGCCGGCGCCGACATCATCGTCATGCTTCATCCCGACTATCAGTACGACCCCACGCTGCTGCCCAATCTCATCGCACCGATCAAGGCGGGGGAGGCCGATGTCGTGTTGGGATCACGCTTTCTCCAGGGCGACGTCCTGCGGCAAGGAATGCCCTGGTGGAAATTCCTCGGCAACCGGTTTCTCACCTGGCTGGAAAACTATGCGCTGGGGCTCAACCTCGCGGAATACCACACGGGCTATAGAGCGTTCAGCCGGACCGTGTTGGAAGAGGTGCCGTTCTTGCTGAACTCGGACAAATTTGTTTTCGACCAGGAGATGCTCGTGCAGGCGGTGCATTTGGGTTTTTCCATCAAGGAAGTGCCGGTGCCGACGCGCTACTTCCCGGAGGCTTCGAGCGCGAGTTTCCGCGCCAGCGTGCGTTACGGCCTGAGCATCGTCGCGCTATTGGCCCGCTACCTGCTCCATCGCTGGGCCCTCGTCGATCAAAAGCAGTTCCAATGTTTCCCGGCCCGCTACAAGCGCGCCGACTGAGAGGATGCGATTGGTTGTCCGACCCTACCAATTCAAAAAATTCAAATACAACAGCCACTACCGGATTTTAAAAATTCTCTCGCAAGCGGACCGTCGTTTACGCGTCCTGGATGTCGGCACGGCCGATGGGTATCTCGGCGCGATTCTCAAGGCGCGGGGGCATTGGCTGGCCGGCGTCGAAAGGGAAGGGGACTCGGCGGAGCGGGCGAAATCCCATTACGACGCTTTTCACTATGCCGATATCGAGAAATTCGACTTTCCCTATCGCGATGAGTTCGACTATATCCTGTTCGCGGATGTGCTCGAACACCTGGGCGATCCCGAAGCGGTGCTCAGGCGCTCGCTTCCCTGTCTTAAAAAGGACGGAGAGGTGATCGTTTCGGTGCCCAACGTCGCTAATCTCCTGGTGCGCCTGAGTTTGCTTTTCGGCTGCTTCGATTATCGTGACCGGGGCATTCTGGATCGCACCCATCTGCGCTTCTTTACCCTGTCGAGTCTCAATCGGATGTTAAAAAACAGCGGCTGCGACGTGCTCGAGGTAGCGGCGACGCCGATCCCGGTGCAATTGGCGGTTGCCGCGACCGATCACAAACTGTTTGCGCCGCTGCATGAATTCCATTACCTATTAGTTCGGATGTGGCCGACGTTGCTCGCCTATCAATTCGTAGTCAGAGCGGCGCCTAGGCAAAGGGGGTAAGGTTTGGGGCTGAGGAATTTTCCGGGCTCGGTGGCCGAACTCTTCGAGCGGTGTGACTGCCGGTCGATGATCATTTTATGGCGTTAAAAGGTCTTGTACTGAGCGGCGGCAAAGGCACTCGTTTGCGCCCCCTCACCCATACCGCGGCCAAGCAACTGGTGCCGGTCGCCAACCGTCCGATCCTCTATTACGTCCTCGACAACTTAAAAGAGGCCGGCATCGACGAAGTCGGCATCGTCATCGCGCCCGAAACCGGCGCCGCGATTCGCGAGGCGGTCGGCAACGGCGAGCGGTGGAATTTCCGGGTTGAATATATTCTACAGGAAGAGCCCCTCGGTCTCGCCCACGCCGTCAAGGTCGCCCGGCCTTTTCTCGGTCGGGACCCCTTCGTCATGTATCTTGGCGATAATTTGATCGGCTCGGCCATCAGCACCTTCTGCCGGGATTTTGTCGCCGGGGAAGTTGACGCGACTCTTCTGCTCAAGCGCGTGGGCAACCCTTCGGCCTTTGGCATCGCCGAAATCGACGCGCAGGGACGCATCACCAAACTCGTTGAAAAGCCTAAGGAGCCGAAATCGAATCTCGCGCTGGTCGGCATCTACCTTTTTTCCGCCAAGATTCACGACGCCATCGACCAACTCAAACCATCTTGGCGCGGCGAGTTGGAAATCACCGACGCGATTCAAGTCCTGCTCGATCACGGCGGCCTGGTCTCGAGCCATGAAATCGCTAGCTGGTGGCTCGATACCGGCAAGAAAGACGATCTCTTGACGGCGAACACGGTCGTTCTTGACGAGTGGTTGAAACACCAGATCGACGGCGAGGTCGACCCTGATAGCGAAGTGACCGGTCGCGTGCGCTTGGGCCAAGGGAGCCGCGTCGTTAACAGCAAGTTGCGCGGTCCGGTGGTCATCGGTGAAAACGTGCGCATCGAGAATTCCTTTATTGGTCCGTTTACTTCCATCGGGGACGGCTGCCGTATCGTTGGATCGGTGCTGGAGCATTGCGTTCTTTTGGAGCAGGCGTGCGTCGAGGGGGTGGATCGGCTGGAGGATAGCCTGCTGGGCAAAGGTTCCGCGGTGCGGAAAAACCAGGGCAGCCACCAGGCCTACCGCCTGATGATCGGCGATGATTCCGAGGTGCTGCTCTGATGCCCTTCGAGTTCGCGCGCGCAGAGATTCCCGACATCGTCGTGATCCAGCCGCGTCTTTTTCGCGATGAGCGGGGATTTTTTATGGAATCTTACAAGCGCTCGGATTTCGCCGCCCACGGGATCACGGAGAATTTCGTTCAGAGTAACCACTCGCGCTCGCCGCGGGGAATTGTGCGGGGGCTGCATTATCAGAAACACCCCAAGGCCCAGGGCAAACTGGTGCGAACGCTTTCGGGCGAGGTTTTCGACGTGGCCGTCGATTTGCGGCGGGGTTCTCCCACCTACGGCAGATGGGACGGGCTCGTGCTTTCCGCCGAGAATCGGAAATCGATTTATATTCCACCGGGTTTTGCGCATGGTTTTTGCGTTACCAGCGAAGCTGCCGAGGTGCTGTACATGACGACCGAGGAATATTCCCCGTCCCATGAGGTGGGAATCATCTGGAATGACCCGGACTTGGCGATCGGATGGCCGGTGGCCGATCCGCAACTTTCCGAGCGCGACCGAAATTGGCCGAGACTCCGTGACGCCGATAACAATTTTGAATATTTACGGGGCGCCTCAGCGGAGAAATCATAATGGAATCGGATCGTTCGGGTAACGCCGGCTGAGCATGGAATCCATTCTGGTAACCGGCGGCTGCGGATTCATTGGCAGCCATTTTGTCAGATTGCTTTGCGCGGAAGAAAACTTCCGCGTCGTCAACCTCGACAAGTTGACGTACGCGGGTAATTTGGAAAACCTTTCGGACATCGCCAGCGACTTTCGTTTCGTGCGGGGAGACATCGCCGACCGGGAGCTCGTGGATCGGGTCTTAAAGGAAGAACGACCTTGGGCCATTGTCAACTTCGCCGCCGAATCGCACGTCGACCGGAGCATTCTCGATGCGTCGCCGTTCTTGCAGACTAATATCGGCGGCGTGCACGTACTGTTGGAGGCGATCCGCAAGTTTCCTGTAAAGCGTTTCTTGCATGTTTCCACCGACGAGGTTTACGGCGACCGGGAGGGTAAGGACGCGGCCACCGAAGAGTCGGCGCTCTGTCCCGGCAGTCCCTATGCAGCGAGTAAAGCGAGCGCCGATTTGCTGTGTATGGCCTACCGGCGCACCCATGAATTACCCATCTTGATTACTCGAAGCTCGAACAACTACGGGCCGTTTCAGTTCCCGGAAAAGCTTGTTCCGCTGTGCATTCGCAACGCTGCGGCGGGGCTGAAGCTTCCCGTCTACGGCGACGGCGGGCAGCTCAGGGACTGGTTGCACGTCGAAGATAATTGCCGGGCCATTCTGGCGGTCCTCAAAAAAGCGCAGCCGGGTTCGCTCTACAACATCGGAGCCGGCGGGGAGTGGAAAAATTTAGACGTGGTGCGAGCGATCTGCCGCGCGGTGGCGGCGCAAACGGGCCAGCATCTTGAAACAGTGGAAAGCGACATTGAGTTCGTAGCCGACCGGCCGGGTCACGACCGGCGCTACGCATTGACGACGGAGAAAATTCGCCGTGAGATCGGTTGGGCCGCGCGCACAGGGTTCGAGTCCGGTCTCGAAAAAACGGTTCGCTGGTATCTGAGTCATCCGGAGTGGGTCGCGCGGGTGACCTCCGGAGAGTACCAGCAATACTACGATTCGGTTTACGCGGGCACTTGGGGCAAACCATCGTGAGCCG
>Ga0326597_10013556_pt1 | contig 10712 bp, 9 predicted proteins | sample RVTome_12_FD_203789 | JGI IMG/M metagenome (GOLD analysis project Ga0326597, IMG submission 203789) | Soil microbial communities from uranium-contaminated site in the Upper Colorado River Basin, Wyoming, United States - RVT100D185 | ecosystem: Environmental > Terrestrial > Soil > Contaminated >... | reverse complement strand
CGCCTCGAGCATGGCGAACATCAATTTCTTCTTTCCCAAGGAGCACAAGGGCTCGGCGCTCGGCCTCAATGCGGGGCTCGGCAATCTCGGCGTCTCGGCCGTGCAGTTCCTCGCGCCGCTGGTGATCGCCCTGGGCGTGTACGGCCCGTTTGCCGGCGGACCGCAGACCATCGTCAACGCCGCCGGGCAGACGGTGCAGATCTGGGCGCAGAACGCGGCCTTCGTCTGGGTGCCGTTCATCGTCATCTTCTCGATCGCCGCCTGGGTCGGCATGAACGACATAGCCGACGCCAAGGCGTCGTTCCGCGAGCAATCGGTGATCTTCCGCCGCAAGCACAACTGGCTGATGTGCTGGCTCTACCTCGGCACCTTCGGCTCGTTCATCGGCTACGCGGCGGGCTTCCCGCTGCTCATCAAGTCGCAGTTCAGCGGCATCAACCCGCTGCAGTACGCGTGGCTCGGGCCCCTGGTCGGCGCGGTGGTGCGTCCCTTCGGCGGCTGGCTGTCGGACCGGCTGGGCGGCGCGCGCGTCACCTTCTGGAATTTCATCGTCATGACGCTCGCCGTGGCGGGGGTGCTGTGGTTCCTGCCCTCGGGGGGGTCGGGCGGGAGTTTCGTCGGATTTTTCATCTGCTTCATGGTGCTGTTCCTCACCACCGGCATCGGCAACGGCTCGACCTTCCGCATGATCCCCGTGATATTCCTCACCGAGCGCATGCGCGATGCCGCCGGCAAGGGCCAGGCGGTGCAGGAGCAGGCGGTCAAGGACGCGAACAAGGAAGCGGCGGCCGTGCTGGGCTTCACGTCAGCCTTCGCCGCCTACGGGGGCTTTTTCATCCCGAAGAGCTACGGCACCTCGATCTCGATGACCGGCGGACCGGAAATGGCGTTGTACGTGTTCATCGTCTTTTACCTGACGTGCATCGTGATGACATGGTGGTACTACTCGCGCAAGAATGCCGAGATGCCCTGCTAGCAGCCGTGAACGGTGAACAGTGAACGGTGACCGGCAACGACGGCCGCGCGGGGCGCGGGAATGCCGGGACGATCCACGAGCCACGATCCACGAACCACGGAGTTTGAGATGAGCCACTTCCTCGATCGCCTCACCTACTTCGCCCAGCCCCGGGAAACCTTCTCCGATGGCCACGGTGTCGTCACGGGCGAAGACCGCACCTGGGAGGACGCCTATCGCAACCGCTGGGCGCACGACAAGATCGTGCGCTCGACCCACGGCGTCAACTGCACGGGGTCGTGCTCGTGGAAGATCTACGTCAAGGGCGGCATCGTCACCTGGGAGACCCAGCAGACCGATTATCCCCGCACGCGCTGGGACATGCCCAACCACGAGCCTCGCGGCTGCGCGCGCGGCGCGAGCTATAGCTGGTACCTGTACAGCGCCAACCGCGTGAAATATCCGATGGTGCGCGGCCGGCTGCTGAAGAGCTGGCGCGAAGCGCGCAGGACGCTCGATCCGGTCGCCGCGTGGGCCTCCATCGTCGAGTCCGGCGCCAGGCGGCGCGATTACCAGAGCGTGCGCGGCCTCGGCGGCTTCGTGCGCTCGAGCTGGGACGAGGTCAACGAGATCGTCGCCGCGGCCAACGTCTATACCATCAAGAAGCATGGGCCCGACCGGGTCATCGGCTTTTCGCCCATTCCCGCCATGTCGATGGTGAGCTATGCCGCTGGCAGCCGTTACCTGAGCCTGATCGGCGGCGTGTGCATGAGCTTCTACGACTGGTACTGCGACCTGCCGCCGTCGAGCCCGCAGGTCTGGGGCGAGCAGACCGACGTGCCCGAATCGGCCGATTGGTACAACGCCTCCTACATCATCGCGTGGGGGTCCAACGTGCCGCAGACCCGCACGCCCGACGCGCACTTCTTTACCGAGGTGCGCTACAAGGGCGCCAAGACCGTGGCGGTCACGCCGGACTACTCCGAGGTCGCCAAGCTCTCCGACATCTGGATGCACCCGAAGCAGGGCACCGACGCCGCCGTGGCCATGGCCATGGGCCACGTGATCCTCAAGGAATTCTATTTCCCGGATGGAGAAAAGCGGCGCAGCGTCTACTTCGACGATTACGCGCGCCGCTACACGGATCTGCCGATGCTGGTGATGCTGAAGGAACACGCGTTGCCGGGCGGCGAGAAGATGCTGGTGCCCGACCGTTACGTGCGCGCATCCGATTTCGACGACCGGCTCGGCCAGGCCAACAACCCGGAATGGAAGACGGTTGCCTTCGACGCGGCCGGCAAAGTGGCGCTGCCCAACGGCACCATCGGTTTCCGCTGGGGTCCCGATGGCCGCGCCGACCTGGGGCAGTGGAATCTCGAAGCAAAGGATGCGCGGAACGGCGACGAAGTGAACCTCAAGCTTTCGGCGCTCGAGGGTGATCATCCGGGCAGGGAAACGGCCAGGGTCGGGTTCCCGTATTTTGGCGGCATTGCCAGGGAGCATTTTCAGAGCAGCGAGCTGAAGGGTGACAACGGCGATGTGCTGGTGCGCACGGTGCCGGTGACCCGCATTGCGCTGGGCAGGGAAGGCGAGAAGCGCGAGGCACTGGTGGCCACGGTTTTCGACCTGCAGGCGGCGAATTACGGCGTGGCGCGCGGGCTGCCCGGCGAGCTGGCCGCGACCGGTTACGACGACGATACGCCGTACACGCCGGCGTGGCAGGAGCGCATCACCGGCGTGCCGCGCGAGCAGGTGATCACCGTGGCGCGGCAGTTCGCGGAGAATGCCGACAAGACGAACGGCAAATCGATGGTGATCATCGGCGCGGCGATGAACCACTGGTATCACAGCGACATGAACTACCGCGGCATCATCAACCTGCTGATGCTGTGCGGCTGCGTCGGCAAGTCGGGCGGCGGCTGGGCGCATTACGTCGGCCAGGAGAAGCTGCGGCCGCAAACCGGCTGGACGGCGCTCGCCTTCGCGCTCGACTGGATACGCCCGCCGCGCCAGCAGAACAGCACCAGCTTCTTCTACGCCCACACCGACCAGTGGCGATACGAGAAGCTGGGGGTGGCGGAGGTGCTCTCCCCTCTGGCCGACAAGAAGCGGTTCGGCGGCAGCATGATCGACTACAACGTGCGCGCCGAGCGCATGGGCTGGCTGCCGTCCGCCCCGCAACTGAAGACCAATCCGCTGCAGGTCGTGCGTGACGCGCAGGCCGCCGGCGTGGACCCGAAGGAATACGCGATCAAGGCGCTGAAGGACGGCGCTCTCAGGATGAGCTGCGAGGACCCCGACGCGCCGCAGAACTGGCCGCGCAACCTGTTCGTGTGGCGCTCCAACCTGCTGGGCTCCAGCGGCAAGGGGCACGAGTACTTCCTCAAGCATCTGCTGGGCACGAGCCACGGCGTGCAGGGCAAGGATCTCGGCGAGATGGGCGCCCCCGAAGCGCTGCGCGCCTCCCTCGCGGGGGGCATGCCCGGCGCCGGGCACGATGCCAAGCCCGAGGAAGTGGCGTGGCACGACAAGGCGCCCGAGGGCAAGCTCGACCTGCTCGTGACGCTCGATTTCCGCATGAGCACCACGTGCCTGTACTCCGACATCGTGCTGCCCACCGCCACCTGGTACGAGAAGAACGACCTCAACACCAGCGACATGCACCCGTTCATCCACCCGCTGTCCACGGCGGTGGACCCGGCGTGGCAGTCACGCAGCGACTGGGATATCTACAAGGGCTTTGCGAAGAAGTTCAGCGAAATCTGCGTCGGCCATCTCGGCGTGGAGAAGGAATTGGTGCTGACGCCGCTCATGCACGACACGCCGGCGGAACTGGCCCAGCCCCTCGACGTGAAGGAATGGAAGAAGGGCGAAGTCGACCTGATTCCGGGCAAGACGGCGCCGCAGATCGCCGTGGTCGAGCGCGATTACCCGAACGTCTACAAGCGCTTCACCGCGCTCGGTCCCCTGATGGTCAAGGCGGGCAACGGCGGCAAGGGCATCGGCTGGAACACGCAGACCGAAGTCAGGCAACTCGGCGAGCTGAACGGCCTCGTCACTGCCGACGGCGCCACCCGCGGCATGCCGAAGATCGAGACCGATATCGATGCCTGTGAAGTGGTGATGATGCTGGCGCCAGAGACCAACGGCCATGTTGCCGTCAAGGCCTGGCAGGCGCTCGGCAAGCAGACCGGCCGCGAGCACGCGCACCTGGCGATCCATCGCGAAGACGAGAAGATCCGTTTTCGCGACATCCAGGCGCAACCGCGCAAGATCATCTCGTCGCCGACCTGGAGCGGCATCGAGAGCGAGACGGTCTCGTACAACGCCGGCTACACCAACGTGCACGAGCTGATTCCCTGGCGCACGCTGACCGGCCGCCAGCAGTTCTACCAGGACCATCCGTGGATGCGCGCGTTCGGCGAGGGCTGCGTCAGCTACCGCCCGCCGGTGGACCTGAAGACCACGGCCGGCATCCACGGGGTGAAGGGGAACGGCAACCCGGAGATCCTGCTGAACTTCATCACGCCGCACCAGAAGTGGGGCATCCACTCGACCTATACCGACAACCTGATGATGCTCACGTTGAGCCGCGGCGGGCCGTGCGTCTGGCTCTCCGAAGACGACGCCAGGCGCGCGGGCATCGTGGACAACGACTGGATCGAGCTGTTCAACTTGAACGGCGCGATCGCGGCGCGGGCGGTGGTCAGCCAGCGGGTCCTCCCGGGCATGGCGATGATGTATCACGCGCAGGAAAAGATCGTGAATACGCCGGGTTCCGAGATCACCGGCGCGCGCGGCGGCATCCACAACTCGGTAACGCGCATCGTGTTGAAGCCCACGCACATGATCGGCGGCTACGCGCAATTGAGCTACGGCTTCAATTACTACGGCACGATCGGCACCAACCGCGACGAGTTCGTCGTGGTGCGCAAGATGGTGAAGATCGACTGGCTGGATACCCCCGTCGCCGATGAGCTGATTCGGCCCGTGCAGGCCCATGGAGAATCGGTATGAAAGTCAGGGCACAAATCAGCATGGTGCTGAACCTCGACAAGTGCATCGGCTGCCACACTTGCTCCGTCACCTGCAAGAACGTGTGGACCAGCCGGCCCGGCATGGAATACGCGTGGTTCAACAACGTCGAGACCAAGCCCGGCATCGGCTATCCCAAGGAATGGGAAAACCAGGACAAGTGGAACGGCGGCTGGGTCCGCAAGGCCGACGGCTCCATCCAGCCGCGGCAGGGGGCCAAGTGGAAGCTGCTGATGCGCATCTTCGCCAACCCCAGCCTGCCGGAGATCGATGACTACTACGAGCCGTTCACCTTCGACTACGGCCACCTGCACAGCGCGCCGGAGATGAAGGCCACGCCGACCGCGCGGCCGCGCAGCCTCATTACCGGCAAGCAGATGGACAAGATCGTCTGGGGCCCGAACTGGGAAGAAATTCTCGGCGGCGAGTTCAGCAAGCGTTCCCGGGACAGGAACTTCGACGACATCCAGAAGGATATCTACGGCCAGTTCGAGAATACCTTCATGATGTACCTGCCGCGCCTTTGCGAGCATTGCCTGAACCCGTCGTGCGTGGCGAGCTGCCCCTCGGGCTCGATCTACAAGCGCGAGGAAGACGGCATTGTCCTGATCGACCAGGACAAGTGCCGCGGCTGGCGCATGTGCGTCAGCGGCTGCCCGTACAAGAAGATTTATTACAACTGGAAGAGCGGCAAGGCCGAAAAGTGCATCTTCTGCTATCCGCGCATCGAGGCGGGGCAGCCCACGGTCTGCTCCGAGACCTGCGTCGGCCGCATCCGCTACCTGGGCGTGCTCCTTTACGACGCCGATCGCATCCAGGAGGCCGCCAGCGTCGAGCACGACCGCGACCTGTATCACGCCCAACTCGGCCTGTTCCTCGATCCGAACGCGCAGGAAGTGATCGAGCAGGCGCGCAAGGACGGCATTCCCGACGCGTGGATGGAGGCAGCGCGCGTGAGCCCGGTCTACAAGATGGCGGTCCTGTGGAAGGTCGCGCTGCCGCTGCACCCGGAGTACCGCACGCTGCCCATGGTCTGGTACGTGCCGCCGCTGTCGCCGATCAGTGCCGCGGCCAACGCCGGCCATGTCGGCGCCAACGGCCAGATCCCGGACGTCAACCAGTTGCGTATCCCCGTCAAGTATCTGGCCAACCTGCTGACCGCGGGCGACACGGCGCCGGTGGTGCGCGCGCTGGAGCGCATGCTGGCCATGCGCGCCTACCAGCGGGAAAAGCATGTCGACAAGCGCATCAACACCGCGGTGCTGGAGCAGGTGGGCATTACCGGAGAAGACGTGGAGGAAATGTACCGGGTGATGGCGATTGCGAATTACGAGGATCGATTCGTGATTCCCAGCACGCACCGCGAATATGCCGAAAACACGTTCAACGTGCGCGGCAGCTGCGGTTTTTCGTTCGGCAACGGCTGTTCCGAGGGCACCGGCGAGACCAGCCTCTTCGGCAGCGAGAAAAAACGCACCATTCCCATCAAGCTGGAGGTCTGATCATGCTGGGAATTTCAGGTCCGGTGCCGGCTTCCCGCAGCCTGCGCGTGATGGCCGCCTTGTTGGACTATCCCCGCGCGGAAATGCGCGACGCCCTGCCGGAGATGCGCGAAATCCTTCGAAACGAAGGGGCGCTGTCCGCTGCCCGCCTGGCCGAACTCGACGCATTGATCGATTCGCTCGCGAGCGCCGAGCCGCTGGAGATCGAGGCCGGCTACGTGGAGTTGTTCGACCGCAGCCGCAATACCTCGCTGCACCTGTTCGAGCACGTGCATGGAGACTCGCGCGACCGCGGCCCGGCGATGATCGATCTCGCGCAGACCTATGAAAAGGCGGGGCTGTATCTGGCGCCGGACGAGTTGCCGGACTACCTGCCCGCGGTTCTGCAGTTTGTCTCCACCCAGCCGCCGCGCGAGGCACGCGCCTTTCTCGGCGAGATGGCGCATATTTTCAATGTCCTGTTCGAGGCGCTGCAGCGGCGCGAAAGCGCGTATGCAAGCGTGCTCGGCGCGCTGCTGGAGCTGGCGGGCGAAAAACCGCAGGCGGTCAAGCTCGCTGCCGAGCCGGCGCTGGATGAGTCCTGGGTCGAGCCGCCGGTGTTCGACGGCTGCTCGTCCAGAGGGCAGGCGAAGCCCGGCCAGCCGCAGCCGATCCACCTCGTTCGCAGAAACGCCAAGACGGGAGCGATCACATGAGTGCCTTCGAGTCCTATCTGCACACTTTCTTCTTCAGCTTTTACCCTTACCTGTGCATGGTGGTGTTTCTGGTAGGCAGCCTGGCGCGCTTCGACCGCGACCAGTACACGTGGAAGAGCGACTCGTCGCAGATGCTGCGCACCGGCGTGCTGCGCTGGGGCAGCAATCTGTTCCATGTCGGCATCCTGTTTCTGTTCTTCGGCCACTTTGTCGGCCTGCTCACGCCGCACTGGGTCTACGAGCCGTTCATCAGCCCCGCCAACAAGCAACTGCTGGCGATCGTCGCGGGCGGCATTGCCGGGTTCATCTGTTTCGTCGGCCTCTCCCTGTTGATCTATCGCCGCATGTTTGATCCCCGGATCCGCCTGACCAGCCATCGCACGGACCTGGCCATCCTCATCATTCTCTGGGTGCAACTGACGCTCGGCCTGATCACCCTGCCGTACTCGCTGTCCCACGCCGATGGCAGCGTGATGCTGGTGTTGTCCGACTGGGCGCAACGGGTGTTCACCTTTCGCGTAGGCGGCGCGGAAGGGCTGATTCCCGTCGCCTGGCCGTACAAGGTGCACATCGTGCTGGGCATGACGATATTCCTGCTGTTTCCGTTCAGCCGGCTGGTGCACGTGTGGAGCGGCTTTGCCACCGTCGCCTATCTGTTTCGGCCGCACCAGGTGGTGCGCAGCCGCCGGCTCAATCTGCCTGCCGGCCACAACCAGCCGCGTGCCGGAAACTGAGATCTCACCGGAAATTCAACATGACCCTGGATACGACCACGCTTCATTCCGTGGCCCGCGTCAACGGCGTTGCGCTGAACGCCCCCGGCGAAGCCCTGACACCGGACGAATTGCGCCAGCGCGCCTGCACTGAATTGCTTCGGCAGGCCGCGCAGTCCGCCGGCCTGCTGGCCGCGACCGACACGGCCGCCACCGATGGCGTCATCAGCGAAGCCGCATCCGCCGCCGTCGAGGCGCTGCTCGAGCGGAATCTCAAGGTGCCGGAACCGTCGGAGGAAGCCTGCCGCCGCCACCATGGCGCGCACGCGAGCACCTACCGCATCGGCGAGCGCGTGCGCGTGCGGCATATCCTGTTCGCCGTGACGCCGGGAGTGGACGTGGCGGCGCTGCGCAAGCGGGCGGAACCGGTCTTTCTCGACGTGCGTTGCCACGATAGCGGGGCCTCGGACCGCTTCGCGGACGCGGCGCGCCAGTGGTCCAACTGCCCGAGCGGAGCCGAGGGGGGCGATCTGGGCTGGCTCGGCGCCGAAGATTGCGCGCCGGAGTTCGCGCGGGAACTGTTCGGCCGTGTCGAAGTGGGCGTGTTGCCGCGCCTCGTGCACAGCCGGTTTGGCCTGCATATCGTCGAAGTGCTGGAGCGCAGGCCGGGGGTGGCGCAGCCGTTCGAGGCGGTGCGCGGCGCGGTGGAGATGGCGCTGCGACAGCAGGCTTTCGTCACGGCGCTGCGCCAGTACTTGAGCGTGCTGGCCGGCGCGGCCGTGGTGGAGGGCGTGGAACTCGACGCGGCCGACACGCCGCTGGTGCGCTGACCGTGAATATCTCGGATTTTGGAGACCTGCTGCGCGCCGCGCGCGCGCAGCCCGAGCCGCAGCGGCTGCTTTTCGTTTTTGCCCATGCGGTGCTGCCGGACGACAGCACGCCCGAACAGCGCGCGCGTTTCGAGGCCGGGGAGGGCGGCGCGCTCGCGCCGCTGATGGCCGTGGACAAGCTCCCCGAGGAGCTGGACACGTTCGCTGCGCTGGTGGAAGAGTCGCGCCAGTTCGGGCAGGACTGGGCCATCGTGTTCGTCGCCAGCCTGTCCGGGCGCGATGGCCGCGCGCCGTCGAGCGAGGAAGCCGACCGGTCGCTGCAGCGCATGATCGAGTCCATCAAGGCCGGCTCGATCGGCTCGTTCATACCGTTCGACCGGCAAGGCCAACCCCTGCAGTTGAGCTGAGCCCGGTCCTGCAACCATGGAAAGCTCGGGAATCGCGCGCGCCCTTCATGTTCTGGCGGTCATCCTCTGGATCGGCGGCGTGGCGATGGTTACGACCGTACTGCTGCCCGCAGTGCAGCGGCACGTAAAAAACGGCGGGCAGGTCGAACTCTTCGAGCGCCTCGAGTCGCGCTTCGCCGCGCAGGCGCGGTGGACGACGCTCGTCGCAGGCGCAACCGGATTCTGGCTCGTCTGGCAATTCAACCTGTGGGCGCGCTTTGCCGAGGCGCGCTTCTGGTGGATGCACGCGATGGCGGCCGTCTGGCTGCTGTTCACGCTGATGCTGTTCGTGCTCGAGCCGCTGTTTCTCCACCGCAGGCTGCTCGAACGGCTGCGCCGCGATCCGTCCGGCACGTTCGCGCTAATCCAGCGCTTCCACTGGGCGCTGCTGGTCTTGAGCCTCATCACGGTATTCGGCGCCGTGGCGGGCAGCCACGGTTACCTGTAAGCCGATTACGACTAAAAACCGGTGGCCCGCCGCTGATCGATCGATTGCAGCCATCCGCGCAGCCTGCCGCCCCGGGCTTCGCGCTGTGAAACCTGGGATTCCGCCCGTTCTACCTGCTGGCGAGCGTGGTACGCGGGGCCGGGGCGCTGACCCGTGCCGGGGCGGGCGCTCACGGCGAAGGGGCCTCGTACTGCGAAGGCCGTAGGCGATGCATCATTTACGGCATCCAATGATGTATCATAGGTGCATATCCAACGGAGGAAAGCACCATGCGCACCACCATTAATCTGGACGACCAGCTCGTGACCGAGGCCCAGCGCATCACGGGAATGAAGGAGCGAACCACCCTGATCCACGAGGGACTCAAGGCCTTGATCGAGCGCGAAAGCGCGCGGCGCCTTGCCCGGCTCGGGGGCAGTGAACCCCGCTTGCAACCCGTCGCCCGGCGTCGCTCCCAGTCTGCATGATCCTGGTCGACACATCCGTCTGGGTCGATCACCTGCGGGACGGCGCGCCGGCGCTGGCCGCCGCCCTGGAGCAGGGCAGGGTGCTGGCGCATCCGTTCGTCCTGGGCGAGTTGGGCTGCGGCAATCTGAAAAACCGGGGCGAAGTGCTCCAACTCCTGGGGGAGTTGCCTGTAGCGCCGATGGCCACGGACCCCGAGGCACTGGATTTCATCGAGCGGCGCGCCCTCATGAGCCGGGGCATCGGCTACGTCGACGTCCATCTGCTGGCCTCGGTGGCTCTGGCCGGAACCGCGCAGTTGTGGACGCGGGACAAACGCCTCGCCGCAGTAGCCGCTGACCTGGAACTGGCTTACGCGGAGCAAGCATGAGCAGAAATCCCAAGGCAAGAAAGACCGGACCTGCTCTCGAAGTTCCACGGCACCGTGTCGCTGCCGTTCGAGGCGGGGGAGAACAGGCGCGTCGCGGTGAAGATCGTGGACGACCGGGGTATAGAATCGCTGAAGGTCATTCCGCTGGAGGGACCTGGGGTCAGTTCTAGGGACCTGGGGTCAGTTCTAAACCTTGCACCTGTCTGCCGTTCAGGAAATCCGTCCGAGCGTGGCGAAGGGATTCATTGCTTAA
>Ga0326597_10013554_pt1 | contig 10713 bp, 9 predicted proteins | sample RVTome_12_FD_203789 | JGI IMG/M metagenome (GOLD analysis project Ga0326597, IMG submission 203789) | Soil microbial communities from uranium-contaminated site in the Upper Colorado River Basin, Wyoming, United States - RVT100D185 | ecosystem: Environmental > Terrestrial > Soil > Contaminated >... | reverse complement strand
CGAGTCCCAGTAGGGCCCGCCGCAGTTGGCGCACGATCCCATGGAGATCACGTACTTCGGGTCCGGCATCTGGTCGTACAGCTTGCGGATGGCGGGGGCCATCTTGTCCGTGACCGTGCCCGCCACCACCATCAGGTCGGCCTGCCGGGGCGAGGCCGGAAGGGGGATGATTCCAAAACGCATGAAGTCGTAACGAGGCCCCGACGCCGCCATCATCTCGATGGCGCAACAGGCGAGGCCGAACTGGAAGAGCCACAGCGAGTACTTCCGTCCCCAATTGAGGAGCCAGGAGATCGGCTTGGGCGACTCGAAGCGGTCTAGGACTCCCACCGCAGCACTCCCTTGCGGATGGCGTACACGAGCCCGGCCAGCAGGATCACCAGGAAGATCACCATCTCGACGAGTGCGAATGCGCCGAGCGACTCGAGTTGGATCGCCCAGGGAAAGATGAAGACGGCCTCGACGTCGAAGATCAGGAACAGCAGGGCGAAGATGTAGTAGCGGACGTGGGTCTGGCTGAAGCCGGTGCCGACCGGGTCGATCCCGCACTCGTAGGTCTGACGCTTGGTCACGGACGGGTTCTTGGGCCGGAGCATTGCGCTGAGACCGAGGGCCACACCGACCAGGAGGATGCCGACCCCGGCGAAGACGGCCACCGTGATGTAGTCGTGGAAGTACCGCGTCACGATTCCCCAGAGGTCGATGTCGGTGCCCGGGGGAGTATAGGAAGGGGAGAGAAGGGCCCCGAAAGCAGTAAAGCCGTGAGCGCGGTGGCCGGGCAACCGGCGACCGGCGACCAGCCAGAGCCTGCGACGCCCAAGCCGGCAGGTCGCTGGTCGCGGGTCGTAGGCTCTCGGCGTGACCTACCGCTCCCCCGACTACTCGGGCGGCAATCTCCTCAACCTCGTCGCCGAGATCGAACGGCGGCTGATCGGGACCGCTCCTCACCAGGGGCTCTCGCCCGAGCTCGCCGACGCCGTGCCGGAGGCGAGGTCCTTCGTGCTCGCCCTCTTCGACGGGCTCGGAGACGAGCAACTCGGCCATCCTGCGGTCGGGGCGATGCGGGCCCATCGAGCCGGGTCGCTCGACTCTCCCTTCCCCGCCACCACGACCGTGAGCCTGGCGACGATCGCCACCGGGCGGTCACCGGCGGAGCACGGCCTCCTCGGGTACCAGTTGTGGATGCCGACCCTCGGTGCGGTGATCAACACGATCAAGTGGACGACCCTGTGGGGAGAGCCGGTCGACTACGACACCACCCCATTCCTGCCGGCGCCGAACCTGTGGGAGCGCCTGAGGGTGCCCGGGATCGAGGCGATCACCCTCCAGCCGTGGAACTTCGAGCGGTCGCCGATGTCGCGGATGCTGTATCGGGGGGCGCGGTTCGAGCCGTGGGGATCGGAGGACGAGGCCGCGGACGCCGCCGCCTCTCTCGTGTCCGAGCCCGGCCGACTGGTCTTTCTCTACGTGCCCCATGTCGACTTTGCCGCACACGTGGGCGGGCAGACCGATGAGGGCTACCACGAGGCGATGGGGCTCGTCGACAGGATCTGGGATCGTCTGACGCGACGCCTGCCCCGGGAGGCGGCGGCCATCGGTACGGCCGACCATGGCCACGTCGACGTCCCATTGGATCGGCAGGTGCGGCTGCCGAGGCTCGGCCAGGAAGAGCTGGTGCTGTTCGGCGATGCCCGAGCGATGTTCGTCAGAGGCGACGGCGCCTCACTGGCGGCGAACCTCCCGGCCACATGGGTACCCCGGCAAGAGATGCAGCATTGGTGGGGCCCGGGTGATCGGCATCCGGAATTCGATGAAAGGGCCCCCGACGGGGTCCTGGTCGCCGACGATGGATACGCCCTCCTCCACCGCCACAGCGACGACAGCCTCATTGGCCAGCACGGCGCACCCACGGAGGCGGAGCTGCGGGTACCTCTACTGGTGGCGACCGGAAGCCGATGAACCCGCGGCAAGCCTTCCGTCCGGTGGCTCGGCGGGCCTCCTAGGTTGTCGCGACGGGTAGCCTCCCAATGTGACGGACCTGATCTCCATCGCGGTCCTCGGTGCCGGGAATGCGGGGCGTGCCCTCGCCGGCGACCTCGCCAGGATCGGCGCCGACGTCGTCCTATGGAACCGCACGCCCGACCATGTCGCCGAGATCGCCGAGGTGGGCGGCGTGGAGCTCGAGGGTGAGGTGACCGGATTCGGCCACCTGAGGCGGGTGACCTCCGACCTGGGCGAGGCGCTCGCCGACACCGGGCTGATCCTGGTCTGCGTTCCGGCGTTCGGTCACCGCGACGTGGCAACCGCATGCGCGCCATACCTGCGTGACGACCACATCGTCGTCCTGAATCCGGGAAGGACGTTCGGTGCGCTCGAGTTCATCCACGAACTCCGCGCCAACCAGTGCGGGGCGGACCCGGTGGTGGCCGAGGCGGCGACCTTCATCTTCGCCTCCCGGAGCTCGGGCCCGGCCCAATCGCTCATCGCCCGGATCAAGCATGCCGTGCCGGTGGCGGCGATACCGTCCGCCCGCACCAAGGACGTCCTCGCCGTGCTCAAGCCGTGGTATCCGCAGTTCACCGATGCCGAGTCCACGCTCGACACCAGCTTCGCCAACGTGGGGGCAGTGGTGCATCCGGCGATCACCCTCCTCAACGCCGCCCGCATCGAGAACACCCAGGGCCGTTTCGACTTCTACATCGACGGCGTGAGCCCCGGCGTCGGCCGGGTGCTCGAGGCGGTGGATCGTGAGCGACTGGCGGTCGCCCAGCTTCTCGGGGTGCCGGTACGGTCGATGCAGGAGTGGTTGGAGTCCGCCTACCGGGCAACGGGCCGCGACCTGTATGAGGCCATCCAGGCCAACGAGGGCTACCGCGGCATCACCGCGCCGCCCAGCATGGACAACCGGTATCTGCGGGAGGACGTGCCGTACAGCATGGTTCCCATGGCCTCGGCCGGCCGCGGATTCGGTCTGACCCCGCGCGCCATCGAAGCGGTCATCGACCTCGCCGGCCTGGTCCACGAGACCAACTACTGGAGCCGAGGGAGGACGCTCGGCGCTCTCGGGCTCGAAGGGCTGAGCCCGGCAGAGATCCGGCGCGTGGCGAGCGACGGATACGGCGCGTGACCGGCCCCCTCGCCCTGGGGGCGGCGATCGGCGACTGCGTCCACGTCACCGGGGTGCTCAACTTCCTCGCCGCCTGCCGGCGCCACGGCTACCGCACCGAGTTCCTCGGCCCGGCGGTGGCCGTCGAGCGAGTTGCCCAGGAGGCGGCCGAGCGGAGCCCAGAGCTCCTCGCACTGAGCTACCGCCTTACCCCGGAGGCGGCAGAGCGGTTGTTTGCCGAGCTGGCCGCGGCTCTCCGCCGGCATGGGATCACCGGCATGCGGGCCGTGTTCGGGGGAACCCCCCCGGTGGTGGAGGTGGCCCGAAGGTCGGGCCTGTTCGAGGCGGCGTTCGGAGCCCCCGACGGGTCCGGCGTCGAGGAATGGCTGCTGGGCCACGCCGAGCCGACAGTCGGCGAGGCCGTCGCCGACCGGGACTTGATCTCGAGGTGGCGCCGGCGGCAGCCCCGCCCGCTGATCCGCCATCATTTCGGGCTTCCCACCCTCGACCGCACCGCCGCCGGGATCGCCGAGATCGCCCGCTCGGGCCTCGTCGACGTCATCTCGATCGGGCCCGACCAGAACGCCCAGGAACACTTCTTCCACATCGAGCGCATGGACCCGGCCCAGGATGGGGCCGGCGGGGTCCCGGTCCGCAGCCCCAACGACCTCCGCCGGCTCCACCGGGCCGCCCAAGAGGGCAACCATCCGCTGCTGCGCTGCTATTCGGGAACCAACGACCTGGTGGCAATGGCCGCGGTCCTCGAGGACACCGTCGCCAACGCCTGGTGCGCCATCCCGGTGTTCTGGTATTCGGAGCTGGATGGGCGATCCACTCGGCGGCTCGAGGACGCCATCGCCGAGAATCAGCGCCTGGTCGAGTGGACCGCGAGTCGAGGGACCCCCGTCGAGCGCAACGACCAGAACCAATGGGGCTTGCGGGCGGCCCACGACGCCCTCCAGGTGGCGGCCGGCGCCCTCGGCGCCGCGCTGTCGGCGGGTGCCGGGGTGACCACCTACGTCCTGCAGATGATGCTCAACAACCCGGCGGGCATCTCGCCGGCGATGGACATCGCCAAGATGCACGCCATGGACACGATGGTGCGAGACATCGTCGGCCCGGAGGTGACCGTCCTGCGTGAGCTGCGGGCCGGGCTCTTCTCCCTCCCTCCCGATTCCGACCGCGCCCTCGGCCAGCTGGCCTCGGCGACGCGGACGGCGATGGCGCTGGCACCCGACATCATCCATGTCGTCGGGCACACCGAGGCCCATCACGCCATCGAGGCCTCCGAGCTGATCACCGCGTGTTCTCTGGTGCACCAGGTGATCGACGACGCCCTGCTGGGGACTCCCGACGCGCTCGCCGACCGGCGCGTCCGCGAGCGGAGCGAGCTCCTGGTCGAGGAGGCCTCGATCCTGCTCGACGAGATCCGGGACCGCCACCCCGGGGCGATCGAAGGAGATCCAGAGGCGCTCGGCGCCGTGGTGCGGTCGGGCATCTTCGACGCGCCATATCTCGCCGGCAACCCCGCCGCTCCCGGCCGGGTCGTCACCGTCGTCGACGGGGGTTGCGATGTTGTCGACCCGGACACCGGCCGACGCCTCGACGAGAAGACTCGGCTCGCCGCACTGCGTTGAGCCGCCGGCACCAGTGCCGCCGCCTGGCTACTTGCGACTGGCGACTTTGGGCTCGATCGTCGATCCCACCACCAAGCCTGCCGCCAGCAGAACCAGGTTCTTGATCACGAACTCACCCTCCACCGTCAGCCTCAGGGGATTGCCGTCCTGGAAGGCGACCTCGGGGAGGGTCACGAACACCAGGGCCGTCCCGATCATCTGGGCGACGAAGGCGAGGAGCACCCAACGCAGCAGCCACCCTCCGATCAGACCGACTCCAATCATGATCTCGGCGACTCCGAGGGCGGGCACGAACCAGTCGGGGTCGACCCAGTAGACGGTCGAGGCCACAAGGTCGAAGACCGGCGTCACCCCGAAGACCTTCAAGGCGCCGAACCACACGAAGACGATCCCGAGGGAGACGCGAAGCACGGGTCGGCTCCACTTCTTGAGCCATGGGACGAGCACCGCATCGATGCGGGCGACGAGCGACCTCACCCGGGCAGTATCGCGCCCGCCCGACCCGCCGATGCCCCCCGGGGCGAGCCGCCTACGGTTGATAAGGCGACCTTATCTCGATTGAACGGCCGACTTGACAATAGAGAATCGACCCTTAGATTGCGGAGCCATGCACCGACAGCGTTTCCCCCGCCGAACGCTGATCTTCGTCGCGGCGCTCTCCCTGGCGTCCCTGTCATGTGCCGACGACGGGGATTCGGACGGCACCCTGACCATCTACTCCGGCCGGAGCGAGGAACTCGTCGGCGAGATCATCGACCAATTCGAAGCCGATACCGGCATCGACGTCGAGGTCCGCTACGCGTCGAGTACCGACCTCGCCGCCACCCTGCGGGAAGAGGGCACCAACAGCCCCGCGGACGTGTTCTTTGCGCAGGACCCGGCATCTCTCGGAGCGGTCGCCGCGGCGGGACTGTTCGAGGAGCTTCCCGGTGACCTCCTGGCGTTGGTCCCGGCGCAGTTCTCGGACCGGGACGGGCTCTGGATCGGTGTCAGCGGCAGGTCGCGTGTGGTCGTCTACGACTCGACTCGCGTGTCGGCTTCCGACCTCCCCGACTCCGTGGACGGTTTCACCGACCCCAACTGGCGAGGACGACTCGCGATCGCCCCATCCAACGGTTCGTTCCTCGCCTTCGTGGCGGCGATGATCCTCGAACGAGGCGAGGATGCCACCAGGGACTGGCTCGAGGCGATCGCCGCCAACAACCCGCAGACATTCTCCGGGAACGCCCCGATCGTGGCGGCAGCCAACGATGGCACCGTGGAGGTCGGATTGGTCAACCACTACTACCTCCTGCAGCTCCGAGCGGAGCTCGGTGAGACCAACGCCGCCAATCACTTCTTCACGATGGCCGGCCCCGGTTCGCTCGTGATGCCGGCCGGCGTCGGAGTCCTGGCCACCACCCGGCATGGTGAAGCGGCCCGGCGGTTCGTCGAGTTCCTGCTCAGCGAGACCGCCCAGGAGTACTTCGTGACGGAGACGTTCGAGTACCCCGTGATCGAGGGGGTCTCTCCCGACCAAAGTCTTCCGCCGCTGACATCGCTGGCTCAGCCCGACATCGACCTGTCGGACCTGGCCGCGGCGCTCGACCGGGCCACCGATCTCGTCGCCGAGGCCGGCCTGCTGTGACCTCGACGCCGGCACCGGCGCCGGCAGAGACACCACTCGCCGCGGCACCCCCCATCGAGATCCGGCGCCCTCGACCCCGGACGAGGGCGCCGTGGTGGCTCTGGGTGCCGGCGCTCATCGCCCTCTTGCCCACGCTGGTGCCGTTCGGCTTCCTCATCGGGCGCGTGTTCGGCAAGGGCACGGCGGCCACGCGGGTCGTGCTCTCCTCCAGAACGGCCCACCTCGTGTGGAACACCTCGCTGCTGATCGTCCTCGTCGTGGCGACGACCGCAGTGGTCGGGGTCGCCGCCGCATGGCTCACCGAGCGCACCGACATCCCGGGCAGGCGCATCTGGCGGGTCGTCGTGGCATTGCCGCTCGTGATTCCGTCCTATGTCATCGCCCTGGCGATCCTGTCGGCCACCGGGCCGAGAGGGTTGCTGACGGAGACACTGGGATTAGGCATCCCATCGCTCATCGGACTACCGGGGGCTTGGCTGGCGCTCACGCTCGCCACCTACCCGTTCGTCTATCTCACGACGGCGACGGCGCTCCGGCGCATGGATCCGGCCCATGAGGAGGCGGCCCGGGGCCTCGGCGCCTCTCAGGGGCGGGTCTTCCGGACGATCGTCGTGCCTCAGTTACGGCCATCCCTCGGCGCCGGGCTGCTGCTCGTCGCGCTGTACAGCCTCTCCGACTTCGGGGCGGTGTCTCTGATGCGCTTCGACTCGTTCACCCGCGTCGTCTACGCCCAGTACGCCGGACGACTCGACCGGACACCGGCCGCCGTGCTCGCCGTGCTCCTCGTGCTGCTCGCCCTGGTCATCGTGTGGGCCGAGCGGGCGACCCGCGGACGCGCCGCCTACCACTGGCGTCCGGTCTCGCGCCCGGCCCGGATCGCCCGTCTGGGCGGCGGGGGGAGGGTCGCGGCATTGCTCGGCTTGGCGTCGCTGGCGGTGATCTCGCTCGGTGTGCCGATCGGCACCCTGATCGGCTGGCTGGGCCGAGGAACCGGCGCCGGGCGGCCGTTCCCCTGGGGCGCCGTGGCCGGCTCGGTCGCTGGCTCGCTCCTCGCCGCCGGACTGGTGGCGCTGCTCGCCCTGCCGACCGCGGTGCTGGTAACCCGGCACGCCTCGCGCCGCACCGCCTGGGTGGAGAAGGCGGCGTACACGGTGTTCGCTCTCCCCCACATCACGGTCGGCCTCGCCGTGGTCTTCTTCTCGGCTCGTTATCTGGGCAGCTTCTATCAGAGCCTGACGGTTCTCGTGCTCGTGTACGGCTCGATCTTCTTCGCCCAGGCTCTCGGGGCGGCGCGGTCCTCTTTGCTCCAGGTGAGCCCATCGGTCGAGGAGGCCTCCCGAAGCCTCGGGGCGGGCCCGATCAAGACGATGCTGAGAGTGACCGCGCCGATGGTGAGGCGAGGGCTGGTCGCCGGGGGTCTCCTGGTGTTCCTCACCACGATGAAGGAACTGCCCGTGACCCTCCTCCTTCGCCCCACCGGGTTCGACACGCTCGCCGTCGGCATCTGGTCGGCCGCCGACTCGTTCTTGTATTCGAGGGCGGCCGGACCGGCGTTACTGTTGATCGCGGTCTCCGCCGTCCCGATGTACCTGCTGGCAACGAGAGAACGATGACCGACGCGATCGTCTGCCGCCACCTGTCGAAGAGCTACTCGGGGGTTCTCGCCCTCGACGACTTCTCGCTCGCCGCGCCGACCGGCCAGGTCCTGGGCCTCGTGGGTCCTTCAGGCTCGGGAAAGACCACCGCGCTCCGGCTCATCGCCGGGTTCGAGCGGCCCGACCATGGCTCGGTCTCCGTCGCCGGCGAGACGGTCGTCGACAGCGCCACGTTCGTCCCACCAGAGCGGCGCAGGGTGGGCATGGTCTTCCAGGACTTCGCGCTCTTCCCGCACATGACGGTGGGCGGAAACGTCGCATACGGGCTCTCCAAGGACGGGGGACGCCGGGAACGCGTGGCCGGGGCGCTCGCCATGGTGGGCCTCTCCGGGATGGAGAAGCGGATGCCCCATGAGTTGTCCGGCGGCGAGCAGCAGCGGGTGGCCCTCGCCCGAGCGTTGGTGCCTGCGCCTGCGGTCGTGCTGCTCGACGAGCCGTTCTCCAACCTCGACGCCCCACAACGCGAGCGGGTCCGGCGCGAGGTGCGGGGCATCCTCGTCGAGGCCCGCGCCACCGCCATCTTCGTCACCCACGACCAGGAGGAGGCCCTGGCGGTCAGCGACGTCCTCGCCGTCATGCGCGATGGCCGGGTGCTCCAGACGGCCACGCCTCACGACCTGTACCGCAAGCCCTCGGACCGCTGGGTGGCCCGGTTCCTCGGCGAAGGTGAGTTCGTCGCCGGGACCGTGACCGGCGGCGTGGTGGACACCCCGCTGGGGAGGTTCCCGGTCGAGACCCAGCTCTCAGGGCCGGTAGAGGTTCTGATCCGTCCCGAGCACGTCCGGTTGACCGAGGACGCCGGCGGGGCCGCCCTGGTGGTGGAGCGGGAGTTCTACGGCCACGACCAGTTGGTGACCCTCCACATCGACGGCGGCCGTCGGCTGCTGGCCCGCGCCGGGCCCGACACGATCTTCAACCCGGGCGACCACGCCCGGTACGAGATCACCGAGGTGGTGGTGTTCGAAGCCGCCAGCCACCAGCCCCCAGCCACCAGCAAGAGCAACTGAGGCCTCGCGTCTTCATCGTCAGGAAGCATCGCCGAGTCGCTAGCCCACCTCCGACACCAGACCCGTGCCCTCCCGCCGTCTCTGCTCCCAGGCTGCGATCAACGCGGATCCCAGCCCCACCAGCAGGGCCGCCAGATATAGGAGCGCGGCGAGGAGGGGGAGCAGCCATATGGCGCCCCGCCAGAGGATCGTGCCGACCACCAGACCCAGCGCCAGCCCGCCTCGACCCGACACGATCTTCTGGCCCACCCAGGTGACGGCGGGGAGGGGGCCGAGGAACAGCGCCACCAGCCAGAGGAGGAGCAGCACCAGTGCCACCGGGATGCCGACGAGACTCAAGAACAGCGGGAGGATCAGGATCGGCGCCACCAGCACCGCTCCCAGACCGACGAGCGCCGCCCGACCCGGCCGGGTTCCGACCACCGCTATGGCTCGGCGCGAGGTCCCCCGGAACAGCCACTGCCCGATGAGCCCGGCGAGGATGAAGCCGAATACGCTCAGGATCGCAAAGACCCGCGTGACGGCCTTGGCCCAAACCGGCGCCAATGCATCGCGGCGGATGATGCCGCCATTCACCAATGCGCCCGGGGCGACCTCGGCGTCGTCACTCGCCTTGTAGAACACGTCGCCGACGACGACGGCGGAATCGCCGAGGATGAGGGTATCGACCCTCACCTTCACGTCCTTGCCCACCGATCCGTTGATCCACATCCGAAACGCCTGGGCGCGGATGTCCCGGCCCACGACCCCGTTGCTCGAGACCTCGCCGGAGAAGAGAAGCGCGTCCCGGCCCACGGAGCCATTGATCGAGATCTCCGTCGAGGCCGCGGCCAGGTCGTCGCGAACGTGACCGGTAATCGAGATGTTGGCCGCGGCGATGCGAACCGAGCCGTTCACCTCGCCCGAGATCGTGGCTGGTCCGCCCACCAGCCCCGACACGTCCCCCTCGACCCGGCCGGCGACGGTGAGGTGCCCGGTGATCACGAACAGGTCGCCCTCGACCACACCCTCGACGATCACCCGTTCGCCGATGGCATAGAGGTCCTCCCGGACCACCTGATCTTCGGGGACGATCACCACGCCGCCCACCCGTAGCCCGGCCACCAGCAGCGGCACCGCGGCGATCAACCCGAAGACGGTGACGCCCAGGAGACCCTCAGAGCGGGAGGGCATCGCGCAGCCAGTCGAGCAGCGGCCAGGGCACCAGCCCGGCCAGGACGGTCACCAGCCCAGCCACCGTCAGCACGATCCCGGTCCCGAGGGGGACCGACAGCCGGGCCACCGGGGTCCCCGGTGCGTCGGCGGCAGGCTGCATGTACATCAACACGATGACCCGAAGGTAGAAGAACAATCCGGCAACCGTGGCGACCACCCCGACGATCACCAGCCACAAGTATCCGGCGTCGATCGCCGAGCGGAACACCGCGACCTTGCCGACGAACCCCGCGGTCACCGGGATGCCGCCCATCGCCAGCATCATGAGGCCGAGGGACCCGGCGAGGAACGGCGAACGCGCCGAGAGCCCGGAGTAGTCGCTGAGCGGCGAGCGGCCCCCGGCCGGGCCGGACACCACCGCGGCGACGGCGAACGCCGCCAGCACCTGCACCGAGTAGGTGGCCACGTAGAACCACATGTCGGGGACCCCGGCCCTTCCGGCGACGAGGGCGCTGAGGATGAATCC
>Ga0326597_10013553_pt1 | contig 10713 bp, 9 predicted proteins | sample RVTome_12_FD_203789 | JGI IMG/M metagenome (GOLD analysis project Ga0326597, IMG submission 203789) | Soil microbial communities from uranium-contaminated site in the Upper Colorado River Basin, Wyoming, United States - RVT100D185 | ecosystem: Environmental > Terrestrial > Soil > Contaminated >... | reverse complement strand
CAACGTCCCGCTGAAGTCACCCGTCGCGCTGATCAGGGCGCCCGTGCCGCCGCCGATCACGCCGCCTGTCGTCGCGTAGCTGAGGCTGCTGCCCAGCAGCTCGGTCGGGCCAGACGCCTGGCCAAGCGTGGTCGTCCCGCTGCCGCTCGAGGCGAAGCTTGCGGCATTGTTGCCGGCGCCCGCTTGGACCGTGAGGGTTCCGTTGCCCGTGACGTTCCCGGTCAGGTCGCCCGTCACGTCGCCCGTGAGGCTGCCGGTGATCACCGCGCCCACCAGCGTCTTGTTTTTCAGGGTCTGCGCGCCGGTCAGGGTCGCGAAGATGCTCGTGTCCGGCGCGGGGCCGGCGGGACCTTGCGGGCCGGTCAGGCCGCTGAGCCCAGCCTCTCCCAGCGGGCCAGCTGCCCCGGCGGGACCGGCCGGGCCCACGGGGCCGACGGGACCGAGCGCGCCAGGTGCACCGGCTGGCCCGGGTGGGCCGGCCGCGCCGGCCTGGCCCGCGGGACCGGCCGGGCCGGTCGCGCCTTCGGCCCCCGCGACGCCCGGGGCGCCCGACGGCCCCGCAGGACCCGCCGCTCCTGGCGGCCCCGGCGGCCCGGGGATCTGGAACGAGATGGGGGCGCCCGGCAGCCGCAGCGTCGTCGGGGCGGCGGCCGCCCGCGCGACGGCGTCGGACAGGGCGTCCATGCCGTCCGGCGACATCGTGACGGCCCCCCGGGCGATGCCGGCGTCGACCGGGCGCACCTCGACGGCGCGCGCGGACCGACCGTCGGCGGTGCGCATCTCCCAGGCGATCGCGACCTGGTCGGCGCCGGCGGGGGCGGCTATGAACGATGACATCTGCCCCGGGACGACATCCGTGAGCGTGATCACGATGCGCTCGCCGACCTGCTCGACGTTCGCGCCGGGGATGGTGCGCACGCGCTGCCCGGCCTGCATACCGATCACCCGGCCGAGCGGATCGCTGAACAGCGCGGTCTCGGTCGCAGCGAACTCCACCGTGACGGTCGAGCCAAGGTCCTGCGGCGCGGGCGGCGACGCGCGGCCCTGCTGCAGTAACGCCTGCATGCCGGCGGCAACGTCGCTTCCGCTCGCGGCGACGATGCCCTCGGTGGTGAGGACCCACGTCTCGGCGGCCAGGCGCTTTACGCGGAACGCCGTGCCCTTCGCACTGGCGCTGCCCTCGGGGGTGATCACCTCGTAGCGGGCCTCGTCGCCGAGATGCGAGGCGATGGCGTGCCACGTGTCGCCGTGCTCCTGCCGGAGGACGACGACGATCCCGCCCGTCAGCGTCCCGCGGAGCCGCACGATCGCGACCTCCGTCTCGGGCCCGAGCGTCGCGGTCGATCCGTCGAAGAAGGTCAGCGCGGCGGACGACGCCGCCCCCGTGCGCGCGATGTCCCCTTCGCGCAGTACCGCGCCGGTCCGCGCCGCGACGAAGTCGCCGCCGTGCTGGCGCGCCTCGGCGCTGCCGCTGAAGAGCGTGAAGCTCGCGGTCGCCTCGAAACCGGCGAAGGCGGGCGGCGGCCCGGACGTAGCCAGGTACAGCAGGCCGGACACTGCCACCACGGACGCCAGCGCCGTCGCCCCTGCCGCGGCCAGCCGGAACCGCCAGTCGATGCCGTCCGCGAGGCGCACGCGTATCCAGCCGAGGGCACGCCGGGGGGCGCTCCGCTTGGCCGCCACCGCCCCTCGGACCGCGCTCGCGAAGTCCAAGATGGTCCCGCTCTGCCGGACGGATCGATCGGCCAGCTGGGCGCGAAGCGGATCGGCCGGTCGCTCGCTCCGCGTGATGAGCACGATGCCGGCGTCCGGCTCGTGGATGGCCAGCTCCCTGACGGCGTCGAGCTCGTCGTAGTCGGGGAGCGTCTCGTCGACCAGAACGGCATCGGGTCGGAGCTGGGAGAAGAGCTCGAGGGTCGTCCGGGCGTCCTCGCCGGCGCCCACGACCTCCAGGTCGGCTGCCCGCGAGAGCGAGCGCTCGAGCGCCTCCCGGACCATGCGGTGGCCGGACGCGACCAGGACCCGGATCCGGTCGGGCCGCTCGCTCGCCTGCTCGGCATCCACGCGCTGAGTCTTCTCGACCGCCGCCTGGCGAGCGATCCCCCGTATTCGGTGATCGCCTACTGAGATCTCAGTAGTCCGGTGTCAGCGCAGGAGCGATCGCTGGCGGGCCAGGGATAGCGCCTCGATCTGCGAGCGCGCGCCCAGCTTCTCGAAAGCGTTCTGAAGGTGGGTGCGCACCGTGTGCACGCTGAGCCCCAGCTCGGCGGCTATGGCCTTCGGGTCCCTGCCGCGGTCGAGGTACCGCAGGATCTCGAGCTCACGGTCGGTGAGTGCCGGCCTCGCCTCGCGCGGGCCGAGCTGGGTCGCCGCCTCGCGTAGCGCTCGGACCACGTCATCGATGGCTCGGTCCTTGGTGATGTACGCGCTCGCGCCCGCCTGCATGGCCCGCGCGAGGCTCGCCTCGGTGGTGTCGCTGGTCACGATGATGACCTTCGCGCGCGGCGCGGCGCTACGCACCCGCGCGATCAGCTCCTCGCCCTTGTAGCCCGGGAGGTGCAGGTCGAGCAGCACGATGTCCGGCTGGCGCTCGCGGCAGAGCGATACCGCCTGGGCTCCGGTCACGGCGATCCCCGCGACCTCGTGCCCGCCTATCTCTCGGACCGCGCCGGCCAGCGCCTCGGCGAAAAGGAAGTGGTCGTCGACGATGGCGACGCTAGGTGACACTGGATGCGGCGGGCGCCGCCGTGATCTCCGCGGGTGCGCTGAGCGGGAGGGTGAACGAGAACACCGAACCTCCGCTGGCGGGCCATTCGGCCCAGATCTCGCCAGCATGATCGCTCACGATCGCGCGACTCAGGTGCAGGCCGAGTCCCGAACCGCGTACGGCTCCCGCCGTCGAGAGCCGGGCGAACTTCTGGAAGAGGCGGCTGCGCTCGCCAAGCGGTATGCCCGGCCCGTGGTCGCGGACCTGCACGATGGCCGAGCGCCGGTCGGACGTGACCCCGCAGCGCACCTCGATGCGTGTGCCGGCCGGCGAGTAGTTCGCCGCGTTGACGATGAGATTGCGTACGACCTGCCGCAGCCGCCGCTCATCCGCGGTGACCACGAGCTTTTCGTCGGGGATGTCGCACTCGACGTGGTGGTCCGCCGTGCCGGTGTCGATCATGCGCACCGTATCCCGCACCAGCGCGCCGAGGTCGGTCGACCTGAGCACCATTCGCAGGCGGCCCGTCTCCATCGCCGAGAGATCGGTCAGGTCCTCGAGCAGCGCGTAGACCTGGCGCGCCTCGTCCGCGATCATCTGGGCCTTGGCCCGCGCGGTGCGGCCTTCGAGCTCCTTCGAGAGCACCTGGGCGGCCGCGCCGATGCTCACGATGGGCGACGAGATCTCGTGCGCCAGGGTGCCGACGTAGTCACTGAGCGTGTCGTCCCGGGCCTCCTCGCGCGTGACCGTGTGCGTACTGGCCTGAGACACGGACAGCACGGCGACCAGGATCACTCCGATGCTCGTCAGGACGAGTGCGAGCTCGAGCCGGGTATCGCCGTATGCCAACACGACGAGGCTCGCCAGGAGGACGACTCCGAGCAGTCCGAGCATCATCCAACGCCGCGCCTCCGCGCTCGCCGTGGAAAAACGGGCTGCTGCGCGCGCGGCCTTCGGGTGGAGCGCGTTCAGCGGCATCGGGTGCGCTCAACAGTCTGCCGAAGGCGCGCTGCCACGCAAAGTAAAACTTCCGCTAACGGGTTCAGCAACGGTATCCGGACGTCCGTCGTGCGCGTTGGGACGCCTCCGATCCTAGGCGGCCAGCGGCCGCGCCACCGTACCGCCGCCGATCACCTCGTCGCGATGGTAGAAGACCGCTGCCTGGCCCGGCGCGACGAGCGCCGGCTTGCTCAGTCGGAGCAGCGCCGCCTCTCCGTCCGCCTCGACCTCGCAGTCGAGCGGCTCGCCCTGGTAGCGCAGCGCGACCTCGGCCGCGAAGCGGGGCCCGGGCGGCCCGTCGGCCGTGAAGCGCACGTCTCGCAGCGCGTAATCCGCGGTAGCGACCTCGTCGCGGCGGCCCACCACGGCCGCGTTGCGCTCGAGATCGAGCCGCAGCACGTAGAGCCGCTCGCCGCCCGCGACCCCCACCCCGCGCCGCTGTCCCACGGTGAGGCCGCCGACCCCGCCATGAGCGCCGACGACGGTGCCGTCGGCCCGCTCCACCGGGCCCGGCCGGAACGCCTCGGGCGCCTGCCGGCGCAGGAGGTCGCGGTGGTCCCCGGCGACGAAGCAGATGTCCATGCTCTCGGCCTTGGCCGCGTTGGGCAGGCCGTACTTGCGCGCGAGCGCGCGCGTCTCGTCCTTTCCGCTGAGCTCGCCGATCGGGAAGAGAATGCGCGCGAGCTCGCGCTGGCCGAGCATGTAGAGGGCGTAGGACTGGTCCTTTGACGCGTTGCGCGCCCGCAGCAGCCGGTAGCGCCCGCCGTGCTCGTCCACCCGCGCGTAGTGGCCGGTCGCCAGCCGGTGCGCGCCGAACTTCGCGACCGCGTCGCGCAGCAGCGCCTCGAACTTGACGTAGGCGTTGCAGGCCACACAGGGGTTGGGCGTCTCGCCGGCAGCGTACGAGCGTACGAAGCGGTCGACCACGCTCCTGCCGAAAACGTCGGCGTAGTCGAGGGCGTAGAAGGGGATCCCCAGGTGCGCGGCCGCGCGGCGCGCCTCCTCACCGGCCTCGTCGCTGCCGCAGCAGCGTGGCGAGTCGCTCGACACCGGCTCCGCAGTGAGCCGCATCCAGACCCCGACCACGTCGTAGCCGCGGTCCAGCAGCAGCCCGGCCGCGAGCGAGCTGTCGACGCCGCCGCTCATGGCCACGAAAACCCGCTCGCTCATAGGCTCGAGTCTAGGAGGGAGCGGCCTAGGCGTGGCCGCGCGCGTGCGCGTCCACGAGCGCGGCCCGCAGCGCTCCGACGGCCATGAGAGCGCATGCCTCCTTGCGCGCGGGCAATCCTCCGAGCGCCTCGATCAGCCGCCGCGGCGTGACCTCTCGCGCCTCCGCGAGAGGGCGCCCCTTGACCAGCTCCGTGAGCGCCGAGGCCGAGGCGATGGCGGCGACGCAGCCGAAGGTGCGGAAGCGCGCGTCCTCGATCACGCCCTCGCGCACGCGCACGCTGATGGTGGTGCGGTCGCCGCACGACGGGTTCGTGTCGGAGCCCTTGCCGTCCGGGTCGTCCAGGCCGCCGACGTTGCGCGGCTCGCTGAAGTGCGAGATCGCGCTCGGGCCGTACAGGTCCTGCTCGGCGCCGGCCTGGCCGCTCATGCGGCCGTGACGGGCTCTTCGGAGACCGCGCGCAGCCGCTCGACGACGCGCGGCAGCACCTCGAGCAGGCGGTCGATGTCGGCGTCGCTCGTGTCGCGGCCCACGGTGATGCGCAGCGAGCCCTGCGCGACGTCGCGCTCGAGCCCGATGGCGCTGAGCACGTGCGACGGCTCGGTGCTGCCCGAGGTGCACGCCGAGCCGCTCGATACCGAGATGCCCTCGAGGTCGAGGGCGACGATGAGCGACTCGCCCTGCGTGCCCGGGAAGCAGAAGGATGCGTTGTTCGGCAGGCGCCGCGTCGGATGGCCCGTGAGCACCGCGCCCGGGATGCGCGCGCGCACGCCGGCGATGATGCGGTCGCGCAGCTGCGACGCGTGGGCAGCGTCGCCCTCGCGCCGTGCCGCGGCGATGCGCATGGCCGCGCCTAGCGCGACGATCCCCGCCACGTTCTCCGTACCGGTCCGCCGCCCCTTCTCCTGTCCCCCGCCGGTCTGCACAGTGGCGACACGGGTGCCCTTGCGCACGTAAAGCGCACCGACGCCCTTGGGCCCGTAGAACTTGTGCGCGTTGATCGACACAAGGTCGACCGGCAGCTCGCGCACGTCGAACGGCAGCACACCGACCGTCTGGACGGCGTCGCTATGGAAGGTCACGCCGTGCTCGCGGCACATCCGTCCGATCTCTTCGATCGGCTCGATCGTGCCGATCTCGTTGTTCGCGTGCATGATCGAGACGAGCGCCGTGCGCTCGTCGATCGCGCGCGCGACGGCGGCCGGGTCCACCAGGCCGTCGCGGTCCACCGGGACGCGCGTCACGCGGGCCTGGTCGTGCCGCTCGAGATCCTCCGCCGTATCCAGGACGGCGTGGTGCTCCATCGCGCTCACGACGAGCCCGTCGCGCCGGGGACCGCCGGCGGAGCCGTCGTGGGCCTTGAGCACGCCGCGCAGCGCCAGGTTGTCGGCCTCGGTGCCGCCGCTGGTGAAGACGATCTCGGCGGGATCCGCGCCGACGGCCGCGGCCACCTGCTCGCGCGCCCGGTCCACGAGCGCGCGCGCGGCCCGGCCCTCGCCGTAGATGCTCGACGGGTTGCCCGGTGCCTCGCGCAGGGCCCGGACCATGGCCTCGGCGACCTCGGGATCCACCGGGGTGGTCGCGGCATGGTCCAAGTAGATCCTGGCCATCGCGACCAGTCTATTTAGGTGGCCGCGGCCCCGAGCGGCCGGAGCGCCGGCCTGTCGCGCGTCTTCTGCTCCACATGGGCGAGCAGCGTCACGGTGGCCGAGAGCGGCCAGGGCAACTCGAACTGGCGCAGCCAGCGGCGCTCGACGGGCAGCCGCGCGGCGGCGCGCTCGTACTCGTCGGCGACCTTGGCGTCGATGTCGGCCAGGCGCGCGCTCACCAGGTCCTGGAGTGCCGTCGGCATCCCGGGCACCTCGCGCAGCGCTCTGAGCGTCTCGAGGCGCGACAGCTCCACCGCCTGCACGTCGCTGATGGCCGTGACCGTGGCCGTTCTCGGCGTCCGGTTCAGGATGCCGATCTCGCCCACGACCTGCCCCGCGCCCAGGTCGGCCAGATGCAGCGGCCTGATGAGCGTCGGCCCGCTGCGCTCGACGCGCACGGCTCCCCTGACGATCAGGTACATCGACTCGGCGCGCTCGCCCTGGCGCATCAGCACGGTCCCGCGTGGGAACAGCCGCGGCCGGCCGCGCTCCGCCAGGTTCGGAAGCGAGCCCGGGTCCGCGTACGCCAAGGGCGACCTCAGCCTCTCGCCGAGGAAGTCAGTACCCACCGCGTACGACGTTAGGCAGGGATAGCGCTACGGGTCCGTTGCTCGGTTTCTACAACGCCGCTACAGATGTACGGCGCACTCGGACGTCCGTTACAGGCACGGACATCCGCGGGATCTACGGCTTCTGCCGGGTGTCCGTGCCCGCGCCGGGGCCGCCCGCGATCTCCGCGGCGAGCTCATCCGTGCTGCGCAGGCGCCTCGACAGCACCTTGACCAGGGTCGCGTACAGGTCGGGATGGCGCTTGACCATCTCCCCGAGGACGGCGTCAGGGACCTCCATGGTCACCATGTCTTCGAGCGCGGTGACGGTCGCGGACCTCGGCTCGCCGTCGAGAAGGCCCATCTCGCCGACGATCTCGCCGGGTCCGAGCGTCGCGAGCATGATCGGCGTCGACAGGTCGGGGTGCTCGCGCACGACGCTGACCTTGCCCGAGAGGATCACGAACAGCGACTCGGCGGGCTCGCCCTGGCGCATCAGCAGCTCGCCCGTGGCGAACTCGCGTCGCGTTCCCGCGGCGGCGAGCCGCGCGAAGCCGTCGAGCGACAGGAGCCCGCCGGCGTGTGCCATGGCTATGAGGGACCCTGGATCACCCACCGCAGGCAGACTAGAAAGTGCCTACATCACAGGTCCGTTACCGCACTCGTAACAGTGCGGTACGCGTCTGCGCGGGCCGTGACGTTGCCGGACCCGCTGCGCCTAGGCCGCGGGCACTACCGCCTAGGCTCCTGCCGGGGTCGGCTGGCTGGTCGCTGCGGGCTTGAGCATCACGCCCACGCCGGGAACGGTGTGCAGGAGCCGGGGCTCGCTGGCGTCGTCCTTGAGCTTGCGCCGCAGGCGGTGGACCGTCACGCGAACGACGTCGGTGCCCGTGGGGTCGTCGTAGCCCCACACCCGCTTGAGCAGCTGCCGCGTGGCGACCACGCTGCCAGCATCACGCATAAGCGCGTGGAGCAGGCGGAATTCCGTCACCGTCAGGCTCACCGGAACGCCGTCGACCCTGACAGAGTGCTCGCCTACGTTCATCTCGATCGGACCGACCGCGAGGATGCGCGGTCCGGCGTCGGCCTCCGGCACGTCCTGGCCGGTGCGCCGCAGGTGCGCCCGCACCCGGGCGATCAGCTCACGGTGGCTGAACGGCTTGGTCACGTAGTCGTCAGCGCCCAGCTCGAGGCCCTTGATCTTGTCGTCCTCCGCATCCAGGGCTGTCAGCATCACGATGGGGACGCGATCGGACGAGCGGCGCAGCTCCTTCAGGATGTCGAAGCCGTTCCACATGCCCAGGTTCACGTCGAGCACGACGAGGTCGGGCCGCTCGGCCTCGAACAGCCGCAGCGTGCCCGGCGAGTCGTGCGCGATGACCGGTGTGAAGCCCGCGCGCTGGAAGGCGAACTGGAGAAGGTCGGTCAGCTCCCGGTCGTCGTCGACGATCAGGACCTTGAGGTCGCCAGAGCCGCGCCTGCCAGCGGTAAGGTCAGCCAAACCGTCGTCCCCTTCCCCTCGGCGCTCTCGACGCCGATCTCGCCTCTGTGGGCCTCAACGATACCCTTCGCGATGGCCAGCCCGAGGCCCACGCCGGGCTCGCTGCTTCCGCGGATACGGTAATAGCGTTGGAACAGACCCGCTAGTTGCTCCTGCGGTATGCCGCGCCCGCGGTCCTCCACCTCGACGTACGCGCTCTCCCCCCGGCGCTCCGCTTGCAGCCTGATGGGCGACGCCTCGGGCCCGTACTTGGACGCGTTGCTCAGCAGGTTGGTCAGCACCTGCCGGATGTAACGGCGGTCGGCGCTGACAACGATCTCGGCATCCGCCATCTCCACGTCGATGCGCTGGCGGCGCTCGCTGACCGACATCTCGACCGCGTCCACCGCCTCCTGGACGACCTCGCTCAGCAGGACTGGCTCGGGCCGCACCGTGAAGCGCCCGGACTGGATGGTGCCCGCGCTGAGCAGATCTTCCATGAGCACGCGCAGCCTCCGCGCCGTCCGCTGGGCGGAGGCCGCCAGGCGGTCGAACTCCTCCGCCGAGAGCTCCTGGTATTCGCTGGCCATCATGTCGAGGGCGTTCTCGAGCACCGCCAGCGGGGCGCGCAGCTCGTGGGCGACGCTGTACAAGAGCTGCTCGCGCAGGCGGCTCAGCTCGGCGTGCTGGGTGATGTCGTGGACGACGTACAGCGAGGCCCGCTCGCCGGCGCGGCCGCTCAGCCGGCCGTGACTGACCTCGACCTCGACCACCCCGCCCATCTGATCGGTGACCTTGCCGAGCCAGCGTCGCTGCCCTCCGGCGCGCTCGGGATGCACGAACGGCAGCAGGTCCGGCAGCCGGCGGCCCACCACGGGCGCCGGGCCGAACAGGTCGGCCGCACGCTCGTTCGACGTGGCTACCACGCCGTCGCGGTCGACAACGAGGATGGGGTCGCGCAGCGCCTCGATCAGAGCCGTCTGGCGGGAGCGCTCCACGTCGAGGGCGTCGACGGTCCGCTTTAGGTCCTCGCGGTCCCTCCGCAGCCGCGTGAGCAGGAAGGCGATGGTCACGAAGATGATCAGCCGAGTGAAGCCGTTCCAGACCGACGCGATCTCGGGGTCGTGCTGCGAGATGACCTCGGCCACTACCCAGGCCATCGCGGCCGTCGCGGCGATCAGGTACGCGAAGTCCCGGCGGACGGTCCAGGACGCGACGACCACGGGGATCAGGTAGAAGAGCGACATCCCGATGCGCGGCCCCGTGTAAACGTCGGCCGCGCCGATGGCCCCCACAGCCACGAAGAGCAAAGTCACGAGGGCCGCGCGCCGGAGCTGGACTTCCCCGGTCAGGCGCTTCACCACTCGTCGCACGATGGGCCGCACCGCGCCGGTAGGCAAGGAGGGCTCGCGCGTTGACGCCTCGGGACCGGCTACGACCCCGGGCGTTCGCCGCGCACGACGCGTAGGCCCAGCTCCTCGAGCTGCTCGGGCGCGAGAGGCGCAGGCGCGTCGAGCAACGGGTCGTAGCCGGTCTGCGTCTTGGGGAAGGCCTGGACCTCGCGGATGTTCTCGGTGCCGGCCAGGGTCATGACGAGGCGCTCGATGCCGCCGGCGAAGCCGCCCTCGGGGGGCGCGCCGTACTCGAGCGCGTCGAGCAGGGCGCCGAAGCGCTCCTGGGCCTCCTCTTTGCCGATCCCCATGAGCGCGAAGATGCGCTCCTGCCAGTCGCGCCGGTGGATGCGGACGCTGCCGCCGGCGGTCTCGCGGCCGTCGAGCGCGAAGTCGTACTGCGACGAGCGCGCGCGCTCGGGATCCGTGTCGAGCCAGCGCAGCTCGTCGGGTGTGAGCGGCCCAGAGAAGGGGTTGTGCGAGAAGGTCCAGCCGTCCGCGGTGCGCTCCACGAGGGGGAACTCGTGGATAAGGACGGCGCAGTGCCTCGAGTCGTCGATCAGACCCAGCGTCTCGCCCAGGTGCTGGCGCAGCGTGCCCAGCGACTCGCTCGCCAGGCGTGGCTGGTCCGCGACCGTGAGGAGAAGGTCGCCCTCGCGCGCGCCGCTCGCGGCGCGCAACGCGGCGAGCTCGTCGGCCGAGAGGAACTTGGCGACGGGCGAGCGCACCTCGGAGCCAGCGAGCGCGAACGAGGCAAGGCCCTTGGCGCCC
>Ga0326597_10013552_pt1 | contig 10713 bp, 10 predicted proteins | sample RVTome_12_FD_203789 | JGI IMG/M metagenome (GOLD analysis project Ga0326597, IMG submission 203789) | Soil microbial communities from uranium-contaminated site in the Upper Colorado River Basin, Wyoming, United States - RVT100D185 | ecosystem: Environmental > Terrestrial > Soil > Contaminated >... | reverse complement strand
GTGCAGCCGAGCGACGACGACTCGGTGAAGGTCATGACGGTGCATGCCGCAAAGGGCCTCGAGTTCGACACGGTGTTCGTTCCCGGTCTCGCCAGGGCGCTATTCCCGGACGACCGCGTCCAGCAGAACCCGTCGCGCAAGGGCAGTTCGCTCGACGTCGAGCTCCGTCGCGACCGCGACCTGCTGCCGGCCTTCGACGGCAACATGGCGGCCTTCTGGCGAGCGCTCAAGGATCAGGAGGTATTCGAGGAGCGACGGACCGCGTACGTCGCGCTGACGCGCGCCAAGCAGAGGCTCTATGCCTCGTCGGCCTGGTGGTACGGCGAACGCCTCCGCGCGAGCCAGACGGGCAAGTTCTTCGCCGAGCTCGCGGCGTGGGGCGGGCGTAGCGAGAACGCGACGGTCACCTTCGATCCGGTCGCGGACGAGAACCCGCTCGCCGGGTACCGGCAGGCGCTCGTCCGGCCGTGGCCCGGCCCCGCGCTGCGTGAGGACGAGGCCGATGAGCTCTTCCCGGCCGGCTGGCGGCGCGCCGCCCTCGACGCGCGCGGCGAGGTGCCCGCGTCGCTCACGCAGCGTCTCGGACCCGAGGAGCTCGAGACATTCTCACGTCTCGCGGACGAGCGGCAGACCGCGGCGCTGCACCTGCTCGAGCGCGAGGAGCGCGCCGAACGCCGCCCGGCGAGCCCGACGGCCGCCTCGGTCGCAGCCGTGATCGACTACGCGCGTTGCCCGAAACGCTTCTACTGGGGCGTGGTCCAGCCGCTCCCACGGTTCAGCGGTCCGGCGGCACGCATCGGCACCGAGGTCCACCGCTGGATCGAGCGACAGTCGCATGGGCAGGCGACGCTGCTCGAGATCGACGACCTCCCGGACCTCACGGATCGGGAGCTCGCCGGCGAGCCCGGAAAGCTCGACGCGCTCCGCGCTGCGTTCCTTGCCAGCCGGTTCGCGACGATGGTGCCGCTGTACGTCGAGCGGCCGTTCCTGCTGTCGATCGACGGCTTCACGGTCCGCGGGCGGATCGACGCGATCTACGGCGAGCCGGACGGCCCGTGGGAGGTCGTCGACTACAAGACCGGTCGACGGCCGAGCGAGGGCGACGAGCTCGCGGGGCTGCAGCTCGACCTGTACGCGCTGGCCTGCGCCGACGTCTGGCACCGTCGCGCAGACGACCTCAGGCTCACGTACCTGTACCTCGCGACCGGCGAGGAGGTCTCGCACCGGCCGGAACCGATCGACGTCCTTCGCGGTCGCGTGCGGAGGTGGCTCCGCGGGATCGCGGCCGGACGGTTCGAGCCGCAGCCGGGCCCGCAATGCCACTGGTGCGACTTCCTTCCGTTCTGCGACGCGGGCCGCCGTTTCGTCGACGAGGGGGCCGGCGGCTAAGGCCGGTCGGAACCGCTCGCCAGCCGCTCGACCTGCTCCTCGAACCGTCGGTACTGCGACGCAGGGTCCCAACCTCCCTCGATCCGACCCGGTACGAAGCGCACCTTCAGGCCGAGCGTGGGCGCGCGCGTCTCGAGCGCCGCGACGAACCACTCGACGTCGCCCGGCTGGAGCACTGCAGGACCGTGCGTCCCCAAGCGGCGGCGCGACGGGTCCTCGGTGACGACGGGCGCCGGCCGCGTGATCGACTCGATCGCATCGGTCGGCACGTGGACCTCCAGCTCCGCCCGCCCACGGTTCCAGATCGCGGTGGCGACGACGACGTCGGGGTCGTCGGGGCGGTAGAGCTCGGCTCGCATCGGGAAGGGCGTTAGCCGGCGATCGGCCGCTCGAGCCGCCTGAGCAGGCCGGCCGAGTACGCGAGCAGCTTCACCGCGACCACCGGCTCCTGCTCGAGCACCTTCGTGAAGGCGCGACGGGTGAGCTCGAGCGTCACGAGCGGCGTCTCGGCGACGACCGTCGCGGTCCGGGCGCCGCCGTCGAGCAGGGAGATCTCACCGAAGAACTCTCCCGGGTACAGGCGGTTGACAACCTTCCCCGAGCGGTTCTGAACCCGCGCCTCGCCCTCCACGATCACGAAGAAGGACTCGCCCTGCTCGCCCTCCCGCACGACCTTCGCGCCCTCCATGAACCGAGCCTCCGTGACGGAGTCGGCCAGGCGCCGTCGGTGTCGTGGCGAAAGCGACGCGAACAGCGGGACCTGGGCGAGCACATCTCTTGTGCCACGAGCCACGTCCGTCTCCTTCGTGCGAGTTGGTGCGAGCCTCGGCCGGAGCCTACCGGGTCGAACGAGGACCTGTCGAAGCGGACCGGGCCGAAGCGTGTCGGCGGTGGGCGCTAGGGTCGCGCGCGTGGAGCGGCTCACGGCGGTCGCCGGTGCCCTCCCCCGCCGGGTCACCAACGGGACGACGCTCGTCCGACAGGGCGAGCCGACGATGGCCGTCTACGTGGTCATCCGTGGCGCGGTCCGGCTTTCCGCCGTGCTGCTCAGTGGTCGCGAGGTGGTCCTCGGGATCCTCGGCGGCGGCGACATCTTCGGCGAAGCCGCCCTGCTCGAGGACCCGACCTCTCCCGTGGACGCGAGGGCGATCGCGACGACGGATGTCCTGCCCGTCCCGCTCCCGGCGCTCGAGGCGGTCTTCGCCAGACGCCCGGCGACGGCGACGCAGGTCGTTCGGATGCTCGCCTCCCGGCTCCACCGGACGTCCGCCGCGCTCGAGGATGCGCTCGCCCGTGACGTCCGCGGACGGGTGTCCCGGACGATCGGCGACCTCGCGTCGCGCCACGGCGCGGCGGCCGCCGATGGCGTACGGATCGGCCTCCGGGTGACGCAGGACGAGATCGGCAAGATGGCCGGGACCTCGCGGGAGTCGGTCAACCGGACGATCGCCTCGCTGTCTGGACGAGGGCTCGTCCGAACGGACCGCGACGGGCTGGTCATCCGCAACGTCGGCGCGCTCTCGGCCGCGTACGAGGATTCCGGGGTTGACAGCGCCGACGGTGATGCGGTCTCGTCCGCGCATGGAACGGTACGGACCCTCCACCTACGGTGATGCGATCGCGGAGATCTACGACACGTGGCCGGGGGTCCCGGACGACGCCGCCGACGCGGTGCCGTTCCTCGCGGATATCGCTGGCGACGGCGCCGTGCTCGAGCTCGGGATCGGTACGGGTCGGATCGCCGTTCCGCTCGGCGTCCGCGGCGTCCGCGTCCACGGGATCGACGCGTCGGAGGGGATGGTCGCGAAGCTGCGCGAGAAGCCGGGCGGCGCCGAAATCCCCGTGACCATCGGCGACTTCGCCGACGTCGCGGTCGAGGGCCGCTTCTCGCTCGTGTTCGTGGTGTACAACACGTTCTGGGCGTTGCTGTCGCAGGAGGACCAGGTGCGGTGCGTCCGCAACGTCGCGGAGCACCTCGATGCCGGCGGCGTCTTCGTCGTGCAAGCGTTCGTCCCGGACCCCGCACGCTTCGACCGCGCGCAACGCGTGAGCGCGCGCGTCGTCGAGACCGACGAGGTTTCGCTCGAGACGTCGAAGTACGATCCGGTCACGCAGCAGGTCGCGTCGCAGATCGTCTCCCTCCGCACCGATGCGATCCGGCTGTATCCGGTCCGGATCCGGCTGGTGTGGCCCTCGGAGCTGGACCTGATGGCGCGGCTCGCCGGGCTCCGCCTGCGCGAACGGTGGGGCGGCTGGAAGCGCGAGCCGTACACCGGCGAGGGCTGGCACGTCTCCGTCTACGAACGAGCCTAGTCCTGGTCGGGCGCGGACTCCTGCAGGACCGCCAGGCTGCATGGCCCGCACAGCTTGCCTCGGCCCCTCACCTGACGGCCGCACCGTGCGCACGTCCGTGGCTCGTCGAGCGACCATCGCTGCTGCCCATCGCGTGTGCGCTTCTTCGCCCGGCCCTCGGCCTCGAGCTTCAGCAGGTGCGCCAGGATCGAGCGGCCGGCGAGCTCGTGCAGCTCGGTCGGGTACCCCTCGTAGATCACCGGCACCATGTCCTGGATCGTGCGTCCGCCGTCCGCGAGCGCCGACAGCACCTGCTCCTCACGCATCCTGCGGTGTTCGAGGTACTCGTCGAGTTTCGCGACGCCGTCGAGCACCAGCGGGCCGTGGCCGGGGTGGATCGCGCGCGGGCTCAGGTCGCGGAGCCGTTCCAGCGAGCGGAGGTACGCGGTCAGATCGCCTTCGGGCGGATCGATCACGCTCGTGCCGCGGCCGACCACCGTGTCCCCGGTCAGGAGCGCCGACGCCGCCGGCACGAAGAACGACACGCTGTCGGGTGTGTGGCCGGGTGTCGCGACGACTCGGACCTCGACCGACCCGATCGTGATCGCCTGTCCATCGCGCAGGCGTTCGCCCCCATCGGGTGGCCGCGCCGCGTGGACCGTCGCACCCGTCATCTCAGCTAGCTCGGTCGCGCCGGGGGCGTGATCGGGATGGTCGTGCGTCAGCAGGATCGCGGCGAGGTCTCCCGCCGACGCCGCCACCTCACGCAGGTGGGACGCGATCGACGGTCCGGGATCGACGACGATCGACGGACGCTCGCCGAGGATCCACGTGTTCGTCCCCTCGAGCTCGCGGAGGCCGGGGTTCGGACACAGGACGCGGAAGATGCGCATCCGGGTCTCAGTCCTGCCAGAAGACTGATCGCGGGAGCCGGGCGAGCTCGTCCTCGTCGGGCTCGCGGGTCTGGATCCGCAGCGCGAACAGCTCGTCGACGGACACGCATCTCGCGAGCGCGCTCATCGTGTAGTAGGTAGGCCAGTAGAGCTTGCGCGCCCCGTTCCGCCATTCGTCGAGGAGCCCACGCGGCGAGATCCACCACGCGGCACGCACCTCCTCCGCATCGGGTTGCGGCGCCGGTCCTTCGGGCGCGAGCGCGGCGAAGAACTGCGCGTCGAACCGGACCGGGACGTCCTCGGGAGCGATCCAGTGCGCGATCCGCGGCAGCTGGTCGCGGCTCGGTGGCGAGGCGTGCACCGACGCGATGCCGTCGCCGTCGGCGGCCCGGAGCCCATCGGACGTCAGGGCGAGACCGACCTCCTCGAGGAGCTCGCGCACCGCGCAGGCCCGGGGCGCCTCGCCCGGGTCGCCGAACCACCGCCGGGCCGTCTCCGCATCGCCGTCGTCGGCGGCGCCTCCGGGGAACGCGACGTAGCCGGGCAGGAACCGAGCCCCGGCGCCGCGCTCGACTACGAGCACCTCGGGCCCGTCGGTGGACGGCCGGACGGCGACCACGGACGCGGCCTTGCGGATCGATCGGCCCACGCGCCGGATTCTCGCAGGCCGGTGACCGTGCAGGCACCGATAGGCTCTTGCCTCGTGAGCGCCGAGATCGCGGAGCGGATCCGGGGGGCGATCGCCGAACGCGGCCCGATCTCGTTCGCGGAGTTCATGGACCTGGCCTTGTACGCGCAGGGCGGGTTCTACGACGACCCGCCGGTCGGACGCGTCGGGGACTTCGTAACGAGCCCGCACATCCACTGGTGGTTCGCGTACGCGGTCGCCAAGGCGCTCGGGGAGCTGCAGGAGGCGCTCGGCGACCCGTCCCCTGCGCGCGTGGTCGAGGTCGGCGCGGGCGACGGCACGCTCGCGCGGACGTTGCTCGACATCGTGCGGGACGCGGGCCCGGTCGACTACGTCGCCGTCGAGCGAAGCGCCGGGGCGATCGAGCGGCTGCGCGAACTCCAGGTCCGAACGGCGACCGCGCTCGCCGACGTCGCGCCGATCCGCGACGCGACGGTCTTCGCGAACGAGCTCCTGGACAACCTCCCGTTCCGGCGTGTGCGCCGCAGGGACGGTGGGCTCGTCGAGGTGCGCATCGACGCCCTCGGCCACGCCTTCGTCGAGCGCGAGGTGCCGGCCGACGAGGACCTGCGGGCCGACGCCGGCGGCGCCGGGGGGCGCGACGAGACGATCGTGCCGACCGGCGCGCTCGCGTTCATCGATGAGCTCGCGCGCGTGTGCGAGCGGTCGTACGTGCTCCTGATCGACTACGCCGAGGCCGACGTCGCGTCGTCGGACCGCGTGCACGGCTACCGGGACCACCGCGTCGTCGCGGACGTGCTCTCGAGCCCCGGCACGACCGACATCACGGCCGGCGTGAACCTCGACGCCGTTTCCGCGCGCGCCAGCGCGAGCGGTCTGGACGTGCTCGGCCGCGTGTCGCAGCGGGACGCGCTCGTGGCGCTCGGCTTCCGCGGGTGGGCCGAGCGTCAGCGCGAACGACAGGCCTCGCTGCTCGCGGATGGACGCGACGTCGAGGCGACCAGGTGTTGGGAGTCGCGGAGCCGGGCGACGCTCCTGCTCGACCCGGGGGGCCTGGGGCGACTGTCCTGGCTGCTCCTCGCGACGCCCGGTCTACCGAGGCCCCAGTGGCTCGAGCTCGCCGCGGAGGAGGCGGTTTGACCGACGGTTCAAGGCGGGGCTAGCGTTTCGTCCTTGGCTCGTCGAACCGGGGAGGGGCCGCCGTGAAGTCGTTGCGCATCGCCGTCGTCGTGGTGCTCGCCGTCATCGGGATCGCCGGCGCGATCCGGCTCGCGGACGACGGAGCCGAGGCCCCTGGCGCGCGCGCCCGCGCCCCCGACATCCTCGACCCCGAGGGCATCGAGGAGGCCGAGGAGCAGCGCGAGACGACCGCCGATCGGCTCGACGCGCTCGCCCGCGCCCGCGCGGCCGGCCGGTTCGATCGCGAGCGGATCACGGGAACGCCGGCGCCGGGTTGGGCCGGCGAACGCCTGATGAACGCCCGCACCGACGACTGGGAGCCGGCCCTCGCGGCGGATCCGTCGGCTCCATACGTCTACCTTCTCGCGACGCGGTACGGCGAGCCGAAGCCGTGCCCGGGCAATTGCCCGGTCCCGCACATCGCGCTCGAGATCTCATCGGACGGCGGCAAGACGTGGAGCGACGGGGTCCCGCTGTGCGCGTGCAAGGGCTCGGGCCAGTACGACCCGATCATCGAGGTAGTGCCGGACACCGGCGAGGTCCATGCCCTGTGGATGAACGGGTTCAACGTCGTGTTCCAGAAGTCGTCGGATCACGGCGCGACGTGGACCGATCCGGTCGCGACGTGGGGCAACGTCTCGTGGAACGACAAGCCGGTCGTGGCGGTGAGCGACGACGGACAGGACGTGTACGTCTCGTGGAACGGCCCTACCGGCGGCGACCCGTGGGTGACGCAGTCGCATGACGGCGGGGCCACATGGACGCCGACGAAGCTGGTCGACAGCGGGCGGTACTTCTTCGCGATGGACGCCGACGTCACACCCGATGGCACCGTGGTCTTCTCGGAGAGCAGCCTGACGTACACGGGTCCGGGCGCCGCCGCCGAGGGCGAGGTCCGCCACCACGCGTTCGTCTCACGCGACGACGGCGCGACGTGGACGAACGTGGTCGTCGGCCGCGTGGAGCTCGGGCAACCGTGCGAATCGGACGGCTGCTACGACGACTTCTACGCTGGCCACGACACCGTTACGTCCGACGCCGACGGCGACCTGGTCTACCTGTTCGATGGCGCGACGACCCCGGGTGACCCACAGCGCGTGTGGGCACGCGTGTCGCCGGACGGCGGCGAGACGTGGTCATCCCGCGTAGCGATCTCGCGAGCAGGACGTCAGGCGACCGGTCCGGCGGCCGAGGCGACCGGAGACGGTGACGTGCGGCTCTGGTACGCGGAGCGCACTGCGGACGCCGAACGATGGAACATCTGGTACCGGCGCTCGAACGACGGTGGCCAGACGTGGTCTTCCCCGCTCAAGATCTCCGACGCGGTTTCGGGGGCCGACTACAAGAACGCGGGCGGCTTCTTGGAGTTCTACGGCGACTACGGCGAGATCGTGATCACGAGCTCGGGCAAGACGATCGCCGCGTGGGGTGAGGGTTTCAGCTGGCTCGGACCCGGCGGCGTGTGGTTCAACCGTCAGAAGTAGCGAGGGCTACTTGTCGACGTCGCCGACGACGAAGAAGACCGAACCGAGGATCGCGATCAGGTCCGGGATCAACGTGCCCGGCAGCATCGCCGGCAGCACGGAGACGTTGGAGAACGACGCCGTGCGCATCTTGACCCGCCACGGTTGCGGCTTGCCCTTGCCGACCAGGTAATAGCCCATCAGGCCGAGCGGATTCTCGGTCCGTACGTAGATCTCGCCCTCGAGCGACAGCTTCTTCGGCAGCTTCGGGGTGATGTATGGGCCTGCCGGGAGCCTCTCCAGGCATTGCTCGATGATCTTGCACGATTCCCACATCCGCTGGACGAGCACCCACAGCCGATCGTAGGAGTCGCCGTTCCGGCCGACCGGCACGTCGAACTCGACGTCGGCGTACTTCTCGTACGGCTCGTCTCTGCGCAGGTCCATCGGCACGCCCGATGCCTGGACCATGGGTCCCGAGCAGCCGTACGCGATCGCAGTCTCGGGCGGCAGGACGCCGATCCCCTTCGTGCGCGCGAAGACGATCTCGTTGCCCATGATCAGGTTCTCGAAGTCGCGCAGCTTCCTGCGCACCCAGTCGAGCACCTCGGCCGACTGCTTCACGAACCCGAGCGGCAGGTCGTCCTTCAGACCGCCGACACGTGCGTAGGAGTGGTGCATCCGGGCGCCCGTCGCCGACTCCATCAACGCCTGGATCGCCTCGCGCTCGCGGAACGCGTAGAACATCGGCGTCATCGCGCCGAGCTCGAGCGGGAACGAGCCGGAGAACGTCAGGTGGTTCAGGATCCGGTTCCATTCGGCGAACATCGTGCGGATCCACTGCGCGCGGTCGGGGACCTCGATGCCCATCAGCCGCTCGACCGCGATCACCCAGCCGAGCTCGTTGTTGAACGCCGACAGCCAATCGTGCCGGTTGAACAGCACGAGGACCTGACGGGCATCCCGATGCTCGGCGAGCTTTTCGGCGCCGCGGTGCATGTAGCCGATCACCGGCTCCGCGCGCGTGATCACCTCGCCGTCGAGCTCGAGGACGATCCGCAGGACGCCGTGGGTGGACGGATGCTGCGGCCCGATGTTGAGGAGCATCTCCTCGGTCCGCAGGTTCGCCGAAGCCGGAACGACCTCGATGTCGAGGCCGCCGCCGCGGACCATCCAATGCTCGGCGGCGGCGGTGAAGCGCGCGCGTTCCTGCGTGTCCACGACGGGCGTATCCTCCCACGAACCTCGCGCGAGCGACCAACCTCGTCAGTCCATGGTCAGACCGTCTGGGCGTGGCGACGCCGTATAGGCTCAACGACATGGCGGCCCCCACCAGACCCGGCCTGCGCCGCCGGATCCCGTCGGTCGACGCGCTCCTTCGGTCCGAACCCGGCCGCCGGGCGATGCTCACGTTCGGCCGGCCGCTCCTCAAGCAGGTCATCGTCGAGGCGCTTGCCGACGTCCGGGCCGCGGCGGCGAGCGGCACCGATCCGCCCGCCGACGACGTGATCCTGGCCCGAGCCATGACCCGCGCGGCGGCGGCCGCTGCCGGCCTCGGCCCGGTGCTCAACGCGACGGGGGTCGTCCTCCACACCGGTCTCGGACGTGCCCCGCTGCCCGAGGACGCGGTGCGCGCCGTGGTCCGAGCGGCGCGGGGCTACAGCGACCTCGAGGTCGACCGCCTGAGCGGCACGCGGGGCAGGCGCACGAGCCGTGCGGAGGTGCTGCTGCGCGCGATCACGGGAGCCGACGCGGCGCTCGTCGTGAACAACGGCGCCGCCGCGTTGCTGCTCGCCGTCGCGACGCTCGCGCGCGGCAAGGAGGTCATGGTCTCCCGCGGCGAGCTGATCGAGATCGGCGGAGAGTTCCGGATCCCGGACATCCTGGCCGCATCGGGCGCGAAGCTCGTCGAGGTCGGCACGACGAACCGGACGCGGGCGTCCGATTTCCGCAGGGCCCTGACCCAACGTACCGCCCTGGTCCTCAAGGTGCACCCGAGCAACTACCGGATCGTGGGCTTCACGGCGGCGCCCTCTACCGAGGATCTCGCCGCGATCGCCCACCGACACGGCGTGCCGCTCCTGTTCGACCAGGGATCTGGGTTGCTCGAACGCGCACACGGCGTCCCCGACGACGAGCCGGCCGCGACCGAGGCGTTGCACGCGGGGGCGGACCTGGTCGTGTTCTCGGGCGACAAGCTCCTCGGCGGGCCGCAGGCCGGGATCGTGCTCGGCGGCGACGATCTCGTGGAGCGGATGCGGCGTCATCCCGTCGCTCGCGCGGTCCGCGTCGACAAGATGCAGGTCGCGGCGCTCGAGGCGGTGCTCCGCGCATACGCGCGCGGACAGCAGGAGGAGCTGCCGACCTGGCGGATGCTCCGCGAGCCGGCGGAGACGGTGCGGCGGCGGGCCGAGCGGCTGTCCGAGTCGCTCGATGGCGAGCTCGAGGGCGCGCACGTGCGCCCATCGACGGCGTCGGTCGGCGCCGGGTCGCTGCCGGGCCACGCCCTCGCATCCTGGGCCGTCGAGGTGACGGTCCCCGACCCGCCCGCGATGGCCGCTCGCCTTCGCGCCGGCCGTCCGTCGGTGTTCTGTCGCGTGAACGACACCGCCGTCGTGTTCGACGTCAGAACCGTGACCGACGACGAGCTCCCCGATCTTCGCCGCGCGATCCAGTACGCGCTGGAGGGGGACGACCTCGCGGATGAGTGAGGCGGCGCCATCCGAGCGGCCGCTGCACGTCGTCGCGACTGCCGGGCACGTGGACCACGGCAAGTCCAGCCTGATCCAACGACTGACCGACATCGACCCGGACCGCTTCGAGGAGGAGAAGCGGCGCGGACTCACGA
>Ga0326597_10013551_pt1 | contig 10714 bp, 9 predicted proteins | sample RVTome_12_FD_203789 | JGI IMG/M metagenome (GOLD analysis project Ga0326597, IMG submission 203789) | Soil microbial communities from uranium-contaminated site in the Upper Colorado River Basin, Wyoming, United States - RVT100D185 | ecosystem: Environmental > Terrestrial > Soil > Contaminated >... | reverse complement strand
CGTCGGTTACGCGCTGGCGCAGCGCGTCGGCGCGACCTTCGTCGACACCGGCCTCATGTACCGGGCGCTGACGCTGGCCGCCCTAGAGCGCGGGATCGATCCCGATGACGGCGAGGCGCTCGGCCGCCTCGCGCGGGAGGTCCGGATCGAGGTGCGACGCCCACGCCACGAGCAGACCGATCGCCGCGAGACGGTGCTGCTCGACCGCCGGGACGTGACGAAGGAGGCGCGGACGCCGCGCGTCGACCGGATCGTGTCATCGGTGAGCCGCCACGCGTCGGTCCGCGAGGCGATGCTCCACGTGCAGCGCGCGGCGGCCCGCCGCCATGACACGGTGATGGTCGGTCGCGACATCGGCACCGTGGTCCTGCCTGACGCCACGCTGAAGGTCTTCCTGACCGCGGCCGCCGCCGTGCGCGCCGCGCGACGCGCCGCCGAGATGGGGCGTCCGGATCGCGGCGATCGATACCTTACCGAGATCGAGAAGCGGGACGCGGCGGATACCGGCCGGGAGGTTGCGCCCCTGCGCAAGGCGCCCGGAGCGCTGGTGCTGGACACCGGCGAGCTCGACGTCGCCGCCTGCATCGACGCGATCGTGGCCCACCTGCCGGCCCGACCGGCCGAGCGATGAGCACCTGGTTCTACTTCCCCGGCGCGGTGATGACCGGATGGCTGAAGTGGCTCCTCGGTGGCGGCCACATCCAGGGGCTCGAGAATGTGCCCCGCTCCGGCTCCTACATCATGGTCAGCAACCACACCTCGAATCTCGACCCACCGTTCATCGGTGGCGCGATCGGCCGCGACACGGATCGCCCGATCCATTTCATGGCCAAGGAGGAGATCAACGGGTGGCCGCTGATCGGCTGGCTGGCCCGCGGCTCCGGTGTCTTCTTCGTACGGCGCGGCGAGGGTGACCGCGGGGCGCAGCGGGCTGCGCTTGAGCACCTCGCGGCCGGCCGCCCGATCGGGGTCTTCCCGGAGGGGACCCGGTCCCGCACCGGCGTGCTGCGCGAGCCGAAGTTCGGCGTCTCGCTGCTGGCCATGCGCAGCGGCGCCCCGCTCCTGCCGGTCGGGATCAGCGGCAGCGGCAAGATCTTCCCGGGCCGCAGCAGATGGCCGCATCGGACCCAGGTCGACATCCGCATCGGCAAGCCGTTCCTGCTGCCGCACCAGCCGACCGGGCGGCTCGACCGAGAGGCGCTGGCGGAGGGCACCGAGCGGATCATGCGCGAGATCGCGGCGCTCCTGCCCGAATGGCAGCGGGGTCGTTTTCAGCCGGGACCGATAGAATCGGGGGAGTGAGCACAGCTCTTCGACCTGAGGTCCGCATCGCCGAGCGCGCCGGCTTCTGTTATGGCGTGCGCCTGGCCATCGACAAGGCGAAGCACGCGCGTGACGAGGGGAAGGAGGTCACCACCCTCGGCCAGCTGGTGCACAACCCCGGCATCAAGGCCGATCTGTCGGATCGGGGCATCCGCACTGCGGACCTCGCCGACCAGGTGGAGGGCGGGACCCTCGTCATCCGCGCCCACGGCGTGCCCGCCACCGAGCTCGAACAGGTCCGCGGCAAGCCGGACCTCGAGGTGATCGACGCCACCTGCACCTGGGTCCTGCAGTCACAGAAGGCCGCCCGCGAGCTGGCCGAGGCCGGCTACACCGTCTGCATCATCGGCCACGAAGACCATCCCGAGGTCAAGGGCGTTCGCTCATACGCGGGCGAGGGCCACGTAGTGGTCGACGACATGGACCGGTCGACCTGGGAGCGCGTGCCCCATACCAAGAAGATCGGCGTCCTGTCGCAGTCGACGATCCTGCCCTTCAAGCTCGAGGAGTTCGCCGCCTTCTGCCTGCGACGCTGCCACGACCTGCGGGTCGTGAACACCGTCTGCCCGGTCACGCTCACGCGCCAGGCCGATTCGGTGGTGCTGGCGGGCGAGGTCGACGCGATGATCGTGGTCGGCGGCAAGAACAGCAGCAACACCAAGGAGCTCGCCGTCAAGTGCGCCGATGTGTGCGCCGAGACCGTGCATGTCGCCGATGCCGATGAGCTCGAGGCCGAGCACCGCGACTGGGTGCGCGGCAAGGCCCGCATCGGGATCACCGGCGGCACCTCGACCCCCGAGGTCGATCTCGAGGCGGTCCGCGACCGGATCTACGCGCTGACCGCGTAGCCGCGCTGGGACTGTGCAGCCGACATGGCTGACCGGATGCGTCAAGCGTTGATTACGACGCGCCGTCGAGGAGCCCGCGCAGGCGACGGCGCAGCAGCTTGTACGACAGGTGACGCTGCGCGATGTCGAAGTTGCGACGCGCCACCCGCCGCTGGCGAGCCGGGTTGGCGAGCACCGCACGGACGGCCTCGACCGTCTCATCGGTGATGGCGCCGTCGATCTCGATCAGCTCCATCCCGAGCGGCGCGATGTCCGAGACGTAGACCGGGTATCGGTTCACGAGCAGCGGCTTGCCGTGGAAGATGGCCTCGATCAGGGCGTTGCCGAACCCCTCGTACAGGCTCGGGTAGGTGACCAGGTCCGCCGCTGCGTAGGCCTCGCCCAGGGTGTGGGCCGGCCCGATCGGGATCCCCTCGTGATCCGGCTCGAAGCGGTCCGCGGCGTACTGCAGCCGGACACCGGCGCGCTGGGCCAGCCGCTCCAGCTCGACGAGGTACTCCAGGCCCTCGTCGCCGGCGGGGCTGGTGATGAGCACCACCGAGTCGGGGTCGCCAAGGCGCCCGACCAGCTCGATGGCAAGCTCGATCCCCTTGCGCGGAACGACGCGGGTCGGCTGGACCACGAGCAGGCCGGAATCGCCCATCCCCAGCTCGCGGCGCATCCGGGTGCGCACCCGGCGGTTGTGGCGCGGCAGCGGCTGGTCGAAGTCGAACACGTTCGGCACCACGAGCGAGTCGATCCCTCGCAGCTGCTGCAGCTTGGCCGCGGCCAGGCTGTTGATGCTGACATGGCGCACGTTCGGGAGATCAGGCGGAAAGGCCTGCTCCATGACCTCGGGCACGACCGATCCCGCGAATCGCTCCCGTTCCCACCAGTAGTCGTGGTTGTGGGCGATGGTCGGGATGCCGGTCTCCTCGATGAGGCGGCGCAGCGCCACGCCGAGGGGCAGGTGCATCGGGATGGCCCAGGCGTTCTCCACGATCAGCGTCTCGAGCCGATGGGCGGCGTGCCAGTCCCGCAGCGGCGGGAGGAGCTGACCGGCGAGCCGCTCGATCTCGCCGAGGACCGAGGCCGGATCGCTCGCGGCGTCGAAGGCGGCCGCGGTCACGCGCGCCGCCGGCGCGTAGGCGAAGTGCATGGCGGGGATGAGCCGCGCGTTCGAGCGGAGGGCATCGAGCTCGCCGGCGCACAGCCGCACCTCGTGTCCGAGGCCGTGGAGCACCGTCTCCCACTTGGCTGCCTCGAAGGTGACGCCGTCGACACCGGCCAGGCGGGTTCCAACGATCCCGATCCGCATCCCGGCCATGCTACCCGTACACTCGGGACATGTCCCTTCCCGTGGTCGCCATCGTCGGCCGCCCCAATGTCGGCAAGTCGACCCTCTTCAACCGCCTGGTGGGGGAGCGGGTGGCGATCGTGGAGGACATCCCCGGCACCACCCGCGACCGCGTGTACGGCGTCGGCGAATGGAACGGGCGCCGCTTCACCGTGGTCGACACCGGCGGGCTCGAGATCGAGCCGGGGAGCCACATCGAGGAGCGCGTGCAGGACCAGGCCCGGGTGGCGATCGAGGAGTCGGACCTGGTCCTCTTTGTGGTTGATGCCGCAGCTGGCATCGCGCCGCTGGATCACGAGGTGGCGGATCGCCTGCGACGTGCCGGCAAGCCGACGATCCTGGTCGTCAACAAGGCCGACAACCCGCGCCGCGAGCAGGAGGGGGCCGAATTCTACGCCCTCGGCTTCGAGCCGACCGTCGCCGTCAGCGCCCAGCATGGTCGGAGCACTGGTGACCTCCTCGACCTGGTCGTCGATGCCCTCCCGCCGGCGCAGCCGGGAGAAGCCAAGCCCGCCGCATCGGTTTACGACGAGCAGCACCTGGCGGAGGGCGACCTCGCGGAGCTGGCGGAGACCGAGATGGGGCCGCCCCGGGTGGCGATCGTGGGTCGTCCCAACACCGGCAAGTCGACCTTCGTCAACCGCGTATTGGGCGAGGAGCGGATGATCGTCTCCGAGTTGCCCGGCACCACCCGCGACCCGGTCGACTCCGCGGTGATGGTCGACGGTGAGCCGATGATCCTGGTCGACACGGCCGGCCTCCGCCGTCGGGGATCGGTCGATCGCGGGATTGAGCGCTACTCGGTCCTTCGCGCCATGAAGGCGATCGAGCGCGCCGATGTGGCGGTCGTGATGATCGACGCCACCGAGGGCTACACGGCCCAGGATGCCCACGTCGTCGGCCACGTGCTGGAGGCCGGCAAGGGGATCGTGCTGGTGATGAACAAGTGGGATGCGCTCGAGAAGGACGGCCACACCGCCGACGAGTGGCTGAAGACCCTGCGCCGCGAGGCTCCCTACCTCGCCTGGGCCGACATCGTGTTCGCCTCCGCCCAGACCGGGCAGCGGGTCGAGCGGATCCTCCACGAGGCGCGCCGCGTGGCTGAGGAGCGCTTCCGGCGCATCCCGACCGGCGAGCTGAACCGGCTCGTGACCGAGGCGGTGCGCGGCCACCCCCCGGCGCATGTCCGCAACCGCCAGCCGAAGATCCTGTACGCCACGCAGGTGGCGATCGGCCCGCCGACCTTCGTCATCTTCGTCAACGACCCGGAGCTGATCCACTTCAGCTACCGCCGCTACCTTGAGAACCGGATCCGCGCCGAATATGGCTTCCTGGGCACGCCGATCAAGCTGATCTTTCGGCAGCGCGTCTCGGAGGAGGCGGCTCGCCGCACCGCTCGGCCGCGCAGCGCGGCGAAGCGGCGCTAGACCCGCGAGAATGAGCGCATGACCCGCATCCTCCTCTACACCGGCAAGGGCGGCGTCGGCAAGACGAGCGTGGCGGCCGCCACCGCCCTCGCCTGCGCCAAGCGCGGGTACCGCACCATCGTGATGTCGACCGACATCGCCCACAGCCTGGGCGACGTCTTCGGCGTGGAGCTCGGGCCCCAACCGCTCGAGATCGCTCCGAAGCTGTGGGCCCAGGAGTCGGACGTCTTTTTCAACGTGGCGCGCTACTGGGGACGGATCCAGGAGTACGCCGCCAGCGTGCTGCGCTGGCGGGGCCTCGACGAGGTCCTGGCCGAGGAGATGACCGTGCTGCCGGGGATGGACGAGGTCGGCAGCCTGCTGTGGATCGCTGAGCATCACGACTCCGGCGACTACGACGTGGTCGTGGTCGATGCCGCGCCAACCGGCGAGACGTTGCGCCTCCTCTCCCTGCCGGAGGCCGGCAAGTGGTGGATGGAGAAGATCGAGCCGATCGGCAGGCGGATCACCAAGATGACCGGACCGTTCATCCAACGCGTAGTCGGCATGCCGATGCCCGGAGACGAGGTCTTCAACGCCGGCGAGGACCTGTTCCGCCGGCTGGAGTACATGCACAGCCTCCTGATCGATCCCGACAAGACCTCGGTGCGGGTGGTGCTGACCCTCGAGCAGGTCGTGATCAAGGAGGCCCAGCGCTCGTTCACCTACTTCCACCTGTACGGCTACCCGACCGACCTGGTCATCGCCAACCGGGTTCTCCCCGATGCCGTGGGCTGGAAGTACTTCCGCGGCTGGTATGAGCGGCAGCAGCGATACGGCCCCATGGTCGAGCAGGCCTTCGCGCCGATCCCGATCCTGCGCGCCCCGTTCCTTGATCGCGAGGTGATCGGGCTGTCGGTCCTCACCGAGCTCGGCGAGAGCCTGTATGGCGAAGAGGATCCAACGAAGCAGTTCTTCCGGGGACGCCCGTATTCAGTGGCGCGCCAGGATGGGGAGTTCCTCCTGTCGGTCGACCTGCCATTCGCGTCGAAGGAGAAGATCAACCTCTCCCGGCATGCGGACGAGCTGGTCATTGACGTTGGCACCTGGCGACGAAACCTGGTCCTGCCGCGCATCCTGGTCGAGGCAACGACACTCGGGGCCAGGTTCGACGACCATGTTCTGAAGATTCGCTTCGCCGCCCCGCCGCGAAGCACAGATGGAGGTGGAAAGCGTGGAAGCAACGGATAACGATCGGAACGCCGAGCTGGAGGCCCGCATCGCCGAACTGGAGCGGCGCGTGCCGCGCAGCACAGAGCGACGCGAGAGCATGGAAACCGCTTTCTGGGCAGTCATGCGGAACCTCTTCCCCGGCGAGACACGCAAGCACATGAAGGCGGCCGGCCGCGAGCAGCTGCTCGCGGCGCGCAGCTACCTCGACCACTGGATCGCCAAGATGGACGCATCCCACGCCGAGGAGAAGGCGCCGACCCGGGAGAGCATCGAGGTCGAATGACCGACCAGGTGGGGGTGGTCGGCGCGGGCGCCTGGGGCACCACACTCGCCATCAAGCTGGCCGCGGCTGAGCGACCGGTCACGCTCTGGGCGCACACCGCGGAGAGGGGCGAGGAGCTCGCCGCCATGCGCGAGAACCGCCGCTACCTGCCCGGGATCGTCTTCCCGCCCAACCTGCGGGTGGCGACCGACGATGCCTACCTGGCGGAGCCGCATCGTTCCTTCCTGCTGGCCGTCCCCTCGGCGCACCTGCGTGAGACGCTGGAGCGCCTGCGCCCCGCGCTCTTCGCGGAGGCGTCCCTGCTGAGCGTGGTCAAGGGGATCGAGCAGGGGACGCACCTGCGCATGAGCGAGGTGATCGAGGAGGAGCTGCCGGGCCGTCGGGTGGCAGTGCTCTCCGGCCCGAACCTGGCGCGCGAGATCGCCGCCGGCCTCCCCGCCGTGAGCGTCGTGGCCTCGGATGATCCCGAGCTTGCAGCGGAGTTCGGCACGCTCCTCGGCAGCGACCGCTTCCGGGTCTACACGAACCCCGACCTGGTCGGCGTCGAGCTGTGCGGCGCCCTGAAGAACGTCGTGGCGCTGGCCTCGGGGTTCGTCGATGGGCTCGGCTTCGGCGATAGCGCCAAGGCCGGGATCATCACCCGCGGCCTGGCTGAGATGACGCGGCTGGGGGTCGCGGCGGGGGCGCAGCAGATGACGTTCGCGGGCCTGGCCGGGGTCGGCGACCTGATCGCGACCTGCATGAGCCCGCTCTCACGAAATCGACGCGCCGGCGAGCTGATGGCGTCGGGCATGTCGTGGGCCGATGCCGCGGCACATCTGAACGGCGTGGCCGAGGGGGTCGACACCGTGCGCGGAGCGCTGCAGCTGGCCGCCGAGCGGGGCGTCGAGATGCCGATCGCCGAGCAGGTCGAGGCGGTGGTGCATGGCGGCCGGCCGCCGATGCAGGCCGTTGAGGAGCTGATGTCGCGAGTTCAGAAGGACGAGCTGAGCGGCCTCAGCGTCATGGGCTGACCCCGCGCGGCTAGGCGGCCTCGGCCGGCGATGGCTCAGCGCAGGCGTCGATCGGCAGGCATTCGGGCGAGCTCGAGGCAGACGACCGATGCGGGCGGACCTTCATGAAGGCGCCGGTATACACGCCGGCGAGGATCACCACGCCGCCCACCGCGAAGGACGCTGAGATGCGCTCGCCGGTCAGGAGCGCCGCCAGTGAGATCGTGACGATCGGCATCAGGAGGGTGCTGTACGAGACGGCCGAGGCCGTCCAGCGCTGCAGCGCAAAGACGAAGAGCGAGAAGAGCGCCACCGATCCGAGAAGGACCAGGTACGCGATCGCCGCCCAGGTGGCCGGCTCGTGCGGCAGCTGCTTCGGCTCGGCCGCGACGAGCGAGAGGGCCAGCAGGATGACCGCGCCGCTCAGCATCGCCACGGCGTTCGTGCCGAAGGGGTCGCTGCGCGGGATCCACTTGATCAGGACGCCGGACTCGGCGATGCAGGCAACGCCGAAGAGGATCAGCACCAGGGAGCCGATCGGCACGTTCGAGCCGGCCTGCTCGGCGAAGATGAGTGCCACGCCCCCCAGAGCAATCAGCGCGCCGAGCAGGCCCTGGAGGTGGAATCGCTCCTGGCGATGGAGGATGGCGAGCCCGAACGTGAACAGCGGGGTCAGGGCCAGGAGCACCCCCAGGGTGGCGGCAGACACGTCGCGCAAGCCGGAATAGATGAACGCGAAGCTGCCGGCGAAGCCGACGGCGCCGTACAGCATCGCGCCCGCCAGGCTTCGGCCACGGGGAAAGGAGCGTCGCCTGACCAGCACGATCGCCGTGAGGATCAGGCCGGCGGCCACGAATCGAATGCCCGCACCCCAGAATGGGGCGAGCTCGTGAACCGTGGCGCGCACCGCCACCCCGTTCGCGCCCCCGAACAGCACCACCCCGGCGAACGCGGCGATCGCCGCGCGATCGGGCAGGGTGGCCTGGATGGCTTGCGCAGGTGCGGCCCGGTCGGTCTGAGGCATGAGACCGGGACTATCGCACAGCGACGGTACGCTCAGCCCGGTTCGAGTGGGAGATAGGCGGGCCACCACATTGCGCGGTCGACCGCCGGTTCGATCTCGTCGTCGTGGTACTGGCGCCCGTATCCGCTCTGCTGCGCATGGCGAACGAGTGCGATGGCGATGGCACGGGCGCAGGTCCGCAGCTCGGCGATCGGTGGGTAGAGGGCGCCGGCGGCCAAGCGCTCGGGGGAGAGCAGCCCAGCGAGGGTGCGGGCCGCCACCAGGAACGCGTCATCGGTCAGCTCACGCGCCTCGGCGACGATTGAGCCGAGCCCGACCCCGGGGAAGATGAAGACGTTGTTGGCCTGCCCGATCGTTCGGCGCCCGGCCGGGCCGTCGACTTCGTTGAACGGGCTGCCGGTGGCGACCAGGGCGCGGCCGTCCGTCCAGGCCAGGATCTCGTCCGGCCGGGCCTCGGCACGGTCCCCCGGGTTCGAGAGGGGCAGGATGATCGGTTCGACATCGTGGCGGGCCACCTCGCGCACCAGCGCCTCCGAGAAGGCGCCGCGCGAGCCCGTGGTGCCGATGAGGATGGTCGGTCGGAATGCAGCCGCCACCGCGACCGGGTCGCAGCGCGCCACCCCATGCAGTCCCAGCGCCCCCGCTCGGAGATCGTCCATGGCGCACGGACGCTGATCGTCGGCGAGGTCGGGACGCGACGTCTCCACCAGGCCGCGGCTGTCGAGCAGGGCGATCGACTCGATCGCGGTGGCGTGCGCGACCCCCTCGTCCTCGACCTGCCGCAGGAAGAGCCGCGCGATGCCGAGCGCCGCCGCCCCCGCACCCAGGAACAGGACGCGCTCGCCCGCCAGGCCACCGCGCGCCTTCCGCGCCGCCAGGAGCCCCGCCAGCACCACCGCGCCGGTGCCCTGCACGTCGTCGTTAAAGGTTGGCAGGCGGTGCCGGTACCGCTCGAGCACGCGGAGGGCGTTGTGCTGCTTGAAGTCCTCCCACTGGACCAGCGCTCGCGGGAAGACGCGACCCACCGCGTCCACGAAGGCCTCGACCACCTCGTCGTAGGCCTCGCCGCGCAGCCGTCGCTCGCGGAATCCAAGGTAGAGGGGATCGGCTAGCAGCTCCTCGCGATCGGTCCCGACATCGAGGCTGACGGGAAGCGTCTGTGCCGGGTAGATGCCGGCGGCGGCGGTGTACAGCGCCAGCTTGCCGACCGGGATGGCCATGCCGCCCGCACCCTGGTCCCCCAGGCCCAGGATGCGCTCGTTGTCGGTGACCACGATGAGCCGCACGTCGCGATCGGTCGCCGCGCGCAGGATCGAGTCGATGCGCCCGATATCGGCCGGTGTGATCCACACGCCGCGCGGCCGCCGGAAGATGTGGCTGAACTCCTGGCAGGCGCGACCGACGGTCGGCGTGTACACGATCGGGAGGAACTCCTCGAGGTTGTCGAGCAGGAGCCGATAGAACAGCGTCTCGTTGCGGTCGTGCAGCGCCGCCAGGCCAATGAAGCGCTCGAGGTCATCCGACTTGCGGCGGACGTGCTCCAGCTCGAGGGCCATCTGCTCCTCGATCGTCGACACGCGTGCGGGGAGCAACCCGCGCAGGCCGAACTGGTCGCGTTCCTCGTCGGAGAAGGCGGTGTCCTTGTTGAGCAGGGGATGGGCGATCAGCTCCGGGCCGCGGCGGCGGACGACGACCGGACCCCGCGGCGCCTCGAGCGCCGGAGGCGAAACCGCGCGTACCAGCTCGGCTGTCATCTCCGATCAGCCTATCGTCCGGCGCGAACCGCGACAGGGCCGTTGGGGACCTTCTGGCAAGGTCGAATGGCACCGTGTCGTACACTCGGCTTCCTGGCCAGCCGAGGACGTGGATGCCGCGCTACTCCCCCGAAGATTCGCTCCTGACCCCGCGCTTTACCGGGCCGTCGACCTTCGCGCGACTCCCATTCGTCCGCACCCTCGACGAGGTTGACGTGGCGATCGTGGGGGTTCCGTTCGACACCGGCGTGACGTATCGGGTGGGCGGTCGCTTCGGCCCGAACGCGGTCCGCGCGGCGAGCGTCATGCTGCGGCCCTACAACGCCAACCTGCAGGTCAGCCCCTTTGAGATCCTCTCCTGCGTCGACTACGGCGACGTGGCGATCGTGCCCGGGTACACCGAGCGCAGCTACCAGGCGATCGAGGCGGCGGTGGCGCCCATCGTGGAGGCCGGAGTCGTGCCCCTGCTGATCGGCGGCGACCACGCCTGCACCCTGCCGCACCTGCGCGCGACG
>Ga0326597_10013550_pt1 | contig 10715 bp, 7 predicted proteins | sample RVTome_12_FD_203789 | JGI IMG/M metagenome (GOLD analysis project Ga0326597, IMG submission 203789) | Soil microbial communities from uranium-contaminated site in the Upper Colorado River Basin, Wyoming, United States - RVT100D185 | ecosystem: Environmental > Terrestrial > Soil > Contaminated >... | reverse complement strand
TCCTGGTGATTGGTAACCGGACCCCCTGATCGCCCCGCGGGCGGGCTGGGCCGTCCGGCGGGGTGCCATAGTACAGTGCACGGTGATTTCGGCCAAGTTGCCGCGGCCGCAACAGCGCCGCATCGGAACGACATCATGATGAACGATCGCGAAGAACCGCTGGTTCGCATGACCATTAACGGCGCCGAGGTGACTCTGCTCGGCACCGCTCACGTGTCGCGGGCCAGCGCCGACAAGGTGCGCGAGCTGCTGGCGGGCAGCGACTACGACGCCGTTGCGGTGGAGCTGTGCCCGAGCCGCTACAACGCCATCGTGGATCCCGACAGCCTTGCGCGCATGGACCTGTTCCGCGTCGTGCGCGAAGGCAAGGTTCCGATGGTCACCGCGAGCCTCGCCCTGGGCGCGTATCAGCAGCGCCTGGCGGACCAGTTCGGAATCGAGCCGGGAGCCGAAATGCGCGCCGCCATCGCCTCGGCGCGCGAGTCGTCGCTGCCGGTGCTGCTCATCGACCGCGAAGTGGGCGTGACGCTGAAGCGCGTGTATCGAAACGTTGCGTGGTGGCGCCGGTTCGCGATGATCAGCGGCCTGGTTGCGAGCGTATTCTCGCGCGAAGCGGTGGGCGAGGAAGAGATCGAACGTCTCAAGGAGGGGGACATTCTTGAAACGACTTTTGCCCAGTTCGCCGAGCAGGCGCGCGACCTGTACGGGCCGCTCATCGAGGAGCGCGACCGTTACATGGCGGCGCGGCTGGTCGACGAAATCCGTAGCAATGGCTATCGGCGCGTGCTCGCCGTGGTCGGGGCCGGCCACCTCAAGGGGATCCGCGCGCGCCTGCCGGAAGTCGACCCGGCGAGCGCCGCGGACGAGGTGGCGGGGCTGGAGACTCTGCCGCCGCCGTCGCGCTGGCCGCGAGTGCTGCCCTGGGTGGTGGTGGCGCTGGTTCTGGCCGGATTCCTGTTCGGTTTCCGGCGCGGCGCCGATATCGGCTGGAGCATGGTGGCCGACTGGGTGCTGATCAACGGCGGCCTGTCGGCCCTGGGCGCGCTCGTCGCGGCGGCGCATCCACTGACGGTCGTGACCGCGTTCCTGGCCGCGCCGCTGACCTCGCTCAATCCTACCGTGGGCGCCGGAATGGTCACGGCGGCCGTGGAGATTTCGCTGCGCCGCCCGCAGGTCGGGGACTTCGGCCGGCTGCGGGCCGACACGACCCACCCGCGGGGGTGGTGGCGAAACCGCGTCGCCCGCGTGCTGCTCGTGTTCGTGTTCAGCACCCTTGGCTCGGCCATCGGCACCTACGTGGCCGGGTTCCGCATCTTCGACCGCCTGGTGGGCGGTTGAGGCGCCGGCGCGCAATCCGGTGCGGCCAACGCTTATAATGCCGGGCCTGTCGCCGGACCGCTCGCGTCAACCCGGACCCAGCCGCCATTTCCCATGCCCGTGAGAGCATCTCTGCGAATCATTGCCGCGGCCGCCGCACTTCTCGCCGCCGCGCACTGCGCGCATGCGGCGCCCGGTACCCGCCCGGACCTGCGTGTCGAATCGGTGAGCCTGAGCCGCGGCGTCGCTCACCTCGGGGAGGTCGTCGAGGCCACCGTCACGCTTCGCAATCTGGGCGACGTGGGCGTGAACCACGCCACGGTGCGGCTGCATCTCGGCGGGCGCCGGGTGGGACAGGACTACCTCGTGGACCTCGGCCCGGGCGCATCGGTCGACATCAGCACGGAGTTCTTCGCCCGGCCGGAGGGCAAACACGAATTCCGGGTCGAAATCGATCCGGACAACGAGATCGCAGAGGGCGACGAGAACAACAACCGCGCGCAGCGAACCCTGGGCATCCTGTCCCTGCCGCGGGAGCTGTCCCGGGCGCCCGCGAACGGGCAGCCCGCGCAGGCGCAGCCCGCGCTCTCCGCCATTCCGGTGCCGGATCTCAGTGTTCAGGATCTCAGCGCGGCGCCGCAACCCGTCGAACCCGGCGCACCCGTGGCGCTTCGGGCCACGGTCCACAATTCCGGCGAGCGCGCGCTCAACGATGTGGTGGTGCGCTTCCTCGCCAACGGCCGGCCTCTCGGGGCGGATCAGCGTGTCGACGTCCCCGCCGACGGCGTGGCCGTGGCCACGGCGATCTACCGGCCACGGGGCGCGAGCACCACGGCAGTGTCCGTGGCGATCGATCCCGCGCAACGCCTGACCGAGTCGACGCGAAGCAACAACACGCGAAGCCTGTCGATCGTCGCCGCGGCCGCGGCGACCGATGCGGCGCAACCCGCTCCCTCCGGGCCGCAGCCGGCGGACGCCGCGCCGGCGCAGGGCACCGCGCAGCGACCGAACCTCGTGTGCAGCGTCGAGACCATCCTGGGCGTTCACTACTTCGATGGCGAGCGGTTGCGGGTGACGATCAGCAACGTCGCTCAGAGCGCGCGCGCCAGCCCGTTCATGCTCGGCCTGCGCGAGGCCGGCGGGAAGGGCTGGATCGTGCGCATGCCCGTTCGCGGCGTTAAGGCGGGTGAACAGCTTACGGTGGAATTGCCGTGGCCCCACGAGACGCCTGTTTCAGCCGCAACGCGCTACGAGGTCATGGCAGACGTGGACGATGACGTGGCGGAGACCGACGAGCGTGGCGACAATCTCGCCGGACCGTTCTCCCTGGTCGTAGTCGCCGGGAGCGGGGAGCCGCAGCCGGGCGCCGCGCCGGTGCCCGCGCCGACGCCGCCCAGCCTGCAGCTCACCGCTCCCGCGCCGGGCACGACACTGGAGACGGGCCGGGTGTACCGAATCGAGTGGCAGAGCAAGGGGCCGGTGGGCGACAGCGTGCAGCTCGCGCTGATCGACGGCGGCTCGCGGCGCGTGATGATCGAGCCGGACGCGCGCAACGACGGACGCATGGAGTGGACGGTGCCGCCGCTTCAGCCGGGACAGTGGTGGCTGTCGGTTCGCAGCGCCGACGGCGCCGTGCAGAGCCGTCACGGACCTTACACCGTGAGCGCGTCGCGGCTGAGCGGCGTGGACATCGTGTTTCCCGAGCCCGGGACGGCGTTGTTCGCCGGCGAGACCTACACCCTGGCGTGGCGCGTCGCGGGGCCGCCGGACGCCACTGACAGGCTTCGTCTGCGCCTGCGCGACCTGCGCACCGGCGAAGTCCAGCCGGCGCTGCAGGACGTGGACGTGGAAGCGGACATCGGCCGCTACGTGTGGACCGTCCCCGAACAGCCGCTGCTGTTCGGCCGGTACGGGCTGGAGGCGCTGCGCGCCGACGGCGAGGTCGTGGGCCGCAGCGCGCCCTTCGAGATCAATCCGGCGTTCGTCACCCGCCCGCGTTCCTACGACCCCGCGCAGATCGACCGCCGAATCCGCGCCGACCTGACGGTGAGCGGAGCAGGATTCGACGAGGGTTTTTTCGCCTTCACGGTGCGCAATGAGGGCCCCGAGAATCTGCCGTCGGACGTGGCGCCTGCGGTCCGGCTGCGCACCTATTTCATCAGGCGGCTGCCCGTGCGCTCCGCCGCGGATTATGTCGTGTGCGGTCGCAGCCTCTACGGCTGGCTTGACGCCGGGGCAGACCAGCGTGTCGAGCTCGGGCGCGATCCGGACTGCCCCCTGGGGACGCGGTCCGAGGACCAGCGGTTCGAGTTCGCGGTCGTGCGGATCGAGGCGCCCCCGGTGATCGGGACGCTGATCGACGATCCCGACCCCCTCAATAACGCCCGCAGGGCCGCATTCGAATAGAGGCCGCCAGGGGCCACGACGAGCAGCTCAGCTGCAGGCCGCGCGCCCAGTCGGGCGGTTCCCGGGCGTAGCGTTCGCATCCCGGGTGCTCGTCGAAGGGCGAACGCAGCACGCCCAGCAGCCGGTCGATCTCTCCGTAGCCGCGCTCCCGGACCGCCGCCTCGATGGCGTTCTGCGCAAGATGGTCGCGCAGCACGCAACGCGGGTTCGCCCGACGCATCCGGCGGCGAGCCGCGCGCGATACCCCGTGATACACGAAGCCGGCGCGCCGGAACACCGGCGCCGCATGGCGACAAGCGCGGCGCGGGGAACTTTCTATTCCCGGGCCTGCCTCTTGAGGAGCGGCTGAAGGGTGGGCCACACGTTGTCCAGCATGCGCACCTGGGCCTGTGCCCCGGGGTGGATCCGGTCGCCCTGAAAGAGCCCGTTCTCCTCGGCGACGCCCTCGAGCAGGCGCGGCGCGAGGGGAATGTCGAAGCGGCGTGCCACCGTGTCGAAGGCGTTCTCGAAGGCGGAGGTGTAGGCGGAGCCGTAATTGGGCGGAAGGCGCACTCCGACCAGCACGACGGCGGACCCGTGGTCGAGGGCGCGGCTCACGATGGCTTCGAGATTGGCGCGCATCGCGGCCACGGCCAGGCCTCGCAGCCCGTCGTTTCCACCGAGCGCGACGACGACCACGCCGGGGGCGTGCTCATCGAGCACGCCGGCGATCCGCGCCAGCCCCCCGCGGGTGGTGTCGCCGCTGATGCTGGCGTTGACCACGCGGTGCGGATAGCCTTCGGCCGCCAGGCGCCGCGCGAGCAGGTCCACCCAGCCCGTGCCGGAAGCCAGTCCGTACCCCGCGCTGAGGCTGTCGCCGAGGACGGCGACGACCGGTGCCGCCGCGTGCGCCGGCATGCAGAGCAATACAGAGACCAGCAGGACGATTCGCGACGTGAACCGAAACGAGATGGTGCCGATCATTCGTGTGCAGGGCCTGTGCAAGCGCGTGCGGGGTCCGGCGGGCGAGCTGGAGCTGCTTCGCGACATCGATCTTAGCATCCGACCCGGCGAGTCGGTGGCGGTGGTCGGACCGTCGGGCGCCGGCAAGTCGACGCTGCTCGCGCTCATCGCCGGGCTCGACCTGCCCACCGGCGGGGCGGTGTCCCTGGACGGCATCGACCTCTTCGCCCTGGACGAGGACGAGCGCGCGCGCCTGCGCGGGCAGACCATCGGTTTCGTGTTCCAGTCGTTTCAGCTGCTGCCCACGCTGACGGCTCTCGAGAACGTGATGCTGCCGCTGGAGCTCGGCGGGCGTGCCGACGCGAGCGCCACCGCAGCGCAGGTCCTCGCGCGCGTGGGCCTGGCCGAGCGCGCCGGGCACTATCCGCGGCAGTTGTCCGGTGGCGAGCAGCAGCGGGTCGCGATCGCACGCGCCTTCGCAACCGAGCCCAAGCTGCTGCTTGCCGACGAGCCCACCGGCAGCCTGGACAACGCGACCGGCGCGCAGATCATGGACCTGCTGTTCGGCCTGAATCGCGAGCGCGGCACGACGCTGGTGATGGTCACCCACGACGAGTCCATCGCCGCGCGCTGCGCCCGCCGGGTGAGCCTGTACGCAGGGCGGATCGTCGACGCCGCATGAGGGCCGTTGCCGAGCTCGGGATGGCCGCCCGCCTGGTGCGCCGCGACGCGCGCGCCGGCGAGCTGCGCGTGCTGCTCGCGGCGCTGGCGGTGGCGGTGGCCGCGATCACGGCGGTGGCCTTCTTCACCGACAGGGTGCGCGTCGCCCTGCTCGAACAGGCCGGCGAGCTGCTCGGCGCGGACCTGGTGATCAGCGCCCCAGATCCCCTGCCCGAAGGCCTGCGCCGCGCCGCCGAGAAGGCGGGGCTGCGCACTGCTGCCGCGGTGGGCTTCCCGAGCATGGTGCTCGGCGAGGAGCGCGGCGAGCTGGCGAGCGTGAAGGCGGTGGGAGACGGATTTCCGCTGCGGGGAACGCTGCGCGTGGCGCAGCGCCTGTTCGCCCCCGGCGAGGCCGCCGCCGGCGTGCCGCCCCCCGGCACGGTATGGTTGGAGCCGCGCCTGGCCGGCGCCCTCGGGGCGGAGAAGGGCGCGACGGTGCGGCTCGGTGACGCGAGCCTGACGGTGGGCGGCTTCCTCACCGCGGAGCCGGGCCGGGCAGGGGAGCTGTTCACCATCGCCCCTACCCTGCTCCTCAACCTGGCGGACCTGCCGGCCACCGGCCTGGTGCAGCCGGCGAGCCGGGTGAGGCACCGGCTGCTGGTGGCCGGCCCGCGCCCGGCGGTCGAGGCCTTCCGCGCCGCGCAGGAACCGGGGTTGCCCGCCGGCGCGGACGTCCAGGACCTGCGCGACGCGCGACCGGAGATGCGCGCGGCCCTGGACCGCGCCCAGCGCTTCCTGGGCCTGGCGGCGCTGACCAGCCTGCTGCTGGCGGCCGCGGCCGTGGCCGTGACGGCCCGGCGCTTCGCCCGGCGGCACCTGGACCACTGCGCGATCATGCGCTGCCTGGGCGCGAGTCAGGGCACCATCGTTCGACTGTACATGGGCCAGCTGGTGCTGATCGGCCTGGCCGCGGGAGTGGTGGGATCCGCCCTGGGTTTTGCCGCCCACCTGCTGCTCGCCCGGCTGCTGGGCGACCTGCTCGGTGTAGCGCTGCCGTTGCCGACGCTGCGCCCGGTCGCCGCCGGGCTGGTGACCGCGCTGGCGACCCTGCTCGGGTTCGCCGCACCCGCCCTGCTGCAGCTGCGCAACGTGCCGGCGCTGAGGGTGCTGCGGCGGGAGCTCGGAGGGCTGCGCGCCCCGGGCGCGATCGCCTATGCGGGCGGCGCCGCAGTGCTGGGGGCGCTGATCCTGTGGCAGGCCGGCGACGTACGTCTCGGCCTGTACGTGGTGGCGGGAACCGCCGGCGCGCTGGTGGTCCTGACGCTCGGGGCGGGGGCGATGTTGTGGGCCGTGCGCGGCCTGCGCGCGCGGCGCGGCGCCGAGGCGATCCTGGGGCTCGGCAATCTGGTGCGCCGGCCCGGCCACAGCGTGCTGCAGATCGCCTCCTTCGGCCTGGGCATCATGGCGCTGCTGCTGCTCGGCGTGGTGCGCGGGGACCTGTTGAGCGACTGGCGCGCCACGCTGCCCGCCGACGCGCCCAACCGCTTCGTCATCAACATCCAACCGGAGCAGACCGCCGCCGTCGAGCGCTTCCTCGCCGGCGAGGGCGTCGGCGTGCCTGTGCTCTACCCCATGGTGCGGGCGCGGCTGGAGGCCATCGACGGCGAGGTCCTCGCGCCCGAAGACTTCGCGGACGATCGCGCGCGCCGCCTGGCGACACGGGAGTTCAACCTGTCGTGGACCGGGAGGCTCGCGGACGACAACCGCATCGTCGCCGGACGGTGGTGGCGCGAGGGTGACGAGGGGCGCCCGCTCCTGTCGGTGGAGTCTGGGATTGCCGAGACACTGGGGATCGGCCTCGACGACGAGCTCGTCTTCTCGGTGGCGGGCGAGCGGTTCAGCGCCCGTGTCGCAAGCCTGCGTTCGGTGGAGTGGGACTCCTTCCGGCCGAACTTCTTCGTCCTCGGCGCGCCGGGGCTGCTCGACCCTTACCCCGCGACCTTTATCACGGCATTCCACCTCCCGCCCGAGCGGTTCAACGTGCTCGACCGCCTGGTTCAACAGTTCCCGAACGCGACCGTGATCGACGTGGCGGCGATCATGGAGCAGGTGAAGTCGGTCATCGAGCGGGTGAGCGCGGCGGTGGAATACGTCTTCGTGCTCACCCTGCTCGCCGGCGTGACCGTGCTCTACGCGGCCATTCAGGCGAGCCACGACGAGCGGCTGGCCGAGGCGGCACTGGTGCGCACACTGGGCGGGCGCCGGCGCCAGCTGCTGCGCGCAATGGCGCTGGAGTTCGCCGTCCTGGGCGCGATGGCCGGCCTGCTGGCCGGGGTGCTCGCCAACGCGGTGGCGTGGGCACTGGCCGTGCAGGTGCTGGACCTGCCCTTTGCCGCGCGCCCGATGATGGTGCTGTGGGGCGCGCTCGGCGGCGCCGCCGGCGTGACCGCGGCGGGACTTCTCGGCACCCGGGCGGTGCTTCGCGAGCCGCCGCTTACCGCGCTGCGCCGCGCGTTGGGCTGAGGCGTGGCCGCCATGGATCGTGCGCGAATGGGCGCACGGCCCGCCGGCTAGGCCACGCCCTGCGCCCCGCGATCCCCGCGCGCGCGGGTCAGGCGGCGAAAGCGCAGCGACAGCAGCACGCCCGCCGTGAGCAGTCCCGCCACCAGCCCCAGCCACAGGCCCCTGGGCCCGAAGGCGCGGCTGATGCCCAGGACGTAGGCCAGCGGCAGGCCGACCAGCCAGTAGGCGACGAAGGTGATGGCCATGGGCCAGGCGGTGTCCTTCAGGCCGCGCAACGCGCCGAGCACGCTCACCTGCAGCCCGTCGAAGACCTGGAACACCGCGGCGATGAACAGCAGACTCACCGCCATGGCGGAGACCGCCGGGTCGTCCGTGTAGATGGCGACGATGGGCCCGGGCGCAGCCAGCATGATGACCGCCGACAGGCACATGAAACCGGTCGACACGGCGATGCCGGTCAGCCCTGCGAGCCGCGCACCGTCGGGATCGCCGCGTCCACGGGCGTGTCCCACGCGCACGGTGGTGGCCAGCGACAATCCCAGCGGGACCATGAACACCAGCGCCGCGTAGTTGAGCGCGACCTGGTGGCCGGCCACGGCTGTCGTGCCGAGCGAGCCCATCAGCAGGGTGACGGCGGCGAACATTCCCACTTCCATGAGCGTGGTCAGCGCGATCGGGACCCCGACCCGCAGCAGGGTCAGCAGCCGGCGGATCTCGGGCAGGCACGAGCGGTCCAGCGGCCGGCAGGGTTGAAGCCTGCCGTCCAGCACGACGACGCCGAGCATCGCCAGCGCGTTGATCCACATGACGATGGCCGTGGACCAGCCCGCCCCCACCGCCCCCATGGCGGGCACGCCCAGCGCCCCGAACATGAACACGTAGTTGCCGCCGACGTTGGCCGCCAGCGCGCCGAGCTGGATGTACATCATGGGCCGGGTATTGCCCACGCCCTCGCTCACGAAGCGCATGGCGAGGTAGACGCAGGCCCCGGGCATGCCCCAGGCCACGGCGTGCAGATAACCGGTAATGGTGGGCGCGATCGTGGGGTCGATGCCGATCATCGGCATCGCGGCGGGAAGGTGCCACGTGGCGACGCCGCCCACAATCGCCAGCGCCAGCGCCATCCACAACCCCTGCCCGAACCAGACCCGTATCTGGTCGAAACGGCCGGCGCCGTAGCTGCCGGCCACCAGCGGCGACTGCGCCATGAGGATGCCCAGGCAGCCGAGGTAGACCGGCAGCCACAGGGTGGAGCCGATGGCGATGGCGGCCAGGTCGGCGGCGCCCAGCCGTCCCGCCATTACCGTGTCGGTGAACCCCATGCCCACCTGGGACAGCTGGCTGACCACGACCGGCGCGGCGAGCCGGCCGAGCTGGACCAGCTCGGATCTGATGCGTGCGGTGTTCATGGCCAGGAGCGGAAAGGAGGCGGATTATGGCAGACGCGGGCGGCGCCCGCGCGGCCCCTGCGCCGGATACGCGGGAACCCTGAGCCCGGCTCGATCTCATATACTTACGCGAGGATCGGTGCCTGAGGGACGGGAGGAAGCATGTCACGCACGAGCATGTTGGTCGGAGCGGTCGTGGTGATGGTTGTCGCCGCCGCGGTGTTGACGTATCGGGTCACCGACCGCCCGGGTACGCGCGGCGAGGGCGGCCTGGCCACCGTGCCACGCTCCATTGCCGTGCTGCCGTTCGCCGGCCGCGGCGACAACCCGCGCGGCGCCTACTACGGCATGGGCATGTCCGATGAGCTGCGTCGTGCCCTGGCAAAGGTCGAGGGCCTGCGCGTGCGCGGCACGGACGCGCTCGACGCCGCGGTGCCGGCGCGCGACGCCCGGCGCATCGGGGTGACGCTCAACGTGAGCTCGGTGCTGCAGGGCGAGGTGGAGGTGGAGGGTAACCGGCTGCGGATCACCGCCACCCTCGTCGACGTCGCCGACGGCGAGCCCGTGTGGACCCAGACCTTCGAGCGCGACATCGAGCAGGTGTTCGCCCTGCAGCAGGAGCTCGCGCAGGCCATCGCGGTGGCGCTCGAGCTCGACGCCGGGGGCGCGGCCCTGGTGGAGGCGGCGACCGACAGCGTTCAGGCCTACGACTACTACCTGGTGGGCCGCTATCACTGGCATCAACGCACCCCGGAGTCTCTCGAGCGCGCCGTGGACCTGTTCGAGAAGGCCATCGAGCTCGACGATGACTATGCGCTCGCCTACTCGGGGCTCGCGGATGCCTACCTGCTGCTCAAGAGCTATGGCAACGCGCCGGCCGACACGGCCGACGCCAGGGCGGCGGCTGCCATCGGCAGGGCCCTGGAGCTGAACGACCGGCTGGCGGAGGGCTATGCGTCCCTGGGGCTGATGAAGCTCGGCGCGAACGAGTTCGACGCGGCGCAGTCCGCCTTCGAGCGGGCCATCGAACTCAATCCCGACTACGCCATGGCCCACATGTGGCTCGGCAACATCCATCATGCGCGCGGCGACGCCGAGCTGGCCCACCAGGCCTACCTGACGGCGAGCCGGATCGATCCCCTGCACCCGACCATAAACATCAACCTTGCCAACACCCTTGGCGAGCGCGGGGCCTACCAGCAGGCCATCGACCAGCTCGAGCAGGCCCTGGAGGCCAATCCCGACTCGGCGGGCGTGCTGCGCGCCCTGGGGGACTGGAACCGGGCCGTCGGCCGCTACGAGGAGGCCTGGCGCTGGTCACGCCGGGCCGTGGATCGCGACGGCGGCGCGCCCATGTCGGTGCTCACGCTTGCGAACGTCTACCTGGAAGTGGGCGAATTCGACGCCGCCCACCACTGGTTGGAGCGGGCCGCGAGCGCCGCGCCGCAGAACAGCGCACTCGATTTCTGGGCGGTGGAA